>Ga0114933_10000825_pt1 | contig 36240 bp, 24 predicted proteins | sample 4SBtaG_FD_89691 | JGI IMG/M metagenome (GOLD analysis project Ga0114933, IMG submission 89691) | Deep subsurface microbial communities from Kolumbo volcano to uncover new lineages of life (NeLLi) - 4SBTROV12_W25 metaG | ecosystem: Environmental > Aquatic > Marine > Volcanic | place: Kolumbo... | reverse complement strand
AGGCCCCTCGGCCCGCGTTGTCTGGCAGCAGTGGGCGTCGTTTTCGTGCCTCACCCCAACCTCCGCTCCGCGGCTGTGTCTCGTCGCCGTCAACTCGTGGTTTCCCCTGCAACGAGACACTAGTGGACGTCAATGAACGAAGTACGCGCGACCTTGCGGACGAGATCGGTGAGGCCGGCGGGGCCAACGACGGCGTCGAAGCCCATCTTCTCGTGGGTCTCGAAGGCGCCGACGAAGATCCGCTTGGGCTGCTTGGCGAGATCGACCTTGGCGCCGTGTTTGGTCAGGTCCGCGACGTTGAGAGCGGCTCCGGCCACGTTTGGCGGCACGACGATAACCCAGCGCTGGCTCTTACTGCCGGTCATGATCACGCGGTAGAAGGCGACACCATCGACCTTTTGCACGGTCATCGTGCGTTTCTTGCCGTCGTACTTGGACCCGGCGCTGTACCCCAGGAATCCGCCGGGACTGACGGTCTTGGCGGGCGCGCCCGGCTTGCCGACGATGATGGAGCCGCCTTCGCGCTTGTCCTTGCCGCCGACGTTGATCGCCGCGTGAACGAGCGCGAAGTTGGGCGTCTTGCCGGTGCGTAGTCCGCCGTGCAGCGGGGCATATCGAAGGGTCAGGTCCTGGTCGCCGTCCTCGTTCGGGTCGCCGTCGACCTTGCCATCAGGCTTGGCGCCATCGACCGCATCTGCACCGGCCGTCAGACCGAGCGGAACGAACTGGCCGTCGGGGAGCATCGCGCCGCCAACCGACAGGATGAGGTCGGCCCACTGGCCTTTTTTCACTTCCGGCAGCGCGGGCGCCTTGATCACGGTGCTGAGCCCGAGCGGCATCTTCGGGGAGAGGTCCTGGGTGTTGGCGGGCGAGGTGAGCTTGTCCTTGAACTCCACGTCCATGACCACCTGCGAGTAGAACTGCGAGAGGTAGGGCAGCAGCGCGCTCACGACCTTGCCGACGTCGAGACCGCCATCGACCGCGCCGACAATCTGCGAAATCGCCGGGCCCAAATCGGACAGGGGCACCCGACCCGCGAGCGACCAAAGCACGCGACGTCCCGGGGGAGCCGCGAGCACGAAGCTGTCGACAACCGGCTGACCGAGCAGGAACGAAACACCGCCAGGGATGTCCTGCGGCTTGCCTTTTTCAGGGTTGACGAGACTCGGCGCCTTGTCGTTGAACGGCCGCTTGACCGACGGCCCAACGAGCGCGTCGATGTTGAAGCTCAGCAGATCGCCGCCGACACCGAGCGATGTGATGCCAAGCCCAGCCTCGCCGTCGCCCTTGTAGTTGACCTTGCCGGTAACGACGTCGCCGTTGATGAGCTCCGCCTCGCTGAGCAGCTTGCCCTTGCCGTCGTAGGACAGGTCGGCGTGATGGTAGGGCCGCACGGGGACGACCAGGTCGGCGACGCCCTTGGTGGCCTGGACGCGAAGTACCGACGTCAGTTCGTGGCCATCGGCGAGCACGTGAACGTCGACCGGGAAGTCGATCGCGTCGAACACCGCGACCCCGTCCTTGAGAGCGACGTCCTTGGCGGCCGCAGGTGTGCTCTTGTCGGCCATACCGATGGCGATGACCTTGCCGGTCAGCGGCGCGAGGGTCGTGTCATCAGCCACCGCAACGCGCAGCTTCGTCTTGCCGTCGGGCTTGCCGAGGTTCCAGAGCTTGGCGGCGTTGGAGGCCTTCGAGCCCCCTTTGACGGTTGCGGTGACGGTCGCCGCGCCGGCCTTGTCGGTCGCGACGAGCTTGCCGCCTTCGAGCTTGAACGCGTCGCCAGTCAGCTTCCACTCGAACGTCGCGTCGGTCTTCACAGCGCCGTTTGCCGATCGTGCCTGGGCACCGAGACCGGCGGCAGCATCGACCGAATCACCTGGCCGAGCGATCCAGAATGGCCGGAGCAAGTGCGCGGTCACGTCGGTCGCCTTGGGCGCATCACCACAGCCGCCGTTGTTGCAGATCTTGCCCGAACCACAGTCGCCATCGACCCCGCAGACGCCCTGGGCGCACGACCCGGCCGTGAGGTTGCAGATGCACAGCAGGTTCTTGTCGGGGCACAACACGCCGCCGAGCTCAGCGGCGCATTCATCGTTCTTGGTGCACTTTTCGATCTTTGTGCAGCACCCCGCGCTGCATGTGTAGTCGACCGCGTTGGGGCACAGCGCGAGGTTCTCTTTGCCCTTGTCGTCGAGGCACGCCTTCTCGTCGCCGCACTGAGGACCAGCATCCGCGGCGCCAGCGTCCGCCTTCGAGTCGCCGTCGCCGTCCCCATCGCCGCAAGCCGGCATCAGGGCCAGGCAAGCCACCAAGCAAGCGGCGATCGAAAAGTGGCGTTTGGATAGAGCGCAACGCATCGCGGACTCCCGTTTTTCCGTGAATGGACCGTAGTCATCAAATTGGCGCGCGGGTTATAGCAGCACCGGCGCTTGTCGACCACGACGCAGTTGCGCGGCCTATGAAAACCGCGAGCGGCCACGTTTCCGCAGCAGCTCAAGTTCGCTGGAAAGCAGCCGCTCGCCCTCGGCGTCGGTACGTTCCACGATCGGCTTGACCATGCCCGGCTGTTTCACGTCGCAGCGCGCTTCGAAGTACGCGATCCGTTCGTCATCGATGGCCATGTTCACGTCGACCCGCTCCTGCACGGCGGCGACAAAGCGGGTCCGACGGTCGACAAACACCAGCGGCAGCACGCGATCGGGCATCGGCGTGCGGATCCATACATCTTTGAGCGGCCTGGTCGCGTCGAGCGCGCCGTCTCCCAGCTCGCGACGAGCCTCCTGCAGATCCGCAGCCGCATCGAGCAACTCGACCAGGTCGAGGGCAGCCGCGGTTTCATCGTCTCCTTCAACGTCTTCTCGGTCGGTCGCCGCAAACGCGCGCATCAGGACGGGACGAGCCCGACGACGAGCCTTCGCGTCGACCGCCTTGGAACGCAGCAGGCGCGCGACACGTTCTGCATCTGCCCGAACAACCGCCACGAGCGCGTCTTGATCCATCACGGTGCGCCGCCCGTCTTCGGCTGCGGCGCCTTGCTGTCGCGGATGAGCCTGAGAACAACGCCCGACACGATGCCGTGTTTGGCGGCCTGGTGCGCGTTCAACTCGAGGACATAGCGGCACGGTTTTCCGCTCTTGCGCAACGTCTCGGTGAGCGGCGTGACATTGCCGAGCACACCGACCACGCGCCAGTCGCTGTCGATGAAGATCATGTCCAGCGGCAGGTACGTGTTGCGCATGTAAAAGGCCCAATCGTGGTCGCCCGGCATGAAAAACAGCATGCCTGCGTCGTCGGCCATCTTGCGGCGAAACATCAACCCGCGTGCTCGTTCGTCTTCCGTGAGCGCGAGTTCGACCTTGAACCGGGGGCCGTACTGCCTGCCGACGACGCTCACACGGCCGGTAGTGCTCAACTTCTTGGGCTCGGAGATCGCCGGTTTCGGTGCGGCTTCGACCGGCGGATTCTTCGAGACCGGCGGCGTGGAGGGTGCCGCGGGACCGGTGGGCGTCTGCCGACAAGCGCCGCATGCGCCGACCAGCAAAGCAGCGACGACAAGGCTCGGGCGCAACACGCGATGGTTCACGGCCATGGGGACTCTCCGACCAACCGTCTACTCCACCGGCAGGATCTTGGCGAGGTATGCCGCATCGACGGGGCCCCAAACCTCCTTGCCATCGATGCCGGCGCGCTCCCCGAACGGGCGATGAACCCCCGCATCCATGCGCCACCGCGGATGATCGCCGTCGTGGTGGAACAAGTCCGTGCCGGCCGCGAGCCCCAAAGCGTGGCCAATCTCGTGACTCACCGTCCCAGCCACCAGCTCGGCGAGCGCATCAACGGCCTGCGACGCTTCATCGGTGTCGGTCGCCGGTGTGCCGCCAAGTTTCGGTGACCATGGCCCAAAGATCGCGTCGAACCCGTGGTCTGAGACCTTGATGGCGGGGTTGAGCTTGCGCGAATAGACGAACAACTCGCCCACGAAGACACCGCCATACGCCGCCCGCCCCGCGTTTCGCGACGTGCGATTGATGCCTCGGATGTGCTCATCGAGGTGCTTGTTGCCGACGTCCTTGCCCGGCGTGTTGTCGGTCCCGAGCAACCCCATCCCGTTGGGATCACGATCCAGCACGGCGATCTTTGTGTACTCGATGTAGGCGGGGTGGGGCCGTGAGTCGACACGAACAGCATAGCCGGAGAAATGGGCGGCAACCTTGGCCAGGACCGCTTGTTCGATCGCGGCGTGGTGTGCGCCGAGTCCGAACTGGTCCACGGCTACATCGAACCCCGGCGTAAACGAGACGACGATCGCCTGACGATCGGGACCGAGCACGAACTGTGTCGGCAAAGCCGCGGGCGCACACCCCTCCGAGACGACCTGCGCTTGCAGCTCCCATTGCTGTTGGCTTGAGGCGAGCGTGACTGCAGACGCCATGAAAGCAGCCCAGCCTTCGTCGAAGAAGCGCTCGCTGGAGAGAAACGGACGCGCGCCATCGGCGGAAAGCTCAAATGCCGTCGCAGTAGCCGTCTCTGCGCCAGCCGGAACCTTGCCCGGCGAGGACAACAGCATCGTGGCTGCCGCGCACGTACCGTCGGGATCTTCGAGCACGACGGGGAACGCGGCGCCGCGCCGGAGACAGGGTGTATCCACCGGGCAGTCGGGCATCTCAGCGAGCGTTGCGGCTCGAAGCTGGGGCGCGATAGACGCCGCGTCGGACGAGCAGGAGGCGCTGCACGTCAGCAAAACAAAGCCAAGGAAAACCGAACCAAGACGAACCGCACGGGAAAGTGCGTCGGCCGGCTCCTCTGTCCTAGCGCTGCCCAAGGCTCAACCCGTCGGCGCGGACCAGCCCCCGCTGCCGCTCATCAGCCTGCCACTGGGACTCCATTTCGCTCGCGATGTGCGCGAACCGTGGATCGTCGATCGCCAGCCCCTGGCCGACACAAGTGAGCACGAGCCGGACCTGCGCTTCCTCGTTGACAAGCCGTTGCCAGCGCCGCGCGAGGCCCTTGTGTTTGCGGAGGACGTCCCGAAATCGGCGGAACGGTTTGTCGGCGTCAAGGGCCCGAGCCAAGGTCGCGCGACCCTTGCCGGGGCTGAGTTCGTCGACGAAATGGCGCGCCATCGCGTAGGCCTCGTCGCTCTCCTGGAACGGAATCTCGAGCCACCCATCCTCATCAAACAAGCGCTCTTCGAAACGCTCGACGATCTTGCGCTGGCGGCGGCTGTGACGGACCGCGAAGAGCTCGCCGGTCTCGACGTTCCAGTGGCTCGCACTCATCGGAGAAGCCTTCTCGAACGCCGCCACGAGAGCATCGTAATCACCGCGCGCGATCGCTTCGCCGTCATTATCGGCCGTCATTTCGTCCTTCCAGAAGTTCTTTGCGACGCCTCGGCGCGTCTCCGGATCGCGCGTGCAGCAACGTCCGGAACAAGACACTGTGCCATACTGCCGTTGTCGTCAGCGAACGGGCACGTCAACCATGCACATCTACCAACTCGCGCGCGCGTACACGAGGCTGCGAGACGCCCATCGGCGCGACGACTCCGGGGTATTTGATCGCGAGCTGGATGCGGCGCTGGGCATGGGTTTGGGCAGCCGCACGCTGCCGTGGCGGCCGGACGATCACAGCGTGCGTTGGCTTACCTATCGCGGATTCAAGCCGGCGGAGCTGGCGATGCTGGCGGCCGACATCAAGCCGATCGTCAAGATGGAAGACATCCCGATCCAGCAAGCCAGGCAGTTCGTCGAGCGGTTCGGGGACCGCTACGCCATGACGATCAGTGAGCCGTACCGCAAGGACTACCTGCTGCTTCGATCGCGACCGACACGAGCCGACGATCGCGCCGCATTGGTCTCGATCTACACGTCGCGCGACGGCCGCGGGGCCGAGCTTCACGATCTCGAGCGTCGCAACCCCGACGACGTGCGCACAGCTGGCGCGATGCTCGGGTTCCCGCCCTGCTGCGTCGAAGCGTTCGCCACCGACCACGATCGCAGCCGTGCCGACCAGGACACACTCAACGACGACGCGACGCGACGGGTGCTCCAAAGCGCACCAACAAACGCTCATCCGGCGCTCGATCCCCTCTCCGATCGCGAACTGCTCGGCTTCTACCCGTGTCGGCGCGATTGCCCGGCGGCGATCCAACGAGCCCTGACCACACTTGGCGCGCTGGGCAAGACGTCGATCCGTGACGCGAAGGCCTGCGTTGACGAGCTGGGCACCCCGATTCTGTTCTGGCGCCTGCCGTTCATGGTCCGGTTGACCGGCCACCACGATGGCGATTTGCTGCGCTACACCGACGCGCGCATCAACGTCTTTCCGGCAACCGAGGTCCGCGCGATCCAGGTTCGCTTCGGACGCCGAGTGCTCGCGACACTTGCACGTGGAGACGCGTGTCGCGTGGTGCGTGGCGCGCTGGAGGTGTTTGCGCAAGGCGATCGGATCGAGACCTTGGGCGCCACAGACGGAGTCGGCCCCGTTCTGGCAACAACCGTGCCCTGGCAACCCCAAGTTTTTTGATCCCCGGTGGGGCGGCCGACAACATAGCCCAGCTAACCAGAGTTCGACTCGGCGGCGGGATAGTCCCCCGCGGTGGTCGCGCTCGCACAGAAGGCGCCCCTTTCTGTCATTAAAACCATGCCACTGAACGGCCTTTTTCGAGCGCCGCGCGGAGTTGACACCCCATGGGCCGACTCCTATGATCCAACTCGGCTCTTGCGGGACTGGTGTTCATCTGGCATACGACCGCGGCTCTGCCTCTGCCCTTTTGCTCCGGAATTGACGAAGCAAGTTTGGGACGGACGATGAGTCGGGGACGGCGCCTTACGGCCGCCGGGGAGTGAACGAGGGATGCGACGCGAATTCGTTGCGATGGCTATCGGCACCTCTTGCCTACTGATCGCGGTTGCGGTCGGTGCAAAACAAGGCAAGAAGTCGTCGACGACCGACAACATCTCCGGACAACTCGATCAGGCGAAGGTCATGATCGAGAAGATGCACAAGATGGTGAAGTCCGGCTTCGCCGAGTTGCAGGACGCGCGTTCGGCTTCGAACGTTGCTCGTGTCAACTGTGTGAACGATGCCCTGACCGCCATGAAGGGGCTGCTCCGTCTCGCCGAGGGTAACTTCCTCGCGATGCAGGAAGCGGCTTCTCGCAAGGACAAGTCCGGTGTTGAACATGAATTCATCAAGGTCACGATCGCCTACAACAAGACCGATGAGTTGAACGGGCAGCTGCAAGGTTGCGGCGGACCTTCAACCGACGGCGCGATCGACGGCCGACCGTACATTGAGAAAAACGTCGACACAGACTTGCCCAACGTCGATCCGACCGAAGGCTTGAAGGATCTCGATCCGTCCCTGCAGAATCCGCCGTCGGCTAGCCCATTCTTCAATACGCCATAGCACAGAGCGACACACCGCCCATCGAGCGGAGCGACACACCGCACCGCCCAATCTCGGGCGAGAGTTGCGGAGACCTGAAACGGTCGTAGGATAGGACGCAGTGTTCAAACAACGCACCACGACAAAGGCCCTGTTGGGCATCGCTTGTCTCGCCATGTTGGCGGCGCCCTCGACGGCGTCCGCGCGCAACTCGGTGATCACCGGCGGCGGTCAGAAGACCGGCACCGCAGCGATGAACCTGCCGTCGATCTCGAAAGTCCGCGGCCTCCGTAGCGGCGACTTCATCCTCAAACCAGCGGTCCAGGTCGCCGGTCACCACAGCACCAACGTCTTCAACGGCAACGAATCTGAGCCGGGTAACCCGCCCGTCGCCGGTACGTCGCTTCGTATCGCGCCTGCGCTGGGCCTCAGCAATGGCAGCAGCTCGGAAGTGCAGTTCAGCTTCGACGCCAAGGGCGATATTCGTTTGTACCTGTCGGACAACCCGGCGCTCGAGAACCTGACCAACTTCGGTGGCACCGCTGACCTCGGCGTCACGTTCGCCGCCCGCCGCGCGATTTCGTTCACTCTCTTCGACCACTTCACCCGCGCGCTGCAGGCCGACAACTGGGAGACGCTGAACACCCTCAACCGCGTCGCCAACGACGTCGGTGGTCGCATCAGCTTCCACCCCGGCGAAATCCCCGAGCGTCGTCCGCTCGAAGTTTCGTTGATGGGCTCCTACGCGATCGACAAATTCGAGCAGTTCGAAGCGGGTAACACGAGCACGGTCCGCACGCGCCTGACCAGCTCTTGGCGCTTCCTGCCCAAGACGGCCGCGATCTTCGACGCGTCGTGGGACTTCCGCAACTTCGACGACCCGAACAAGCTGCAGCTCACAAGCAACAGCAAGCCCTGGCGCGCGTCGCTCGGCCTCGCCGGCGCAATCACCAAGCGCACGACAGCCCGGGTGACCGCTGGCTATTCCATGTCCCTGCACGAGACTGGCTCGCAGTTCAGCTCTCCGATCTGGTCGGTCGGCCTGGGCTACCGCGCTTCGGCTTCAACGCTGCTGCACATCGGGTACACCCACGACTTCACCGACGCCTTCATGGGCAACTTCGTGGACTACCACCGAGGCTCGCTCAGCCTCAACCAGCGCTTCGGCACGATGATGGATGTCACCGCCTACGCACACTTGACCTACGGCGTGTACGGCGCGCTGTCGGGCACCAACCTGCCTGCGGGCACGAGCATCAACCAAAGCAGTCGTACCGACATCAACGTCGACGCGGGTCTCAAGGCGAACTTCGAGGTCTCCCGCATGGTCGGCGCGCTGTTGTCCTACCGCCTGCGCGGCGTCTTCACCGACTTTGTCGTGAAGTCGCAGTCCGACGACATCTTGGACGTCGGCTCTTTCGTGGCCCATGAACTCATGGCCGCGCTGACCTTGCGCTACTAGATTCGGTCGCGCATTTGGGCGATCGCGCCATCGCCCACCGAGTGCTAACGATGCGAAGGCTCGCCTTCATAGCTGCGTGTGCAGCGCTGCTCACAACTGTAACTTCTTGCAGCCAGACGGCGTCCAATCGCTATCGCGAAGTCCGCATCGACCAACGCCAAATCCTCGAGTCCGGCGCGATCGGTCCGCGCGACGTCATCGCCGTTCGCGTGCACATGCACAAAGACTTGAGCGGCGACTACGAGGTCTCGCCCAACGGCCAGATCGACTTTCCGCATATCGGGCTGATCACGGTCGAAGGCCTGGATTTGATCGGCGTCGGCCGCACGATCAAGCAACGGCTCGCCAACGGCTACATCCGCAACCCGCACGTCACCGTCACGATCAAGAAAACCAACAGCAAAATGATCTTCGTTTTGGGCCAAGTCGTTAAACCTGGACGGTTCCCTTACACATCCAATATGTCGATCGTAGAAGCCATCACGCTCGCTGGTGGGTTCGCCGCGCTGGCCGAGCGCAACTACACGATCGTCACGCGATCGGGCAATCGAGTTCCGGTCCCGGTGGAAAAAATCATGCAAGGGCTCGCGCGAAACTTCATGCTACAGCCCAACGACATTGTTTTCGTTCCCGAATCGGTTCTTTGAACCCGGACTGAGCAAACCATGCAACCCCTGCCCCCCCCCGCCGCAAACGCCGAGCAGAGCACCAAAGAGCTCATCGCCCGGACCCGTGAAGTGTTGCTGCGGCGACGCTGGTGGTTTGCGTTCTCGGCGTTGCTGACGATGGCGGCAACCGTGGTCATGACGCGCGCGCAGCCCAAGATCTACCGCGCATCGGGCTCGGTCTACATCGCCCAGTCCGCACCGCGCGTGCTCTCGGGTGTGCGCGAGGTTGTCGACCTGGGCACCGGCGGCTATTGGGGCTCCAAGCAGTACTATCAGGCACAGGTGGAGATCCTCCGGTCGCGTGAGCTGTCGCAGATGGTGGTGGATCGACTCGGTCTCGCCACTGACCCGCACTTTCACCGGCTCGACGGCCAAAACGTCAAGCTTACCGAAGACGAAAAGCGCGACCGCATGATGCGCGCGGACCACGCTGGGCTTCTCGCCGGACGGGTGCGGATCAAGCTCGGCAAGACGGCGATGATCACCCACGTCAGCGTCGAAGACACCGATCCGGAGTTTGCGCGTGACCTCGTCAACGCGCTGCTCGAAGCCTACAAGGACCGCAACATCCAGCTCCGCGGCCGCGCGACCCGGGTGGCCAACCGCGAGCTCAAGGAGATCCTGGCGGACATGCAGGGGCGCAAGACGTCGTCGGAGTCGAAGCTGTTCGAGTTCGAGACGAAGAACGATCTCAGCACCAACCGTCGACTCGCGGTCAACGAGCGGATCCTGGCCTTGGAGCGTTCGCTGCGCGAGGTGCAGCGGCTGCGCTTTTCGGCGAGCCAGCGGATGCACACGATGCGCAAGTTCCGCCGCGGCAAGTCGATGTTCTCGCTGGGGTCCAATTCGCTGATGGAAGACTCGCTGCTCGCGCGGCTGAAGGAACGCAAACTTGACTTGTCGCTCAAGCGCCAGGAGCTCGAGGCTTCCTACCTGTCCCAGCACCCCAGGCTGCTCAGTGTTGCCGGCCAGGAAGAACGACTGAACTCCATCGCTCGCAAACACCTCGACGCGCTCTATTCGGCGTCGACGATCGCCTACAAGGACGCGATGGCGCAGGAAAAAGAGATCCTTCGGCAGCTCGGCACGGCGCGGGATGAAGATCGGCGGATCCGCGCGCTCCAGGCTGAGCACAACCGCTTGGTGTCCAAGCGCGACGAGGACAAACGCTTCTACGACCTTGTCGCCAAGCGAATGACCGAGACGGATCTGTCTGGACAGGTCGACGTCAACAACGTGCGCATTCTCGACCCGGCGATTACCCCCAAAGGGCACATCCGGCCCGACGCGCGATTGAACTACGCCGCGGGCTTCCTTCTGTCCCTCATTGTTGGGCTCGGGACGGCGCTGGGCGTGAACATGCTCGACAGCTCCATCAAGGGCCGCTACGAGGTCGAAGAGATCCTCAAGGTTCCCTACCTCGGCGCGATCCCGAAGTTCGAGGCGCCGAGCCCGGAAGAGGCCAAGACATTGCCCGCGGGGCACGCCGACTTGTATGCCCACTATCGTCCGAATTCGCGCGTCGCCGAGGCGTCGCGAACCCTGCGCACCAACATTCTGTTCATGCGTCCCGATAAGCCGATCCGCACGCTCGTCGTGTCATCAGCCCTGCCGCGCGAAGGCAAGACAGCGACGTCAGCCACGATCGCGATCGCCCTGGGTGCTGCTAACGGCTCGTGCATCCTGGTCGATACCGACCTGCGCAAACCGCGTCTGCACAAGGTTTTTGGCCACGCCAACGACGCGGGGGTGACCTCGTACGTCCTCACCGGTCGACCGGTCGACGAATTCGTCAAGCAGACCGATGTCCCGGGTCTCGACCTGCTGACGTGCGGGCCGCTGCCCCCAAACTCGTCGGAGATCATGCACACGGAGCGCTTCCGTGAGCTGGTTCGTGAGCTGGCCGACAAGTACGAGACCGTGGTGTTCGACTCGTCGCCGATCGAGATCGTTTCGGACGCCCTGGTCCTCGCGACGCTGGCCGACGGTGTGATTATGGTGGCCCACGCCAACGTCTCGAAGCTCGATGTCATCGGCAGCGCGATCCACTCCGTGCGCAGCGTCAACGCCAACCTGCTTGGCGTGGTCCTGTCGCGTACCGAGACGACCGGTTCGGGCTACGGCTACTACTACGGCAAGGGCTACCGGCGCGGCGGAAAACCGTACCGCTATCGTTACGCAGCGAACGAAGAAGACGACTCGCCCCGCAAGGCCGGCTGACCGTCTCGCTGTGGTTCGGTGGCTCATCCAGCCACCGGCCGCATCCGTTACAACATGTGTTGAAGTGTCGGCGGTCCAGTGGCACTCTTCGGCGGCCTCATCGCGACGCGACAATCCTGTACAACAGTGTTTCGTGGTGTACGTTCGACGTTGGAATCTTCCTGTTGCGCTGTGTTGACTCCGCTCGTTTTCTGACCCATTTCGGCCTGCTGCACGGCCGCTCTCTGGCAAGGTGAATCATGGACAAAGTCATCGGTATCGATCTCGGCACCACGAACTCGTGCGTCGTCGTCTACGAAGGTGACGCTCCGACGGTGATTCCCAATGTCGAGGGATCGCGGACCACCCCGTCTGTTGTCGCGTTCACACAAGACGGTCAGCGTCTTGTCGGCGGTATCGCCAAGCGGCAGGCCGTCACCAATCCGACGCGTACGGTGTTTGCGACCAAGCGCATGATGGGCCGCAAGTACGAGAGCCCGGAGATGGAGCGGATCCGCGAGACCGCGCCGTTTGATGTGGTCAAAGCCGACAACGGCGACGCCTCGATGCAGATCGGCAACAAGGTTTACACCCCGCAGGAAGTTGCCGCGTTCATCCTCCAGTCCGTGAAGCAGAGCGGCGAGGAGTACCTCGAGACCGAGGTGAAAGACGTCGTCGTGACGGTTCCGGCCTACTTCGACGACGCCCAGCGCCAGGCCACGCGTGACGCGGGCCGAATCGCTGGCCTGAACGTGCTCCGAATCATCAACGAGCCCACGGCCGCGGCGCTCGCGTACGGCATCACCGCCGAGTCGCGCGGCACCATCGCGGTTTACGACCTTGGCGGCGGCACCTTCGATATCTCGATCCTCGAGGTGGCAGAGGGCGTTTTCCAGGTCCGCGCGACACACGGCGATACCTTCCTCGGCGGCGAAGACGTCGACGCGCAGTTTGTGCTCATGCTCGTGGAGAACTTCGAGCAAGACACCGGTATCGACCTGCGCGACGATGCGGTCGCGATGCAGCGTCTCAAGGACGCGTCCGAACGAGCCAAGATCGAGCTGTCCTCTGTGGACGAGACCGAGATCTCCTTGCCCTTCCTGACACAGGACGAAAGCGGCCCGAAGCACCTGCAGTACACGCTGCAGCGCGCGGAACTCGAGGCGATGATCAAGGAGCTCGTCGAACAGACGATCGAACACTGTCGGCAGGCTGTTGAAGACGCCGGGCTCACCGTGGCCGAGATCTCCGATGTCATCCTTGTCGGCGGCATGACCAAGATTCCGGCGATCCAGAAGGCCGTCGCCGAGTTCTTCAACCGTCAGCCCAACCGGACTGTCAACCCGGACGAGGCCGTCGCGGTCGGTGCTGCTTACCAGGGCGCGATCCTCGCGGGCGACGTCGGCGACGTGGTGCTTCTCGATGTGACTCCGCTCTCGCTCGGTATCGAGACGGCAGGCGGCGTGTTCACCAAGCTGATTCCGCGCAACACGACGGTTCCGGCGTCCATTACCGAGGTCTTCACGACCGCGGAAGACTACCAACCGTTGGTGAACATCCACGTCCTGCAGGGCGAGCGTCCGATGGCGTCGGACAACACGTCCCTGGCGCGTTTTGAGCTTGTCGGCATCCCACCCGCGCTCCGCGGCGTGCCGAAGATCGAGGTCAACTTCAACATCGACGCCAATGGCATCCTTTCGGTCAGCGCCAAGGACATCGGCACCGGCCGCGAGCAAACCGTCCGTGTCCGTGCGACCAGCGGCCTGAGCGAAGCCAGCATCGAGCGCATCCTCCAGGACGCCGAACAATACGAAGAGTCTGACCGTGAAATGGTTGAGCGTGCCGAGCTGATCAAGCGGCTCAACGGCCTCATCTACACCACAGAGCGATCGCTCAACGAGCTTGCCAACTACCTGACGGAAGACGAGCTCGTGCAGATTCGCGACGACCTCGACCTCGCGCGCCGCACCGTCGAAGAAGGCAACGCCGAAGCGATTCGCGAGGCGCTCAAGCAGCTTGAGCGATCGTCGTTCCGCATCACCGAAGTCATGTACAAGGACGCGAACTAGCGCCCTGTCACGCCGTTTCGGCGATTTCGTTTTCCGCCCTTTAGACGACAGCGTGTCCTGCGTAGGATGCGTCCCGCCATGGCGCCATACGAACCAGACCACTATCGACTGCTCGGCGTGTCCACGCAGGCCGACGATCGTACGCTCAAGGACAGCTACCGACGGCTGTCCCGCGTCTATCACCCCGATTTGCAACAGGGGTCGGCGGCGGCAACCACGCGTTTTCAGATGATCGCGACGGCGTACAACACGCTGATCGATCGCGGCGAGCGCGAGCGCTACGACCGGCTGCTGCTCGTTAGTGATCCGTTGCGGTTTGTCGACGATCCGCGCGCAGATCGAGCGCTGGATATCCTCGACGGTGTGGTCGGCCGAATCCGCAGGCGCAGGCGGCGCGAGCTCCCCGTTGTCCGACGAGGCCGCGACCTTCGCGTGCGCAAGGTGATCGCTTTCCGGTTGGCCGCGCTCGGTGGCCTGACCGCCGTTGATGTGGACTACACAACCGGCTGTACGACGTGCGACGGCGCCGGCACGACTCAGGCAGAGCGCAACCCCGACTGCCACATCTGCGATGGTTCAGGACGCCTGAAAGTAGGGATTCGCCGGCAGATGCAGAGCTGCGCGTTCTGTGAAGGACGGGGCGATGTGCTGCTGGCCCCGTGCGAGACGTGCGAGGGCGCCGGCGAGGTCCAGGTCCGCAGAAGCGTGGACGTACAGGTTCCACCAAGGTGTCGTAGCGGGTCGTTATTGCGTGTGCGTGGCGCGGGGGAGCTGTCCAGCGATGGCGGTCCGGCCGGTGACCTCGTCGTGGACGTCTCGGTGAGCCCCGATCCGCTGTTAACCATCGATGGCGATGACGCCGTGGTCGTGCTTCCGCTGACCTGGGTCGAAGCCGCGCTCGGAGCCACCGTCTCGGTGCCCACACTGCAAGGCCCGCAGACCTTGAAGATCCCGGCCGGCACACCATCGGGCCGCGAGTTTCGTGTATCCGGAGCCGGCCTGCCGACGACACGTGGTCGGGGCGACATGCGCTACAAGATCGAGATCGACGTGCCGCGCGATCTCGGCGATGAGCAGAAGAAAGCGATCTCCGACCTGCAGACCTGGCTCGGCGCTGACCGATTCGCGCAACGTAAGCGGTTTGAGGAGGCCCTCGCCCGCAACGGAGCCGACACCCTGCCCCGGGATTGGTCGGCCCGCGAAACGACCTCCGAGCCCCGTGACAGCGATCTCTGAGCCCCGTGACAACGATCTCTGAACTGGGCGAAGACGGCCTGCTCCATGAATTGAGCGCGGTTTTTCGGGCTCCTCACGAGCAACTGACCTGCGGCATCGGCGATGACGCCGCGGTGTTGGCGTGGCGCGGTGACCTCGTCGCAACCGTCGATAGTATCGAGGCAGGGACGGACTGGCTCGTCGACAAGACGCCCAGAGACGCGATCGGGTGGCGAGCGGCCGCCGTCAATCTGTCCGATCTCGCCGCGATGGGGGCGCGACCGGTCGCGTTGCTGTGTGCGCTCGATTTGCCCGGTGCGCTACCGATCGACGACGTGCTCAAGAGCGCACGGGGACTGGCGGAACTCGCCTCTCGCCACGGGGCCTCGATCGCTGGCGGAGACATCAGCATCGGCGGCTCCGAGCGATGGAGTGTGACCGCAATGGGCGATGTTCACGGGCGCGCCATGACCCGCGACCGCGCCCGTCCCGGCGATGCTGTTTGGCTCATCGGTGAGGTAGGCATGGCCGCGGTCGGACTCGCCGCCTGTCGAATGGACACCGAGCCGCTGCCGAGATCGATTCAACGCTGTGTTGACCGCCACCTTCGTCCTCGTCCCCTTGTGGATGCCGGGCGGGCGCTGCAGCAACATGGCTCCCGACTCGCGGCGATCGATGTATCCGACGGCCTCGCGCGCGACGCCGGCCATCTCGCTCGCAGCAGCGGTGTACACCTCGAACTGGCGATGGATCGGCCCAACTGGCTCGATGATGAGGCACAGCGGTGGTGCGAAAGCGCGGACGTTGATTGGCGGGCCGCTTGTGCATCGGGGGGCGACGACTACGCGCTCGTCGTGACCGCACCGCGCCACGAGGACATCGCGGCCATCCTGAGCGACGTAGAGGTGTCGGTCCGGCGAATAGGACACGCGCGGGCAACCGGCGCTGGCGAGCGGCTGGCGATCGTTGTCAACGGGCGTTCATGCGCGCTTTCAGGCGGCGGATTCGTGCACGGCTGACCGGCCCCGGGCCACCTTGTTCGGCCCACGACTGCACGGTATGTTCCGGCCATGCAAAGGCGAATCTTCTTGTCGCTTTGTGGCGGCGCCGCAGCTGGCGGAGCGTTGGCGTTGGTGGCACCTCAGCTGCCGCGCTGGCTCGCCGGTGCTGTTCGAGTCCAGGCAGGCACACTGTTTCCTGGCGCAACGTTGCAGGCATCCGTGGCTGATCACGCACCCGACGGTGCGCTGCTTGTGACCGTTGTCGAACACGAACAGGTCGCCCATCCCCTGCAGACCGAGGCTGCCATCGCCGGCCAAGACCACGCGCTGACCGTTCCCTACCCGTTCGCCGATGTCGTTCCGGGCAAGTATGTGGTGTACGTCGAGCTACGCCACGGAGCCCGCACGCTCGAACGCGTCGAGGCGGGTAGCTACTCGCTGCGTCGGGTTCGATTCTCTGCATGATGATGCGCCCAACAAGCCCCATGCGGCCGTCGGTCGCCGTCGCTATCGCCGTCGCCTGCGCTGCAGTCGTCCCGACCGACGCCGAAGCAGGACGCGCCGCTCACGTCCAGGAGACACCGCCGATCGTGCTCCCACAAGCGCGCATCGACGCCATCGACGTCAGTGAGTTTCCCAAGGTGCGCGTGCTGGCCACGGTGCTGGACCGACTCGGACGCCCGCTCGACGTCAAGGCGATCAAGAAGCTCGAGGTCCTCGACGGCAAACGTCGGCAGGCGGAACCGTACGCCGAGTTCGTAAACGGTGTGGCGACCGGCGAACGCAAGGACGCCGTACTCAAGGCCGCCAGCAAAGCAAAGGTCAAGCACTCCGCCGTGGTCGTGGTGTTGGGCCACCGTCACAAGGCGCTTGGCAGTGGCAGCCTGGGTCCCCGCGTCAAGGACAGCTTGCAGCCGCTGTTCAAGGCGTTTGGCAAGACCGATCGCGTCAACGTGATCTTCTACAACGACCGCATCTACAGCCTCGTGCAGCTCAAGGGCCGTTCCAAGGGGCTGAGCGATCTCGAGTTCATGCGCAACAGCAAGGTCAATTGCGGCCACGCGCGCGATGAAGCGATCTCGGGCCGACCGATCACCCTTGGCGATCCGGGCAAGGAGTTCGCACCCGGCACCGACCTCTGCGGACTCGCCGCGGACGCCAAGACGGTTCTCAAGCGCACCCAATCCAAGGCGTTCGAAGGCTATTTCCCTCGCCTGTTCAACCTCGGTCGGCCGTTCTTCGAGCCCAAACGCTACTGCGCTCCCCCCAAGGAAGCCCTCGGCGTGTGGGGCGAATTCTCGCCGGAGAACTACAAGGAAAAAGCCGAGAAATGGACGACTGACAAGGAAAAGGGACTCGCGGTCGAATGGACGACGTCAGCGTTCGATGAAGCGCTCAAGATGATGATGCGCGATGGGCGTCCAGACGAGCAGAAGAGCATCATTATCATCTCCGACGGCCGCGACGGCTACCTCAACGAGCTCGACCTCTGCCGCCGTTTCCCACCCAAGAAATGCGCGCAGCGCTCCAGCCGACGATTGCGTGAAGCCTGTGTGCGCGAGTCCCTCAAGGCCAAGCTCGTCGCACGCCAGACACAGTTCCGGGACAAGGCGGTCCACTGGATCGGCATCGCCCGCGCGTCGGGCATCCGCATCTTCGGCGTCGGGCTGGCCATGCTCGGCGAGGCCTATGATCTCGAGCGAATCCGCCTGCTGGCGGAACGCACCGGCGGCACCTATCGCCAGGCAGAGACGGAAGGCCGCGTCGGCTCCAAGGTCGATCAGATGGCGCGCGAAGTGCTCGGTCAGGTCGTGATCGATTTCGAGCACCAGGCGCCGGACGAAGCCGGTGAGAAGCTGTCGTTGAAGCTGAAGATGAAGCTCGACCGGACCATGTTCTCGGGCAACACAAAGCAGACCACGCGGCCGTTCAAAGTCGCGATTCCCGCCCGCAGGTCGTTCAAGGATATGGCGGTCGATATGGTCACCGACGTGCTCGTCAGCTTCCAGGAAGCGGTGGGCTACAAGTGGTACGTCATCATCGGCATCACGGTCATCGTCATCTTCACGATCCTGTTTCTGCTGATTTCGTTCTTCGTCATTCGCGGCATCTTCCGGCTCTTGGGGCGCATCTTCGGCAGCAAGGAGGAGGAATGAGCGACGATCCCATCATGGTCGCGCAGGCCGATCCCGGGCTGGTTCCACGCAAGACGGTCGACAGCTCATGTCCGGCTCGCGCGAGCGAAGCCATCGTCGTCGCGGGCCGCAAGGTCCCGGTTTCGGGCGCCTGCATCGTCAACTTCGAGGACGACAAGTCCTGGGATTTTCGACGCCTGGTGCATCCCGATCCCAACCGCCAATACGTGTACGCCCGCAAGGGAGAGAAGGGAAAGCCGACCACTGCGCTGCTCGAGGTGCAGGAAATCGTCGACATGGTGGTGATCCACGCCGACATCACCTACAACGCACGCACTTGCTACAACGTGCTGAAAAACCGCGGCTTTTCGACACACTTCATGGTCGACTGGGACGGCACGATCTACCAGGCAACCGATGCTGCTCAGCGGGCGGTGCACGCTCACTCGGACTACATCAAGGGCGTCAATAACCGCTCGATCGGCATCGATATGAACTGCCTGCAGTTCAATTACGCCCGTCGCGACCACGCTTCGACGACCGCGCGCCTGCAGAGCCAGTTCAGCCAACCCGGTGGCGCTCGCCGCATGAGCGACGAGATCGACATCAACGGCGTGCCCTGGAAGAGCTGGGGCTACACCGAACCGCAGTACGACGCGCTCATCAAGCTGCTACAGGCGCTCGGACGGGAATTCCCCAAGCTCAAGCTCGCAGCGCCAATCGACGAAACGGGCCAGGTGATTTGGGGGGTGCCCGGCGACGAAGCCTTCGGTGAAGCCGGCAAATCGATCGGCATCTGGGGCCACATGCACCTGACGGCCCGCAAGTTCGATCCCGGCCCAGGGTTTGACTGGCAGCGGCTCGTACAGGGGCTTACCAAGGAGCACAATCGCTTCCCGGTGGAGCTGATCACGGGGCGATCGATCCCGAACTTGTTGACTGAAAAGGCTGTTTCGGTGCTGGCCGATAAGTTCTATCACAACAACGAGCAGGCGGAGTCTGGCGGCTTCTACCCGATCGGACTCGGCGGTCAGTGGCACGGAGGACTACACCTGCACCTCGAGGAAGGGGCCGCGGTACGCGCGATGTGCGAGGGCGTCGTGGTTGCCGCCCGAAATGGCCCGAACATGAGCCCGCTCGGCAGCAACAACTTCGTGCTGATCCGCCACCAAAAGGAGTTCGGTACCAAGGAAGTGCCCAAGACCTTCGTGTTCTATTCGCTGTACATGCACCTGCAGCGCTTCGACCAGGCGGTCGACCAGAACATCGACCCGCGCAAGAAGCCCAACCCCAAGGCCGCCCCGCAATGGGTGACCGCCGCCAAGCGCATCAAGACCGGCGAAGACGAAGCCGACGAGGCCGAAGCGGAAGCGCGCGAGAAGAAGAACAAGAAGCGCCGCAAGAAGAAGGACGCCGACGACCTGGAAGACGAGGAGCTCGAAAAATCGGACGACAAACCGGAAGACGACGACGTGGACCTCGACGAGGACATCGAAGAGGACGAGCACAAGTACAAGAAGGAGAGTCCATTCCTGAAGGTCGGCGGCCGCTTGCAGGCGCTTGAGCGCGGTGAGGTGGCGACGTTCAAGCTCGACGGAACCGACCAAACCAAGGTCGCGGCGGGCGACACGATCGGGCGCGTGGGCGTGTTCGGCGACGAAGACGGCGGCGAAGGTGGGCTGCTCCACGTCGAGATCTTCGCGGACGGAACATGGCGCGAGGTGGTCGATCTACTCGGCGTGCACGGCGCGCATTGGATCGAGATGGAAGCCGACATCGACGACAACCTGACCGTCGACACCGATGACCTGCTGCGACTCGTGATGCCCGACAACTTCGGCACCGCCAAACCCAAAGTCGGCGACTTCGTGTTCGTCGGCAAGGGCGTGTCAGAAGACGACATCCTCGACTTCTTTCACAACGACGTCGGCGGCCCGAGCGCTCCGAAAGTACGCGCGCGCAAGGCGATTACGCGGCACGTTTCGGAGTGGAGCGACAAGGTCAACTGGATCAAGAGCATGGCCGGCGCCCAGGGGTGGGACGAGGCGGTCACCAACCTCAACGATATGCTGCAGGACCAACGCGGCGCTTGGCTGCAGACGCTCTTCGCCGAGCAGATTCGTCGTCACCTGCCGTTTATCTGGCTGACAGACATCGTGGCCGAAGAAGTCGGGCTCGAGGAGTTCGACGGCCAGCTCTACCACTTCCACCCGATCCATTTCCTGATGTGGCTGACTTTCCACACCAACACCCGCGTGCGTGTGCTTGCAAAGGGCCGCAGCAAGAAAGAGCTCAAGCGCCTTCGCAAGCGGGAAAAGAAGAACGAGGACCGGCTGCGGAAGTTGATGCAGTTTGAAGATTTCGACCACGGCTCACCGTTTGAAGACGATGAGTTCGAAGTGAGCGACCCCACCGAAGTGCTGCAGGATTTGTGGCAAACGCCGCCGTTGCAAGGCGATTGGCAGCTGGAGGACTGGGAGTGAGCAAGCCCGAGACCATCGCGTTTTACCCCGGCTCGTTCGATCCGCTGACCAACGGTCACAAAGATATCGTCGAGCGCGCGCTGCGTGTCTTTGACCGCGTCATCGTGGCCCTCGCTCAGAATGTCTCGAAGACCGGCCTGTTCAGCCTCGAGGAACGCAAGGAGCTGGTCCGACAGACCTTTGTCGGCAAAGCGGTCGAGGTCGTCATCTTCGAAGGCCTGATGGTGAAAGCGGCGCGAAATCACGGCGCTACCAGCGTTCTCCGTGGTCTACGGGGCGTCTCGGACTTCGAATACGAGTTCCAGCTGGCAACGATGAACAAGACGCTCGCGCCAGAGCTCGAAACAGTCTTCATGATGACCGAGAAGCACAACTTCTACGTGTCAAGCAAACTGGTCCGCGAAGTAGCCAGTCTCGGCGGCGATGTCAGCGAGGTCGTTCCGCCGCACATCCTCGAAGCCCTCGGCAAGAAGTACGGCAACGCTTAGCCGGAACCACCGGACGCGCCAACTCGGCCACCAATCCAAAGACTCGCTGGCACCGAACGTGGTCACCGAGGCATCAACCTCGCCACCACCGTCTTCCCCAGATCCTGTCCCTCGGACAGTCCCAAACGAGACGCTACGGCGGCGACGACCGTGATCACCGAGGCACCAACCTCGCCACCACCGTCTTCCCAAAACCCTGTCCCTCGGACAGTCCTAAAACGGTCGCTTGAGTGCGCCGGCCAAGATGCGGTCGACGAATGACTGCTTGAACTCGATGGCCTGGTACTGGAAGTCACTGCGCGCGAGGACGAAGAAGACCGCGGGCTTGAAGATGCGGCCCTCAATCTCGGCGACACCGAGGTCGGTCGAACCGCCGCCGCCACCATCACTGCCACCTTCGTAGTCGCTGACGGTGATGCGGCCCTTACCGCGGACGCTCTCTCGCTTCTTCTTCTCTTGCCCGAACACCATGGAGACCGGAGCGACCATCACGAGGATGGCGGCCACTGCAGCGATTCGCTTGGCGAGTGTGCGCTTGTTCATCAGCATTCTCCGGACGTCGGCCTACCGAGTTATGCCGGAGGCGGGGGAGGCGGCGCGTCGTCGTCACCACCGGGAGGCGGCGGGGGCGGGGGTGCATCATCACCACCGGGCGGGGGAGGAGGCGTAGGTGAGTCGTCCGGCTTCTTGTCGTCCGGCTTCTTCTCGCCGCCACCATCGGGTGGGGGCGGGGCCGGCGCGTCACCACCGCCGGGCGGCGGGGGCGGAGCGGGCGAGTCATCACCACCACCGGGAGGCGGGGGCGGAGCGGGCGAGTCATCACCACCGCCGGGAGGCGGGGGCGGAGCGGGCGAGTCATCACCACCGCCGGGCGGCGGGGGCGGAGCGGGCGAGTCACCACCGCCGGGAGGCGGGGGCGGAGCGGGCGAGTCATCACCACCGCCGGGAGGCGGGGGCGGAGCGGGCGAGTCACCGCCACCACCGGGAGGCGGCGGGGTGGGCGCATCGCCACCACCGGGAGGCGGCGGGGTGGGCGCATCGCCACCACCGGGAGGCGGAGGAGGCGGTGCATCGCCACCACCGGGAGGCGGAGGAGGCGGAGCGGGCGAGTCACCACCGGGCGGCGGCGGAGCGGGCGAATCACCTGCACCGGCGGGAGGCGGAGGCGGCGCATCGGCACCACCACCATCGGCAGGTGGAGGCGGAGGCGCGGGGGCATCGGTTCCAGGCGGCGGCGGCGGCGCGCCAGGGTCGCTTCCATCGGCGGGCGGCAGATCGCCACCGGCGGGCGGGGGGGCGGGGGCGGCTGCACCACCACCATCGGCGGGCGGAGGGGCCCCCATGTCACCACCGGGCGCATCGGTCGGTGTCGCGGCAGCGGCGGCAGCGGCGGCTTCGGCGGCCTTGCGAGCCTCTTCCTCGGCCTTCTTGCGCGCTTCTTCTTCAGCCTTGATCTTGTTTTCCGCTTCGATCTTCTTCGCCTCGTCCGCGGCCTTGGCCTGGTCGACCGCGATCTTCTTCATGTTCTTGGCTTCGGAGATGTAGTCGTCAACCGGATCGTTGGGCTTGGGCGACGAACGCAACGACTTGTACTTCGTGAAATAGTCCACGGCGACGTCGTAACGTTTGACCTGGTCCGCGATCAGCTCTTTGTTCTCCAAGTACAGGATGCCCATGTTGAAGATTGGGGCTGGGTGATTGGGCCGCTGCTTCATCGCGCGCTCGTACTCCGCCTTGGCCTTGTTGGCTCTATCTGGGTCGCGCGTGATGCGGTAAGCGTTGCCAAGGTTGAGACGGGCCTCGAAGAAATTCGGCTCGTACTCCAAGGCCTTGTAGAACGCGTTGACGGCTTCGGTGCCCTTCTTGGCGACGAGCCACGTGATGCCGAAGTTGTTCCAAGCCTCCGGGTAGTTGGGGCGATAGCTAACGGCCTTCTTAAAGTGACCGCGAGCCTCCTCGTAGCGCTTCTTGTGCAGCGCCATCATGCCGTACACGTAGAAGATGTGCGCGAGCCCGTAGTCCTTGCCGATGGACTCAGCCTTGCTGCCACGCAGCCCGTTGGAGCCGCGCGAAATCCGCTTGTCGTACTGGGTGAGCTTCGGACCTGTCTGACCTTCGATCTTCGTCTCGGCCGTGGCGGATGGTTCTTTCTCGCCTTCTTTGGTCGGAGCCGCGGTGTAGATGTTGTAGGCCTCATCGATGGCCAGCTTCGCCAGACCGCGACGCCCAAGCCCCAAGTAGGTCTCGCCCAGCAGGCGCAGCGTCTCGGGGTTGTTGTGGTCGATACGCAGCGCCTTGATGCAGATCTGCAGCGACTCGTTGTACCGCTTGGCACCGTTGAGCAGCATCGCCTTGGCGTTGAGGAGCATCGCGTCCTTGCGGCGTCGGGCGAGCGCCATGTCGACGTGGCTCAGCCCCGCCTCGGGATTGCCATTGCGCAGGTGAACGACGGCCAGCAAGAAGATCGCGCGAGAGAAGGTCGGGTTGATGCCGATCGCTTTTTCGAGGCTCGAGACGGCGTCCTGGTGCGCGCCCGTTCGCCACTGAACGTACGCGAGGTTGTACCAAGCAGTGGCTGACTGCGGATCGAGTTCGGTCGCGGCGGAGAAGTCCTGGCGCGCGTCGAAGTAGTTGCCTGTCTTCAGCTTCTCGTAGCCCTCGTTGAGCTTCATGTCGGCCGGAGAATTGGCTTTCACCACGTAGGCAGTCGGGCTCGCCGCGGAAGCGAGTCGAGCGGGCTGGCCGGCACCGGGTTGGGTGGTCGGGGGAGCGGCACCACCGGGAGGCGCGGGCGGCTGATCGGCACCGGGGGGGGCGGGCGGCTGATCGGCTCCGGGAGGCGCAGGAGGGTGATCTCCGGCCGGCCGATCACCACCAGCGGGGGCGTCGGGCGGAGGCGGTGCGGTACCGGGCGCATCGCCACCAGGAGGCGCAGGAGGCGGTGGCGCTTCGTCGGCGGGCGGTTGATCCGCGGCGTTCGACGCAATGTCATCTTGTTTCTTCTCGGCACCACCGCAAGCCGTGACAGTGACCGCGAAAATCGCGGATAGCAGGCAAGCAGTGGCAATTCGAAAGGCGGGCATCGGCTGCATCGTGAGCGTCGTCGTCATGGTCAGGAGCTTGTTCATCGCAGCTCCTTCTCGGGCGCGGGAGCCACACCGTCGGGCTCAGCGATCATGCGGTGCGCTTCCTTCAGCAGCGGATATTCAGCCGGCTTGTACTTGTTGATGGCCGCGCGGAGCTTGGTCACCCATTCGTTGACCACGCCCTTCTTGTCAGCGTCCTGGACAGCAACCTCCAGCGACTTCAGCGCGCGGTTTTCGAACTGCGCACCGATGGTCTCAAGGATCTCCATCAGCTGTTCTTCTTCGTCTTCGCTCAAGTCCTCTGGCGTCGGCGCCGCGTAAATCGTGCGCGCCATGTGCTGCAGCACCTTCGCCCGGTACAGGAACGCTGCGTATGACCAGTTCTGCGAGCCGTAGGTCGCGACCCTCTCAAGGTAGACGTTGTAGAGGCCGCCCTTGCGAACCGAGGTCGGCTGACCTGGTTGCGGGTTCTTGACTTTGGTCGGCGTGCCGATCGCCTCGTTGGTCATCTTCTTGACCTGGTCCTGCAGCGACTTCATCCGACGCGTAGGCGACAGGCGCTTGTTCTCGGTCAACTTCTTGCTGAGGAACTTCTTGTAGCGCGGCTCGAGCAGCCAGAACTCGGCTTCGGCGGCAACGGTCGCTTCCGGTCCTCCGTTCTTCTCCCAGAGTCCGGTGCCGTTCTCTTCGGTCTTTTCGTTCTTCGCAAACTCCTTGAGCACGAGGTTCCAGCGTTTGAATTCCTTCTTCGTCTGGCCCATCTGCCGCCAGTGGCGAGCGATATCGCGGTGGGCGCGGAACACCTTGGCGGTGACCTTGGGGTCGTTCTTGAAGTGCGCGATGTACTCGTCGAGCTTCTTGAGCCACATCGCCGTCTGGTTCATGTTCTTGTAGATGATCGGCCGCTTGTACCAGGCGTCGTAGACACGATCCTCGAACTTCTTCTGTCCCTCGAAGCGCTTGATGATCTCGGTGTACAGGTCGAGCGCCAGCTGCCAGTTGCTGTTGGAGAACGCGAGGTTCGCCGAGTTCAGCAGCGCGTTCTTGCCTTCCTTTCCGTCCCGGTCCAGCTCGTACAAGCGGCGGTAGTTGGCCAGCGCTTCGGGAATGCGGAAGAACTGGAACTGCAGCTCGGCGCGGCTCTTGATGACGGTGATTAGGCGCTTGCTGTTCTCTTTCTTCTCTTTGGCCTTTGTCTTGGGGTCGGCGTTGATCTCTTCGAGCATCTTCTCGGCTTCGTCGAGTGTCGCGAGCGCCTTGTCCCACATCTCCGCGCGGCGGTAGAGCAGTTGGCCGTTCATCAACGTCTGTAGCTTGGTCTGCGTCTTGTCGGTCTGCTTGCGCAACGAACGAAACTCAGCGGCGGCGGCGGCGTAGGATTTGCGCGCCTTCTCGTGCAGCCGGAACGCCTCGTCCGGATCCTGTGATTCGTTGGCCTGTTTGTAGACGTCGTTGGCTTCCTTGTAGAGCTGATCGGCGTGTCGGGCGAGAACACCAAGGCTGAAGACCTTGATCGCCGCCTTGAGACGCTTGATCTGCTCTTTGCTGCCGATGCCGACCTTCTCGACGTAGTCGGTGACCGTCTGCAGCTCCTTGAAGTCCCGCTCGATCTCGAACGATGTCAGCAAGTTCTTGACCGCTTCAGCCGCCTGCGACGACTTGGGCCACTTCCTCATGATCGCCCAGAAGCGCTTGCGAGCGGACCAGAACTCGGCGGTGATGCCCTTGTCCTTGTCGACCTTCTCTTCCCACGGGTCGAAGTGGCGGTTCTTGTACAGCAGTTCCGCCGCCTTGAGCGCCAGCTTGTGAATTCGGTTGGGGTTGTCCTTGTTGATGCGGCCGGCGGCGATGTAGCCGTCCACGGCGAGCAGCCAATCGACGACCTCTTGCGGCAGCTCCATACGCTCGACGCGCACGACCTTAACCGACTTTTCGTTCTTCTTGGCGTCCGCCTCGTCCTGCTCTTCGCTGGGGCGGATTTCGGGAATGATGCGGGTTGGCAAGCGATCCGGATCGTCGGCCGGGAATGCGGACTTGGCGACAAGGATACGCTCGGTGGCGATGATCGATGAAAACGCCGCTTCTTCTGTGTAGTCGAGAGGTTTGTCGTCCTCGTCCTTGCCTTTGACGCCTTTCCAGTCGCGCACCATGTTGTAGTACTTGACCGACTTGTACATCGACCCGCAGGCCTCTTTGATCTTGGCGGCGACCTCAGCGGGATAGGCGACTGCGTTGCCGTCTGGGCCGATGAGCACGTCGCCTTCTTTGTTGCGCAGCGCGTCGCAGCGACGACCGGCGAAGAAGAGGACGTCTGCCAGGGTCCAAGCCAGCTCGTAGGCCTTCTTGGCGTCGAGATCGCTCTGCAGGAGGATTTCGTATTCCTTGGCGGCCTCGGCGTATTTCTGCAGCGCCTTTTCTTCCTGGCCAGCGGCGCGGAACGTCTGCGCCTGGGCGTGAACCAGCTGGGCGAAGTTGAGGCGCACCTTGGCGACCATCTCTTCAACCTGCGCGGCGAGGTCTTTGTCGTTGCCCCACTTGTTGTACCAGGGCGAGCCCTTGCTGAAATTCTTCAGGTAGTTGCGCCGCTCGGTGATCTGCGCGTCCATCGACTCGGTCGTCAGCTCCATGGCGAGCTTGGCTTCGGCGTTGTTCGGGTTCTTGTCGAGCTCGATCTGCAGACCGGGAGCGGCGGCTGCGAGCAAGTCGACAGCCTGAATGATCTTCTTCTGCAGGGCTTGGGCGTCGCGCGCCATCGGCCACTTCGCGACGATATACCGGAGCACGAGGATCGCTTGGCGGTAGTACTCGTCCTCAGCCTGGTCGATGAGCGCTGTGGCGTAGGTCACGAGGACTTCACGGACGTAACCTTTGTCGCTCATGAGGCCGGCGCGAACCTGCTGGCGGTACTTCAACTGCGTCTGCAGTTTGTTGAGCGCGTCGCCCGCGTAGAGGCTCATCCAGTCGGGGAAGTCTTCGAATTTCGGCTCGAGGACGCCGGAAACGTACAGGCGCGGTCGCAAGCGGGGGTCGACCTGGGGGCAATCCGGGTTGTCCTTGCTGTCTTCACCGCCGAAGTCTTCGCACGCGTCGTCATCCCAACTCGGCTCGGCAAGCGACTTGGCGAGGTACTCGATCGCCTCTTTGCGAAGGCCCTGGCTCTGGGCGCCCTTCTTAAGCGTCTCGGGGTTGTTGTCGTAGTACTCGATCAGCTTCTGGAACCAGCCCACCGCGACCGGGTAGCGGTACATCTGGAAGTAGGCCCAGCCGAGCTTGTACAGCGCCAGGCCGTACATCTTCGGGTCCTTGGTATCAGCCGCGTGCTTGTAGGCCCGCGCCGCGTCTTCGAACTCGTTGTCGTCGAAGTACATTTCGCCCACACGCAGCCATGCTTCAGCGATGTACTTGCTCTTGGGGTAGTGCTTCTCAAGCGAGGACAACGTCGCGATCGCTCTGTCGATCTGCTGCATTTCCGCTTCGCAGTAGCCCTGCAGGTAGAGCGAGGCGTCGGCGTGGCGGTAGTTCGGCCAGCGCTTGGGCAGCACAACGCCCTTGAGCTTGCCCGAGAGCGCGGGCATGCGTGTGCCGGCAGGCACCCAGTGCAGGTATTTGTACAGCGCGATGGAACGCGAGAAGTCCTTGTCCTTTTCCGACGGCGGGTCGAGCAGCTTGCCTCGGTTGTACAGGTCCATGTCGCGGTCGAAGTTGTCCTGGCTGTTGTTGTACTCCGCGATGCTGTCTTCGTAGTAAAGCTCGGCGAGGCGGAACAACGCATCGGGCGTGTACCGGTCGTGCTCGCGGTGGCGGAAGATGAAGCCCTCAAGACGCGCGATGGCCTCTTTGCGGAGCTTGAACTGGATCTTCTCGATCTCGTCGATCTGGTTTTGGAACTGCTTGGCGACTTTCTTCTGGCGCCGCAGGATTTCGTCGGAGATCAGCTCACGGACGTCGTTTCGGTAGTCGCGCGCCGCGGTTCGGAAGCCGCGAAACGCACGTTCGAAGACCTTGCGTTCGTACTTGATTTTGACCGGGTCTGTGATCGGCTCGCCGATGATGCCGCGATACTTGGGCATCACCTTTGGCGGAGCTGCCGACAGCGGCGCCGCGATGGCAAATGCCACGAGCGCTGCGACGAGGCGGATCGTCTTGGGTGTCATGTTGTGTTTGCGGGGGGTCATGCTATTGCTCCCCGTCGTCGCTGAGGTTGTTCAACACGCCCTGCAGCGTCTTGACTCGCCCGCCTCGCTCGTCTTGGAGCTGGCGAATCTCGCGGGCCTTGTCCTGCTTGCGTTGCCAGGCGACATCGACGAGGCCGAGGTCCGCTTCGAGGACGATGTCGGACAGCCGGGACTGCGCTTTGCGTATGAGCGAGTAGCCAACAGTGCGTGCGAGCCGCCGCGACTGCTCTTCGAACTGGTTCACCGCCACCTTGTAACGGGCGATGTTGCGCTTCTCCTTGAGCAGGGTCTGGCGAATCTTGTTTGTGCGTCCTTCAGCCTGGTCATTCAGCTTGCGGTACAGGCGCGCGACACCGAGCAGGGTCTGGTCGAGGCGGCCGCGAACCGTCATCAGCCGCGCCGATTCGTTGGCCTTGATGCCGCCTCGTCGCAGGGCCCGGGCGTAGATTTGTTGCTCACGACGCTGACGGGCCAACAGCGAGCCACGCACGCGGGCCTCGCTGGCGCTGACCTGGTCACCGGCACCGACCCGATTGGCCTCGATTTCGACGACGTGCGAAAGCTCGTCAACGAGGCGAAACGTGCGCCGAAGCTCGTCTTTTTCCTGTTGCAACGCCGCGCGCACCTCGGCCTCGCGCTCCTTGGAGAGCTGCAGTCCCTTCGCACCATAAACGCGCTCGTTGAGCATCTTTTCGATCGCGAGGATCTGGTCGCGCACGCTCGCCAGACCCGACTTGAGCAAGCTGACCGACGCGGCGAGGTTGTTGAACGCCGCGCCGACGCGGTTCTTCCGTACCGAATACGCACGAGCGGTCGCAGGGATCTTTGCGAATGCGCGGGCGAGCCCCAGACGCTGTCGGCGAAGCTGGTCGGCCTGGGTGCGTTCGGTCGGGTTCATGTGCGGCTCGGCGTATTTGCGCATCAACTCAACGATGCGCTCGCCGATCTTGACGACCGTGTTCTCGGCTTCGACCAGCTTGAGCCACGAGTCTTTGAGCTGCGGGTACATGTCCAAGCGGCTGTTGCTGGTCAACGCCGCTTCGATCGTGGCGGCGATCTGCGCCGAGATCTTCACGTCGCGCTTCTCGGACGCCATCTCGTCGAAGAGCTGCACGACACGAGCCATGTCTTCGTCTTTTTCGATGTAGCGGGCGACGCGCTTGGAGACGGGGCGGACAACCGAGTAGTCGTCCGATGAGCGATTGAGCAACCAGCTGAAGAACTGCTCGAGGCGCGCCGTGCTCTTGGCGAAACGCTCCATCTCGCCGCTGATTGCGCTGTATTGCTCGACCACCTCTTTGTAGCTGGCGTCGGCGTTGTCGTATTCCTTCGCCATCAGGTTGATGCGGCCGCGCAAGACGGCAGCCTCGACGCGCACCCGGTCATCGCTGACGGTCAGCAGCAAGATGTCGAGTGCTTCGAGCGCCTTCTTGGGCTTGCCATCGGCGACGTGGGTTGCGGCCATCTCGAAGAGCGCTTCTTCGTAGACCTCGGAGTTGCGGTCGACGGCCTGGTAGTGGAAGACGGCGTCGGAGTATTTCTTTTCGGACAGGAAGACGCGGCCCAGCGCGAGGTGGCAGTAGTCGAGCACGACCTGGCGCGGCCGCCGGGTCTCATCGCGCGTCTTTCCAGCGGCGACGACGTCGCGGAATTCGCGGACGGCATCCTTGTACTTCTTTTCGCCGGCGAGAATCGCGCCGAGGTAGAAGCGAGCGTGGCCCCAGCGCTTGGTCCCGACCCGGATCTGGCCGAGGAATCGACGCGCCTTGGTGAACTGCTTGGCGGCAAAGAACGACCGACCGAACTGGTAGAGCAGCTCATCGAGGCGTTTGCCGGGCGGGATGTTGCGCAGGTGGCTCGCGTACTGCGAGACGAGGTTGTACTTGTGCAGCCGGATCGCGATGTCGACCAGCGACTGGAGCGCGGACTGGAAGTGCTTGCCGCCGGGGCTGCGAAGGATCAGCTGCAGGTAGCGCTCGGCCGCCTTGTAGTTGCGCATCCGGTAGAGCGCGTCGCCGAGCATGTATAGCGCGTTGTAGTAGTCAGCGCGGTTTTGCTGGAACTTGCGGTTGTAGACCAGGTCGTACAGCTGGACCATCGCGGTGTTCCAGTTGCCTCGTGAGTAGGCCATCGTCGCTTCGATGTAGCGACGTTGGATCGGGTAGCGCCGGGCCTTGGCAAGGGCCGTTCGAAGATCAGACTCAACCAACCGGACGCGTGAATCGACGTTCTGCTGATCGACTTCGATCGAACGAACGGGATCCGGCGCCGCTGTCGCCGCGCGAGGGGCGAGGAAGAGCGAAGGCGCCGCGACGCATAAAGCGACCGGCGCCAGCCACCGAATTGCTCCGATGGGCCAGGTTCTGGAAAGCGTTTGCATCACTTGTCAGTCGAAGCCTTCTTTGCGCGGTTCTGGACCTGCTTGACCTCGTACTTGATGTACGGCTTGTCCTCGAGATCGGTGCCCATACCCCCGCGCTCGAAGCCGACCACGTTGACCTGGGTCACGCGGCCTTTCGCGGCGTAGAAGGTGTAGGACGACTTCAGCTTGAAGACGTAGCCCTTGAGATACGAGAAGAGAGCGGAGTTGCCGCGGTAGACCAGCTCCACCGTGAGAGCGTGGTTTCCAGGGATGATCGAGCCGTTGTAGATCTCGAATTCACGGCGCTTTTCAAGCAGACCGTTGCTGTTGTCCTGGTAGTAGATCTTCTTGCCGTCGAGGTAGTAGAGCACGCTCTGCAGCTCGAAGAAGGAGCCCATCTCGTTCTTGTGCACGAGGATGGAACGCGACTCGGCGATGACGTTGTCGAGGATTTGCTCCTTGAGCAGCAGAAGGCGCGTCTTCGTCTGGAAGATGCGCTCCTTGATGCCGACCACCTTCTCTTCGATCGAGCGGAGGCGGGCTTCGTACTGGGCATCACCGGACGGGCCGGGGGCAGCTTTGGCGGCCGGCTTGGGGGCCGGTTTCGGTGCGGGCTTGGCCGCGGGTTTGGCCGCGGGTTTGGCAGCCGGTGACGGTGCCGGCGCCGCTTGCGCGAAGACCGACGGGGCCGCAAAGGCGAGCACCGTCACGACGGCAAGACCGCGCGATACGGCCAACCATCGGCGGCTGGGCAAGCTGTGGGGGTTCACGCTCGACATAGTTACCTCGTTCTCCGCCGGACCTTCTTGCTTGGGCATCTTATGCATGAGCGTGTGATTGTCCGGTCGTTCGCGTCCGTGGCTCCGATACGCAGCCGCTGCGTTGAGCAAAGGCCGGCCACTCCACATGAAGCCACAGCTGGGGTCAACTGCAACTTTAGGGACCAACGCGTTCCTCGCTCCTCGGGACGTGCGCAGTATACGAAGGGGGATTTGGGGCGTCAATCGCACCCACGTTCTTTAGTGTCATGAAAATAAAGTGTTTTTCGGCTTGAGCTCGAGATAATGACGCTCCTTGGTTGTCACGCGAGCGGATCCCACGCGTCGTCGTCGACCGGGGCCCGCGACGGCAACTCCGCAACGATCCGGTCGAGGGCTTCCTTCACTCCGACACCGGAGGGCGCGCAAAGTGGCCCGATCTTGCGCGCCAACGCTCGCGTGGTCGTCGTCATGAGTTCTTCGAGCTCGTCGCCGACAGCGTCGGACCGGCTCAGCACCACCACGGACGGCCGCTGCAAGAGTTCGGGCTGATAGCGGCGCAATTCGTTGCGCAGAATATGCCACTGGTCCTCGGTTCCGACCGTGTTGCCGCAGTCCAATAGGTACACGAGCACGCGGCATCGATCGATGTGCCGCAGGAAGCGATGGCCAAGACCCGCGCCGTCCGCGGCACCTTCAATCAATCCGGGCACATCGGCCACGGTGAATGTGCGCCCACCGTGCTGCACGACGCCAAGGTTCGGGGTGATTGTGGTGAATTCGTAATCGCCGACTGTCGCCTTGCTCGCGGACACGGTGCGGATGAGTGTCGATTTGCCTGCGTTGGGGAAGCCGACCAGCGCGACGTCCGCCAGCAGCTTCAGCTCCATCCGCACCGTGCGCGACTCGCCTGGCAGACCGGGATTGGCTCGATCCGGCGCTTGCTGCCGTGACGATTTGAAGCGCGCGTTGCCCCATCCGCCATTGCCGCCGGCGGCGACGACGTGGCGATCTCCGTCGGCGATCAGGTCCGCCAGCTGCTCACCGGTCTCGTCGTCGAAGAGGACCGTGCCGGGCGGCACCACCAACACCAGCGCTTCGGCCGAGCGACCGGTCTTGCGCGCGCTCCCGCCCGGCTTACCGTCGGGCGCGGCATGAACGCGCCGGTGGTGGTAGTCGATAAGCGACCGAGCGCGCGCCGAGGCCTCGATGATGACATCGCCACCGCGGCCGCCGTCGCCACCATCGGGTCCGCCGAACGGCACGTGCCGCTCTCGGCGGAAGTGCCGACTGCCGGCGCCGCCGGTCCCGGCGGTGGCGATGATGGTCGCCTGGTCAACGAATCTCATGGGTTGGCCGCCTGATCACGGTTTGAAAATGGCCCTGGATGCCGACGATTGGCGGGGCAGAGGTTTGCGGAAATACTATGGGAATCGCGCACCGTCAAAGGTGCGGGCGGCGCCGCCGAAGGGGCTCCGGCCGGGGTTTGAACATCGCGCTGTTCAAGGCACGGATCGGCCAGTGAAATAACGCAGTTGTAAACCGACTCATCCCCCATATCTTGTGCCGCTTCCGCCGACAACCCCAATCGCTGGTGGTTCGCTTCGATCAACTTTCTTGCGTTATCCCGATCCGACCCCAACCTCAGAATCGGGTTTTTCAGCAACGCGGAGGGCGGCATGCGGAGTAAGGTGGTGGAGTCTGCGGTTTTGACGAGCGAACGGACGACGGGCGACATGGAGCAACCACGGGACGAGGTCGAGCAAGCGTCGGGCGAAAGCACCGCACAGGACACGGCGTCCATCGGCGTTTGGCAGCGCACCCAGAGGCGCGCCGAGGACCGTGCTGAAGGCGGCGTGAGCTTCACGCGGCGCCACACCGAGCCCGGCAAACACCCCTTTGACAGCGTGACATGGGAGCTGCGCGATGCCGTCATCACGTCCGCCGACGGCGACAACGTCTTCGAGCAGCGCGGCGTCGAGTTCCCGCAGGATTGGTCGCAGACCGCCACCGCCGTCGTCTCGAGCAAGTACTTCCGCGGCCCGCTCGGCACAGAACACCGCGAACGTAGCGTCCGCCAGTTGATCGGGCGCGTCGCCGGTGGAATCGCGCGCTGGGGCCGACAAGCCCGCTACTTCCGCACCGAAGACGACGCAGCCACGTTCGAGGCTGAGCTGACCTGGCTGCTGCTTCACCAGCACGTCGCGTTCAACTCGCCGGTTTGGTTCAACCTCGGCGTGGAAGAAGAGCCACAGTGCTCGGCGTGCTTCATCAACGGCATCGAAGACACGATGGACTCCATCCTCCGGCTAGCCCACACCGAAGGGATGCTCTTCAAGGGTGGGTCGGGAACCGGCACGAACCTGTCGCAGATCCGCAGCAGCAAGGAAAAACTTGCAGGCGGCGGGGAGGCCAGTGGGCCCGTCAGCTTCATGCGCGGCTTTGACGCGTTCGCGGGCGTGATCAAGAGCGGTGGCAAGACGCGGCGCGCGGCGAAGATGGTCATTCTCGACGCGGATCATCCCGATATTATTGATTTTGCGCGCTGCAAACAGAGCGAAGAGAAGAAGGCGTGGGCGCTTATCGATGCCGGCTACGACGGCTCGTTCAACGGCGAGGCATACGGGTCGGTCTTCTTCCAAAACTCCAACAACAGCGTTCGGGCGTCCGACGCGTTCATGGAGGCGGTCGAAAACGACGGCGACTGGACGACGACGGCGCGAACCGACGGCGCTCCGGTCGAGACGTTCAAGGCGCGCGAGTTGATGGACACCATCGCCGACGCCGCGTGGTTCTGCGGCGATCCCGGGATGCAGTTCGATACGACGGTCAACGACTGGCACACCTGCAGCGGAACCGATCGGATCTACGCGTCCAATCCGTGCAGCGAGTACATGTTCCTCGACAACTCGGCGTGCAACCTCGCGAGCCTCAACCTCATGAAATTCGTACGTGATGACGGCGAATTCGATGTCGACAAGTTCAAGCACGCCGTCGACCTGACGATCACCGCGCAGGAGATCATCGTCGACTTCGCGAGCTACCCGACCGAGAAGATTGGCGAGAACAGCTTCGCGTTCCGGCCTCTCGGCCTTGGATTTGCCAACCTCGGCGCGCTCCTGATGAGCCGCGGGTTGGCCTACGACAGCGACACTGGACGCGACTATGCAGCGTCGATCACGGCGCTGATGCACGGCGAGGCGTACCTGCAATCGGCCCGAATCGCCGGTGAGATCGGGACGTTCCCCCGTTACCAAGAGAACGCCGAACCGATGATGAACGTGATGCGCAAGCACCGCGGCGCGCTCGGTCGGATCAACAGCGCCAACGTGCCGCTCGAGATGCTCGGCGCCGCACGAAAAGCGTGGGACGAGTGCTTGGAAGTCGGGGCGACGAACGGCTTCCGGAATGCCCAGGTCACCGTCCTGGCGCCGACGGGCACGATCGCGTTCATGATGGACTGCGACACGACCGGCATCGAGCCCGACATCGCGCTGGTGAAATACAAGAAGCTGGTCGGCGGCGGGATGCTGAAGATCGTCAATCGCTGCGTTCCCACCGCGCTCAATCGGCTCGGCTACGACGCCCGCCAGGTCGAGGCCATCACCGCGTACATCGACGAACACGACACGATCGAGGGTGCGCCGGAGCTGCAATCACAGCACTTGGACGTCTTCGACTGCGCGTTCCGTCCGCGCAACGGCAAACGTTCGATCCAGTACATGGGGCACCTGCGGATGATGGCTGCGGTGCAACCCTTCCTCAGCGGCGCGATCAGCAAGACGGTGAATCTGCCCCACGAGGCGTCTCGCCGGGACATCGCCGACACGTACATGGCCGCGTGGAAGCTCGGTCTCAAGGCCGTCGCCATCTACCGGGATGGCTGTAAACGAAGCCAGCCGCTGAACACGTCGAGCAGCGAAGACACAGTCAACAGCGTTGCAGCGCAACCGGAAATCCAGGTCGTCGAGCGGATCGTCGAGCGCGTGGTCGAGGTCGAAAAGATCGTCGAAAAACCGGTTCGTCGTCATCTGCCGGACACGCGACGCGCAACGACGCACAAGTTCGAGATCGCCGGGCACGGCGGGTACGTCACCGTTGGCATGTACGAAGACGGCACGCTCGGCGAGATCTTCATCGTGATGGCCAAAGAGGGTTCGACGGTGGCCGGTTTGCTCGACAGCTTCGCGACATCGACGTCCCTGGCGCTGCAGTACGGGGTGCCGCTATCGGTCCTCGTCGATAAGTTCGTGCACACCCGCTACGAGCCGTCGGGCTTCACGAGCAACGCCGATATCCGCATCGCCAAGTCGATCACGGACTACATCTTCCGGTGGCTGGCGCTTGAATTCCTCGACAAAGGCGAAGCGAGCACCCCGTCGGTAGAGGCCCGCACGGGTTCAGACCGCGAGACCGGCAAGCTCGATATTCGCCCGATCGCAAACACGCGCTCAGTGGCCAAACCGCGGCTCAAAATGGACGGTGCAACGCGCGCCGACCTGGCGGCCGACGACATCACGTACACCGCCGATCTCGACGCGCCGCCGTGTCACACCTGCGGCTCGATCATGGTGCGCAACGGCGCTTGCCACAAGTGTGTGAACTGCGGGTCCACCAGCGGGTGCTCCTAGATGTGCCGGGCACGAGTGCTGAGCCGTTTTTCTTGCCATGTGATCCCGTTGCCTCATTCTGCCCCGATCTCTCGCATGGAGGTCAGCACAGATGGCGAAGGCAGCAGTAGTAACGGTGT
>Ga0114933_10000824_pt1 | contig 36249 bp, 30 predicted proteins | sample 4SBtaG_FD_89691 | JGI IMG/M metagenome (GOLD analysis project Ga0114933, IMG submission 89691) | Deep subsurface microbial communities from Kolumbo volcano to uncover new lineages of life (NeLLi) - 4SBTROV12_W25 metaG | ecosystem: Environmental > Aquatic > Marine > Volcanic | place: Kolumbo... | reverse complement strand
CGTGCCGTCTGCGGACCACTGCAAGGGGCCGTAGCTGTAGGCACCACTGACGAGCACCCGCGCGGCGCCCCCGAGAACGGGCATGGTGTAGAGACCACGAGAGCCGATCATTCCGCCCGGCTTGTCGAGATCGTCCACAAGCCAGAAGGCGATGGTCCGGCCATCCGGTGAGATGCTGGGGAAGACCGCGTCGCCATCCAGATCGGGCGTGCGGTTCACGGGCGTGCCAGAGCCCTCCTGTATGAGCCAGATATCCCGCTCTTCACCGTGCGCCGCTGCCATGTAGGCGATCAGCCCGCCCTCCGGGGCCCAGCACGGCGCATCCTCCATGCCCACCGCGGAGGTGAGCTGCTTGGGGTTGGTGAGCCGCAGCCCTTGGTCTCCGCCCGTCGTGAGCAGACGCCAGCCGAGAACCGCGATCACCAGCAGCGCAACGGGCAGCGCGAGGCGGCGCAGCTTGGTCGTGCTGCTTCCGGGGACGCCCCCAGCAACCGGAGGCACCACGCCGCTGTCCGTAGAGCGCTTGAAGTGGCGCAGGTCGGCCACGGTCTCGCTCATGGACTGGTAGCGCTCGTCGGGGTTCTTGCGCAGAGCCTTCTCGACGATGGCCACGAAGTCGGAGGGCAGGTCGCGACGCACCCGAGCCAGGGGCTCAGGCTCGGAGTGCAAGACCTTGTCGAGGGTCTCCTGAATCGTCGTGCCCAGGAACGCCGGCTTGGCCGCCGCCATCTCGTACAGCAGCGCGCCAAAAGAGAAGACGTCGCTGCGAGCATCGACGGTCTTGCCCAAGGCCTGTTCTGGAGACATGGCCGACGGCGTGCCGAACACAGCGCCGCTGATGGTCAAGGTCGTGGACAGCTCCTCCAACTTGCCCGGCCCCTCTTCGGGCTGAAGCACCTTGGCCAGCCCGAAGTCGAGCAGCTTGGCCTGGCCCCGGCTGGTGACGATGACGTTGGCCGGCTTGAGGTCGCGATGGATCACACCGCAGCTGTGGGCGTACTCCAACGCGTCTGCCAGGGGCACGGCCAGCTCAGCCAGTTCGTCCAAGGGCAAGGGACGCTCGGCGATGATCTCGTTGAGCGGCCGCCCGTCGAGATACTCCTGGGCGATGTAGTCGCGGCCGTCTGCCTGCCCCACCTCGTGAATCGTGGTGACGTTGGGATGGTTGAGCGCGGCGGCCGCCCGAGCCTCGCGCAGAAACCGCGCCCGCCGTTCTTCGTCCTCGGCGAGGTCTGGCGGCAGCAGCTTGAGCGCCACCTCGCGATTGAGCCGCGTGTCCCGCGCCAGGTGCACCTCGCCCATGCCGCCCCGGCCGATGAAGCTGATCAGCTCGTAGGGTCCTAGCGTGTCGGTCAAGGGGAGGTCCCTGTGGGCTGGCTGAGCGTAGCGCCCCTCTGGGCGAGTGAGGTCTGGGGAGATCCTACCGGGAGAAGCAGGCTGGCACCCGCCCATGCCGGGTCCGCTGGTCTCCGGCCTTGGCGTGCAACGGGAGACAGCCCGTCGCGTGTCGGTCAGCTCAAGAAGCAGAGACGTCAGTCTCCGGAGCCCTCGCGAATCTCGCCGTCGTCACGTGGCGGGACGGACAACTCGTTGAAGACGGCCTCGCCGTTCATGGGACCGAGCGGGCCAACGCAACCACCCGATGGTCGGTGCCTCGCTACCTCGCCACGCTCTCCACTGCCCTCGTCGCGGCAGGCGACCTGGGCGGCGCCCTGGACGCCCAGCGCAAGGCCCTCTCACTGACCGCGGCTGACAATCCCATGCGCGAGGATCACGAAGAGGTGATCGCCGAGTGGCTGGCGCTCCAGGAGAGCGGCGGAAGCCCTGGATTGCCTCCCTAACCTGCGTCTCTCGCCAGATTTCTCGGGAGGATGCGACTGGCTCTGCCGGGCAAGGAGTAAGGGGGCGCAGGTGTCTGACCAACCGAGCCGGGGAGCAGACCAGCCGAGAACCCCCGAATCCGCTGGGATTCCAGGCCCCGCCAGCCTCCCGCACCCACGATCCCCAAGAATTGCCCCAATCCTTTTCCACCAATAATCCGACATCGGGGTAAGAATATATCCAACCCCCGAGGAATCACCGATGTCGGCGAAGCTTTCCCGTGAAGAGTGGCAGCAGCGCAAGGTTTCTGGATGGACCAACCCCCTGGCCCGCTGGGTCACCGGGCTGACCCTCTTTCTGACGCTCACCGGGTTGGTGGTGTATCTGGCCCCCTTCAGCCTGTTCAACCAGCACGCGGTGCTGGTGCACACGGTGCTCGGCCTCGCCTTCGTGCTGCCCTTCTTCGTCTACATGGCCAGGCACATCATCGCCTACTGGGATTACCCCCTGACCCACAGCAAGTTCACCGGCTGGGTCTCCGGTGGCATGGCCCTGGTCTGCCTGGTCTCCGGGCTCGTGCTCACCTGGCAGGCGCTGTTCGGCAATCGCATCGGCGACACCTGGCAGCTGGTGCACATCGTCACCACCTTCGGGTCGCTCATCTTCTTGGTGCCGCACCTGATCTCCGTGCTGGTGGTGGAGCGCAAGCGCAAACAGGAGCCCAGCGCGGCGGCGCTGTTGGCCGGCGCTCGCTCTCACGGGTTGAAGGCCATGGCCATCACGTTGGGTGGCTTGCTGATCACGGGCGGGCTCTGCTTCGCCGTGCGACCGGTCGCGTTCGACAACAGCTTCCCCGACGACTACGACATGGGCACCACCAGCCCCTTCGCTCCCAGCCTGGCGCTGAGCGATTCGGGCGACGCCCTCGACCCGCGCTCCCTCTCGGGCAGCGCGAGCTGCGGCTCGTCGGGATGCCACCCGCAGATCTACAAGGAGTGGCAACCGAGCGCCCACCGCTACGCCTCCATGGACGCAGCGTTTCAGGCCATTCAAGGTGTGATGGCCGAGCAGAACGGCCCGGTGACCACCCGCTACTGCGGAGGCTGCCATGACCCCATCTCGCTCTTCAGCGGCACCAAGAACATCGGCGCCGAGAACCTCACCGAGCTGAGTGGCTACAACGAGGGCATCTCCTGCCTGGCCTGCCACGCCATCTCCGAGACCGACGTGAAGGGCAACGCCAACTACGTCATGACCCAGCCCGAGCGTTACGCCTTCGAGCTGAAAGACGACACCACGTCCCAGTTCGTGAGCGACTTCATGATCAGGGCCTACCCACAGCAGCACATCGACAGTCTCTCAAGGCGCATGTTCAAGACGCCCGAGTTCTGCGCCGCGTGTCACAAGCAGTTCATCGACGAAGAGGTGAACCGGGTGGGCTGGGTGCAGCTACAGAACCAGTTCGACAACTGGCGCGCCAGCCGCTGGAACCACGAAGGGGACGTGACCAAGACCATCGAGTGCCGCGAGTGTCACATGCCCCTGATCGAATCCACTGACCCGGCTGCCGGGGACGTGGCCGACTTCAACCGCACGGACGACGACGGCAAGCATCGCAGCCACCGCTTCCTGGGCGCCAACCAGTTCATCCCCGCGCTGCACGAACTCGAGGGAGCAGAAGAACATGTCGCCCTCATCGACGCGTGGTTGCAAGGTGAGTACGACATCCCCGAGATCGCTGATCGCTGGAACGATGGTCCTGCCGTGCCCATCGAGCTCGACGTGCCTGGTGAAGTCATGGCGGGCAACACGGTGGCGGTGCGGGTCAACATCACCAACAACAAGGTGGGCCACGACTTCCCCACCGGTCCCCTCGACATCATCCAGGCCTGGATCTCCATCGACGTCACCAACGAGGACGGCGAGGTGGTCTATCACACCGGTTCGCGGGACGACCACGGCACCATCGAAGAGGGCACGTTCATGTTCAAGGCCGAGCCGGTCGACCGCTACGGCAACCTCATCGATCGGCACAACCTGTGGGAGATGGTGGGCGTGCGCTTCAAGCGCAGCCTCTTCCCCGGCGCGGCCGAAGTGGCCAGCTTCGACTTTCCCTGCCCGGGCATGACCGACGAGTCGATGAAGGACCTGCCGCAGACAGAACGCCTGACCCTCACCGTACCGTCTGACGCCACGGGCGAGCTGACCGTGAAGGCTCAGCTCAACTACCGCAAGATCGATCAGTACATGCTCGACTTCGCCTTCGGTGACGACTCGGGCCTGACGGCAGCGGTCACGGTCATGTCCACCGACGAAGCGGTGATCAACGTGCTGCCCCCTGCGCCCGAGGGGACTCGCTGACCGCGATGGTGAAGCTCTTCAAACGCAAGCGCCAGATGCGTCTGGTGGGCTTGGCCACGATCACGATCGCAGCACTGGTGGGTTGGCGCCTCTGGGCGAACGGCGTGGCCGACTATGTTCCTGGTGCGGCGGTGGACGGCCTCACCGACAGCCTGGCGCGACGCCTGCCCAGCGATCGACCGGCCGTGGCCTTCACCGACGTCACCGAGAGCGCGGGCCTTGTGTTCAGACACTTTCCGGCGGTGCGGGGCAACAAGCTCCCAGAAGACATGGGCTCGGGCGTCGCCCTCGGCGACATCGACGGCGACGGATGGACCGACATCTACGCGGTGAACATCGCCGGGTCATTGGCCAGCGCCAGCGCCAACGGCAACGGTGACGGCGAGGGCGAGGGCGACAGCTCCAAACCTGCGCTCGACGACGGCCGCTGTCGCATGTTTCGCAACCAGGGCGATGGAACTTTTGAAGACATCACCGACGCCTCTGGCACAGGCCTCTCCGTCATGGGCATGGCAGCCGCCTTCGCGGACATCGACGGTGACGGCGACCTCGACCTCATCGTCACGTCCTACGGACACAACACCCTGTTCGTCAACGACGGCAGCGGACACTTTGTCGATCGCAGCGAAAGCTCTGGTGTGGGAGTCGGGCAGGCCTTCTGGGCGGGTCTTGCCGTCGCAGACTACGACGGTGACGACGACGTCGATCTCTACATCACCGGCTACGTGCGCTTCGAAGACGCTGCCGGCGGCGGGATGGCCACCCAGTACGCCACGGACATCCCGGCCATGATCAACCCGTCGGCGTTCGAACCCCAGCACAACCTGCTGCTGCGCAACCGGGGCGACGGAACCTTCGAAGACGTGGCTGAAGCGGCGGGAGTCCCCGATGCCATGGGCCGCGGCCTGGGCGCCGTCTTCGCCGACCTCTCCGGGGATGGCCTGCTCGATCTCTACGTGGCCAATGACGTCTCCGACAACGTGCTCTATCTCAACAACGGCGACGGCACGTTCTCCGATCTCACCGCCCGTGCGCTGGTGGGCGACTATCGCGGCGCCATGGGCCTGGCGGTCTCCGACTTCGACAACGACCTCGACCTCGACCTGTTCATCACCCACTGGGTCGCTCAAGAGAACGCGCTCTACGTGAACATCACCGCCGACCTGGCTCAAGCGGGTCAGCCGCCCACCATGATGTTCATGGACGAAGCCGATCGCTCCGGCCTCGGCCACGTGGCCCTGCACAAGGTGGGCTGGGCCACGCGCTTCTTCGACTTCGACAACGACGGCGAGCGCGATCTGTTCATCGTCAACGGCAGCACCATCCCACTGGGTGACGACAAGGCCCATTTGGAGCCCATGGTCACCCAGCTCTTCTGGAACGGAGGAGAGGGCCGGGGCTTCTACGAGCTCGGTCCTCTGGCCGGTCCCTTCTTCGAGCAAGAGGTCGTCGGTCGGGGCGGCGCCACATTCGACTACGACCGGGACGGCGACGAAGACCTGCTGATCATGGTGCACGGCCAGGGGCTCGTGCTGCTCAAGAACGAAACACCGTCAGGCAACAGCTTGCGCCTGCAGCTTCGTCAGTCCAACGGCAACAGGTTTGCGCTGGGCGCCTGGGTCACGGTACGTGCAGGCGACCAGGCCTGGACCGACCAGATCGGCACGGACGGCAGCTACCTCTCGCAACACGCGGTGGGCGAGGTGTCGTTTGGGTTGGGCGCCATCAACACCATCGAAGCGCTGGAGGTGACCTGGCCCGACGGTGTCTCCGAGACCTTCGGCCCGTTGCCCAGCGATCGCCTTGTCACCTGGGAACGGGGGACAGAACCCCGGTTGAAAGCCCACCTTGGCGACGACGGCGCTGTAGAGGGCCTGCAGAGCAAACCCACGGACTCCGACAGCCTGCGACGTTTCTACGCCCTGAAAGGCGACGGCGACGACGCACGCCTGGCGGGTGACGCAGACGCCGCGCTCAAACACTATCGCAGCGCGCTCTTGATCTGGCCCGGACATGACCACTGCACCTATTACCTGGCCAACACCCTGGGCGAGCTCGGCTTTGAAGACCAGGCCCTGGCCGCGCTCACACAACTGGTCGCCGACAACCCCCGTTCGAGCCGTGCCTGGATGCAGCTGGGTCGCATCAGGTTGCCCGGTGGTGACCCATCCCTCGACGACCTGAACGGGGCGCACACCGCCTTCGAGACCGCCCACGAGATCAACGGCGAAGAGAGCGGGCCGGTGGTTCAGCTGGGCGTGGCGACCCTGCTGCAAGGAGACCTGGCTGAGGCCGACAGGTGGCTCGCTGCAGCCGCCGCGTCGAACAGCCGCTCCGTCGAGGCGACCTACTACCGCGGCTACATCGCCTGGCTCGGTGGCGACGACGATCGTGCCGCGCAACATCTGGCCGAGGCGCGACAGCTGTCCAAGGGGCCCGACACTGACTCCAAGTCCGTGTCGTCAGAGGGGCAGACCCGGGGTGGAAAAGCGCTCACTGCGAGGGGTGGAAAAGATAGCGACCATGCCCTGGCCCGCTGGTCGACCCTGCTCTCACGTGAGACAGATGCCGACGCGGAGTACGCAGGTCTCCAGCGGAGGTTGGCGCCCTGACCTGGCCTCAGCTCGCGGCCAGCTGCTCTTCGAACACCAGCTCAGACCGGGTGGGCTGCAAACCGTGCCCCGCCCCCTCTTCTGGCTCGAACGTGCACACGCTGTAGATCAAGCGACCGCCTGGCTTGAGGTGCCGACGTGCGGAGACGATGAGCTGCGCCTGCAGCTCGGCCATGCGCGCCGGGGTCTGGTTGTTCCAGCGCCAACGGGCTTCGGGACGCGCGGCCAGCACGGCGGTGTTGCTGCACGGTGCGTCGAGCAGCACGGCATCGAAGCCCCCCTCTGGCGCGCCGGGTGGCGGCGACTCGGAGAGCGCATCGTGCTCGACGACCTCGATGTTGGTCAGCCCCAATCGCTGCACGTTCTCTTCAACCCGCTTCAGCCGCGAGCTGTCCGAATCGCTGGCCACCACGCGACCCGAATCTTGCAGCAACTCGGCGAGCTGGGTGGACTTGCCTCCGGGCGCGGCGCAGGCGTCCCAGATGACCTCATCGGGTCGGGGTGCGAGCAGCTCCGCTGCGTCCATCTGCGTGCTGTCCTGCACGGTGAACAAGCCCTTGCGGTAGGCCTTGCCTGAGAACAGCGAAGACTTGCCCGGTGCAGCGATCAGGGCATCGAGCCCGTGCTCACGACTCAGGATCTGTGAGGGGATCTGCTCATCTCGAAAAGCTGCAGCCAACTCCTCTGCCGTGCACCGGCCGCCCCGAGGTCGGAGCACCATCTGGGGGATCGCGTTGCCCCGCTCCATGCGCTCGATGGTGCGCTGCTCGCCCACCTCTTCGAGCCAGCGACGCACGAGCTCGACGGGGTGGCTGTGTACGGCGGCGAGCCAACCGGCGAGATCTTTCTCCGGATCGGGGAACACCTCTCGAGAGAAGAAGAAGACCGCCCGACCCTTGCGCTCAAAACGCTTTCTCGGGCTGGCCCCGCCGCGGTCGAGCTCGGGATCGACCTTCTTGCACTCCCGCTGAATCGCCCGCAACACACCGTTGGCGTAGGCCCGCTTCGACTTGGGCCCCAAGACCTCGACAGTCTCGGAGACCAGGGCGTGAGGCGGGACGCCATCGAGAAACATGAGCTGGTAGAGGCCGATGCGTAGGGCCTGGCGTACGTCGTCGTCGAGGTCTGCAGCTGGCCGTCGACTGAAACCGTCGTGCACGGCGTCCAGTGTGCCTCGGCGGCGCAGCACACCCATGACCAGCTCGCGCACGAAGGGCGGGTCGTCCTGGCGCAGCAGGTCGGCGGCGAAGCCGTGGCCCTTGTCGACGCGACGAAGAATGGAAGCAGCACGGCGTCTCATGGACCAAGTCTCGAACCGGTGGACAACTGAAAACCGCGCAAGAAGGCGTCCGCGTCCATGGGCTTGCCTCCTTGTCGCTGCAGTCGGGTGATGCGATAGGCGCCTGAGCCGCAGGCGACGACGATGCCCTCGCGCCCCACCTCGACGATCTCGCCAGGCAAGGGCCCGCGCACGCAGGCCATGGGTTCGCCGGCAAGAAGGGTCAACCGGGTGTCGCCATCAGCCAACGCGAAGGCGCCGGGCCGGGGGGTCACCGCACGCACCCTTCGGTCGACATCGACGGCGTCATGTTCCCAGCGCACCCGGCCATCGTCTGCGCTCAGCTTGCGCGCCCGGGTCACTTCGCTCTCGTCTTGGGGGACCCGTTCGAGGTCACCGCGAGCCAGGCTGTCGATCACATCCATCATCAGCAACGCGCCCGTGTGCGACAGCTCGTCGAGTAGCTGGGCCGCGGTCTTCCCTCGCGTGGAGGTCTTCTTGCACCCGAGCACGGCGCCCGCGTCCATGCGCTCGACCACGTCGATGATGCACACGCCGGTCTCTTCATCGCCGGCCAGCAACGCGGCCTGCACGGGAGCGGCTCCACGCCAACGAGGCAACAGAGAAGGGTGCACGTTGATGCAGCCCCAAGGCGCCACCTTGCACACCGCCTGCCCCAGCTTCTGCCCGAAGGCCACCACTGCCAACAGGTCCGGCTGGGTCTCGGTCAGCCAGGACATCCCTTCGGGACTGTTCACGTCGTCGAGCTCGACCGCGTCGAGCCCCAACTCAGCGGCAGCGCTGGCGATGGGCGTAGGACGCAGACGCCTCCCCCGCCCTGCGGGCCGAGAAGGCTGGGTGCCCACGGAAACCTCGTGACCCCGCTCCAGCAGGGTATGCAAGGTCGGCACAGCGAACTCGGCCGTGGCCAGCAGGGTGACCTTCATGGTGACAAACCGCTCGGAGACTCAGGCCCTGCGAGAGGCCCCCAGCTCAGCCCGGCGTCAGACGTTGACGCCGAAGACCTTGCTGAACTCGGCCTTGAAGTCAGCGGCCGTCTTGCCCCCACCCACGATGCGACCCTTCTCCTTGCCATCGGCAAACAGAAGGATGGTCGGGATGGCAGAAACGCCGAACTTCGCCGGCGTGTTCGGGTTGGCGACGATGTCCATCTTGCCCACGGTGATGGTGCCGTCGAGCTCGTCGGCGAGGGCCTCGATGGTGGGGGCGATGGCCCGGCACGGTGCGCACCAGTCGGCCCACAGATCGACGACCACGGGGGTCGCAGACTGCAGCACGTCGGTGTCGAAGTTGTCGTCGGTGAATTCGCGGGTCTTGCCAGCCATCGATTGCTTCCTAGAGTCGTCTTGCTCGTGGTGTCGCGCCCCGGGATGTCCTTGAGCGCCGCCCTTGTCTAGCGCGGCAAGTGCAGGACTTCAGCCGTCTGTCGCCGGAGGGTGAGGGTCGGCCACGATACCTTGCTCGTCCCCCGAGGCCAAGCCGACCTGAGGCGACGGCTCGGCAGAGCCCTCGGGCTCCTCCGCCTGGGTGGGGTCAACCACGTTGACCTCGGGATCGTCGTCGTAGATGAAGGAGAGCCGGGACTCGTCCCGATCCTCGCGCAGCTCGACGATGACCTCGCCGCTGGAGCCGTCGGCGAGCAGGTTCACCTGGCGGGTCTTGACCAGCTCGAGCAGGGACAGGAAGTAGCCGAACAGCCCGTCGCCGCTGCCCGCCTCCATGACCAGCTCCCGCAGGGTCCAGCGGTTGCGCGAGCCCAGACAGGCCAGGGTCTCTCGCAGGTAGGTGCGCAGGGGCTTCTCTTCTTTGAGCGTGTCGAACTGGCGATGGAGACCGATCTCCTCCATGAGCCGCACGAAGGAGCCCACCAGGTCCCAGAGCTCGACCTCGCCCAGCTCGTTCTCCTCGTCTGGCGGCACCTCGCGCTGGCCCCGACCAAAGCGCAGCACCCGCTCCTCGGCCCGGCGGCCCAGTTCGATGGAGAGGGTCTTGTACTTGCGGTATTCGAGCAGCTGCTGGATCAGCTCATCGCCCGGGTCGAGCTCTTCGTCGAGGTCGACCTCCTCTTCGCGAGGCAGGATGGCCCGGGACTTGATCAGCACCAGCGTCGAGGCCAGCACCAGAAACTCACCGGCCACGTTGATGTCGATGGCCTCCATCAGCTTGATGGCGTTCAGATACTGGTCGCAGACCTTCGACAGGTTGACCTCGGAGATCGAGAGCTCTTGCTCGCGGATCAGGTGCAAGAGCAGGTCGAGGGGCCCACGGAAATTGTCCAGTTCGAAGACCTGGTCGCTCATGAGATCGGGTCCAGGGAGATGGCGATGTCGGCGACCGCGCCCAGGGCGGCAAGCACCGGCACCAGAACGTAGAAGATGTAGCGAAAGCCGTTCATGAACCAGAAAAAGCCGATGACCATGAGCAGGCCGTAGCGATCAAGGCTGTACCAACCCCGCTTCAGGCCCGCGGGCAGCAACCAGCCGATGACCCGTGAGCCATCAAGGGGCGGCAAGGGGAACATGTTGAAGATGGCCAGCAGCACGTTGATCACCATGCCCCAGACGAGCCAATGCTGGCCCACCGTGTAGAGGGGCTTCAGCTCAGAGGCTCGGGTCAGATCGCGCAGCAAAGAGGGCACGTTGCTCACGTCGCTGCCCCCGTAGGGGTTGGCGATGACCGCCCCCCCGTCAAAGACCCCGAACCAGGCGCAGAGGACATAGATGATGGCCAATCCCAGGGCCATGAGCAGATTGGACGCTGGCCCGGCCAGGGCCACCAGCATGAAGTCCCGGGACTTGTGGCGAAAGTAGGCCGGATTGATGGGAACCGGCTTTGCGCCCCCGAAAACGAAGCCCGTGAGGTTGTACATGAGCACGGGCAGGATCACGGACAAGAAGGGGTCGAGGTGCCGGATGGGATTCAAGGTGATGCGGCCCAGCTTGCGGGCCGTGGGGTCGCCCAGCCGGTCTGCAACCCAGGCGTGGGAGGCCTCGTGCCAGCTCATGGCCAAGACCAACATGAGAATGACCCCAACGAAGTTCAGGGTGTCTGGGTCCAAGGCTCTCCGCTCTGCGAACTCGGGGGTCGAATCGCTACTCTAGCAAGCCCTGCCTGCCGTCAATCGCGCCGAATGCTGGCACGCCTGCCGAGGCATGGCCCAGCTCTGACATGCCGCCCAACGGAAACCCCACCCTCTTGTCCGACGACGCGCAGATCCTCGCCGGTGCCAAGGAGCTTCTCGAGACAGAGGCCCGGGCCCTGGGACAGATGGGCGAGCTGCTCGACGGCAGCTTCGTCGAGGCGGTGCGGCTGATCTCGTCCTGCGAGGGGCGCATCGTCACCACGGGCATCGGCAAGGCCGGCATCATCGCCCGCAAGATCAGCGCCACCCTGGCCAGCACGGGCACGCCATCTGTCTACCTGCAGCCCGCCGAAGCCATCCATGGCGACCTGGGCCGAGTGACTCGCGGCGACGTGGTCCTGGCCTTGTCGAACAGCGGCACCACCGAAGAGCTGCTGCGCCTGGTCGGGCCCCTGCGCTCCATCGGCGCCCCCATCGTGGCCATCACCGGCAATGGCGACTCGCCCCTGGTCAGCCACGCCAACGTGAGCCTGGTCTACGGCCGGGTCACCGAAGCCTGCCCGCTCGGCCTGGCCCCCACCACCAGCACCACGGTCATGCTGGCCCTCGGCGACGCCCTGGCCATGGAGGTCCTGAAGGCTCGGAACTTCTCGCCCACGGAGTTCGCCCGCTTCCATCCCGGGGGCAATCTCGGCCGCTCGCTCATGCGGGTGCACGAGGTCATGCGTCAGGGGGACAGCCTGCCCCTGGTGGCTACAGGCACCTCGCTGGCCGAAGCGGTTGAAGTCATGACCTCCACCCCTGGCCGACCAGGTGCTGTCATTGTCACCGCAATCGACGGTCAATTCGCAGGTTTCTACACAGATGGCGATCTGCGCCGCAACCTGCTCGCGGCCCGGGGCAGGGGCAACTTCGAGCTCCTCAGCCGGCCCATCGACGAGTTCATGACCCACGACCCCATCACCATCGGCCCCGAAGATCTGGTCGGCGACGCCCTGCGGGTGCTACGGGAGCGCAAGATCGACCAGCTCGCCGTGGTCGACGGCGAGCGCCAGCCGTCCGGGCTGCTCGACATCCAGGATCTGCTCGACATCAAGGCCCTCGCCTGGGGACCGCTCACCTGAGAGCGGGAGAACTTCGTGACCCAACTCGACGACCTGGTTCTGATCGTTCTCGACGTGGACGGCGTGCTCACCGATGGCAGGGTGATGCTCGGTGCCGGCGACGAAGAGCTGAAAGCGTTCAGCACTCGCGACGGAGCCGGCCTGGCCCTCTGGCGCGACGCGGGCTACCGCTGCACCTTTCTCACCGGTCGGGGCGGCGCCGCCGTCCGGCGGCGAGCCAAAGAACTGCGGGTCGAGCGCATCTGGGAGAATGTGCGGGACAAATCCGCCGCCTATGACGAGATCTTGGAGCACTTCAAGGTCGAGCCCCATCAGGTCGCGGTCATGGGCGATGACCTGCCTGACCTGAGCATCTTGCGCCGGGCGGGCTTCTCGTCCTGCCCCACAGACGCGGCCCAAGATGTTCTCGAACGGGTCGACTGGATCGCCCCCTCCCGCGGAGGACACGGCGCCGTCCGTGATCTGGTCGAGCACCTTCTTCGCGCCCGGGGCACCTGGTCAGAGTGGGTGGAGAAGCTGACGTGAGCGCCCAGCGGCCAGTGATCCAACGACCGATCAGGCCAGCCCCCGGCCCCCATCGCACCAAGGTGCCGAAGGCCGCCCGGCGCCTGATCACCTTCGCCGTCCTGGTCTCGGTGAGCCTGGGCTCGCTGATGCTCTTCAGCGACAGCACCGAACCTGTCCGTGGCAGCAGCCGCACCGACATCCCTGACAGCCCGGGGGTGGTCGCCGGCGAGTCCGAGACCACCGTGGTCCTGGGCCTCATGGACTTCGACATCTCCAACCTGATCGAGGTCGAGCCGGGGCGCTTCGAGCGGCGGGTCGAGTACAAGATCCGCTTTGAGGAGGGCCGCCCTGAGAGCGACGGCTTCTTCAAGCTGCTCGCGCCGCACATCACCCTGATGAACCCCCTGACCCAGACCGTCAGGGGCGAGGTGTCGGCCAAAGCCGGCCGCTGCCGCACGAACCAGTCGACCACGGGCAACATCGGCATCTCCACGAGCGGCCTCTCCCTTGAGGCCTTCAGTCTGTCGGGCGACGTAGACGCCCGTTACCTGATGGACGACGGCAGCGAAGTCACCCTGCAGGCTGAGCAGCTCGATCAGGAGGGTGATCAGCTCACGGCCCCGGGGCAAGTGGTCTGGGCGCGGCAGGGTGTGAGCCTGGCAGGCCGGGACATGCTCTGGGAGCAGGCCTCCGGGCGGCTCGAGTTTGGCTCCGACACGGTCATTTCCCTCGACTCCCCCGATGGTGGGCTGAGCGGGACACTTCGCGGCGCGGGTGGCTTGATCTGGCAGCAGCGGCCCCCGAGCGAGGGCGGCGACACCAGCGCTGCTACTGATGCCAGCGGCCTGGGCTACGGCTCCCTGCGCGGCCCCGTCACCGGCGAGTTGTCCGACGGCTCGTCGCTCAAGGCCGGCCTCCTCGCCATCGACGGAGACGCCACCTCGCTGACCCTCTCCGAGCAGGCCGTGCTCGAGCAGGTGCTGCCGGACGGAGGCCTGCGCCGGGCCCTGGCCGAGCACATCACCGTGGTTCAAGACGAGAGCGGCGAGCTGTCCCTGCTCCACGCCCAGGACGGCGTGCGCCTCGAACAGGTGAGCGAAGAGGGCGAGGTCTCCTGGCTGGAAGCGCCCACGCTCACCGAGCTGGGCAGGGTGGTCTCCGCCAGCGGACTTGTGCGCTGGGGGCGGGGCAACCTGACCTTCTCCGGGCGTGACCTGACCCTCGACGAGACCTCCCGGCAACTGAGCTACGTCTCCGACGTGACCATGGAGATCCCTGCGGACGCGCCGTCTCCCCTCGCCGGGATGAGCTTTTCGTCCCCCGGGGGCATGACCTGGCTGCTGCCCGAGAACTCCCCCGACCCCTGGGCTGAGGCCTTGGGACGGTTCACCGGCACGGTGAGCGGGCAGACGCCCAACGGGCTGGCCTTTCGCTGCGACTCCCTGGTGCACGACGGGCCCGGTGGGTTGCTGCTGCTGACCGGCGCCGTCCATGCCGAGCAAGACCAGGGCGGGCGACGACAGCTGCTCGACGCGGCCCGCCTCGACCTGGCCCTCGATCAGGCCAGCAGCCCCGTCGACCTGTTGGCCCGGGGCGACGTGGAGATTCGCTGGAGCTCGCCCCAGACCGACGACGGCGCCAAACCCGGTAGGTGGTCACTGTCTGCACAGCAGCTGCGGGTCCTGGGCGATCGGGTCCTGGTCGCCGGGCCGGTGACCGCCACCCAGGAGGGCTTCTCCCTCGCCGGCATGAACCTCACCTTTGACAGCAGCCTGGGTCACCTCGAGCTCGAACGGGCCGTGGTGGTGAACCTCGCCGACGGCAGCGTCATCCGCTCACCCAGCGGCCTCGTCTGGGACCAGCCCGATCCGCTGCTGGGCATCGACCAGGGCTCGGGCGTGCTGCGCGGTCCCGCCACGGGCGAGAACGACCAGGGCCTCTCGTTTCGATCCGACGTGATCGAACTCGACGGCCGCCTGCAACTGGTCGCTCTCGTCGGCGACGCCCAGGTCAACCTGCCCGCCAACCGGGTGATCAACGCCGAACGCCTCAATCTCTGGGGAACAACAGGCGGCCGACGCGTCGAGGCCCCTGAGCTCGTGCAGTGGCGCGGCCCCCTCTCAACGGGCAGCGGTGTGGGCCTCACCTATGACATGGCCGACCGCTTGCTTGCCTTCAGCCAGGACGTCGCCATCAGCTTTCTCGATCTGACCGGCGACAAGCAGCTCGACCTGAACAGCAAGGGCTCGCTCTCCTGGCAAGGCCCGGCCGACGAGACCCTGCCCCTGTGGTTCGGGGCGGGTGAGATTCGCGAGGGCGTCACCGCCGTGACTGGCGCCGGTCAACGCTTCACCACCGACCTGTTGCAACTCGACGGCAGCTCCGGGCGATTTGATCTCATCGGCCCCTCGCAGGTGTCCCTGCCCCAGGTGCGCGGCCTGGGAGACCTGTCCGCCAACGAACGGATCACCCTGCTGCAAAACGTGAATGGCGAAGTGATCTGGCTCGACGCCTACGGCGACGTCTCCGGCACCGTGGGCTCGACGGACGAGAGCTTCGAGTATGGCGCAGAAGCCCTGCTCTTCGACCGCGACGCCAAGGCCGTGGTGCTCGATGGCGAGTCGCGTATGGAGCGCGTGCGCGACGGCAAGACCGTGGGCCTCAGGGGTGGCGCCAAGACCCGCCTGATCTCGGTCTTCGACGACCTGGGCGCGTTGATCTCCCTCGCCGGCGAGGGCCGCATCTCCAGCAACATGGGCAGCTTCGTCATCCTCAGCGACTCGCTCAACTGGGATGTGCCCGAGGACTACATGGTGCTCACTGGAAACTGTCGCGTGTTGCGCTTTGGCGGCGAGGTCGACACGGCCATGGTCGAGGTCTGGCCGAGCGCCTGGCGTTGGCACGTGCACCCACCCGCGAGCGCGACCGGCGATGGGTAACCGCTGCTCTCTGGGCCTTCGTCTGGCCGGGTTCGCCTTGCTGGCCCTGCTTGTCTTCGACAAGAGCGCACAGGCGCAGAACCTTGACCCGCTCATCCCCGTGAGCCTGGGCAGTGAGTTCGGCTTCAAGAGCCCCAACAACCCTGATCACCACGTCGTCGTCGTCATCGGCGGCGTCGAGCTGGCCCAAGGCAAGCGCAGGCTGCTGGCTGACACCCTGGTGTTGGTCCTGAACAAGGGAGACGACGGTGATGGTCTTGGCCTGGGTCCGAGCATCCCTTCGAATCAGCTGGTCGAGGTGTTTCTTGATGGCCACGTGACCATCGAAGAGGGCGACGAGCTGGTGGTAGGCGCGCAGTCGGTGCTCCTCGACGGGGCCACCGGCTCTCTGACCGTTGTTGACGGCAGCTGGCGCACGACCCTTCAGACCGAGACCGTCCAGATTCGCTTTGAACTCATGCGACAGTTGCGGGACGGCACCCGAGAGCTTGAGCATCTGTCCTACACGACCTGCGACTACGCCCACGCCCACTGGGGCGTCGACACGCCCTGGGCCGTGCTCATCCCCACGCCGGACGGGCGCATTCTCAAGACTTCCTTGAACACGGGCTGGGTCGGCGACGTGCCCCTGGCCATCGCGCCCAGCCTTTACTTCAACATCGACAGGGACAAGCCTCCCTTGCGGCGCATCGAGTTCGGGCGCTCCCGGGAATTTGGCACAGAGCTCGAGACGTATTGGGGCTCGGACGCGTCAGACATGCTCTCTGACTTCGCTCGTTCGGTGCTCGGCGTTGACGAGCCCGTGACCGGCTCGTGGGAGCTCGAGCTGGACAACTACAGCAGCCGGGGTGTGTTCGTCCAGCCGGAGTGGTTCTGGACCACGGGATCATCACGTGGGCGCTTGTTGCTCTCGGCCATCAACGATCACAACGACCAGGACTATCTCCCGACCGCTAATTTTGCCGGCCTGGGTGATGTCATCGAAGACAACTCACGGGGACGCATCGAACTCGAGCACCGCACCAAGCTCGACGACAACCGCACCCTCGATGTCGAGCTCTCCTACCTGAGCGATCGCGGCTTTCTCGAGGAGTACTACGAAAACGAACCTCGCGTTGACAAGCCGCCAGAGACCTACGTCAGCTATCGCGATGTTCGGGACAACGAGGCCTACACCGTGCTGGCCAAGGGGCGGGCCAACGACTTTCTCGATGTGGTCGAGTACCTGCCGAAGCTCGAGCGCCGTGAGGTGGGCGAACCGGTCAGCTGGCTCGGCGGCGGCTTCATGACCACCCGGGACACCGCCAGTTGGGCCAGGCACCGTGACGAGAGTTCGCCCGAGGGCGTGCCGTCGACGGTGCTGCCGGCCCCCACTCACGATCGCTCCAACGACAGCGTGCGCATCGGCACCAACCGTCGCGTCGACTGGCCCATCGACATCGGCCCTGATCGCATCGTGCTCAGCGCGGGCGTGGATCTCACCGCGTTCAATCACCGCTTTCAGGATGATGCTTCCACGCCCGGCACGCTCGAGACAAACGAAGACCCCTTCCTTCGGCACGCGCTCATCGGCGGCGCTCGCTGGTCCCAGACCTGGTCAGGCTCGCGGGCAGCCTCTGACCAGACCTGGAACATCGAGGGCTTGCGACACATCTTCGAGCCCTCTGTGGCCTTCAACAGCGTGCTCGAACTCAACCGACGACCCCACTCCGAGGGGGCGAACCATCTGCTCGGCGGCGATTTGATCCCCATCGACGATGTGGAGACCTTGGACAAGCTGCAGCAGTTCGTCGTGGGAGTGCGCCATCGCATGCAGACGCACCAAGACGGCAAGGCGGTGACGATCCTGGATACAGAGATCTTCATGCCCTTCTACCCCAACGAGGAGCGGGACAACCCGGGCGCGCCACGCACCAGCGGCAACCTGATCGTCGAGTCTCGTTGGTACCCAGGCGCGAACATCTGGGGACTCAAGACCGGTCGCTTCTCCTGGAAGGCCGTCCTCGATCCGAACAAGTCAGTGGGCGTGGTCAAGTCGCGGCTGTCCTACCGAGCCAACGTGGGCGACGGCAAGTCCATCGAGCTCAGCGAGAACCGGGCCCGGCGGGCAGCGCACTTTCGGACGGTGGGCGCCCAATGGGACCTCACGCCCAAGTGGAGCGGCGCGGTGTTCGTGAAGAGCGATGTGCTCAACCACCAGATCTCCTCACAGGGTGTGATCTTGAGGCAGCTGGCCCACAAGTGGCTCATCGACATCGAGCTCAGCCTGCGCCGGGGCACGAACACCCTCACCGGCGCGAGCCAGAACGAGAAGCGCTTCAAGATCAGCTTCCGCCCCACGGCTTTCAGCGACCCGAATCAGACCCTGCTCGACGAGCTGGGACGCTTTCGGAGGTAGAATCGAAGCCGTGCTCGCCATCCTCAACATCGGTCCCCTCGAACTCCTGCTGCTAGGCGCTGCTGCTGTCCTGTTGTTCGGTGGCGACTTGCCTGATGTGGCGCGCAAGGCAGCACGTCTGGCCGGGCGTCTGCGAGGCATGACCAACGACCTCACCCGGGAGTTCAAGGAGAACACCGACTTCGAGGACAAGCTCAGGCGTCCTCCTCAGCTCGACCAACCTCCGCTTGAGAAGAAGTTCTCCGTCAGCGACTGGCGCCCTGTCAACTCACCCCCAGGTAGCGATGAGGCGACCATCGAGGTTGCCAATGAGGGCGACGTCGGCGGAGGCGGCGACACCCCACTTGACGCAGAGACCACTGCGCTCACAACTCCCGAGGGTGGCGATCCCGGCGAGGTCACAGATTCTCAGCTGGAGGCCTCAGGAAGCCCCGCACTCGCGAGCCCGGCTGAAGGCGGGGCCGCAAGTCTCGAAGCTTCAGAGGCCTCAAGCACGACCAAGCCAGTCCCCGTTGAGCCGAACGCCAGCGACGATGCGGGTGACGAGAAACCTGCCTGACGACGACCGTTGAACCAAGAGGTCAGACGTCGAGGTTCTTCACCTCAAGCGCGTGCTTCTCGATGAACAGTCGGCGAGGTTCGACCGTGGGGCCCATGAGCACCGAGAAGAGGTGGTCGGCTTCGATCTCATCGTCAAGAGCGACCAGGTGCAGGGTGCGCGTTTCGGGATCCATGGTCGAGTCCCAGAGCTGCTCGGCGTTCATCTCACCCAGACCTTTGTAGCGCTGGATATCCACGCCGCTCTCGGCGAACTCCTGCAGCCGTGCCAGCACTCCCTTGAGGCTCAGGGCTTCAGCTGACTTGTCGCCGCCCTCGTGTACGGAGAACCGTGGCTCGTCGTCCGCCCCCAGGTAGTCGACCAAGGAGAGCCCGAATCGCTCGAGGTTCTTCAGCTCGGATGCCGCTGCCTCTGAACCCCGGTACTCGATCACATCGTGACCTTCGCGGGCCTCGTCTGTCAGCTCACTCAAGAAACCGGTCACGGACTCGTGGTCATAGAAGAAATGTCGCGCATCATCGGCCATCACCACCTGGTGGCTAGGCAGCTGCTCGTCTTTCATCAGGGCGAAGTATTCGTCAATGGCCATGGCTTGCCGGCCGTTGGTCACCGTGGATTCAAAGCCCTCGAGCAGCTGCAGATGGCGCACCAGGTCGGCCAGCTCTTCTCCGTCGAGTTGCACCTTGCTCTCGACCAGTGACTGAACAGACGCGCTCTCCACCGCGATGTCGAGCAGCGCCGTCTCGAGGGCCCGCTCGTCGAGGATGTAGCGCTCCTTCTTCTTGCGGCGCAGTTTGTAGAGAGGCGGCGCGGCGATGTAGATCCGGCCTGCGCGCACCAGCTCGGCCATCTGGCGATAGAAGAACGTAAGCAACAAGGTGCGGATGTGCGAACCATCCACATCTGCGTCGGTCATGATGATGATCTTGCCGTAGCGCAGCTTCTGGAGGTCGAACTCTTCAGTGCCGAAGCCCGCGCCCAGGGCAGAGATCAACACCTGGATCTCTTCGTGGTTCAGCATCTTGTCGAGGCGAGCCTTCTCGACGTTCAGGATCTTTCCGCGCAAGGGCAAGATGGCCTGGTTGATGCGATTGCGGGCGCCCTTGGCCGTCCCGCCTGCAGAGTCTCCCTCGACAATGAACAGCTCTGTCTCGTCGCGGTTCTTGCTCTGACAATCAGCCAGCTTGCCAGGCAGGTTGCCGCTGGCGAGAGCCCCCTTACGGCGGACCAGGTCGCGCTGCTTGCGTGCGGCCTCCCGGGCTCGCGCTGCCAGCAGGGCCTTGTTGATGATGGCCTTGCCGATCGACGGATTCTCTTCGAGAACGGTGTTGATCTTGTCCGTCACAACCGACGAGACGATGCCCTCGATCTCTCTGTTGCCCAGCTTGATCTTCGTCTGGCTCTCGAACTGCGGGTCGGCCAGCTTCACGCTCAGCACCGCCGCCAAGCCCTCGCGGAAGTCTTCTCCAGAGGGTGCCGTCTCGTTGGGCTTGAGCAGGTTCGAGCGCTTGGCGTAGTTGTTCAGCGCCCGGGTCATGCCGCTGCGGAAACCCGAGAGGTGGGTGCCGCCCTCTGTCGTGTTGATGTTGTTGACGAAGGCGTAGACATCTTCGCGGTAGCTGTTGTTGTATTGCAGCGCCAGCTCGATGGCGACCGGCGAACCCTGGGCATCCTCGACCTCTGCAACGATGCTGACGATCTCTTTGTGCAGCGGCTCCTTGGCTTCGTTGATGAAGCTGATGAAGTCGTCGAGGCCATTGGGATAGCAGTAGCTGTCGCTGCGCCCGTCACGATCATCGGTGACATGGATCGTCAGCCCGGCGCGGCCCATCAAGAAGGCCATCTCGCGCAACCGCGAGCTGATCATGTCGAAGTTGAACTCAGTGACTTCGAAGATCTGGTCGTCTGGCTTGAAGGTCAGCCGCGTGCCGTGCTTGCTGCTCTCGCCAGTCTTGGTCAGCTCGGTCGTCTTGACGCCGCGTGCGAAGCTCTGCTCGTGGATCGCCCCATCGCGGAAGATCTCGATGGTCAATGTCTCTGCCAAGGCGTTCACGCAAGAGACGCCCACCCCATGAAGCCCCCCGGACACCTTGTAGCTGCCCTTGTCGAACTTTCCGCCAGCGTGGAGCTTGCAGAGAATCACCTCGACCGCAGGCACGCCCTCGGTGGGATGCATGTCGACCGGCACACCACGCCCGTCATCGAGCACCGAGATCGAACCATCGGTATGGACCGTGACGAAGATCTCGGTGCAGAACCCGCCCAGGGCTTCATCGACAGAGTTGTCCACCACCTCGAACAGGCAGTGGTGCAAGCCTCTGATCGAGGTGTCCCCGATGTACATCGCGGGGCGCTTGCGGACGGCCTCGAGGCCTTCAAGAACCTGAATCGAGGACGAGTCGTAGGTTTGGCTCATGTGCTGAAATTCCCGACACGAAAGGTCAGGCTTCGGACGAGAGGAAGGGTCTTGTCGGCCTGCAGCAGACCGAGCAGCTGAGCGCCCTGGAAGGCCTCAAGCTCGTAACGTTGAGTGGCAGACGAAACCTCTATGGTAAGCACTCCGTCCCTGAATTGGGCCACCCGTGAGCGACTTGCCAGCCGATCTCCTGCGGCTTGCCGCCAACCTTCGGCCAAGGTCTCGTTCTGCAGCCCTCTGGCGTAGGCCTTTTTCTGCATCAGGCCAGCCAGGATGTCTCCCAGCTTCTTGGGCTTGCCGCCGCGGTAACGTCTCACGGGAGGGGCCAGTCAACCATCAAGGTGCGCCCATCAGGACGTTATTGGCATGAGTACGTAAACAGACTCGTCTGAGACCTTGAACAGCCCGGCGGAGGAACGGTCTTTGAAACGGAAGGTGACCTGGTTCTCAGGCATGGTCTTCAAGAACTCGCCGATGAAGTTCGGGTTGAAGCGGATGACCACGGTCTCGCCAGAATAGTCGATGCCCATGTCGCTTCGTGACTCACCGATGCCCTCTTTGCTCGAGACCACGGTGAGGTTGCCGCCGCTGAAGCTGAGTTCGACCTTGGGTCCGTCGTCCCCCGCGGTGACCAGAGCCCGCTGAATCGCGGTGGCCAGCTCGTCCCTGCCGATCGTGGCGATGCCAGGAACATCCTCCTCGCCCGGGACGACTGCCCTGAAGTCCGGGAAGTCCCCCTGGACCAGCTGGGCCTGGACCTCTGCGTGAGGAAGCAGCAGAGCCACCATCGACTCGCGGAGCTCGATGCGCAGCGTCTGGTCCTCGTCGGTCATCAGGCGTTGGAGCTGAGCGAGGCCCTTGATCGGCACCACCGCCGAGCGGCGGTCCGCGATACCGGTCTCCAACGGCAGCTTGGCCAGAGAGAGCCGCCGACCATCCGTGGCCACCAGCGTGATCTCGTTCGGGTCGACCTCGAGCAACACGCCGTTGAATGCGTAGCGGCCCATCTCCTTGGCAGCGGCGAAGGTGGTGCGGTTGCACAGGTCGACAAACGCGCTGAGCGAGACATCGACGCCAGCGGTCGGCTCGATGGTGGGGATCGACGGAAACAGGTCGGGGTCGTCGCCGTTGAGCTTGAAGAAGGCCTTGTCCCCGACGATCTCGAAGACCTGTCCTGCCTGGTTGATCTGCAGGACGTCAGAGTCCATCGAGCGCACGGCTGAGAGAAGCGTGGCTCCGGGCAGGGCGACTCGGCCCTCGCCGCTGATGCCCTCGTCTTCGCAGTGCAATCTCACCGAGAGGTCGCCGTCAGTGGCCAGGATCTCGATCTTGTGGCCTTCGACGCTGATCAGCACGTCAGACAAGATGGGCCGGGGGCTCCGAGAAGGGCACACCGATGTGGCGAACTGAAGCTGCTGGAGAAAGGGCTCCCTGGGCGTGACAAGGTTCATGGGCTGTCTCGATGGTGCAGAGCTGTTGTTGTTCTTCTCTTCTTATAGAGAAAAGACTTCTTCTTCATGGTGTCGTTCGGATTGTTGAGAAGGGCGCTCGGTGCGGCCGAAGAGCGTTTGCCAGACACGACTTGTGGCGCTCCGAGAGTCTGCCGGTTCATGCACAGTATGCCCCGCAGCCCGGGTGTCTTCCACGCACGGGGGCCAGGCATCGAAGAGCTGGTCTGACTTGTCGCCATTGCGTCCCCGGTGTTGTCACGAGCAACGCACAGTTCATGCACGATTCGATCGCGACTTTCGAACCCACTGCTGGGGTCATGGGCCGGCTGGCGCACTAGGTCCACAAGAGAGGTGTTCGAATTCATCGCTTCAAGCGCTGCTGGAGATCTCGGACCCGTTGCGCCAGAACCGGGTCGGCAGCCATGCGGTCCTTCACCTTGCTCACGGCGTAGAGCACGGTGGAGTGGTCCCGGCCGCCAAGGTGCTGTCCAACTTCTTCAAGCGAGAGGTTGGTGTGGCTGCGCAGCAAGGACATGGCGACCTGTCGTGGGATGACCACAGATTGGGTGCGCCGCCGCCCTCGCAGATCTGCAAGGCGCACATCGAAATGCTTGCACACCTCATCAAAGATGCGGTCTACGCCGGTCACAGGCCCCCGTGATCGCTCACGGTCGAAGCCGAGCGCCTGACGGGCCAGGTCGAGGTCGATCTCGCAGGAGATCAACTTGGCGTAGCCCACCACTTTCGTGACCGCACCTTCGAGCTCGCGGATGTTCCGGTCGATGTTCTCGGCCAGGTAGGCGAGCACTTCTTCAGGGATGGCGACGTCCCGCTCGCGAGCCTTTCTGCGCAGGATGGCCAGGCGCGTCTCAAATCGAGGGGAACCGATCTCGGTGACGAGCCCCCACTCGAAGCGGCTGACCAAGCGGTCGCGCAGGGTGGGGATCTCAGAGGGCGGACAGTCGCTCGACAAGACGATCTGCTTGGAGCTGTTGTAGAGCGTATTGAAGGTGTGAAAGAACTCTTCTTGGGTCCGCTCCTTGTGGGCCAGCATGTGGATGTCGTCAATCAAGAGCACATCGACGTTGCGGTATCGGTAGCGGAACGTGTCCAGATCGCCGCGGCTGATGGCGGCGATGAACTCGTTGACGAAGGTCTCGCTCGACAGGTAGCGCACCTTGAGCGGCTTGCCCGAGTGCAGCGCCTTGTGGCAGATGGCCTGGAGCAGATGGGTCTTGCCGAGACCCACGTCGCCATGAAGGAAGAGCGGGTTGTACGAGCCAGCGGGCGCCTCGGCCACGGCACGGGCGGCGGCGTGTGCCAACTGGTTGCTCGGCCCCACGACGAAGCTGTCAAAGGTGTACTTGTCGTGGAGGGAGACGTCCGAGTTGTTCTGGAAGAAATCATGGTTCGCTGCGGCAGGGGCGACCACGGGCGCGGGCGTCGACTCAACCGTGGCGGACATGTCTGCTACAGGGGCTGGCTGGGCCTCTGGACCGCTGGCGATGGTCATGGCCACTTCCGCTTCGGTCTTGTAGGCCTTTTGCACCGAGGCGACGACCTCCTCCATGTAATGGCTCTGGATCCACTCGCACAAGAACTTGTCGCCCACGGCGAGGGTCACCTTGTCTGGAGTGACCGACACCGTGTGTAGTGTGGAGAACCACAAGTCATACTTGCGCTTGCTGAGCCGAGCGCGCAGGGCGTCGCCCAGGTCGTCAGCGCTGGCATCGAAGGCAGGTACGTCGTCAGGTAGCTCAGCTGGGTTCATGCGACGCTCCGAGTGATCGAGGCGGTACGGACCACAGCTGCCCGGCATCGGAAGCCCACACTTCCGACTTCGGATGGAACGCACCGACATGCGCCCATCACGCAAATCCAGACCACAACCGCGACCGCCGACGCAAGCGTCGTTCCCGTCCCCGAGTGAAACGCCGATGGCCCCGTTGGCCCAACGGCGAGGCGCCACTATCTCCGTTTTCCAGAGGCTGTCAACGGCTCGCTCGCAGTCACTGACGAGTCCTGTGGAGAACGGCTGACGCAAACCGAGATCGGACCATTCGTTACTGCTTGTCGACCGCCCCAGCTTTTCTTTTTTCGTTGCGCGGGGGGACCAAATGCAGCACTTCATCGAGCGCGCGAAGCAAGCTGTCGACGTCGGCAGAGTTCGTGTCCCGGCCCATGCTGATGCGCACGGACGAGCTGGCGAGTTCTGGCCCGGCACCGATGGCCGTGAGTACGGCGGAGGGCTGGAGCGAACCGGAAGAGCACGCTGAACCATGAGAGACGGAGACGCCTGCCAGGTCGAGCCGTTGCACCATGGCTGGCCCGGGCCGGCCGGGGAACGAAACACAAAGGGTGTTGGACAGACAGTCGGCTGTAGCTGAGTGGAAGACAGCGTCTGGTTCCATGCTCTTGAGCTGTGACCGCAGTTGCTCCTTCCACGCCGACCAACGAGCGACAAGCGATTCCCGTTCTTCGCAGGCCTGTTCTGCTGCAGCAGCAAAGGCGGCGGCGAGCACGGCCGACTCCGTGCCAGCACGGAGTCCGTCTTCTTGTCCCCCACCCACGACTGCCGGACGTGGGCGAGCGGCTTCACCACAGACCAGCGCGCCGATGCCCAGCGGTCCGCCCACCTTGTGTGCAGAGACGGACAGCAAGTCGGCGGCGGCCGCTGTCGCCGAGACGGGCACGCGCCCGAAGGCCTGGCATGCGTCAGAATGAAACAGGGCCCCCATCTCGTGTGTGGCTGTCACCAGCGACGCAACATCTTGGAGCTGTCCGGTTTCATGATTGGCCCAAGCCACGCTCACCATTGCGACCGCAGGCTGGTCACGGCATTCAGTTTGCGCCCGGTCAGCCAGGTCCGCGATGGACTCGACGCTGACCCGACCCCTGTGATCTGCGGGCAACACGACGTGGTGAGGCCGCTGCGAAAGTGCCGCCAAGACGGACGGATGTTCTGTGGCCCCGCTAGCGACACACGCAGCGTGGCTCACTGCGCGAAGAGCCAGGCCGTTGGACTCACTGCCCCCTGAAGTGAAGATCAACTGGTCTCGCTTGCAGCCCAGCACGCCGGCCAACCGCTCGCGCGATTCTTCGAGCAGGGTTCTCGCCCGCCGCCCCTCGAGATGCGCGCTTGATGGATTGCCGAGGATCTGTCCGTCGAGGGCGTCCTGCAGAACGCGCCGGGCCGCCGGCCTCAGGGGATGGCTGGCGTTGTGGTCGAAGTACACGCGTTCGGTCACGGATCTTCAGCCAGGAGCCGTTCGTAGAGGGCCACGTGCTGACTCATGCTTGAGTCGAGAGAGAAGAGCCGCAAGGCGCGGGCGGCACCCGCCTCTCCCATGCTCTGACGCAGGGGCTCGTCGCGCAGGAGGGTCTCGACATGACGAGCCATGCCCGCGCAGTCGCCGACCTCGTCGAGGTAGCCGGTCACACCGTGAGCGATGACCTCCGGGAGCCCGCCCACGTTGGTAGCCACAACCGGCACACCACATGCCTGGGCCTCCAACATGGACAGACCGAACGACTCGCTTTCACTGGGAAACAAGGCCACGTCTGCCGCGGCCATGATCGACTCGACTTCGTCGATCTCTCCGAGGAAGTCGACTCGGTGGCAGAGGTCATGCTGGGAGGCGAGGTCACGCACCAAGGCCTGGTCGGGCCCGTCCCCCACCAGGAGCAGCTTCACGGGCAGGTCTTCTGGGAGCCGACGCATGACTTCAATCGTGTCGGGCGTGCGTTTCAGCGAACGGAAGTTCGACATGTGCACGATGAGCTTGTACTCGTCGCCGCCAAGCTGTTGCCGAACCGTCGAGTCTGAGGCGGGTCTGAAACGACTGTGATCGACGAAGTTTGGCAAGACATCGACCTTGCCTGTGTAGCCGAGCAGGTCACGGGTCTGGTGCTCAAGCCAGTCGGAGACACAGACCACGGCGTCGCTCTTGTCGAGCCCGAAGCGAATGACATCCGCATAGGCAGGGTCGCGGCCCAGGATGGTGGCGTCCGTGCCGTGCAGAGTGGTGATGATGCGCGTGCGACAGTTGGGCACCATCTCTTTCGCCACGTAGGCGCAGATGGCGTGGGGCACGGCGTAGTGCACGTGCAGAATGTCGAGCTCATGATCGACCATGACCTGACGCATGACCGTCGACAGGGCCAGGTCGTATGGCGGATAGCGAAACAACGGATAGGACGACACGGACACCGAGTGAAACTCGACGCCCTTGTGCCAGGCGGCGAGCCGCGTCGGTCGCGCATAGCTGAAGAGATGGACATTGTGTCCGGCGTCGGCGAGGGCCAGACCCAGCTCAGTGGCAAGGACGCCGCTGCCGCCGTAGGTCGGGTAGCACGCGATGCCGATGTTCAATGCCTTCACAGGAACACGCTCTGTCCGAAATCTCGAACCACCGGGACCGGGTCGCTGATGGCCAGGGGGCCGTCGACGCAATAGGCCTCACCAAAGGTGACGCCGATCAACGAACCGTGGTGACGGGCTTGAGCCTCGATGACCTGAAGAAACTCAGGGGAAGCGATGGTGGTGATGGCGCCCTCTGAGCCCGGTTGGTGCAACTGAGAGACGTGGGCGGAGATGGCGGCCATCTTCTTCTCGAACCAAGGCGTCACGTCGATCACCAGTGAGGGCGGCAACGCTTCTCGCGAGGGGTAGAAGAGCACCCGCCCGGGGCGCCAAGGTTCGCCCGGAGGACCGATGCGCGCGCAGCCCGCCAGAAAGCGCGCCTCCTTGACCATCTCGCCCGTGCGGCTGTGGTCCGGGTGATGGTCGATGGCAGCAGGCGCGATGACGAGTCGTGGTCGATGGCGACGAATGACATCGATGACCAGGTCTCGCGAGGGTTCGTCGTTGCGGATGTGACCGTCGGGCAGGCCGAGGCACTCTCTGAAACTGAGCCCGAGCAGCTCGGCGCCCCGCTGGGCCTCGTCGTTGCGCTCTTGCATGTGGCCGCGGCTTCCCGCTTCGCCTGCGCTGAGGTCGACGCCGCCCACGGAGTAGCCCTGGGAGATGAGACTGAGCACGAGCCCCCCCGCGCAGATCTCGATGTCGTCGGGGTGCGGTCCAAAGACCAGGACATCAACCATGGGAAGGATCCTCTGGGTAGGCGTGCACCACGTGTTCGGGCTCTGCCATGGGGCGGGAGAGGGAGATGATGTGCTCGCCCCACCCAGCAGGGTCGCCAGCCGACCAGGCCTGGGGCAGCCACGACAACACGCTGTCCTGGTACCGGCCTCTGGGGTGAATGGCCTGGGCGGGGCCAAGCTGTCCGCGGCCCCGCCAGTGAGGCGCTTCGGCCAGCTGCTGCACCGTTCTGGACAGGCGTTCTTCGAAGCGATGCAGCCGGGGGCTGAGTCCGGGGTCCTGGGTGGCCACGGCGCCAGCGAATCGGTGGGCCGCCGCCAGAAGGTCCTCGGCGTCGGCCTGAGCAGGTGTGGGGCTGGCAGCCAGATCGAGCCGGCTGAGCAAAGAGGCTGGGCTCTCGCCGGGATCAAAGGAGGCGGGGTTGAGGTGGGTCGCCTCGAGCCGGGGGATCAGGGCCGGGGCTGGCACATTGAAGAGCTCGTGCAGCCGGCGGGCCTGGCCCAGGTACACGATCTCTGAGGGGCCGCAGACCTGGGCCACCACCGGCAAGCCCGCCGCCTGAACGATGGGCCGCAAGGCCGCGTGCGGAGAGAAGGAGAACGGGTCGGCCTCTAGTCGGTCGAGGGCGCTCTTGTCCTCGGGCTCAAGCCTTCGCCTCCGGCCGTCTCGGGACTCGAGCACCAGGGGGCGGGGGTCCGCGGGGTCAAAGGAGGGCCTTCGGTCGACGGACTGAAGCGCCTCGGCCCCCTGGGCCAGTGCGTTGGCAAGACGGGGCGCCTCGGTGAGCCCCCGGCGCAGGATGGCTGTGGTGGGCTCCTGCGGCAGGCGGTGTGCCTCTACAAGGTAGAGACCGTGGGGCCCCAAGGTCTGGTCGAGCAGCTTGGCGACATGATCTGCCAGGGAGCCTCCAGGCGACATTGATGTTATTTTACCATTTAGATATTCGTAAGATGACTCTATAGACTCTTTAAAGAGCCTAAACCCGGTGGAGTCCCAATGAGATCGACAGAACATGTCGCTCTTGGGGCTCACCGGACACCTAATGCGACTTAGAAGTCCATTTCGAGTGTCAATGATATCTAAATGATCAACCTCTGTGCTGTCGTGGTCCTGAGTCGCCAGGAGAAAGACCGGCACCACCGGGCGTCGCCAACGCTCCGTGAGTTCTCTGGCCAGGGCGATGGCGGTGGCCGCCTTGTGAGCGACCAGGGCGGCCCCCCCACCCAGCACAGGCTGTTGTCCGGCCAAGACGACGAGGGCGTCGTCGGGTGGCGCGGTGGTGCGGCAAGCAGGGTGCAGCGCCGCCGTCCAGTCAGCAGAGGGGCGGATCTGTGGAGCCACCTGGTCGAGAGCGGCTGGCCGCGGCGCCGGACCCAGGAGTTGGGTCCAGGTGGAGTCCCCTCCCCACCAAGCGGCCTGCCAGGCCCCATGAACCAGGGGCTTTCCCAGCCTGAAGCTCACTCCGCGGAGGCTCCGAGGGCGGCATCCCTGAGCTGGTCCCGCAAGGTGGTGGCCGCGTCGCCGATGGCCTGGCGCCAGTCTTCTTGCCCTGGGTCGCCATACGCGTAAAGGATGCCCCGGGACGAGTTGACCACGGCACCGAGCCCTTCGTCATCAAAGGCGCAGGCGACGTCGGCAGCGGTGGCGCCCTGTGCGCCGACGCCGGGCAACAGAAACCACGTGGAGGGCATGCGCTTGCGCAGGGCCGCGAGCTGCTCAGGGGCGGTGGCCCCCACCACGGCGCCCACGCTGGAGTACCCGCACTGGCCCACCCGCTCAGCGCCCCAGCCAGCCACCAGGTCGGCGACTCGCTCATGAACGGTGACCTCTCCTGATGGCTGGTCCTGCAGCTCGCCAGCGGAGGGGTTGGAGGTGCGCACCAGGACGAACAGGCCAGACCCCAGGGCGTCGACGGCCTCAAGGTATGGAGCAAGGCAATCGCTGCCCAGATAAGGGTTGACCGTGACGGCGTCGGCCCGCACGTCAGGCAGGGGCGGGTCGAGATGGGCCCGCACGTAGGCCGCTGATGTGGAGCCGATGTCGCCACGCTTCACGTCGGCGATCACCAGCAAGCCCGCGTCCCTGGCCATGATCACGCTCTGCTCGTAAGCCACCAGGCCCGGGGGGCCCCACTGTTCGAAGTACGCGATCTGAGGCTTCACGGCGCAGGCCTTGTCCGCCACCTGATCGATGACGGCCCGGCTGAACTGGATCATGGCCGCAGCAGCCTGGTCTCGAGGGTCATCGTATTGGGACCGAGCGGACTCAACCAACTCGGTGGGCAGCCGCTCGAGCACAGGATCGAGCCCTACCACGAGGCTGGAGGTCTTGGCTCGCACGGCGTCGGCGAGGCGGTCGGAGAACGGGGTGATCATGGGCAGCTGAGGAAGTTCTGGATGAACGAAGGGCCGTCGGTGGTCATAAACGACTCCGGATGAAATTGCACGCCGACATGGGGGCGCTCTCGGTGCCGCAGGGCCATGATGTCACCTGCCGACGAGCGGGCTGTGATCGCCAGGCAATCGGGCAAATCTGACTCCATCACGATGAGCGAATGGTAGAGGGCTGCGCGAAGGGGAGACGGTAGCCCGCCAAAGGCAGCTTCGCCGTCATGGTCGATGGAAAGGGGCTGGCCGTGGGTCGGGTGGGGGGCTCGGCCCACCTGGGCTCCGCAGGCCAGGGCCAGGGCCTGGTGCCCGAGACAGACACCCAGAAGGGGGGTCTCGGGGAGGAGGTCGGACGCCAGGAGGGAGAGCCCCGAGGCTCGTGGATGCCCGGGCCCGGGAGACAAGACCACTCGCTCGGGCTGAAGCCGCTGCAGCTCTGGCCCGGACAGAGCGTCGTTCCTGACCACTTGCAGGTCGGTCTCCGGGCCCGAGGTGGAGAGCAGGAGTTGGTATAAATTAAACGTAAATGAGTCGTAATTGTCTATTAAAAGTATCAACAGGAGCCCCAGCATGAATCCAAGGCTTCGTCCGTCTGGTTGAGAAAGCTAACGAGTTGAAGTGTTATGTTATCGGCCAATACGATGTTGTTTGAGTGTAATTTAATGTGCGTCTTCGTGATGCTCACGAATCCACCCTCTTGCAGCGCCTGCAGCGCTCCGAGCGTGCCCTCCCTCCAGGCCGGGGAGAAGCGCCGGTCAAGATCGGCGAGCGAGAGGCCCTGTTTCGTCCGCAGGCCCACCGCCAGGCACTCGATGAGCCGTGCCATGGGCTGAAGCCGCTCGACTCTGTGCCGGACCGACTGCCCACTGGCTGTGGCTTCGAGGTATTGGCTCACGTCGGGAGTGTTCGACCAACGCAGCGTGCCCAGGGAGCTGGAGGCCCCGGGCCCCAGCCCCAGGTAGTCCTGGTTGAGCCAGTAAGCCGAGTTGTGTCGACTGGCGTGGCCGGGCAGGGCGAAGTTCGAGACCTCGTATCGGTCGAGGCCGGCGCGGACGATCTGCTCCGACCAGAGGGTGTCGTAGTCGAGGGACAGCTCGGGGTCGGCGGTGACCCGGTGGCCCTGGTCTTGGAGCGCGTGAAGGGGCGTGCCTGGCTCAATGGTCAGGCCATAGACCGACAGGTGGGGCGGTCCGAACTGCAGCAGCTGGTTGGTGTCGCTCTGCACGTGATCCGTGGTCTGGTCTCGCCAGCCCACCAGCAGGTCGGCGGACCAGCTGCCGGTCCACGACGCCGCGATGAGGCCGAGTGCTCGCCTGGCGTCGTCGCCGTCATGATGGCGGGCGAGCTGGCGCAGGGTCTCGCTCTCAAACGTCTGCACTCCCAACGACAGTCGGGTGATGCCAAGGTCACTCCAGGCAGCCAACGCGTCGGTGTCGACGTTGAGCGGGTTGACCTCCAAGGTGACCTCGGCGTCTTGCGCGATCGGTGTCTGTCGTCTGATGCCGTTGAGCAATGTGGCGAGCGTGGCGGGCGTCAACAGGCTCGGCGTGCCCCCGCCAAGATAGACCGTATCCCAGGGGCCTGCGGTCTGGTGGCGCTGCCACTCGGCAAGCAGCGCCGTGACCAGGCTGTCGTGTTCGCCCGGTCGATCGAACACCGTCGTAAACGCACAGTACGTGCAGCGGTCCCGACAGTAGGGAACGTGCACGTACAGGTTGCGCAGCGGGCCTCTCGGGCCACGGTCGACAAGTGTCTGCAAGGAGCTCCAGCTTCTAGACCGGCTCCTCCTCGGACATGGACATCAGGAGTTTCCTGAGCGCCTCGTTTTGAATCTGGCGAACCCGTTCGCGAGTCAATCCGAGAATGGCACCGATCTGTTTCAGCGTCATGGGTTGATCGTCGTCGAGTCCAAACCGCAGGCGGAGAATACGCCGGGGCCTGTCCTCGAGCGTGTCGAGCAGGTCCATCATGCGCGTCAGCTCCGTAGATTGCAGGAGTTCGTCGCCAGGATCCGGACAGTTCGCATCCACGATGATGTCAGAGAGGTCGCCAGACTCTTCATCACAGGAGAAAGACTGGGTGTAACGAGAGGCCGTGCGCAGGGCTCCGCGAACGTTGCGCGCGCTGTCGCAGTTGATGTCCATGTGCGCGGCGATCTCTTCGCTGGTGGGTTCGCGGCCCAGTTCCAGCAGCAACAGCTCGGTGGTCCTGTTCCACTTGTTCATCAGCTCGACCATGTACGACGGGATGCGCACGGTCTTCACGGTGTTCGTCAACGCCCGCCGGATCGACTGCTTGATCCACCAGGTGGCGTAGGTCGAAAAGCGGCAGTTCGCGTTGGGGTCGAACTTCTCCACGGCACGGAGTAGCCCCACGTTGCCTTCCTCGATGAGGTCGAGCAGGGTCAGGCCCCGACGGGCGTATCGCTTGGCGATGCTGACCACCAGGCGCAGGTTCGCCAAGGCGAAGTGGTCCCGAGCCTGACTGGACCCGGACTGAACCTCCCTGGCCAGGTCTTTTTCTTGGTCGGCCGTCAGGAGCTGCACCTGATTGATCTCCTTGAGGTAGATCTCAATGGTGCGGTCAGAGGCTGCGGATCGTCTGCGTTCGGCCATGGTGGTCGCCGTGGGTGCAAAGGGGTGCTGGAGAGAGGTGAAACATCGGCAGCCGCCGCGGAGACCTTTACCGAAGCCCGGTTCGGGAGGGGCTTCGGGCCGAGGTTTGGCCTCTATGATAGGTTGGCTGACCAGCAGCGCCTGCACGCGTGTTCGTGGCGGGCTTGCCAGATCGGCCCCTCAGTTGACGGATCACAGGACGCCATATGACGCCGACTCCCACTCAAGACGCGATCCTCCGTGAGGAGGAGTTCGCGGGGCTGCTTCAGGACGCGTCCGCCGAGTTCGGTCAGTGCCTGGCGTCTGTCCAGGGAGATGCTCAGGGGTTCGACGAAATGGGCTTCATGTCCCGGTTGGTGGGGGCAGCGAACGCGTTCGAGACGTTTCTGGATGACCATGGAGCGCGGCAGAACCGGACTTTTGTCACCCTCGGAGAGGCGGTGGCGTCGGTCAGGGGCCTCGCTCGGGTGCGTGTCGACAATCTGCATCTGGTGTCGCGACTGCCCCGCTACAAGCTGCTCGAAGGCTGTTCCGAACTGGAGCAGGCGCTGGGGGAGGCAGAGGCTGTCCTCAGACGCTCTCTACAGGGCCTTGTTCGGGCCTTGAAGGAGGAGATGGGTCGCCTGGGCGTCACCTGGCCAGAGGCCCAGCCGAGCAAGGCGGGCCCGCTCTCACGGCAGCGCCAGCTTCCCCGAAACCTGGACACAGGCTTCGCGGTGGACGAAAGGGAGCACATCGCCGCCATCGGCTCGCGCTTTCTGTCAGTGGTCGCCGCCAGCAGGAACCTGGGCCTCGAGAGGCATCGCCGCATGGGCGATCTTCCGACCTATGTGTCGCATCATGCCACCGAGGAGCGTTGTCGCTGGTACCAATCAGCGGTTCACAACATTCAGTCCATGTACGACACCTACGTGTTGGGGACCGCGACAGAAGAGGAGCATCCCTGGCTTCATTTTCTTCGCGGGCACGCCACGGTGTCGTTTCATTTGCTGGAGATGGCGACCGAGCTCGTGCACTTCTATGAGCGGCATGAGAGCGACATCCGACATGAAGCCGCCAGGGAGGCCATTGCGCAGGTGGTGCCCAAGGGAGAGATCCTGGATGTCGCCATAAATACTTACCTTCACTATGCTTATGTCTTTGTTGAGGAGGCTTCCGAGCTCGCTGCAAAGGTCCTCACGACCTTTGTTTCGCAGCAGTCAGCCGACCTCGAGCTACCCGAGGGAGTTGTTCTGCACGCTCGTCCTCTGGCTCTGATCGTGCAGATCGCCAGGCACCATGGCTCCCCCATAGAAATCACCATCAACGGTGAGAGCTGCTCGGCCAACTCCCTGATGAGCCTGATCATGCTGGCTGGCAATCATCCGGACTGCCGAGTGCTCCATGCCAAGGGCGACGCTGCGGCACTGGAAGACCTGAAGCTTCTCTTCACTGGGTCTTGGCGAGGGAGGAAAGCTGCCTCCAGAGCTCGGCTATCTGAGCAGCGCGAGCTGAGGGACGGGCTGCTACCCGAGGCCTGGCTGACCAGGCTCTCTCGTGGGAGCGTGCGACGGCGAGGTGGTGGGTGGGCTCGCAGGGCTCCGTCCGAGAATGCTCCTTGCAAGCACTCCGCATCGCCGCTCTGTCATTCCGGCCCAGGTCTCTCTTCAATCATTGGTTTCTGGGGCGGGCTGCCAGGCTGAGGACCAAGCGGCTGCAGCCGAGGGAGGATCACGGTTCCCGATCTCGGGAGCTTGTCGTTCGAGGCCTCGGTTCTCAGTGCCTGGCTCCCCCGGTGCTCGGCGCAGTCACCTCCACGGCTCTCCTGCTCAGCGCTGGTGGGGCGCGTCCGAGGGCTGTCTCTTGGCGGCGCAGGGGCGCTGATCCCACAAGCCTCTCCTGCGACCGCCCCTCCGTGGCTGGCGTTGGATTCCAACGTTTGCGACCGCCCCACGGTCTCTGGCGGCAGATCCCAGGCGAGAGCCTCGCGAGAGAGGTCACTGGCGGCGAGAAGAGCCGTCCTTGGCTGAGGGTGAGCTGCTGAGGGCGCGAGCTGTCAACTGCCGTCATGTTTCACGTGGAACCACATTGAATCGCCCAGCGCACATCTCTACTTTGCTCTGGATTGGCGGCGCGAGCAGGCAAGCCCGGGCTGAGCAGGGCTTCAACGAGGTTTGGAGGGTTTCACGTGGAACAACGACTTGGCCGAGGCTTGGACAGCCTGATCTCCAGCACGGTGACAGCCGAGACACCGAAGGTTTCAGAGGTGGACCTGGACAAGATCCGCGTGAACCCCAAGCAGCCAAGGCAGAGCTGGAACGAGGACGGTCTTGAAGAGCTGGCCAACTCCATCAAGCTCCACGGTGTGATCCAGCCGATTCTGGTGCGGCGCTCGGGCGACCATTTCGATCTGATTGCTGGCGAGCGCCGATACAGAGCCTCCCGAATTGCTGGCCTGACGCACATTCCTGCTCACGAGACGGATGCCAAGGGAGTTCATTCCCTCGAGCTCGCCTTGATCGAGAACATCCAGCGTGAGGACTTGAACGCTCTGGATGAAGCCTCTGCCTACCGCCAGCTGCTGCTGCAAAGCCAGATGACTCATCAAGAGCTAGCTGAGAGGGTAGGCAAGAAGCGGGCGACCGTGAGCAACGCGCTACGGCTTCTGGACCTGCCGTCCGAGCTTCAAGCGCTCTTGACCGAGGGGCTGCTCTCTGCCGGTCAAGCCAGGGCTGTCTTGGGCTTGAAGGATAAGGGGCAGATGATCGAGCTCGCAGAGCAGGCATCCATCGAGGGATGGTCTGTTCGGGAGCTTGAGCGCCGGGTGCGCCAAGGAGCACCCAAGAAGCCGATCAAGAAGGTGAGCAGCGAGGCGAAGCCACTCTCAGAGATATCCAGATACGAGGAAGATCTGAGAAATATATACGGAACAAAGGTGAAGATCACCGAGGATGGAGAGCGCGGTGAAGTTCGCCTGGTGTTCTACTCGGCGAGTGATCGCGATCGCCTGCTGCACCACCTGCTCACCGGTGAAGCGGATCCCGCGCACTCATAGCGCGGGTCAGGGTTCGCTTGCAGAGCAGCACCAAGAAGAGCGGTGCCTGCAGCTGTCCTGCAGCCTCCGCCTCATGACGGCGAGTACGTCTTGAGGGCCTCTAGCAGCGCAGCCAACATGGGCGTGGTGGCGTGGTTCTTGTGCTTCTCCACAGACGCTGAGGCGACCTGCCGAGCCCGGTCGAGGTTCTCTCCGGCCTTGTAGAGCTCCATGGCCAGATAGAAGGAGCACCATGGCTCGACATCGCTGCCTTCGACTTCAGCTCTCGCGTCTTCGAGGGCCTCTACGGTGAAACCGGCCGCTCTGGCGTTGGCGAGGTGATCCCACTGAGCGGTCTCGGCTGCACTCATCTGCGCCTGAATGACCAGGAAGACGATGGCGACGACGCCGACCGCCAAGATGCCCTTAACCATTGGATTCATAGGGATCACCGCGTTTACAAGGTTTAAGTGACAGTTAGGTGTCGTTTAAAGGGACCTTAAAGCCCTCTGCCTTTGCGGAAGACAAGGACAGGGGTCCGCTCTCCGGAGAGGTGCGGGTGG
>Ga0114933_10000822_pt1 | contig 36255 bp, 33 predicted proteins | sample 4SBtaG_FD_89691 | JGI IMG/M metagenome (GOLD analysis project Ga0114933, IMG submission 89691) | Deep subsurface microbial communities from Kolumbo volcano to uncover new lineages of life (NeLLi) - 4SBTROV12_W25 metaG | ecosystem: Environmental > Aquatic > Marine > Volcanic | place: Kolumbo... | reverse complement strand
GAATTCTCCAAGACTATCTCGTTATCCAGCAGATAAGAAAAATCAATTGGCTTATCCAGCGACATAATTTGGCTGTTAAAGTATTGATTTGTGGAAAAAAAGGTGGGTATGAGACGAACCCTGCTGGAGGGCATGGATTAGCGCGATATCGACTGACAGGGCCGAAATGGCAGAAACTATTTCCTGTCCATCTTCTTTTTTCTTCTGCCGAGCTCCTTGATCAGCAGGGTCTGCGCGTAGGGTTTCAGTGATTTCCAATTGCGGCACTCCTCTCGGGTCCGCCCACAGCCGACGCACCAGCCTTTAGGACCGCGAAAATCGCAGACATTGATGCAGGGACTTTTTTGAGATCCCACGGATTCGTTCGGTTGAAGGTTCTGACCTAGTGGAATAAGCCTTCGCCCTCAGTACTGGATTCCCTCAAGTGCTTGGTCTATTCCGCTTTCGAGCTGGCGGAGCCGATTGAACTCTTCAAAGAGGCGCTGCTCGAGATTCTTGGTATTCAGCGGCAGATCACGCTGGCAACCACGATAGCCGTCTCCTTGTACTCGGTAACCTTTCCAGCCCCGAATCTCTTCACCGTGGGCCTCGAGAAATCGGCTGATGAAGGTCTGCTGCTCGGGACACTCTTCCTCAGCGTGGAAACATATTGGGAAGCTCTTCTTTTTGATCTGCGGTGCTTCTATGTAAGTTTCGAAATGGACTCCGCCCTGGTTATCGTTAAACCAGTTCCGCTTATAAAGTTGGAGATAAACCCCCCGGTTATAGATTTCCCAGCTATCGTCGAACCAAGCCGAAGCTCGGAGGCTTTTCTCGAAGTTCTTGAAAATGAGTTTGAGGTCTTTCATCTAAAGCTGGTCCGTTAAAGATAAACACCGTCTAGAAATTAATCACAACGAAATCATACCAACATGTACCGGCGTGGAGTCTTATCAAATTTTCACAACTTGAGGCGTAGCGTCGTTGGCAATCAACCCCTCGACGGCCAGCAGGGCGCGTTCATGAAATGGGAGTCAGGTCATCACCCGACGCAACACCAAAACAATTAAGCGACTTTAGTGAGGCTTGTCCGCGAGCTCCTGCAGGGCAAGCGCCGCGTACATCGCCACACCTGCGGGAAACGCCGCCTCATTCAGGCGCATCCTCGAAGAGTGGCAAGGCTGGCGCTCCCCATCAATCAGTGCCGCACCGAGAAAAACAAACGCACCCGGAAAGCGCTCGAGCAGATAAGAGAAATCCTCAGCCCCCATCCAGGGTGTGGCCATCTCCATATACTGATTCTCGCCGAGCACGGCTTTGGCCGCCTGGGCTACGGCCTCCGCGCCACTCTGGTGGTTCACCGTCGGCGGGTAACCTTTCTCGATGTCGAAACTGACTTCAAGTCCATGCGCCGCGGGAATCTCACGGACCAGTTTCTCTACGGCCTCCGCGAGACGGGCGCGCGCTTCGACGGACAACGACCGTAGCGTGATCTCCATCTCGGCGAATTCGGGAATCACGTTGCTGGTGGTGCCTGACTGAATGCGTCCAACGGTGGCCACGACCGGATCGAAGACATCAAAGCGTCGGGTGACCATCGTCTGAATTGCCTGCACCACTTCGCAGGCGACCGGCGTTGGATCAAGCGCGCTGTGAGGCGTTGAGCCGTGACCCCCTTTGCCGATCAGCCGGGCAAACACGGTGTCGACCGCTGCCAGGATCGGCCCTGTGCGACAGGCAATCTTGCCGGCCGGCAGTTCCGGTTCAACATGCAGGGCAAAGATCGCCTGCGGCGCCCCGTCCGCATCGAGCAGGCCCTCATCCAGCATGGGTTTGGCCCCACCAGGACCCTCTTCGCCTGGCTGAAACATAAAGCGCACGCTGCCGTTGATCCGCTCGCGATGCTGGTGCAGTAGATGCGCGGCGCTTGCCAGCATGGCAGTATGAGCATCGTGTCCGCAGGCATGCATGCAGCCCTGCTCAGCTGATGCAAACGGCAGGCCGGTTTCTTCTGGCATCGGCAAGGCATCCATGTCTCCGCGCAGCAGAACTGCCGGACCCGGCTGGGCGCCATGCAGTGTTGCCACGATACCGCTGGTGTCTTTCGACAGCCGGATATCGAGATCCAGGCCCTGCAGGGAATCCAGGACAGCTTGCTGTGTCCTTGGCAGGTGCAGGCCAAGTTCCGGATGCTGGTGAATCTCGCGCCGGAGGGCCACGGTACGGTCCTGCAGCGACTGCGCCTGTGCTAACAATTCTGTCGTCATATTTCCTTAAACTCCCCTTAAACCTCGCTATCCCCGAATCACATCTATGGATGCATTTTGCATCAAGGCGAAGGTCAAAGGGCATAAAAATCCACCTGATTCAGACATAGCGCACAACCTCCGGCCAAAACGAGCGATAGAAGCTGCTCAATCGAAAAACTCCGACCACAGGCCGTCGTCCGGGTGCATGTCGACATACTCGATATCAAATTCGGCGATGCCCTGCTGGTGCAGTTTCTCGACGGGCACACCGATCTCGATCAATTCCGTGATCATGGCAAATACCTGCTGTGCGTCAGCCGCCTGATGTTGTATCAATTCCATTTTCTGCTCTCCCACTCATGGTTACTGTGTATGGTGAGTGACATCATGCGAAAACCGGGCGCACATCTCAGTGACAGCCATCACACGAATAGGGGCAAAAGCCCCTCTGATCGGGGCATCGGGGCTGGCAGCCTAAAGCAGGGAATCCAGAAACTTTGCGATCCGTTTGGCGAACCTTTTGTCACTCCAGTAGGCGAAATGAGAGGCAGGGGTCCATCCGGTTACGGGGCCGCCGACATGAATACGCTCATCACTGTCGACTACGTCAGCATAGGCACCGTTGATCGGCCTCAAGGGCCAGGCGAGCACATCATCAGGATCAAAAAAGTTCAGCCAGAGTGCTTTTGGCTTGAGACGCGCCGGAAGGCGCGGTGGAGGAAAGCGGATCGGCACCACTTCCGTACAGGCAAATGTAAAAAGGGGGATGTTGCAGCCGAAAGTGATGAAGCCACTCAGCCAATTCATCCGCTCAAACGAAGACAGGCGCTTGTCCGGACGCTGCTGGCGGTCCCAGATGTAGTTCGAGAGGATGTGTCCGCCGAAAGAATGGGCCAGCGCCACCAACGGCACCGGGCGGTCCTGCAGCGGGCCGTGATACAAAGTTCCGAGCGCGTCCTTGACCCGTTCATGAATACGCCAGTAGGTGAGTGTTTCCTCGCCGCCTCGGCTTCGGCCTGACGGCAACTGCCGATAACTTGCCGCATCACCGAGCGCATTGAGCAACAAGGTGCGCAGACCGTGTGCATTGAGGTCCGCCTCTGCGTAGGCGGCCTGCAGATAGGCGTCCTGGGCGGACCTCAGGATGTCATCCCAGTAGACGGACTGCCATGCCACCGCCTCGGGGTCACGACCGAACGTCTGCAACTGCCTTGAGACACCTGTGATCAGATCATTCGCAAAGTCCGGCTCCTGACGGCCGATGCCGTGAATCACCAGGCAAGCGAGTTCTTTTGTCATTAGGTGTATGTGACCGTTTATGTGTTCTGACTAAGGCATCGGCAGCAAGGATAAGATCCGACGCGTCACCCGTTTAGCATTCTGAAGCGATATCAGGTCGATCCCGCTAAAATAAGCGCTTTGAATAATCTCGCCCAGTCGGACTTGAATCACAACCTCTATTCGCTGCTGCGCAGCCGTTTTCCCGATGACCCCAAAGCGCCCTGGCTGATGACACCGGCAGGAGAGGCCTGCTGCTACGGTGACATCGACGATACCACGGCCCGTTACGCCGGAGCGCTGCAGGCGCTCGGCCTGCGTCCCGGAGACCGCCTGCTTGCCCAGATCGACAAGTCTCCCGAATCCCTATTGCTGTATCTCGCCACACTGCGCCTGGGTGCGATCTTTGTGCCCCTCAACACCGCTTACACCGCTTCGGAGCTCGCCTATTTTCTGAAAGACGCGACGCCCAGACTTTTTATCGCAAGGCCCGACAGCGCAGAGGGTCTTCAGGAAAGTGCCGGCGCGATTGGCGCGTTGCTGCTGACCCTTGGACACGACGGCGAAGGAACACTGATGGACGCGGTGAAGACCGCCGAACCGCAAAGCGGGATTGCCGAGCGCGGACCGGACGACATCGCGTCGATCATCTATACCTCTGGCACGACCGGGCGCTCCAAAGGCGCCATGCTGAGCCATGACAATCTCGCCAGCAATGCCCTCACGCTCATCGATCTTTGGGGCTTCGTTGAAAACGACGTGCTGCTCCACGCCCTGCCGATCTACCACGTGCATGGCCTGTTCGTGGCGGTCCATTGCGCAATGCTGCGCGGTATTCCGATGCACTTCCTGCCGCGCTTCGATGCACAGGAGGTCATCCGACACCTGCCATCGGTCACAGTCATGATGGGGGTCCCCACCTTTTACACCAGGCTGATGGATACCCCGGAGTTCACCTGGGAACTCTGTGACACTATCCGGCTTTTCATCAGCGGCTCGGCGCCTTTGCTGGCGCAGACGTTTGAGGCTTTTTTCGCACACACGGGACATCGGATCCTGGAACGGTACGGCATGTCCGAGGCGAACATGATCGCCTCGAACCCTCTGGACGGTGAAAGGATCGCCGGCACCGTGGGATATGCGCTCCCCGGCGTCACGCTCAGGGTCTGCGATGCCGAACACACTCCGGTGGCCGCCGGGCAGACCGGGGTGCTGCAGATGCGCGGCCCGAATGTCTTCAAGGGCTACTGGCAGATGCCTGAAAAAACGGCCAGCGAATTCACCGAGGACGGGTTCTTTGTCTCGGGAGATATGGCAACGATGGATGGCGACGGGCGGGTGCGCATCGTGGGGCGCGAAAAGGATCTTGTCATCAGCGGCGGGCTGAACGTATACCCCAAGGAAATCGAAGACGCCATTGATGTCATTGAGGGTGTCAACGAATCGGCGGTCATCGGCGTGCCCCACGCAGATCTCGGCGAAGGACTGGTCGCCGTGATCTGTCCGCTGCCCGGGGCGGTCATTGACTCCGACAGCGTGATCACACAGCTAAAAACCCAACTCGCAGGATTCAAAGTCCCCCGGCAGATCATTACCGTGGAGACGCTGCCGCGAAACGCGATGGGGAAGGTACAGAAGAACGTCCTGCGCGAACACTATGCGCAGACTTTTTCGACTTAACGCACTCGGCTAAAGCTCGCTGTACTTTTTTGCGTTGCCCCGGGCTTTATCGACCGGGTACTTGCGCCGGTTTTTTTCAAGCTTGGTCCACGCGGCCGCTTCGACATCCACACCGAGGCGTGAAGCCAGACGCAGCGTATAAATGAGCACGTCCGCGATTTCTTCTGAGACCTCATCAAGCTGCTCTGGCGCGAGATCGGCACTCTGACGCTCCGTCAGCCACTGAAAGTGCTCAGCGAGTTCAGCGGCTTCCACCATCAGCGCCATTGACAGGTTCTTGGGAGCATGAAACTGCTCCCAGTCCCGTTCCCCGGCAAACTCGTCAACGGCATCAGTCAGTGCCTGGATGAAATGATCAGTCATGGCGGCGCACACTATCGGGCATACAACTAAGCATTGGCTCGAGTGCGAATCTCGCTCAGCGTCGTCGTGTGCGCAATCGCCTGGGCATCTGTCACGACCTCGATCAACGTGCTGCCGGAAGCGTCCAATGCCCGCCGCAGAGCCGGGCCGAAATCTGCTGTGCGCGTTACCCGCTCTGCCGCAAAGCCATAGGCATTGGCCAGCGTCATAAAGTCCGGGTTCACCAGATCGGTGTTCTCGGTCCGGCCCGGGAAATGCATCTCCTGATGCATACGGATGGTGCCCAGCATCGCGTTATTGACGACAATCACAACGATCGACAAACCTTCCTGCGCGATTGTCGCCAGCTCCTGGCTTGTCATCTGGATATCGCCGTCCCCCGTCATGGCGATCACCTGGCGTTCCGGATGTTCCAAGGCTGCCGCTATCGCGGCCGGAATCCCGTAACCCATCGAACCGCTGGTGGAGGCGAGTTGCCGGCCGCCCTCTCGGAATCGAAAGAAACGGTGCAGCCAGCCCGTGTTGTTACCCGCCCCATTGCAGATGATGGCATTGTCATTAACCATGTCACTGAGCTCACTCACCACCGATGCGAGGCTCACGTCGCCCAGTGCCTTCGCCGGGGTGCTCCACTCAAGATAGCTTTCATGCAGCCGGGTCGTCTCTTGCGCCCAGGGCAATTCAGCCGGCGGCGCGATCTCTCGGAGCGCGAGTGCAAACGCCGGCGCCTGTGCCGTGATCGCAAGTGTGGGGTAGTAGACACGCCCAAGTTCTTCCGCGCCCGGATAAATGTGCACAAGCTGTTGATCCGGCATCGGGACCTTGAGTCGGCTGTAACCCTGGGTGGTGATTTCCCCGAGGCGTATCCCCAACGCAACCACCAAATCCGACTGCATCAATGCCCCTGCCAAATGCGGATTGATGCCGATTCCCACGTCACCAATGTAGTGGGGATCGGTATGATCAAAAACATCCTGGTAGCGCCAGGAGGCTGCTACCGGCAGGTGCCAGCGCGCCGCGAATTCGTGCAGCGCAGCACGGGCCGATGCATCCCAGTTGCGGCCCCCGGCGAGCAGCATTGGGCGCCTGACCTGAGAAAGGAGTTCTGTAAATCGCGCCATATCCGACGCATCAGGCGACAGCTTGAGGGCCTGACGGGCGGGAAGGTCCTCAACCTTCGCGTACTCCTGCAACATGTCCTCCGGCAGCACCACAGCGACCGGTCCCGGCCGCCCGTTGCAGGCAGTGTGAAAAGCGCGGCTCACCACTTCGGGCAGGCGCGATGCTTCGTGGACCTGCTCGACATGCTTGGTGATCGGGCCGTAAAAGTGGCTGTAGTCGATTTCCTGAAAGGCCTCACGACAAAGCGTGTCGCGGCTGACCTGACCGATCAGCAGCACTACCGGTGTGGAATCCTGGGCCGCCACGTGGATCCCCGAAGCCGCATTGGTGGCACCAGGCCCCCTCGTCACAAAACACACGCCGGGCTGTCCGGTCAATTTCGCGCTGGCCTCAGCCATCATGGCGGCACCGCCCTCCTGCCGGCAGACCACGGTGCGGATATCTGGCGCATCCTGCAACGCATCAAGCGCTGCCAGATAACTCTCACCAGGGACACAAAAGACATGCTTTACCTTCTGTGCAACCAACGCATCCACCAGGATACGGCCACCGCTGCGGCCGTCAGACGGGTTGGGTGAAGCCATGTTCAGTCGTCGGCAGACTTCTTGGCAGGTTTGTCAGTGCGGCGCTTGGAGTCGCCCGCCTCATCCTTGACGAGACCGGCCGACCGCAGGAAGTTCTGCTGGACATCCTGCCAGGCTTCAAGATTGCGTTTGGCCATCTCGGACATCATGCCCACTGAGGTCTGGCCGAGAAATTCAGTCAGCCGATCCTGGTATACCTGCTGCTGATCAACGAAAAGTTCCAGACTGCGATTTAGGTAATCGGTGAACATCTTCTGCGTACTGCCCCCGTAAAAACGGATCAGGTGCGTCAGAATTTCTGTCGTGAAAAGCGGTTGGCCGCCGCTCTCCTGCTCGTTGATGATCTGCAGCAGCACCGTGCGGGTCAGGTCATCGCCGCTGGCGACGTCAACGACCTCGAACTCTTCGCCCTCTATGGTGAGTTGGCGAAGATCCGAGATCGTGATGTAACGGCTGACTTCGGTATCGTAAAGCCGCCGGTTGGGGTACTTCTTGATGGTACGCATGGTGACGTCCGGCCCCTGCGATTGTGCGGTGCAATAATACCACCCCGGGACAGAAAGCCGCGCGCGACAGCCATCCGGATCAGTACATATGCTGGCCGCCGTTGATCGACAGCGTGGAACCCGTAATAAAGGTCGCGTCGTCCGCTACCAGAAACTGCACCGCCCGGGCGATATCGCTTGCGTAACCCAGCCTGCCGACCGGAATGGTGACGATGATCTTTTCAAGCACCTTTTCCGGCACCGCCCGGACCATATCCGTATCCACGTAACCCGGCGCAATGGCGTTGACCGTGACCCCTTTGGCCGCGCCTTCCAGAGCCAGTGCCTTGGTAAAGCCATGGATGCCGGACTTGGCAGCCGCATAGTTCACCTGACCGTACTGACCTGCCTGGCCGTTGACGGATCCGATATTGACGATGCGGCCGAAACCCCGCTCGCGCATGCCGTCTATGACGTTACGGCACATGTTGTAGCAGGAGGAAAGGTTGGTCTGCAAAACCGCGTTCCACTGCTCAAAATCCATCCGGTGCAAAGTGCCGTCTCGGGTGATGCCGGCGTTGTTGACCAGGATGCCGACCGGACCAAGATCAGTCTCGATTCGGGAGACATTGTCGGCGCACTGATCGAAATCGGCCACATCAAAACGGTACACGCTGATTCCGGTCTGTGTCTTGAAGGCCTCGGCCGCTTCATCATTGCCGGCGTAGGTCGCTGCGACCTTGTGGCCATCTTCACTCAGGGCCACAGATACGGCGGCACCGATGCCGCGGGTTCCACCGGTCACGATTGCTGTGTGTGACATCTTTTGAGTCCTCGTTCTTTAAACTTTAAATTGCTTGAATTTCGTCAAAAATGGTTAACGGATTGCTGGAATCGCGCACTGCCCTTGTCTGAATGCCAAGTGCAATCAGTTTCGCTCGACACACATTGCGATTCCCATACCGCCGCCGATACACAGGGTGGCAAGACCCCGATGCACCTCACGACGCTGCATCTCATAAAGGAGTGTTGTCAGTACCCGAGCGCCTGACGCACCAATGGGATGACCGAGCGCAATCGCGCCACCATTGACATTGACCAAGTCAGGGTTCCACGCCATCTCCTGGTTGACCGCACAGGCCTGCGCGGCAAAGGCTTCGTTGGCCTCCACAAGCTCAAGGTCGTCTATCGTCCAGCCCGCTTTTTTGAGCGCGGCGGTACTAGCCGGGATCGGGCCCGTTCCCATGATGCTGGGGTCAACGCCGGCTGTGGCCCAGGAAACGATTCGGGCAAGCGGCGTGATCCCGCGATCGGCGGCTGCGGCCGCGCTCATCAAAACGGTCGCTGCCGCCCCGTCGTTGAGCCCTGACGCATTGCCGGCAGTCACACTGCCTTCTTTATCAAAGGCAGGTCGCAAACCCAAGAGACTCTCCACCGTCGTGCCGTGACGCGGATGCTCATCGGCATTCACGATCGTATCGCCCTTGCGGCCCTTGATCGTGACCGGAACAATTTCATCATTAAAACGGCCGGCCTGTTGCGCCGCCTCGGCTTTTTGCTGAGAAGAGGCCGCAAAGGCATCCTGAATCTCGCGGGAAATGCCAAATTGAGAGGCAACGTTCTCGGCAGTATTGCCCATGTGGTATCCGTTAAATACATCCAGCAGGCCGTCAACCAGCATGGTGTCGATCATCTCCAGTCCACCGAGCTTCTGGCCCTCACGAAGATGGGCGCAGTGCGGTGCCTGGCTCATGCTCTCCTGTCCACCGGCCACCACGATGTCGGCATCTGCGTTGCGGATAGACTGATAGCCTGCCGCTACGGCGCGAAGGCCTGAACCGCACAACTGGTTCAGCACGAGCGCCGTGCTTTCCACAGGGACCCCGGCCCCGATCGCTGCCTGGCGCGCCGGGTTTTGCCCCGTCCCGGCAGTCAGGATCTGGCCCATAACGACTTCATTGACTTCGTTGGCGGAAACGCCAGCACGCTCGAGTGCGGCGATGATCGCCGCCTTGCCGAGTTCGCTCGCTGGCAATGTGGAGAGTCCACCGTTAAAGGCGCCGACGGGAGTTCTGGCGGCACTTGCAATCACTACGTCCTTTTCAGATGTCATGGAAGGTCTACCTCGTCTTGTCGATTTCTAAAGGCCGGGGGCCAAGACCCGGAAAAGGCACCCGCATCGCGTTGGGAAGCACCGGCTTGATCATTGTGTCACAGCGGCGGGTCTTGGCGATCCTGTTGGATTGCCTTTATCTCTTCTTGCGATTCAATCAAAACAGGGAAGACCCGCAGTAGCCGGTCTTCCCTGTCAAGATTGTCGTCTTAATGCGACAGCGCCTGAAGACGCGTCATTCCTTAAGCGGATTTGCCACCAGTCTTGATGTCTTTTTCCATCACCGTGCCGAGATCGGCAGCTGACTGGGTGAAAAGCGCCTGCGCTTCGTCAACGTAAGCCCGGCTGAGCTCCATGATCTCACCGGAGTCTTTGGTCATTCTCTGCACCAGGCCCCGAACCACTTCGGGCTGCTTTTCAAAGTAGGATCGAGCGGACTGCGCGTCTTTCACTTGGAGCGCTTCGCGAGTGTTGTTCAGAAGGGCATCGGCGTAAACTTTGGCAGATCCCATCTGCAGTTCAATCATCTTCTCGATATTCTTGACCATCAGTTGGCCGGCGCTGTTGGCCGCGTTGACAGCGGTTTTTGCGGCAGTCTCATACGTGTCGGTCATGTTGGCATTCATGGTTTTGTCCTCTTTAAAAACAGGGCTGAAATATATTTGTTGCAGTGCACAATAACAGAATGATTGATGCAGTGCAACATTTTCTGGAAAAACTTATTTAAAATATATAAAACAGTAGTTTACATAACTCCTAATCTCATTTTGTGAGATTTCTATTCTTTATGGAGACCAGCATTTAGCGATTGCAAAGCAGCAATGATTATTGATCTTGGAACCCCAGCAACCGGGAAATTGGAACCTTCTGAACTAAAATCAGACGATGAATAAAGAGGTTCCTGCCGACTGGGCCAGCGCCCTCCTCGGACTGCATCAGCTGCTTAGAGAGCAGCTCGATAAGGCCAGCCCCGGCGTGGCTCCCATGAACATGCCCCATGCCACCGACTGGCTGCAGACCCTGGTCGGGATGAACCCAGCCAACGGCCTTCCTGGTTCGCTGGGATTTCACCTGCCGCCCGCCCCTTCTGAGGAGGGTGCGACATGGGAATCGGCGGCAAGGCGCTATCGCGAGGCGGCATTGGCCCTGCAGGCCGCCTGGCTAAAGATCGGCTACGAGTCCTTTGACGCTCTGCGCGAAGCACTCGATGAAGATCACGCACCGCAGGACCTGCGGGACATCTATGATCTTTGGGTGAGTTGCGCAGAAGCGGTCTTTGCCCGACAAAGCGTCACGGAGGACTATGCAGATCTCGTGAGCGAACTCATCAATTCGCAGGTAGCGCTTCAACTCGCAGCGGGTATCGGCTCGGCCCCTGCGCCCGATGATCCGATCCAACTCAAAGAAGCCCTCGTTGCCGCGACTGCCAGAGAGGCAAGGCTGAGAGCAGATCTTGAGGCACTCCGCCAGGTCGACAGCGCTTCGCCCTCCCCTGCAAAAAAACGGGCCAGCAAAAAACCCGGGAGCGGCGCTAAGGCAAAAGCCGTAAAAAAAGCAGGGTCGACCGGTGCTTCTCAGAAAACCCGAGGAAACGCGGCGGAAAAAACCAACAGAAAAGACAGGTCCGAGAAGTGAAAGCGCCTGAGTCATTTGGTCTGGAGCTTGCAGAGCTCACCGGGCAACTGACCCAAAGCGCGAGCCAACTGGCAGGGATGGGCTTGCCAAAAATCGGTACCACACCCCATGAAACGGTGCTGGCGGGCGAGGGCTTTCGGTTGCTGCGATACGGTGAGGGCGAAAAACGGGTCGACCATTGTGCGGTGCTTATTGTGTATGCGTTGGTAAACCGCCCTTGGGTGCTGGATCTGGAACCCGGCCGCTCCATGATCGAAGGCCTGCTCGCGTCACAGATGGACGTTTTTCTGGTGGAATGGCAGGACCCCTGCGAGCAGGACCAGCATCGGGGGTTTTCTGATTACGCATGTGCCTTGCTGGATGAATGCGTTGAGGCTGTCGGTTCGCTTCGCAACGAGAACTCAGTGAACCTGCTGGGCGTATGTCAGGGCGGCACATTCAGTCTTTGCTACACAGCACTTCACAGCAAAAAAGTGCGCAACCTCATCACCATGGTGACGCCGGTGGATTTTCATACCGAGGACAACACCCTGTCCCAGTGGGTCCGCAAGGTCGATCTGGATGCTCTGGTGGGCTGCTACGGCAATGTGCCGGGCACGCTTCTCAATGGGCTGTTTGTCTCCCTGCAGCCGTTTCGCCTTGGATCGAAAAAATATATCGATCTCGTTGATCTTGCCGACAACCCCCAGGGCCTTCGCACCTTTGCCCGGATGGAAAGATGGATAGCAGACAGCCCTGACCAGGCGGGGCGGGCTTTTTTGGAATTTGTCGGAGACCTCTTCCAGCGTAATGCCCTGGTTCGCGGTGAATTGGTGCTTGATGGCCGGATCGTTGATCTCGGCGCCATCCGCTGTCCTGTGTTGAATGTGTATGCCCGAAACGATCACCTGGTTCCGGCATCAGCCTCGCGACCCCTTGAAGATCATGTAGCAAGTTCCGATTACAGCGAACTCGAATTTGAGGGGGGCCACATTGGGATTTATGTCAGCCGCAGTGCACAAAAGAAAGTGCCGCCGGCCATTGCCGGCTGGCTGAAAGCGAGGTCCTGATCCGCAGTGATCTAAGGCTTGCGGGACACTTTGAGTCGCAGCGCCTTGATGTTCATGTCGGCGAGGACACGGTTGGCACTTTCCATCGTTGCCATGGATGGAAACGGCCCTACCCGCACACGAAAAAAGTCGCCCTGACCCTGCACCGAGATGTGCTGGATGCTGGGCACGAAACCGGTAATCGCAAGCCGCGCCTTCATCCGCTCCGCCTCGCGGCGGTTATCGTAAGAAGCGGCCTGCAACATATAGAAACTTCCCTGCGGCGCGGGATCTTCTCGTGCCTGGGCGGACTCCCCCGCCGCCGTGGCTGCGCCAGCCGGATCGGGAAGGTCAGTCTCCGGGATGACATGCTCAATCTCTGGGAGCACTGTGTAGAAGTCGAAACTCGCCCGGGCAGGCGTTTCCACACCCGCACTAACGGCCTCGGGGGCTGATTCCGGGTCTGGGGTATCCGACGATCGCAGCAGCTGGCTGATGCCTGCACCCATGCGATCCGGATCCCCGCTCATTGCGCCCTGATACAACACAACAGCGACCACGCCGACCGCAATCCCCAGCACCATCAGTACGACATCGTAGGTAAGGCGTGAGCCTCCGTCCGCCTTTCGGGTCCGGCTGTTTCGAGCCATTGCCTACATGTGCTCTGGCGCGGTAACACCCAGCAGGTCAAGCGCGTTCGCGATAACCTGGCGTGTGGCGTCGATCAGAGACAGTCGGGCCAGGCGAAGATCCGGGTCAGCGGCGATAAATGGATGCGCGTTGTAGTAGGTATGAAAGTCGTTTGCCAGATCGCGCAGATAGTACGCCAACTGATGGGGCTCATAGGCTCGCGCTGCCGATTCCACCACCTCCGGATAACGTGACAACTTCTGCAGCAGATCGGTCTCACGCGCCTCGGTGAGCAGACCGTGATCTGCCGAAGCAAGATCCGCGTCGATGCCCTTTTCTGTCAGTTGTCGAAACACGCTGCAGATGCGGGCGTGCGCATACTGTACGTAATACACGGGGTTGTCACTGGACTGCGACTTGGCAAGATCCAGGTCAAAGTCCATGTGCTGATCCGGCTTTCTCAGTGCATAGAAAAAACGCGCGGCGTCCCGGCCGACTTCCTCGCGCAACTCGCGCAGAGTGACAAACTCCCCGCTGCGCGTGGACATCGACACTTTGGCACCACCGCGGTACAGCACGGCGAATTGGACCAGCAGTACGCTGAGATCATCCGAATTCAGCCCCAGTGCCGACATCGATGCTTTAACCCGCTTGATGTAGCCGTGGTGGTCGGCACCCCAGATATTGATGACGTGCGAGAACCCGCGCTGAATCTTGTCTCGGTGGTAGGCGATGTCGGTCGCAAAATAGGTGTGGTTGCCGTTGGCGCGAAGCACTACGCGATCTTTCTCATCTCCATACTCGGTGCTGCGAAACCACCAGGCGCCTTCGCGTTCATAAAGAAAGTCGGTCTCCTTGAGAGACGCAATGGCGCGGCTCACGGCTTCGCTGTCGATCAGGCTCTGCTCCGAGAACCAGGTCTGGTAGGACACGCCAAACCGTTCAAGGTCTGAACGGATGTCTTCCACCAGCGTATCGCGGGCGAGGCCATGGATGCGTCTGAAACCGTCATCGCCCAAGATCGTTTTGGTGCGTGAGATCAGCGTATCCAGCAGGGGATCATCTTCTTCGGGTATGTCCGTGAAAAGCGGCTGCGCTTCGGTGCGATACCGATCGTCATCCTCTCGATGCAGGGTCGCAGCAATATCAAAGATATAGTCACCCTGATAGGCAGCCCGCGGGAAAAGAACAGTTTCGCCACATAGTTCCAGATATCGCAGCCAGACACTGAGTGCGAGGATATCCATCTGCCGCCCGGCATCATTGATGTAGTACTCGCTGATGGCGTCATAGCCTGCAGCCCGCAGTACCCGGGCAAGCGCATCACCGTAAGCGGCGCCGCGGCCGTGCCCGACATGCAGCGGCCCTGTCGGATTGGCCGAGACAAACTCGACCATGACCTTTTCGCCGGCGCCGACGTCACAGGTGCCGTAAGCGGCGCCGCGTGAGCGGATCTCTCCCGGTAACGACTGATAAGATCCCCGCGACAAAAAGAGATTGATGAATCCCGGTCCGGCCACCTCCGCACGCGACAAAAGATCGGAAGCCGGCAGCGCGCTGCAGAGTTGCTCGGCGAGATCGTGCGGCTTCAGGCCCGCGCGTTTTGCAAGCACCATTGCCAGGTTGCTTGCGAAGTCACCGTGTTCCCGGTCACGGGATCGTTCAACCTGGACATCCACCTCAAGCCCATCCGGCAACACGCCTTCCTGAACCAGTGATGCCAACGCATCACGAAGCAACTGACAGACCTCATTACGCATATGCAAAACCCAGACGCCGCAAAAGAGTCTAAGGCGCGGACGATACCCGCGGATAAACCCAGGATGTGATGAAGCATGATTTTAACCAAAGCCTCACATCCGCCAAAGCCGGCTGTAGTACCCTTTGGGCTTGATTGCCATGATCGCTCTTCCTGATGGACCATCTGCAAAGAAGCCGACTTAACCTGCTCACCAGTCACATGCTCGATCGCGGCGCGTTACTGCGGCTGGATCCGGAGATGATTGCTGAGCAGGCCGCTGATCAGCGCGCGCGATTCATCGGTATTCATGGCATGCGTATCGCGGTCGACTCGAGGGATCCTGCGCGCCCGGCATGGCTCACCGCCGAGGAAGCCGCAAACCGATTCGGCGATTGTGAGCCCCGGGTTTACCTGGGACAAGAAGACCAAACTCCTTACTTTGCCCTGCTCCTTGACCACCATCTGCCTGAACCGGGCGGGGGGTTTTCCGGTTTGCGTTCACTGGCCGAGCAGGTCAGCAACTCGCAGGCCACGCTACTGAGCTACGCACAGGCGATGGCTACCTGGCATCACCGCTACCGTTTCTGTGGACGCTGCGGCTGCGCCACGCACCTGGATCAAGGCGGACATATTCGCCAGTGTTCTCAGGTGCAATGCGGGACAACCCACTATCCGCGTACTGATCCCGCGATCATTGTGCTGGTGCAACGCGAAGACCACGCCCTTTTTGGGCGCAAACCCGAGTGGCCACCGAACCGGTATTCCACTATTGCCGGTTTTGTTGAACCAGGCGAGAGCGCAGAACAGGCTGTGGTGCGCGAAGTCGAGGAAGAAACCGGGATCGATGTGACTGCCGTGCGTTATCACTCGTCACAACCATGGCCTTTTCCGGGCTCGCTGATGCTGGGCTACCACGCGCAAGCTGGCAGCGAGCGTATCAGTCTGAATGACCAGGAACTTGAAGATGCGATCTGGCTCAGCCGTGAAGCACTTGCCTCGCGAATCGAGCAAGGTCTGTTTGTTCCTCCCCCTTCGATTTCGATTTCTTACAGACTCATTGAAGACTGGTTCGATGACGAGGCGCCTTTTACCTTACACACGGTGTGCGAAAAGAACGTAAATGATTTTTTTTAAAGTGTTGCGCCCAGTCGCAACACGGCTACAATGCGCGTGGGGAACGAGGACTATTGAACCGAAGACCCCAGATTGTTTGTAGTCACCATAGTGGAGGAGTTCATGTCGGAACGACATACCGGAACCGTTAAATGGTTCAACGAAAGAAAAGGCTTTGGTTTTATTGAGCAGGAAGGTGGAGACGATGTATTTGTCCATTACCGTGAAATCCGAGGAGAAGGGTTCAAGACTCTGAATGAAGGACAGCGTGTTGAGTTCACTCTTACGACCCGTGACAAGGGTCCCGCCGCGGAAGACGTTTCACCCCTCGAGTAATCTCACGTCGACGGGCCGCCCAAGGCAGCCCGGGACAATCACTTCTCGTTTTGCCCGTGAGTCCTAACCGCTCGCCGGTATGATGCTGAAGTTCGTCTGCATCAGCTTTCTGGCTCTGGGTGCGGGTTTGGGTCTGCTCGCGTCCGCCGGACTGGCTGGGGTGTTGTTGTCACTGCCGGGGTTGCCGGTCGTGTCCTTCTCTGCGGTGATCCTGGCCCTGACCTTTGCGTCTTTGGCCGCCATGACGGGCATCATCGGACTCGCGAGATCACAACCCGTCACCCCTGAGTCGTCACAAGATCAGACGCACGCGTCGGACTGGAGAATTGTTGTCCTGCATCTAGCAGGGCTGTCGACCTACGCCGGGTTCCCTCTGGGGCATCTGCTCGGACCCTGGATCCTCTGGCTTTTCTGGCGACGGCACGGCCATGCGCTGGATGTCAACGGTCGAGCCGCGCTGAACTTTGCCCTGACCATCAGCATCTTCTATGTCAGCGCGCTTATCCTGGTTTTCTTCTTTGTCGGATTTTTACTGCTCGGCATCCTCATGGCGTTTCACATCATCGTGCTGGTCCGAAACGGCTGGCGGACTTCTGTCAATCTCCCCGCGCATTATCCGCTGACCATCAACTTTCTCAGTTAAGCTCAGCAAAGACCTCAGCGGCCGCCGTCAGCGTTTCGCTAATTTGAGCTTCGGAATGGGTCACCGAGACAAAGCCTGCCTCAAACGCCGAGGGCGCAAGGTAGATACCCCGCTTGAGCATGCCATGGAAAAACGTTGAGAAACGCTCACTGTCGCAGGCCATCACTTGCGCAAACGAACTAACGCGATCGTTCTCAGTGAAGAAGAGTCCAAACATTCCGCCAACAGATTCTGTCGCCAAGGGAATACCCGCGTCGGCAGCAGCCTGGGCCATACCGGTGACGAGTGAGCGGGTGGTTTCGGTCAGGGCATCAAAGAATCCCGGTGCCCCGACTTTTTTCAGTGTTGCGATCCCCGCACTCATGGCGAGGGGATTTCCCGATAGGGTGCCCGCCTGATAGACCGGCCCGAGCGGCGCGAGATGCGCCATGATCTCGGCGCGGCCGCCGAAAGCGCCTACCGGCAATCCACCGCCCAGGACCTTGCCCAGGGTCGTGAGATCCGGCCGGATACCATAGAGTTCCTGCGCCCCGCCCGGTCCCACGCGAAACCCCGTCATGACCTCGTCAAAAATCAGCACCGCGCCGCTTTGATCACAGACCTCGCGCAAGGTTTCCAGAAAACCCGGCGCAGGAGCGATACAGTTCATGTTCCCGGTAACGGGCTCCACAATCACGGCGGCGATATCGTCGCCTGATTCGGCAAAGACCTGCCGCACCTCTTCGCTGTTGTTGTACTCAAGCGTCAGAGTGTGCCGGGCCGCATCTTTAGGTACCCCGGGAGAGGTCGGAATGCCGAGCGTGAGAGCTCCGGAACCCGCCTTCACCAGAAGGCTATCGGCATGCCCGTGGTAGCAGCCCTCGAACTTGATCAACGTGTCGCGGCCGGTATAACCCCGGGCAAGACGGATGGCGCTCATGGTCGCCTCGGTGCCTGAATTCACCATACGCACCTGGTCCATCGACGGCACCGCCTGACACACAAGGTGGGCGAGCTGCGTTTCGAGTTCTGTGGGCGCGCCGTAACTGAGGCCCTCAGCAGCAGCCAACTGCACCGCCTCGACGACGTCGGGGTCTGCATGACCCAGAATCATCGGGCCCCACGAGCCCACATAGTCGATGTAGCACTGACCATTGGCGCCGAACAGAAATGGCCCCTTTGCGTGATCAATGAATACTGGGGTGCCGCCTACAGACTTGAATGCCCGCACGGGGGAATTCACTCCGCCCGGGATAACTGCGCACGCATTTTCAAAAAGATGGTCGTCGTTACTCATACAAAAAACTCCCTGTCTGAAATGAGACAAAAATACCGGCGGCGGCAGGACGCCCTGCTCGCGATTCTTAGGCTAGAATCGCGGGCCTGTTTCTGCTTCTTCCTAAAACTTGTGATGGCTAATCGAACTTTCATGTGCATTATCTGTGGTTTTGTCTACGACGAAGCCGAAGGGCTTCCCGAAGAAGGTATCGCACCCGGAACCCGCTGGGAAGACATTCCCGACGATTGGCAGTGCCCGGACTGTGATGCCACAAAAGTCGACTTTGAGATGATTGAAATCTGACTCACCCGGCCCTCCCGGCTCAGGCCGGCATTCGGGGCGACGGGTCGAGTTCCGCCGCTTCCAGGGCGAACACCACCGCTTCGCCGTTTTCTGACATCAGCCATGAAAAGGGGGTTCGCGGCCAAGCTGCCTCAAGCGACTCCCGCGCACTGCCTGCCTCAACCACTAAAAGTCCGTCTTCCGTCAGGTGGTTGCGTGCCTGATCCATCAACCGGTTGATGAAGTCCAGACCACTCGCCCCTCCGGCGAACGCCAGCGCCGGCTCGTGTCGGTATTCGCCCGGCAGCCCATCCATGATGTCGTCACTGACGTAGGGCGGGTTGCAAACGATCAGATCATACCGAGCCTCGCCGAGTCCCTCGAAAAGGTCTCCGCGCTTGAGCCGGACGCGGTCCTGTACAGCATAACGTGCCACATTTATTTCGGCGACTTCCAACGCGCTGTCGCTGATGTCGCTGGCATCAACCGTGGCCTCGGGAAAGGCGAGCGCCAGGGCAACGGCGATGCAACCACTGCCGGTACATAGATCAAGGACGGCTGCCGCAGGACGATCCGCCCGCCAGGGAAAGAAACCGTCCGCAATCCATTCACCGATGTGGGAACGCGGCACAATGGCCCGATGATCAATAAAAAAATCATTGCCGGCAAACCAGGCGCGGTTCACCAGATACGCGAGCGGCTCACCGCTATCAATCCGCCGCTTGAGCAATGCCGCAACGGACGCCTGCTGGGCGGGAGTCAGCGACTGATCCCAGGGAATGTCTTCGCCGCTGGGATCCAGGTCACAGGCTTCGAGCACCAACCAGGCTGCCTCATCAAAAGCATTATCAGTGCCGTGACCAAAAAACAGGTCCGCCGCATCGAGGGCATTGGCGGTCTCGTCAACCTGCTGCTCCAGACTGATACTCATCAGAATGCTTCCCAGGCTATCCCGCGAGCACCGCACGCACAGCGTCAGTCATCTCATCTACGGTCGAATCGTGCTTCAACAGTTGGCGGACTTTGCCCTTCGGGCCGATGAGATAGGTCGTTGCCGAATGATCGACGGTGTACCCCAGCGCAGAGCCGGGGTCTTCCACTTTCTGGTAGAGCACATAGTACTGCTTGGCAACCGTATCCACCGCCTGGACTGACCCACTGACCCCCGTGATCTGGGGATGAAAGAAGGCCGCATACTCTGCCGTGCGCTCTGGCGTATCCCGTTCAGTATCGACACTGACGAAGAGCCCTGCCACCTGCTGCGGATTGGCGTCGGAAAAACGGTTGATCACGGCACTGATCTTCGCCAGATCCATCGGACATACATCGGGGCAGGTGGTATAGCCAAAGAACAGCATCACTGCCTGGCCCCGAAAGTCACTCAACGACACCGGGCCGTCGGCCGACGCCAGCGTGAAGTCGCCGCCAAGATGCGCATAGGGATTGACACTTTGCGCACGATGCTGATGCCACCCTACTCCCGCACCCAAACCGACGCCGGTTGCCACCAGCAGGGCCAGCACGGGCATGCGCCAGGACTTCAACACGGTTTCTTCTCTCCGAATAGTTTCTGGTGGGCCCAGTCAGTGATCGTGGGTCGAGTGATCATGCTCTTTCGAAACCATCTGCACCGGCGCTTCGAAGGACAGGCGTTCACCGTCCGCAAATTCGAGCTCGAGGGTCACGTTCTTTCCAACTTCAAGACTGCGGGTCAGGCCAATCAGCATGATGTGCAGCCCCCCTGGCTTCAGCACAACTTCAGCATGTCCCGGCACTACGATCGCATCAACTCGACGCATCTTCATCATGCCGTCCTCCATGATGTGGTTATGCAGCTCCACCGCATCGGCAACATCCGAGTGCGCTGTAATCACGGTTCGCTCCTTCATGCCGTGATTTTGCAGGATCATGAAGGCCGCGCTGACCGTTTGGCCGGGCGGCACCATGCGCACCATCGGTGCATGGACGCCGAAAGTCCCCGCCAAGACGGGTCCGGACGCGATAGTCAGGACCATCGCAATAAGCATGGAAACGGTTTTTTTCATTGAAATCTTTCGAATTTTCATGTTTTGAAGTCTACCCGCTCGCCCGGAAATATGGGTCGAGATAATCACTGCCTCTCTTGCGATCCCGAATTAATCACCAGCGCAAAGACGCAGCGGACTGATACCGCAACGCTCCAGCATAAAGGGGTGGTTGATCACAAGGGTCGCGCGGGTTTTCTTTTTTGAGAACCATCCGCGCACCGCGATACTCGCCTGATCCAGCGCTATCGGAGAGTAATCAAACCGGGAGGTCCAGTCGCTTCGGCGTACCAGGACCGTGAGGCTTTTTCCCGCCGAAAAACTGAACCACTTTTTTCCCATCTCGATCCGTGAAAGACGTGCCCGAACAAACTGGTAGCCTGCGCCGACCTTGTCCTGCGCCTTAGGGGCATAGTAGTCCAGCGCCCAAAGCCCGCGATCCGCGTGGTGGGCAGCGCTCTCCGCCTCGATCAAACGATCGAGATAGCGGTCGTTGGGTGCGATCGCCACGGCACTTGCCAAGCCTTTTCGCAGCAGGACTTCCTGAACATGGATACCGTCAGGGCGAAAGAGATGAGCAAGCGTGCGGCCATGACGGTCAAGCGGCTGCGTCGCATTTTCGATCAGCGCCTGTCCATCGGCGAGCAGTGCAGCGAGAGTGTCTCTCGCCTCAAGAGCGAGGGGTTCTGCCGGACGACCGTCCCTCGCCATCTCCGGCGTGTTGATCCCCACGAGGCGAATCGCTTCGCCAGAATCAAGAATCAGCGTATCGCCGTCAACAATTTTGGCTACCTCACCGAGCCGCCTTTCAATCTCGGCAAAAACCGGTGCGGGACAAAATAAAAGCAGACACAACAGCACAACCCCAATAGGTCGTCGTCGTTCAAAAGCGTTACGCCAGACACCCCTGGCGCCGGGATACTTAAGCCGAACGGCCGTACTTTTTCTGGAACTTGCCAACGCGCCCGGCGGTATCGACGATCTTTTGCTGGCCCGTGTAGAACGGATGACAGGCTGAGCAGATTTCCACGTGCAGTTCCTGCCCGAGCGTTGAACGGGTCTCGAAACTGTTGCCGCAGGCACAGACGACTTTAATGGTGTCGTAGGAGGGATGAATTTCTGGCTTCATGACAAAACGGCTGGTTTGGCAGCGGGTCCGATCCGCAGGGGGGCGAGATCATAGGCGAAACGGTGCCGGGCCGCAAGTTCAGGTTTACCGGTTCATTGATTTAAAGAATTCGGCGTTACTCTTGGTGGCTCGCAGTTTATCGAGCATGAATTCGACGGCTTCTATGTCATCCATTGGGTGCAACAATTTGCGCAACAGCCAGATCTTCTGAAGCTCCGCGGGATCCGTCAGCAATTCCTCGCGGCGGGTGCCGGAGCGGCTGATGACGATCGAGGGATAGACCCGTTTTTCGGCGATTCTCCTGTCCAGGTGAATCTCCATGTTGCCGGTACCCTTGAACTCCTCGTAGATAACTTCATCCATCTTTGAGCCCGTATCGATGAGAGCGGTGGCGAGAATCGTGAGACTGCCGCCTTCCTCGATGTTTCGGGCCGCCCCAAAGAAACGCTTGGGCTTTTGCAGCGCGTTGGCATCGACACCACCGGTCAGCACCTTACCTGACGCCGGCTGGACCGTGTTGTAGGCCCGCGCGAGACGGGTGATGGAATCCAACAGAATCACCACATCCCTCTTGTGTTCCACGAGGCGCTTGGCTTTCTCAATCACCATCTCGGCCACCTGTACGTGGCGGGTGGCGGGTTCATCAAACGTCGAGGACACCACTTCGCCGCGCACTGTGCGCTTCATTTCGGTCACCTCTTCCGGGCGCTCATCGATCAGCAGAACGATCAACTCGCAGTCGGGCTCAGATGCCGTCACGGCGTGAGCAATCTGCTGCAGCATGACGGTCTTGCCCGTTTTGGGCGCCGACACCAGCAGGCCGCGCTGACCTTTGCCGATCGGTGACACGATATCAATGGTCCTTCCGGTCAGGTCTTCCGATGACCCGTTGCCCTGCTCGAGTCGGATGCGCTCATCGGGATGCAAAGGCGTGAGGTTCTCAAAGAGAATCTTCTTCTTGGCTTCTTCAGGCGGCTGATAGTTGATGGTCTCTACTTTCAGCAGCGCAAAGTAGCGCTCGGAATCCTTGGGTGGGCGGACCAGTCCCGCGACGGTGTCGCCGGTTCGGAGGCCAAACCGGCGAATCTGGCTCGGGGAAACATAAACGTCGTCCGGGCCCGCGAGATAGGAACTGCTCGCCGAGCGCAGGAAGCCAAACCCGTCCTGCAGGATTTCAACAACGCCTTCGCCCTTGATCTTCTCGCCGCGTTTTGCCTGAGACTTAAGAATGGCAAATATCTGATCCTGCTTGCGCAGACGGGTCACGTTATCCAACTTGAGAGATCGGGCGACCTCTGCAAGTTCGGTGGGGGTTTTGGCTTTAAGCTCTGACAGGCTCAGGGACATGACGATACAGACCTCGGTAAGGGGTAGGAATAAACACCCGTCTGGCCGCGGGATCCGGGTGATCTCACGGCATGCAGGGTTGGTTTTGATTGAATCTGGTGGTGGGGCGGGCAGTTTGCCCTGGTTTAACTCGTTTTGTGTTTCGGGATTCAGCCGACCTCTCCTTGGTGTTGGGGCCGGCTGCAGTATTCGGGGATTCGGGTATCAGCCTTTTCGATGCTAGGCGATGTCTCAGATGTTTTCGTCCAGAAAGGCCGTTAACTGGGCTTTGGACACGGCACCCACTTTGGTGGCTTCTACTTCGCCGTTCTTAAACAGCATGAGAGTAGGAATGCCGCGGATGCCGTACTTGGGCGGCGTCGCCGGGTTTTCATCAATATTCAGCTTGGCGACCCGGACCTTGTCCGCATATTCGCTCGCCACCTCGGCCAGCACGGGCGCAATCATCTTGCACGGGCCGCACCATTCGGCCCAGTAGTCGATAAGCACGGGCATTTCGGACTGCAGGACTTCCTGCTCAAATGAGTCATCGCTGACGTGGATAATATTGTCGGACATGCTTAATCAGTTCCTGTTTTCTTCTTTCGATTTGAAATTTTGATCGACTGTCGCCTAAAACAGATGCGCCAGAAGAAAAGCAAATTAACGAGCGGGATGCGGGCATCGGGGGTGTGATATACTGCTTTTCCCGTTTTCCGCCAGAGCCAGTAGTTTACCGCACCCTTGCGTGAACGGCACAACACCTCTAAACGATTCGTTAGTTTTACCAGATTTTCGCATCAGGAATCAAGAACCCGTTTTTCCGGGATTTCCGAGCGCGTCACGATACCGGCCAAAACCGGTCACCGCGGAGGCGCAGCGCCAAGAACACCAAGCGCGCCTAAAGCTGATTCCTGACCGCCGGCATCACCAAACGATGCCACGAACCTACTCACAAGAACAAAATGGAAGATATCAGTTACCTTACCGAAACCCGATTTACCGATTTTTCACTAGAACCCCAGTTGCTGACCGGGCTCAGCGACGCTGGATTTGATTACTGCACCAAAATCCAGGCTCAGTCCCTGCCTTTGGTTCTCGCAGGCAAAGACGTTGCCGGCCAAGCCCAAACCGGCACCGGCAAGACGGCAGCTTTTTTGCTGGCCATCTTCAATCACCTGCTCACGCATCCCAAACCTGAATCAGGCGACGGGGTGAATCCGCGTGCCGTCGTTCTGGCACCGACCCGTGAGTTGGCCATTCAGATTCATCGCGATGCCGAGATGCTGGGCAAGGCAACGGGTCTCAAACTAGGGCTCGTTTACGGCGGCACCGGCTATCACGAACAGCGCGAAAGCCTCAGCGCTGGCGTCGACGTCCTGATCGGGACGCCGGGACGATTGATCGATTATTTCAAGCAACAGGTTTTCGACCTGAAAGGCGTACAGGTCGTAGTGCTGGACGAAGCCGATCGCATGTTTGACCTTGGTTTCATCAAGGACATCCGATACATCCTGAGACGGATGCCGCCCCCGAAGGAGCGACTCAATCTGCTCTTTTCGGCCACGCTGTCTCATCGGGTTCATGAGTTGGGCTACGAACACATGAATGACCCCGAGGAGATCAAGATTGACGCGGAAACGGTCGTCGCAGACCGTCTGCTGGAGGAGGTGTATTACCCTGCCAACAGTGAAAAACTGCCTCTGCTCTTGGGTCTAGTGCGCCAGACGGAAGGCGAACGTGTACTGGTGTTTGCGAACATGCGGGTGACCTGCGACCGGCTTGGCCGATCCCTGAAGCAGCAAGGCTATTCCTCCGGCGTGCTGTCGGGCGATGTTCCCCAGAAAAAGCGCGAGCAACTCCTGAAGGGATTCACAGAAGGCACCCGCCGCGTGCTCGTTGCGACAGACGTGGCAGCGAGAGGTCTGCACATCCCGAGTGTCAGTCACGTGTTCAATTACGATCTGCCTCAGGATCCGGAAGATTACGTGCATCGGATCGGGCGGACTGCGCGAGCCGGCGCCAGCGGACACGCGATCAGTTTTGCCTGCGAGGACCACGCCTTCTCTCTGATGGATATCGAAGAGTACATTGGCCATGCGCTGAAACGTCAGGAAATCTCAGAAGGCATGCTGGAGGCTCCAGCGCCGAACACGCGCTCCGACGACAGAAAATCGAGCGAACGCGAGGAACGCAACGAGGCAAGAGGCAAAAAGGAAGAGCCGCGCCGCCAAGCGCGCTCCGCTGGCGGACAAAAACCGTCCGTATCGGTCAAATCTGATGAGAGCCACCGCACATCCGTTTCGGCCGAAAAAATTGCAGCCAAACCAACGCCGTCCAGTACCGACACGGGGCGTTCGCCGGAAGCCCCACCTGTGGTGCAAAGCGCCCCGCCGCCCCGCCAGCGCCTGCGGCCTAAAGTAGAGGTTCCCGCCGTAGGCTAAAGCCCGTCGCATCCTGATCGACCCGCGCAACACACGACCCTTGTCCTCGTCTTCTTTAAAAACCCATCAGGCGGTCACCCAGAAGACCTCCGGACTGCGCCGCTATCAGGACGTGATGGTGGGGTCACGCAGCATCGGGGCCACTCTTTACTTCGAATGGTGCTCCTGGCTTGCACCGATTCCGGGGGCTCTGGGCCTGATGTTGAGAAAGCTTTTCTGGCCGCGTCTGTTTGGACAATGCGGTTCCGGGGTGATGTTTGGTGTGAACATGATTCTCCGGCATCCCGGGCGGATTCGTCTCGGCAATAATGTCGTGTTAAGCGAAGGCGTGCTACTGGATGCCAGAAGCCCGACAAACGAAACAGCGATCCACATTAGCGACGATGTCATTCTCGCAAATAACACCATGGTTTCGTGCAAGGAAGGCTCGGTAACGATCGGTAGCCGGACGGGCGTCGGCGCCTACACTATCATCCAATCTGTTCAGAACTGTCCTGTAACGATCGGCGAAGATGCCGCACTGGGGCCAAGATGCTATCTCGTGGGTGGAGGCAACTATCAAACTGACCGGTCAGATATCCCTATCGCCCAACAAGGGATGCGTCCTAGCGATGGTTGCAGCATCGGTAACGGCGTATGGTTAGGCGCCAATGTTTCCGTGCTGGATGGCGCCTGTCTCGGCGAAGGCAGCATCGCCGCAGCAGGGGCTGTCGTCGTTAAACCGGTCGCGCCACGGGAGATCGTTGGTGGCGTGCCGGCGCGCACCATCAGCCGGCGCGGTTAATACTGAAACCCGCCTAAGCCGCGTTCCCGCATGCAGAAAAAGACCCTTTTTTTGCTACTGAAAATCTCGCTTTCCGTCGCACTGATCTTTTGGATGACGCACGACATAGCCTTGGGCTCGGTCTTCGCGGTCATCTCAGAGTCCAGCACCTCCTTACTGACACTCGCCTTTAGTCTCTTTTTTGTCGGCTATGTGATTACTGCCTTTCGCTGGCGCACCTTGATCCGGGTGCAAGGCGGCGATGCGCCCATCTTTTTCCTGGTGCGCTCATTTATGGTCGCTCTTTTTTTCAACAACTTTCTGCCATCTACCGTGGGCGGGGATGTGGTTCGGATGTACGACTCGTGGCGCCTGGGCAACAGCAAGTCGGATGCAGTCACCGTGGTGCTGGTGGACCGCTTTCTCGGGGTGATTGTGCTGCTGTGGTTTGCGTTGCTTGCATTGATCTTCGATGAGGCGGTCGCTGGCGCGGTGCCGTTTATTGGGGTCTGGGTGGCGGCAAGTCTTGCCGGAATAGGTATCACCACCTGGCTGATTCTGAAAATCCCCGTATCGACCACGCAGATACTCTCTTCAGCCAAGAGCAGCGGGGTTGCCCGAATTGGCCGGATACTGGAGAAGGTGCATCGCTCTTTTCAGGCCTATCGCCATGCGCGATCAGCCGTACTGAGCGCCTTAATCCTGTCAGTGCTACTTCAGATCAATGTAGTTGGTTGCTTTATCTTGATCGCGCGATCCATCGGCATTGAGGTACCGGTCGAATCGATGTTCTTAATTATCCCGGTCGCTCTCTTCATCATGATGTTGCCGATCTCCATCAATGCCATCGGGGTTCGGGAGACAGTATTTGTATTTCTTTTTTCCCTTTATGGGATCGAGAACTTTCAGGCTCTGGCTTTTGCGTGGTTGGCTTATGGTTTAACGTTGTCGCAGGGCATTCTCGGGGGAATCGTGTTTGCGCTTCGAAAAGAGCGCCGAGTTGCGTAACAGCACCTTACCGGACTTCTCTGCAAGAAAATCGGGGCAGCTCGCACTTAAAGAGTCCGGCCAAGATCCCGTATAGCACTTGAAACTTGTTATTGATCTCACTAAGGTTGGTTTCCTGGAAAAGACGGCTTCTTCCGCGATCATCCGCAGGAAGTCTCGTCCCCGCATGTATCGACGTCATGAAACACCTTTTCATTTCAAAAATAATAGGCGTACTACTTGCTCTTGGCGTTACTGCTACCGGAGCCAGCCCTGATGTCGAGTCAGGCGAATACCTGAACCAGCCCTATCTTGCTGGTATCAAGGTCGTGCCCGCGTGGAACGCTGGTCTTCTCGGCGCAGGTGTGGTCGTCGCAGACCTTGACTCAGGGATTCGTGCAACCCATGTCGATCTGGTGGGAAAAATTGCACCGGGAGGTTATGACTTTGTTAACGACGACAACGATCCTTTTGATGATGAAGCGTCGGTCACCCAAGGACACGGTACGGCTTCCGCTGGGATTATCGTCGGAAACTGGAATGGTGTTGGAGTAGGTGGTATTGCACCGAGCGCCCGGGTATTGCCGGTCAAGATAACTGATGACAAAAACGAAACCACTGGGAACCTGATCAGTCAGGGGGTCGACTATGCTGCTGCTAACCCGAGTGTCAGGATCATTCTGCTCGAGACAGTGGGTACATCAACCTCCACGGAAGAGTTTGATTCATTCCAGTCCGCAGTGGCCAAAGGGAAGCTTATCATCGCGCCCGCCGGAAACAGGGGAGAGGCCAGTCCCTTTAGCCCCGCGAGTAGCTTCGACACGTTGGGTGGTGCAGGGTTGATCGTGGGCTCTCATGATGGCGCGGGCAACCGATCGTTTTTCAGTAACGGTGCACAAGGCCATGAGACCAACTTTATTACCGCCCCGGGAGAGAAAATTTTGGCGGCGAGCAACCTGAGCGATGACGCCTATTTCCGGGTTACGGGGACCTCGATGGCTGCGCCGCAGGTAGCCGCAGCCGCCGCGCTAATCTGGAGCCACTCTCCGGGGCTCACCGCCACGCAGGTCGCTCAGATTCTGAGAACCACCGCGACCGATATCGGCCCAGCCGGAATTGACAGCCAGACTGGAGTCGGAGCACTTAATATCGAAGCCGCTCTTGCACCAATCGGCATCATCACGGCTCCTGTCGAGGAGGAAGAATCAGACGATAGCGATGCTTCGACGGAAGACGGTGACGAGTCGACGTCTGATGACGGTGAATCATCTGCGGACTCGACCGACACAGATAGCAGCGGCTCGGGCAGTGGCGGTTCTGGTGGCGGAGCCGGCGTAGCGCTTGCTGCCCTGGTGGTCGGCGGTGTGGGTTATGCGCTAATCGGGAACAGTTCGGACCTCGATGAGACTCTGGTGCTGGACGAGTTCGGTCGTACCTACGAGCTCGATCTGGAGACCCGCATCAGTGTGCGCAACCCCGGACCGTCGGCCAAGTCTGTGGTTCAGGAACTGGATACCGAGGAAGTTGGCGAGACGCTTATCGAACGAAGCGATTTCAGAGTCAGTACAGTGTATTGGGCCGACCGTCCCCAAGCGCCTTCTTCTTTTGATGACCCCTTAACGAATGAACAAAGCCGTCCCGTCCGGATGCGTATCCAGACGACCCACGAGAGTAACCTGTACACTGCCTTTGGGCTCAATCAGTCACTGGCGCTTTTTGATCACGGCCTGAGTGCCCAGAGTACGGCTGGACAACTCGTTGGCGGCTTTCGGTCAGACGCATTTTCGAATCCCTTTTTCGGTTTCACTGCCAAGGGGTATCACGGCGCCATCGCCTACGCGCCAAAACGCGGTCTGCAATCAGGCGTGTCCTTCGCCTCGGTGGACGACGGGAATCGCTATGGCCTGCAAAGCGATACCTCCTCGGTTCACCTTGGCCTTGCGGGAAAGGCCTTTGGCGTAGGCGCAACACTCGGACTGATGGAAGAGGAAGGCAATCTGCTTGGCGGTGCCTCGGGTGGGGCCTTGAGTGCCTCACACGCCCAAACCTTCTTCACCGTGCTTAGGGGACATCTGGACTTTGCAAAACACTGGTCGCTGATCGGCAAATATACCCATGGACTGACCTTTGCCGATGACTGCGAAAAAAGCCTGCTCAGCAATTTTTCGCAGATCGAGAGCAACAGTTGGGGAATGGGCCTCGCGGGACGGCATGTTTTCAGCCGGGGTGATCAACTGGGCTTCGGAGTGTCGCAGCCACTGAGAACGATTGATGGCGATGTGGAAGTCAGCACGCCCTATTGGGACCCCATGCGCGCAAGGGTCGGTTTCAATTCAACACGCACCAGCCTCGTTCCTAATGGTCTTGAAACCAGTCTCGAGTTCTTCTATCGCAAACCAATTGGTAAGCGCGCCCAGTTCATTACCTACATGGTCCTGCGCGACGAACCCTTGCACCGGGCAGAACGCGGGGCGCAGGCCAGCGTCATTGGCGTCGTGCGTTGGCGCTTCGGGTCTCGCTGACACGACTTCAGGATACCTGTTACCCTTGCGCGTGAGCCGGATGCGGCACGCGGGCCGGCGCCATCGGTAGACAACATTGGTAAACCTCCATCCTGATTACTCCGCCAAGAAAGGCGCCTTGCTGGTTTTTTTCGCCTTTCTTGTCTATTACCTCGCAACCGCCATTGCTCTACCGTACGGCGCTGGGCCCGACTACGATGCCCACTTCGATGGCGCCCGCTTTATCTACACCGAGGGCCGACTTGCTATCCTGCCCGAGGACGCTCCAAAACTGCACATAACGGCCTACGGCTCCACCCGGGCATTGCGTCCGCCGTTGTCGTATCTCGTCGCTGCAGGAGCGGCGCGCTTACTCTCTTGGACCGAGATCGAACTGCGGATACTGTTTCGCGCAGGCTCGGCTCTGCTGTGCGCTCTGACTTTGGGCTTGATCTTCGCGGCGCTACACCGGTACCTCAACAACCGGTGGTTAGCGGTGGGCGGTGTGCTGCTCATCGGCCTACTGCCACAGTTTGTTTTTATCGCCTCCCATCTGAATGACGACAGTGCAGCTATCTTCTCGGTTACGTTCCTGACCTATTGCCTGATTCGTCTACTGCGCGGACCCGTTGATCCAACGCTCGCATTACTGACCGGAACCGCCATCGGCCTTGTCCTGTTGTCCAAGTTCACGGCATGGGTGTTCCTGCCCATTGCTGGGCTTGTGCTTTTACTGTTTGCACGACCCTCGGCAGGACAATGGCTTCTCTCCATCATGCTGGTGGGTGTCGGGATCATGCTGGGAGGGGGTTGGTGGATCGGCTTCAATATCTGGCACTACGGCTGGAACGATCCGCTGCTATTCAACATCGGGAAAACCATCAGCACACAGTATCTATCGGTAGATCCAGGCCATATACGCAGTTTCGCCAAGGAGGGGGTTTCCCTCGCTGATCTGATCCTACGAAATTACGACCACTTTCTCGACGAGACGCTTGTTGCTTCTATTGGTAACTTGGACTGGCTGCGTCTTCGGCTGGGGCTCCCACAATACCTGCTCTATACCACGGCGCTCATGGTTGGTTCCGTATATGTTCCGGTACGCTGGATAGGTGTTTTGCTCGCCACTGTCCGAGGCGCACGAGCGGGCGATTTGAAAAGGCTGTTATTTGAGAGCCTTCTTTTCCTGGCCATCGTCCTTCAATTCGCTGCCTATACACTTTACGAGTGGAGCAAAGAAATTCAAATCCAGGGGAAATACCTGCTACCGATCCTCATATGCCCCATCCTGCTCTTCTTGGCCTGCGTCGAAAAAATAAACGCTTCACGGGTATTCAGGCGATGGCGTCCCTTGTTAGTGTTCGGCTCAACCCTTGGAGCAGTCCGTATCCCCATACTTCCGGTAATCGCGATAGGTATCGTTTTCGCGGTTCATATCGACGGGCTACGGCGGTTTGTTATTCCTTATTACGATCCTCCGGCTAAAGTGTTGGGTTTAGGAGAGAGCTTTCGGCACCTAGACCTAACAACGGCAACGTCGATTCTGGACACAGAAAATATTGAACTAAGCATCGACGAGAGCGGCTGGCATATTCGGACAACGAGCAACGACGGGCAGATTTATTTCACCCCATCCGTTTGTAAATATTTTCAAACGAATAATCTTCTCAAGATCAACATGCACAGTGACGGTCCGGGAATTTTGCAGTTCTTCTGGTCCGATGGCGGTCGCTTCGTTGACCAGCTGGGCCTATCGTCGATGACGACCAGTTTTGAGTCAGGGGAAAACTCACTTGTGTTACCAGTGGGCATTGGTGACTGTAAACGGCTTCGCCTCGATCCCACTAACGTAAGCGGCCAGAGTATCCTGCTGCGTTCGTTCTCTATAGCGCCACTAACAATTACTCGCTGGCCTTATTATTTTCGTATTTTCAGTTCCAGCACCGATTCACGTTAGTTCCCGAGAGCCCTCGCGAAGTGATCTAGTCTGTATAAATATCGGGCCAGTTGTCGTTGCCGCTGTGGAATGTCAACCGTTGCACCTGATCGGCAGGCGCTCCGACTTGCCAAAGGAAAATCTCATAATCGGCAACATCGTGCTCGTGACCACCGGCGCTGGCTCCTAGCACGAGATACCGTCCCCCCCGATTTAGTTTGGGAAAATACTCATGGCTGTATGGTGCGGGAAGGTCGAGCCATGGCTCAACCATGTCCTTACCCGGGATCTGTCGATACAGTCGGTTCTCCATCAATCCACCACGATCGACCCAATAGACAAACCGCCCTCGCGGAGACCAGGTGATTTGACAGCCCCCTCCGATCGATATCGTCGTTCCGTTGGAGTAATTGATCACGGTCTTTCGTTGGGTCCCGCGCCAGGTTGATGCCAACCCTTCGGTTTCAGCGTTGAATGAAGGTGTCTGCAACTCCACCCCAGCCGGAATACCTCCTACACCGGAGCGAAGTAGCACGCGCTCTTTGCCACTAGATAACTCATACTCAACGAACGCCGATCCACGGCGCTGGAAATAGACATGTTGGCCATCTGTAGACCAACTGGGAGTACCTGCGTACTCGGCAAGCAAGCGTTCCTGACCACTATCGAGATTCAACAAATAGGTGTCCCAATTGACCGGGTCACGCAACGATACCCAAGGCTGCCTTGAGCGCATGAAAACAATGGACCTTCCGTCAGGAGAGATTCGCGGGAATGTTTCGGTATGGGGATGATCCGTCAGCCGGCTGATATGCCGACCCTGAAGATGCATCCTGAGGATGTCGTGATTGCCATACCGGTTTGAACTCCAGACAACCCAGCCATCTAGCCCGTCCGGCGGGGTTGCCGCGGCGTCCTGAGACACCGTGATTCCCCCGGCGGGGGGCGCTACGAGGGACCGCACAGAGCGAACCCGATCCAGCTGGTAAACCAGCAACCCTCCTGCCAACACCAGGATCAGCGCTGCGGCCCCGATGTAGCTCCATCTCCCGTGCGATGGTGCGGACACGCTAGCGTTTTCACTGCGTCGGCGATCTCTCCTGCCGGGACTGATGAGAAAAAACACCACGAGACAGATTCCGCCGATAGCGTAGTCCAGTATTTGGCTAACTATATGTACTGTTAGCAGCACCAACAGGGCCAGAGCCAGGGGGTATCCCAACAGACCCAAGGCCGCTGCACCGCCTGCTTCATAAGCCCCGAAACCCATCAAGGTCGGTATCGGCAGACTGGCGCCCACTTCCGATGCCACCAGCGCCGCAACAACATCGGTCACGACCGCATCAATATCCTGTACCCCGGGACCCGAGACGACAGCATAAAAAAGAAGTGTGAGACCACTGTATTTGAGAAAGCGGATCACCACGGTAATAGCAAGCGCCCTTCCCAAGGTCCCGCCATGCCGTGACCGGTTTAGGGCGTCGGCGATATCCAACAAGAAAGCGACGGCTCGATGTAACCGCGGCCTGTTGGTGCCTATGCTTCGGCACCACCTCGCCATTAGCCGAAACCCTGGCCACAGAACGAGCGCAACCACCATACTTAACGTGGTCAATAGCACTGCGGCCGGGAACGAACCCTCGCGCAGGGCGGGTCCGGTCAGCGGCACCAGCGCCACTCCCAAAAGCAAAGGAACGAGTACCACGATATCGAGCAGCAAACTAAGCGCTACCGCAGCGAGGCCCGAGGCGGCGGGAGTAGCACAGGCCCTTTTCAGTAAGCCCACAAAGACTAACTCGCCGATCCTGGCGGGCAGCAGATCCACCACCATGTTGCGCACTGCTGTTACCACGAGCAAAGGACCAAAGTCTGTTTTCGGGGCATCGGGTCGCGTATCGAGCAGCAAGCGGTAGCGTACGGTGCGGGCGAGAGTGTTCGCGAGCACGATCAGCGTGTACCCCAGCAGTACGCCTGGCGAGATGGCCTTCAGCAACTCAAGAACCATCGCCAGATTCACCTCGGTGCCGGTGCGCTCCACCAGGTACATCAGGCCAGCCATCAGGAACAATGAAGAAGCAAGCCCTGTCATCAGACGCGGAAGACTTTGTCTGATAACCATTGCGGACTGTTGCCTCATCATCTGATTATCCCATGCACCAGGGTGCGCCAAAGACCGTACAATCTGTCTGTCCCGAGCACGGTGTTGCGTCTGAGTCTGTGGCCTCGGGAGACGCATAAGCCCAATCAACTGACGATCTCACCACAACATGTGCGGAATTGCGGGAATCCTGAGTCCAGACCCTGATCAGCGTGCGCTCATTGAGTCCATGGCCCATTCACTCGTGCACCGGGGGCCGGATGACATGGGGTTTTTCCGACATGGTCCCATGGCGATGGCACAGACCCGCCTCAGCATCATCGATCTTGCGACAGGTCACCAGCCGATCCTGAATGAAGACGATTCCCTCGTGCTGGTGTGCAACGGAGAGATCTACAACAGCCCGTCTCTCCGTAAAGAGCTTTCGGAAAAAGGTCACCGCTTCCGCACGGCCACGGATGTGGAAGTCATCCTTCATCTTTACGAGGAGCATGGCGATGACTGCGTCAAGCATCTGCAAGGCATGTTTGCCTTTGCGCTCTGGGATCGGGCGCGCGAGCGACTGCTGCTCGCTCGTGACCATATGGGCCAAAAGCCTCTGTTCTTCAGTAACGTATCAGGCGCCTTTACTTTCGCTTCCGAGGTCAAGGGTCTGCTTGCCTCTAAACTCATTGAGCCGCAGATGGAACTCGAAGGACTGTGGCACTACATGTCGCTGCGCTTCATGCCTGATGGGTTCACATTCTTCAAGGATATTCACAAACTGCCTGCGGGCAGCCTTCTGGTATTTGAAAACCAGACGGTCAAAGTAGATCGCTACTGGGATATCGACTTCCTAAAAAAGCACCCCGGCTCAGAAAGGGAGATCGAAGAAGGGCTGCATCAGACCCTGAGGGAGACCGTGGAGTCACATATGCTGAGCGACGTGCCGGTCGGCGCCTTCCTGTCAGGCGGTATCGATTCCGGAACGGTCTCGGCAATGATGGCAACGCTTCAGGATCAGCCGGTTCCGGTCTTTTCCATCGGCGTTAAAGAACAGTCTTTCAATGAACTGCCCTACGCACGGATGGTTGCTGAGCGCTACGGGATGGAGGCGCATGAGGAAATAGTCGAGTCAGACATGATCCACAAGATCCCGGCCATGATTCATCATATGGATGAACCGTCTGATCCTTTTGGTGTCGGCGTTTATCTCGTTGCCCAGCTTGCGCGGCGTACCGTCAAAGTCGCTCTTTCCGGCGACGGCGGTGACGAAAGTTTCGCTGGTTACGACCGTTTCGCCGGGCAGCGGCTGGCCGACTATTACGCGGTGATGCCGCGCTGGCTGCGTCAAAATGTCATGTCGCGCCTGATTCGACTGATCCCCGACACCTTCCAGTACAAGACCATCGCACAAAAAGCGCGCTGGCTAAATGAGATGTCCCTGCGCGACCGGGGAGACCGTTATGCGCACAGTATGAGCTTTCTGCGTTTCACGGATGATGCAAAACGTTCGCTCTTTACCGAAAAGGCCCAGGCCACATTCGATGCACAGGACTCGCGGGAAAAAATCCTCGCCCACTTTGACGCACACAATGTCAACGAACTAGTTGACCGGATGCTCTATACCGATCTCATGACTCGGATGCCCGACCATCTGCTCGTGATCGCCGATCGCATGTGCATGGCCCATTCACTGGAAAACCGTTCTCCCCTGGTGGATCACAGACTGGTTGAGTATGCTGCGGGCATTCCGGGCAACATGAAGCTCAAGGGTATGAAACTGAAACATATCCTGCGGTCGGTCTCCTCAAGATATCTGCCCAAAGAACTGGTTTATCGGGAGAAACAGGGCTTCGGTTTTCCCATTGCGCTCTGGCTTCGCAATGACCTCAGCCATTTTTTAAGGAATCTTTTTGCCGAGTCGCGCTTTATCCAAGCGGGAATATTTGACGCCGCCGCGATTCAAACGCTGCTCGATGAGCACCTCAGCGGCAAAGCCGATCACAACTTTAGGTTGTGGATCTTGCTCAACCTGGAGCTGTGGCACCGGATGTATTTTGAGAACCTGTCTGTGGACGGCATGCGGGAGCTGACGGATCGGATGCAGCATCATTAAGCATTGGTGTCTGCTGCCATGTAGGTGGAAGCGAAAATGATCAGGACGATCACCCCCGACTCACTCGATCAGCAAATCTACTCGGAGACTCTCCGAGCGAAAGCTCATTCATAAATTCTGTAGACCAGCACGCGGTCGCCTGATTCCCTCGAAAAAACCTTTACCGGCGACTTCCCCAGCGCCTCGGAGAATAAATCCTCTCTCGCTTTGTCGTCGCGAGTCAGGCGTAACGCTAAATACGAGCCTTTCGTCCACCATTTCCATTCTGTCAGACCCAGCTGGAGCCGTGCATATCGGTGTTCTATATATTCAAGATCCCCGTGCCTACCAGCGTAGTATGCTAAGCGTCGATCGTTCGTTACGAGGGATTGCGGCATAGTCGCCCGATCTTTCAGCCATAACCCAGCATCTTTAATTGCACTTGCCCGAG
>Ga0114933_10000821_pt1 | contig 36265 bp, 30 predicted proteins | sample 4SBtaG_FD_89691 | JGI IMG/M metagenome (GOLD analysis project Ga0114933, IMG submission 89691) | Deep subsurface microbial communities from Kolumbo volcano to uncover new lineages of life (NeLLi) - 4SBTROV12_W25 metaG | ecosystem: Environmental > Aquatic > Marine > Volcanic | place: Kolumbo... | reverse complement strand
CCCGCCAGGGAGGGCCGGGCTATCGCACCGGGCGCTTCGTGCGTCGCCACCGCCTGGCCAGCGCGCTGACAGCGTTGCTGGTCCTGGGTGCAGTGATCGGCATGAGCATGGTGCTGAACAAGCAGATGCAGCTGAACCAGAGCACGGAGGATTTGAAGGAGTCGCTGACCAAGCAAGAAGTGCTCACGACGAGGGCGCAGGATGCCGAGCGGGTGGCTCTGCAGCGTCTCGCAGACAGCCACGTGCGTGCCGCAGACCTCGCGGCACAGCGCGGCGCCTGGCAGCTGGCCCGCTCTGAACTCGAGCAGGCCTTGGCCCTGGGCGTCGTGGATGAAGTCGAGCTCCTGCCACGCAGGGCTCGTGCCTCCATCGCCCTTGGTGACATGACGCGGGCCGGCGCGGAGCTCGACGTCTTCGACTCGCTGAGCAACGGGAAGGGGGCGCCAAGGGACAGCCTCGTCAGTGAGCTGCTCCTGCTGCGAGGCGTGGTGCAGTTGTCAGACGGGCGCTCTCGCGATCTGGGTCAAGCCGCGATCAGGGACGCGCTCGATGGCGAGCTGTCCGAGGCCGACGAGCTCTATGCCATGGGGCTGTTGGGGTCTGACGCAAACAGGGCACGACAGCTGTTTGGCGCTGCGATTGAAGCGGATCCGTTTCATCACCTGGCGTGGCAGGCGACCTTGGAGACCCTGGCGCTGTCGGGCCACTTGCTCAAAACGATCGCCACGGCCGAGACCGTCCTGCAGCTGTTTCCTGACGATCGCACAGCTCTGCTCTATCGTGCAGGCGCTGCCCTGCTCATGGACGACAGGGTCTTCGCAGAGGCCTGTGTCCAAGAGGCCAAGGAGTCTCTGGGCACACCGGCGATCAGCTTGCTCGATGTCGTGCGCCAGTTTCGAGAACTGCTCGAGCTGGGCATATGGCCGGAGGATGGGTCACCACCTTCGCTGACCGAGATGTTGTCCCGAGCGATGCAGTCGCTGCAGCAGATCAAGCAGGTCGTAGATACGGTGGCCTCAGGAACCTTGAAGTCGGGCGCCAGCGAGACCCTCTTCCTGGACTCCATCCCTCAGCTGACGTTTGTGGTGGAGAGCTACTCCCTGCTTGGCCAGTCCATGCTGGCTCAGAGCCTCGGCCAGTATGGAGAGGCGCAGAGACTGCTGAGCGAGGCGGCGAGGATCAACCCGTGTTCGCTCTTCCATTGGATCGGGGGCATGTACGAGCTGTCCTCTGCAGCTCCCGACTTCGCAGTCGCCGAGACGGCCTATCTGCGATCCCTGGAGAGCGACCCTTTCTCCCCGGCGTTTGGTCGGGACGCGGAGCTTCAACTGCTCATCTGCCAGCAGCAGCTGATGCTGCAGGGGGATGACGAAGCCGTGCGCTCCCGTCTCACCCACACGGTCAAGGTCCTCATGGCCCGTGACGAACTCCCGGCGGCGTTGTGCAGGCAGGTCTTTCGGGCCACGCTGCACATCGGGCGCAGCGACCTGGGGCGAGGCATTCTTGAGCGCTGGAAACGGCTCGCTCCGGACGACCCCGAACCACTCGCCAAGAGCAGCTTCGCCGAGTACGAGGCGGGGGCCTATTGGCAGGCCATCGACGAGGCGACGGCGGCGTTGCAGTTGTCGCCTACCGAGACGATGGCGCAGCAGGTGCTGGACGCCGCGCGCCAGCGTCTCGACGAGCGGCGTTCAGCCGAAGCGGTGGGCACGCCTCCCTGATGGGAAACGGCCCGCAGTTCAGCTCAGCCAAGCAGCTCTTCGAGCGCGTCGGCCAGACCTTCGGGGAGGTCGTCTCGGAACTCCAGGGCGCTCTTGGCCAGGGTGACCGCGTTGTCGTGATCTTCGAGGGGGCCCTCGCACCACATGGCAGCCTGACCGAGCAAACCACCCACGAGGCCCTTGTCATGGAGGACCTCCATGGTCAGCAGGTTCTCGACGGCGGCGACCGCAGCCTTGGCGCTCTCGCCATCGCGGACCTGGCCGAACTGGGCCCGGACCACCATCTCCAGCAGGCCGAGCTCGTTCTTGGCGTCAAACTTGCGCGCCTCGGCGTTGACCTCGTCGTCAGCCTGTCCCGCCCCGAGCAGGGCTTCGATGGCCTTGAGCTTGAGCCCCGTGGCGTTGTTCGGGTCCTTGGCGATGGCCGTGCGCGCCATGTCAGCGACCTTGGACACGCCCAGGCTCTCGCTGTTCATGTCGGCGAGCATGGCCACGGCCTTGGTCAGCACCGGCAGCATGTCCATCTCGCTGGCAGCCGCGAGGGCCTCTTCGAGTTCGGCCAGCTCGATCAGCGCACGCTTGCCCTCTGTGCGAAGCGTTGCCAGCGACTCGACGTACTTCACCGGACCGCCGGCCTGGTAGCCCGTGCGGCCAAAGACCACGCCGTCGGCGGTCATGAGCAGGCAGGTGGGGTAGCCGCGGATGCCGTACTGAGCGGCGAGCTCGGTGTTGCGCTCGGGGTTGGGCACCTTGGCCTTGGCCTCTTCACCGTTGGGGTAGTCGAGGGCCACGAGCACATAGTCAGCGCTCACTGCGTTCAGGAACTCGTCGTGATCGAAGACCTCTTCATGGAGCTTGATGCACCAGTGGCACCAGTCGGAGCCCGTGAAGTCGACGAACAGGTCCTTGCCTGTGTCGTTGGCGATGGTCACGGCTTCGTCGAAGTCGGCGACCCAGACGTGGTGGTCTTCGCTGGCGGAGAGGCCTGGGGTGAGGGCCAGAAGCAGGCTTGAGGCCAAGAGGAAGATCTTCATTTCTTTGCTCGATTCGTGGGGTTTGAGGCGCTCAGAGAGCGTGCCTAGGGTCCCAGCTCATGTCCAGGGCTGGTGAGATTGTTGCTGAAAACGGCTGGTGGTCGTACAGATCTGGGCCTGCCGCAGCCGTCCTCGGAGGGGCGGGAAGCGCGGTCGGCGGGGAGAACAAGCTACTCGAACTTCTCGTGGGCAGCATCGCGCAGGGGCAGCAAATCAGCACGCAAGCGAGCCACGGCCTGCTCGGGATGGCCCTCCAGCACGTCGATTTCCATGGCGGCCAGCTCCTGGAGCAGGCGGGCCAGATCGGCCTTGAAGGCGTTGCGAGTCGTTCTCTGGCGCTTGGGGGCGAGTCCGTCGAGATGAGGCGGATCGCCGCGCTTGGCCGCGATGGTCAGGACCTGCAGCTCGGTCAGCGCGGCCAGAGCTTGTGGCTCATTGACCAGAGGGCCCTTCAACCCCTCGTTGAGCAGCTTGAGCTGGACCTTCATGCCCCGCATCGCGTCGGACAGGGCAGATTCATCGCCGGTCGCCGGAAGGCTGGCGGCGGCGAGGGCCAGAGCGATGAGGCTGGCGCTGAGCAGGGAGGTGATGACGCGGCGCAGAATCATGTTGGCTTTCTCGTTCAGGAGTTGTGGCTGCAGGCCATGGCAGATTGCCCGGGCCGCGGAGCGTCGTCCAGCCTGGACTGCAGGCAGGTCTGTGGCCGTCGTCACTCGGGTGAGTCTGGTCTCGCTGGCGGCTCAGGGTGGGGGGCCGACCATTCGTCGAATCGACAGGGTGCCCGTGCCCGCGCTCTTGTCACTCTCGGTAGCACCGTCTGAGCCCACGTCCAGGGGGCCACTGAGCTCGAGTCGCACCATGCGCCCGGTCGCGCGGTCGGCCACGAGTTCTCCCGCGAGTTCGGCGCTCAGGGTCAGCTGCCGCCCGGCCAGCTGGGCCTGTCCAGAGAGGGACGCGGTGGCGTCAAAGGACAGCTCGTCGTCTTCGGTTGCGGAGCGCAGGGTGAGCTGCAGGGCGTCGGCAGCCAGCTCGTCCAGGCCCATGCCCAGCAGTCGCTTGGCCTGGTCACCGGCGCCGCGCAGCACCGCTCCCTCTTTGAGTTCGCCCACTGGGAGCATGGCGAACAGCGGCGGCGATCGTCCCACGGCGAAACATGAGCGGCGCACTTCGCGGGCCTCTTTCTCTCGCGTGTCCGTGCCGTCCGGGTTGGTCACGGTCAGGCCGTCGTCGCCGCGGTGAACCACGTAGGACTTGCCGGAGACCCGCCGGTTCTTCACCTTCTCGCCCACGACGGGCACCACGGACGTGCGCTGGGCGAGAGGGTACGAGAGCCGTTGCGACGAGCTGTCTTCGTCATCCGCCGCGGCCATGGTCACCAGTACCGTCTCTTCTTCGACGAGCTCGTAGGTCAGCTCCTGGGCAAAGAAGCCCAGCAAGACCGTGGTCGTGAGTTGCAGCTCGACCCGCGTAGAGAAGCGCAGCTGTTCACCGGGCTGGTAGTCCTGGTGAGCGACGATGAGCTCTGGCTCGTCATCGACCTGGGCGGCGGCTTCGATCCCCAGGCAAGCCGTGGCCAGGCAGGTCAGTAACAGAGTGGTGCGAGATGACATGGAAAGCCTCTGCCGGCAGGGCTGGCCAGTCTATCCCAGGGCCCGCCCTTGCCGCAGGCCAGGGTCTTGGCCGATGCTCTGTGCGATGAGCACATCACATCAGGTGGACAGCACGGAACTGCCCTGGCGGGCCACACCCCACCCGGGGGTGCGCTGGAAGAAGCTGCAGTTCGACGCCGACACAGGCTACTCGGCGGTGCTGTTGCACTTCGCGCCGGGCGCGTCCTACGGGGCCCACCGACATCCGGCGGGGGAGCAGTATCTGGTCCTGGCGGGGTCGATCCGCGACGGCGACTCGACCTGGTCAGAGGGGGCCTTCGTGAACCATTCCCCAGAGTCTGCCCACCGTCCGTACTCTGACGAGGGCTGCCTGCTCTTCGTCACCCTGGCCGCGCCCATCGAGCCCTTGGCGTCTGAGGCGCCTGCCCCGGGCTGAGCGACAGATGGGTGGGTAGGTCGGCGGCAGCATGGGCGGCCGGGTGTCGCCGAGGGCAGCGAGGAAGAGTGCGCGGGATGATCGGGCGACCCGCATTTGGCAGCGCGATGTCCATGAGCTATCTTCCGACGCTCTCTACGAAGTCAGGCTACTGCCTGCGCCCTTCGGCGTATGCGATTGTGGCTAGTCCTCGACGGAAAGGCTCGCTGCCATGAACATCAAGGTCAAGGACCTCATGTCGTCCCAGGTGCTCACGGCCCAGCGACATCAGACCGTCGGGCACGTCCGTCAGGTGATGAGCACCAACGGCATCCACGCCATGCCGGTTGTGGGTAGCGACGGCGAGGTCATCGGCATGGTGACCAGCACCGACCTGGTGGGCTCGGTCAAAGAAGAGTCGAAGATCAGCGCGATCATGAGCAACGAGGTGGTCACCGTGCCCGCCTACTCAGAGCCCCGCACTGCCGCCCGCTGCATGCGCAATCAGCACTTTCACCACCTGGTCGTGCTCGACGAGAAGAAGGTGGTGGGCATCCTGAGCACCTTCGACCTGTTGCAACTGGTCGAGGACAAACGCTTCGTGATGAAGTCCGCCGCACCCCAGGGCAAGAACAGCAACCGCTTCGGACGGGACGAGTAGCCTCGGCGTCGGGGCAAGGCCGGCTCGGCCTGACCCGGCCCTTGTCGGGCTAGCTTGGCTCGGCGCTTGTCGGCCAGGCGCGCCCTGGCTCAGCTCTGAATGGCCCTGATCTCAGGCAGGTTGCGGTAGCGGCCGTCGAGGTCGAGGCCGTAACCCACGACGAACAGGTCGGGGATGGAGAAGCCCACGAAGTCGGCGGTGATGTCGGTGACGCGGCGCTCGGGCTTGTCGAGCAGGGCGGCGATGCGCAGGGACTTGGGCTTGATGGCCATCACCTCTGCGGACAGCCGCGAGAGGGTGCGCCCCGTGTCCAGGATGTCCTCGACCAGCAAGACGTGCCGGTCGACGAGTTGGTCAGCGCACTGGACGCGCACGGAGAGCTCGCCCGACGTGGTCGAGGCCCCGTGATAGCTGCTGGCGGTCACCGTCTCGAGCTGCACTTTCATGTCGAGTTCGCGCATCAGGTCGGCGCAGAAGATCAGCGCGCCGTGCAGCACGGCCACCACCGTGATCTCTTCGTTGCCGTAGACCGTGCTGATCTCGCCAGCCATACGCTCCACCGTGACGGCGATCTCCTTGCCCGTGTAGAGCACCTGGCTCTTGTCGGGGCGGGTGGGAGAGATTTCCATGGTGGGCTCCTGCTGGGTGTTGGTCATGGGGCTGGGCAAGCTCGTGTTCGAGATGAGAGAAAAAGAGAGTGTGAACGGCGGGTCAGCGCTCGCCGTCAGGGTGCCTGGGCCAGCCGGGAGAGCGCGCCGGAGAGCAGCAGTTGCAGGTTCGCGGAGATCTCCGCGCTGTGCAGCAGCACCTCTTCGTGCCCAAGGGGGGTGGGCGAGAGCCCGGCGGCCATGTTGGTCACGCAGCCCAAGCCTGCCACGCGCATGCCTCGCTGCCGAGCGGTGAGCACGTCGGGGACCATGGACATGGAGACGATGCCAGCGCCCACGGCCCGCGCCAGGTTCACCTCAGCGGGTGTCTCGTAGCTGGGCCCGGAGGTCTGCACGAGAATCGACCGCTCCAGGGGGACACCCACTTGCTTCGCGGTGGTTTCCATGACTTCGAGCAGCCCTGCGTCGTAGGCCTGGGTCAGGTCGGTGAAGCGCGGGCCGAAGCGGGGGTCGTGGGGGCCCGAGAGCACGTTCGTCCCGGAGAGATTGATGTGGTCCTCGATGAGCACCATGCTCCCCGGGGGAGAGCTGGCGTTCAGAGAACCCACGGCCGACGTGACCACCAGCGTGTGCACGCCCAGCAAGGAGAGCAGGCGAATGCCGGCGGTGAGATCTTCGAGGGGCCGGCCCTCGTAGAGATGGATGCGTCCGCAGAGCGCGAGCACGGGGACGCCGCCACTGGTCAGCCCGTGGAGCAGGGCGCCGCGATGGCCGATGGTCGTGGGCGCGGGCATGCCGGGGATCTCGCTGTACTCGAGAAAGCGGGCCTGATCGAGACTCTCGAGCACCTCGGACAGGCCCGAGCCTAGAACCACACCGACTGCGGCCCGGCCCAGGCGCTCGCCCACCAGATCGGCGGCCTTGCTGAGAACGTCGTACTGCGAGGCCACGGGGGTCTCCTTTGTTGGGGGCGAGCGCGGCATCATAGCGCTTCGCTATCATGGGGCGCTCGCTTCGCCTCCCATGCCCCCGGTTCGGCCCCCAGCCCAGTGCCCAGCCCCGACCTCCGTTCGTTCGTCGCCGACCTCGACAGGGCCGGTGAGCTGCTCCGCATCTCTCGCGAGGTCGACCCTGAACTCGAGATCGCGGCCATCGCCGATCGGGTCTGCCAGGCCGGCGGAGTTGCCAACAAAGCGCTCCTCTTCGAGAACGTGTCCGAGAGCCGTTTTCCCGTCCTGATCAACGCTCAGGGCAGTCGCAGCCGAATGTTGATGACCTGTGGAGTCTCTCGTTGGGAAGACCTGGAGCCTCTGCTCGGCGACTTCATCGAGCAGATCGAGCGGCCCCGGGTCAGCTGGCGGGAGAAGCTCTCGGCCCTGCCTCTGCTGGGACGCCTGGCCAAGCTCTTCCCCAAGATCCGTCCCAGCGGCCCCTGCCAAGAGGTTGTCCACGAGGGGGACGACGTCGATCTCTTTGAGCTGCCTATTCTGACAACTTGGCCGGAAGATGGCGGGCCCTTCGTGACCTTGCCCCTGGTCTACACCAAGGACCCCCGCACCGGCGCCCGCAACTGCGGCATGTACCGGCTGCAGCGCTACGACAAGAACACCCTGGGCTTCCACGTCCATACACATCACACAGGCGCCGAGCATCTGCGTCGCACAGCCGAGCTGGGACGTGAACGCATGCCGGTGGCGGTGGCCGTGGGCGCCGCGCCACAAGTGGTCTTCTCCGCTGTGGCGCCGTTGCCGCCCGGCGTCGACGAGATGCTCTTCGCCGCCTTCTTGCAGGGCTCGCCCGTCGAGATGACCAGGTGCCGCACGGTCGACCTCGAAGTGCCCGCGAGCGCCGAGTTCGTCATCGAAGGCTACGTCGACGTGGACGAGAGACGCTGGGAGGGTCCCTTCGGAGATCACACCGGTTTCTACAGCCTGGCCGATGACTATCCCGTGCTGCACGTCACCGCGATCACCCACCGCAAGGACGCCATCTGGCACACGACGGTGGTGGGCCCGCCGCCTCAAGAAGACTGCTTCATGGCCGCCGCCATCGAGCGTCTGTTCTTGCCCTTGCAGCGCAAGGTCATGCCTGAAGTGCTCGATATGCGCCTGCCCTTCGCGGGCGTGTTCCACAACCTGATGCTGTTGCGCATCAAGAAGGACTTTCCTGGTCAGGCGCGCAAGGCGGCCCACACCGTGTGGGGTTTGGGTCAGGCCATGTTCACCAAGACCATCGTGGTCTTCGACGAAGAGGCGCCCCCGCTTGAAGACGACGAGGCTCTGCTGGAGCTGCTGCTCGAACGGCTCGACGTGTCGCGGGACATCGAGTTCGTGCTGGGCCCTACAGAGACCCTCGACCACGCCAGCCGGGCGCTGCATTTCGGCAGCAAGGTGTCGATCGATCTGACCCGTGAGTATCCCGGCGAAGGAGAGCGCACTGCAGCCGTGCCACCCTGCGGACGCAGTGACGCCGAGATCGTCAAGGCGCTCGTGGGCCTGGCTGGAGTGCAAGACGCCATGGTCATCGGTGGCCGCGCCGTCGCCGTCACCGTCACCAAGGCCTCGCCCGCCGTGCCCCGGGTGACCATGGAGCAGGTCTGGGACTGGGGTGAGCGCGAGGGCTGCGAGGGCATCACCGATCGGGTGCTGGTGCTCGACGCTGGCGAGCGACTCGATGACCCCGCCAGGCTGCTCTGGTTGATGATGGCGCACATCGACCCGGAGCGGGACGTGTGCCGTTCAGCCAATCCTGACCAGGACATCTCCTTGCGCGCGCGCAGCAACTTCCATCCCCGACGCATCGGCGTGGACGCCACGGCCAAGAGCGCGGTCGACGGCTTCTTGCGGGATTGGCCCAGCGAGCAGGTGCACCCCAAGGTGCTGCTCGATCAGGTGGCTGCGGCCTGGAGCGAGATGGGCCTGCCGGGGGAGTGCCCACGGTAGAGTACGCTGCGCCCCGCGGTGTCCAGGGCGACGGGCCCGGGCATCGTCCTCTTCTTGCCAAGCCCACCTCAGAGGTGCTCGATGCTCTTCGACAAGAAACCCAAGTTGCTCGCGCCCGGCACGCCGGCGCCTGAGTTCTCGCTGAACGATCACCACGGCAAGCCCGTGAGCCTGGCCGACTTCGCCGACAAGCGGGTGCTGCTCTGGTTCTATCCCAAGGCCGATACCCCTGGCTGAACGGTTCAAGGCAAGGGGCTCCGTGATCGAGCCCCGCAACTCTCTGCAGACCAGGTGATCGTTGGCGTGTCTTTCGATGCCGTGGCGGACAACTGCGCCTTCGCTGAGAAGTACGGGTTCCCGTACCAGTTGCTCTGCGACACCGATCAGTCCATGTCGAAGGCCTATGGGGCCTGCGCCGACAAGGGCGCCAAGTACCCCGAACGCATCACCTACGTGATCGACAAGGGCGGCACCATCGTGTGGGCCGAGAAGGTCACCGACATCGACGCCCATGTGCCCGCGGCGTTGGCCCAGCTGGCCGGCGACTGAGGTTCTCTTGCTCGCGAACGTCTCGCGCTCGGCTGGAGGTCGAGCATGTGGTGACCCTGAGGCTGGCAACCGCTAGTCCCTTGGTCCACCAACCACCGAGAGGCCCTGCCCACATGTCCCTCGCCGAACAGACCCGCGAACCCTGCCGTGGCGGGGTGCCGCCGTTGACGACCACCGAGATCGCTCCCTTGGCCGAGCAGTTGCCCAGCTGGGAGGTGATCGAGGGTCATCACCTGCGGCGAGAGTACCGCTTTGACGACTTCAAGCAGGCCCTGGCCTTCGTGAACGCCGTGGGAGCAGAAGCGGAGGCTCAGGGTCATCACCCTGATCTGGAGCTGGCCTGGGGCAAGGTGGGCGTGCGGCTCTACACCCACAAGATCGACGGTCTGGCTCGGGCCGACTTCATCATGGCAGCGCGCATCGAGGGTCTGTTCGAGGGGGGCAGCGCTGGGGCTGCTTCGGCTTGAGAGACCTGGCCGCCTTCTCGCAGAGGCTGCTTGCCGGGTGACGATTGATGGTAGACCTGTGGCAACTGCTCCGCATGGGAGTTGCGCACGAGGTGTCCATGGTCGGCCCCACAGCCCCGCTCCGTAGCCCCGTCTCCAAGGTCGTCGGTCTGGCTGTGCTGTCTGGCTCGCTCTTGATGCTGGCGGTCGCCCTGGCGCGGGTCCTGGCGATCATGATGTGGCAGCCCTTCAACGACATGGTGGTGTGCGTGGCACTGCTCGGCTTCGGGGCGGCGGGCAGCTTGCTCACCGTGCGCGGCGTCCGGACCGCTGCCAGTGTCGCGCATCGCGGCGGCGGTGCTGGGCAAGCCGCTGGCCAGGCTGCGCGGACTGACGGCGGTGTGACGCGGGACGGTGGCACTGTGGCGAGACTCGACAGCGTGGCGGCGACAACGGCTGGCCGCGCCTTGAGGAGCGACCACGGCGCCCGCGCCTTGACCTGGTGCAGCCTGGGCTTCGCCGTCTCCGTGGTGTTGTCCTTCGCCATCGTCACGCGCATGGATGTCGATCACCTTGGCGTGCCCGACGTCGTGGGCAACGTGGGCAAGGCGGGTGTCTTCGGGTTGCTCTCCCTCGGGCCGTCTCTGGTGCTCTCCGCCCCTTTCTTGCTGGGTGGATTGGCCGTGGGCCTGGCCCTCACCCGCCACGCTCCCGACGTGCCCCGGCTCCACGGTCTCCACCTGCTCGGCGCGTCGGCGGGGGCGGTCGTCAGCGTGGTCTTGCTAGCCGGTTTTGGCGCCACGTCCACAGTGCTCTTCGCGGCCGTGGGAGGATTGATCGCCGCGGCCTGCTTCGCTCGAAGTGCTGGGCCGCAGCTGCGAAGTGGCGCGTGGCTCGCCGCCCTGATTGGCGTGGCCCTGTGGTCGATGTCCGTGGGTGCGTGGCCGTCGTTGGGGAGCGGCCCGGTGCGCTGGCCCATCACCTTCGCCCCGGGAAAGCAGATGGCGTCGCTCCCCGAGGGCATGGCCGTGCGGCGCCTGCCCAGCGTCATCGCTGAGGTCGAGGTGACCGATCCCTTTGACGCCCTGCCAGGTATGGGCGGGGACATCAGCTACCGCGGGCGACACGCAGTACCGGTGCGGCTCGCGACGCAGGACGGCACGGCGCCGACGTTGCTCTACGAAGGTGCGGCGCACGTCGAGGCCTTCCCCTTTTTGCACCATGCCCAGGCAGCGAGCGCCTACGTGGCCCTGGAAGCTCGGGGCGACCGCGCAGAGCGCGTGGCCGTGCTCGGCGTGGGTGGTGGGGCGGACGTGATGCTGGCCCTGGCTCACGACGCAGGCTCGGTGACCGCGGTCGAGCCGAATGACGCCACGATCCGCATGGTGTCCCAGGACTACGACGCCTACCTGGGAGGGCTCTTTCATCCGGGAGGGCATGCTCTGTCCGAGCGGGTGTCGCTGGTTCACGCCGAAGGGCGCGCCTGGCTGCGGGAGAATGATCAGCGCTTCGACGTGATTCAGCTGAGCGGTTCCGATGCGCTCACGCCGTTGGCGGCCGGCGGGTACGCGCTGACCGAGTCGTACCTCTACACCGTAGGAGCCATGGCCAATCTGTTCGAGCGTCTGGCCCCTGACGGCATGGTGAGTATCTCGCGCATGCTGCTCAGCCATCCCAGCAAGCCCCGAGAGACTCTGCGTCTGGCGCACACCGCCCTGGTCGCCTTGGAGCAGCTGGGCCTACCCGATCCGGCGGCGCACCTGGTGATCTTTCGTGGACGGCATTGGGCCTCGACCATGATCAAACAGAGCCCGTTCACTGCGGTCGAGATCAACGGCTTGCGAGACTTCGCCGAGCTGGAGGGTTTTGCCGGTTTGGTCTTCGATCCGTTGCACGAGCCGGGCGATACGTTCGACAGGGACAGCGCGGGGCAGGTGGCGCGGTTGCAGCGGGAGACCATGAACCGGGCGATGATCGAGCTCATGTCGCGCTCGGCCACGGCCGCACAGCACGAGTTGGTGGTCGACGAGCTGCTACCAATCCTGGCCGCGCGCGTCGCTGGCGATCGACAGGCTGTTGAGCGCCTGGAGCTGGCGTTCTTGAGTGCAGCGTCGGGGCGCGAGGACGCTCTGCCGCTCACCCGACAGGAGCGCTTCGCCATCGGGCGCTGGGCGCGCAACGCCTTCAACTCGGCCATGTGGGAGCTGTCCGAAGAGGCAGTGGCTCTCGCGCACACCCGCGCCGACTTCGAGACGCTCTTGCGCGGCGACGCCACTGCACGTGCGGCTTTCGTCGCCGGTCATGCCCATGACTTGAATCCGTCCACGGACGATCGCCCCTACTTCTTCGACTCCTCTCGCTGGTCGGCGTCGGCTGGTGATCGCGCAGACAGCGCCGAAAGCGGCGAGGCCGTGTCTCAGCCCGCCTTGCCCCTTGGTCAGAGGCTGCTGTGGGCCTCTCTCGGTCAGATCACGCTGCTGTCCTTCTTGGCCATCGTGCTTCCCGTCTGGCGCCTGGGCAGGCGCGGCGTGGCCCGGCCGGGAGCGGGGCGTCTCTTCGGCTACTTCGCTGCACTGGGCGTGGGATTCCTGCTGATCGAGATGCCCATGATGCAGAAACTGGTCGTGTTCCTCGGCCATCCCGCCCTGGGGCTGCCGGTGGTGCTGGCGACCATGTTGGGTTGCGCGGGGTTGGGGTCGCTCAGCTCGGCGAAGCTCGACCCGGCCCGGCCGTCCAGCTACCGCTGGTTGGGCGGGGCCATCGTGGTCCTGCTCTTGGTCTGCACCCTGGCCACCAGGTTTCTGCTGCCCGAACTGCTGGGCCTGTCGCTGCCCGCACGAGTCGCGGTGACCGTGTGGCTCTTGGCGCCCCTGTCCTTCGTGTTGGGAATGCCGTTACCCCTGGGGCTGCGGGCGGTGCAGCAACGGTGCCCGGCCCTGACCCCGTGGTGTTGGGCGATCACCGGCTTGCTGTCGGTGTGCGCATCGCTCGTCGCGGTGGTGCTGAGCATGATGCTGGGCTTCGCCGCCGTCTTCGTCGTCGCGGCCGCGGTCTACGTCCTGGGCTTCGCGGTGATGGGCTCGTGGGTGCGCACAGGGTTCGTCGTCGTTCCGGGTTCGCGGGGCTCGTAGGGTGGGAGGGCCGCCGTGGCGACAAGGCCCGCAGTTTCGCGCCGCCCGGCCGCTCAGCGATCGGTGACCCCGGGGACACACATCCAGGTCAGCTCGTGCTTGTTGCAGGTCAGGTGGGTGAGCCACGAGCCTGGCAGCGAGGCGAAGGCTCGCGCGGTCTCGTGGTCGGTCTCCGCCTGAAACTTCAACGTGCACACGAAGCGCTTGCACAGACCTGAGTCGAGCCAGCGCTGCACCATGGGCAGCAGCTTCTCCGGGTAGCAGATCACGTCGCAGACCAGCCAGTCGATGGGGCCGATGTCGTCTGGCTGAAGGCCGAAGGCAGACTCGATGCGTTGCTCGATGCCCGGGCGCTGGCCGAGCCGCTCTTCGAGGGGTGCGCGATCGACGGAGATCACTGCTGCTCCCAGTTCAGCGAGCACCCAGGTCCAACCGCCGGGGCTTGAGCCCAGGTCGAGGCAGCGATCGTCTGGCCCGGGTCGCACGCCCAGGCGTGTGAACGCCTCCCACAACTTCAGGTAGGCCCGGCTCGGCGGACCCTCTCTGTCTTCGACAAAACCGTAGGCCCCGTCGGGGACAGGCGTGGAGCATCGAGACGTCGCCAGCATGGTCTGCTCGTCGAGCAGGGTGAACGCTCCGAGCGGCGCAGCGGGAGGGAGCGCAGGAAAGACCAGTGGCCGCGCAGACACGTGAGGCAGCTTCTCGACGATCAACGCCGCCCGGCGATGACAGGCCGTGGAGGTCAGCGACCAGTTGCGCTGCCATCCTCGCAGACAACGGGCTCCGTGTCCGATGGACTCAATGGCCAGTTCGACCGGGTCGAGCCACACGTTCGCCGCCCACGCCGCTAGCCGCCGGGGACCTGGCGCCAGCACCAGCTGCCCGTGCACCTCGTCGATCGGGCCGTCCGCCGACAGCTCGATCAGCAGCTCGTCGAGGTAACCCTCAGCGGCGAGATACGCGCAACCCTGGTAGGGCTTGGCGGTGGCGGGCGGTGTGTTGGGAGCAGCGGTCATGAGTGGCGAGATCGTAGGTCCGCGGGGTGGTAGCTGCAATGCGGGCGGCTGTGAGACCTCCAGCGAGAGTTGTGCTGGGGGGGCTGGTATGCTGCTTGGCGGTCGTCGCTGCCGACGACCAGAACTCGGGAGGCCGCGACATGACTCCACTCGCGATGTTGGCCCTGGCCTGGACGTGCACTGTCTCGCAGATCGTGAGTGACCCGCCGCCTGCCGACGTCACCTCGCCGGCGGTCCGTGAGTTTCTCGACGACGCGTCAGCGCGGCTTTACGACCCTCGTGCCCACGGGCTGAAGAGCCTCTCGTTCACCTTGCCCATCGAGGACCATCTGCTGGGTTTCACCGCCGACGTGCGTGTGTCCTGGGAGGAGGGAGCGGAGGCGACGTTCGATGTAGGGCTCAGAGATCTCGTTCCTCCGGACGAGCTGCTCAAGTCTGGGATGACGGTAGAGGAGATGAGCGCAGGTCGGGAGGCTGGCTCTCAAGCAGTGGCTCGGGCCTTCCTTGACCGCCTGCTGGGCAGGCTGGTTGGCGATGCCCTGGACGGGTGCGTGGCTACCCTGTCTGGCGTGGAGGAGGGGCAGGTCGTGGTGAGCTTTGGCCCGTTGCCATCCTCAGAGACGTCCTTCAAGACGCTGGATCTGTTCATCGACGAAGAATCGGTCGTGAGCAAGATCATCACCCTGGTGAATGGCTCGAACGGTGAGCTGAAACTCATCAGCAGCTTCGCCTGGCGGCGGGCCAAGGGGGGCGATCAACTGCTGGTTGAGGGCACGTCCCTCTCGGGGATGCTCGGTCATCCCACCCGGCTGGTGAGAATGAGAGAAGTGACCTGTGGCGACCAGAAGGTTGGCGAGTTGATCCTGCTCACCCAGCCGCGCACCCACCGGATGATCTCGCCCATGACACCCTGGAAGAAGGTCGTGCAAACCGTCCGCAACCTGGTGGTTAACGGCGAGCCCGTTGAGGTTGTCGCGCCCGACCAGGGGCCGCGATGAGCCGGTCCCAGAGCCGCCTCTTCCCCTTGCCACGGATCCTCTCTCTGGTGGTTGTTGTCATCGCGCTCTTCGCCCTCTGGGTGTTGGATGACCGTGACGATCAGTCGGTCACACCGCAGGGCATTGAACTCGGATATCCCATTGAGACCAGCGTGGCCCAAGGCCTCCTTGGTACGGCCGTCTCTCCTGGTGAGAGCGCTAGTGAGAAGCTGGCGCCGCTGGCTGCCGTGGAGGCTGTGGCTTTCTCTGAGTCGGGTGATCAGGCGCTGGAGCCCGACCCGTCGCTGACCGGCACAGTGGCCTGGAAGGATGGTCGCCCTGAAGCGGGCGTGACGGTTCTGGGCTGGCCTCGTTCAGCTTCACCGTCACAGGATGAGGTCTTCGCCATGCTGGCGGGCGAGGGTGAGCCCGCCGAGTCGTTGGTCATGGCTGTCACCGATGAGCAGGGCCATTTCGTTCTCTCAGGCGTCGAGCGGGACCAGGTCTACCTGCTGACGGCTGGCGCGCCAGGGGTGTTGGGTCGCTGGGCTCTGGCCTCGGCGAGCGGGAGGCATGGTGGGCCCGCCAATCTTCTCGTGCGGGCGCACTACGCGGTGCTGGTTGAGAAGCTTGATCAGCACGGAGCGCCTCTCCTGCGCGCAGAGGCCAGCTTCGGTCCCGAGTACGGCATGCGCATGCGGCAGTCGACGGCCAGTGCAGCCCCTGTCAGTGATGTCCATCGTGCTCTTCTGGGGCTGAGATCCCCCGACTGGGATCTCAGCTCGTCGGGGACGCTTTTGAGTTTCATGACCGATACGAACGACGAAACTGTGGGTCCAGTGTTCTTCGACGCCCATCACGCTGGCTTTCTCTCGCACCGGATTGAGTTTGACGCGCCGCGGACGACCCACGGGCTGGAGGTCGTCTCCCTCTTCATGGATCCGAGCCCATTACCCCATGGCCAGATCTACATTGAGCTGCTCGGTTGGGACAGCGGTCACGGGACCCGCGGTCTCGAGGCCGTAGGTGACACCGCCGCGACGCTGAAACTGGTCAATACGCTGACGGGGAAGTCGACCAGCTGTTCTCTCCGCGCGATCGGTGACGCTCCGATCCTGCTGGACAGCGTGCCCTACGGTACGTACACGGCCAGCCTGCTGCCCCAGTCAAACCTCGCGCGGCTGAGGCCCCTGGCGACCGAGGACATCGTGGTCGGTCCCACACCCGCCACGGTAATATTCGACGTGCGCTCACAGGGTCGCATCGAAATCTTCGTGGCTGATGACGTGGCTCAGTTCATTCCTTCCTGGGCCATGTTCAACGTCTTCACGAAGACCCCGGCCTTCAACTCCTACACGGCGTTCTACTCGCCGCCGTACGTGCTGGAACAAGTGACGCCGGGAGACTACACCGTGTCGCTCTACGCGTTGGACGAGCCCGATGGGACAGGTTCACGCACTGTCGATATCACTGTGCGTGCAGGAGAGACCAGCACTGTCTCGATTTCAAATGCATCGAGTCACGAGGTCCCCGACGGTGTTCTGTGGGCGAAGCGCTAAGGGATCGGGCTGCGCAGGGGCCAACTCCAAGCCCCCGCTGACTCACCGGCCGTGCGGATGGCACAATGCCCGCCGCCATGACCACCCGCTCGCCGATCAACGCCGATGTCCCCCTCGCTGCGCCAGGCGAGTTTGCGCCCCTGGCGCTCGGCGAGCAGATCTCGGTGTGGCCGCCGGTGGTCCTGGCGCCCATGGCCGGGGTGACCAATCCGCCCTATCGCTCGCTCTGTCGGCGGCAGGGGGCCGGGCTCTACGTGGCCGAGATGCTGCACTCGCGGGGGCTGGCTGAGCGTGATCGGCGCACCCTGTCCATGGCTTCGTTCGGTGACGACGAGACCGTGCGCTCCATTCAGATCTTCGGTGCGGATCCGCTGGCCATGGCCAACGCTACCGAGTTCTTGGTGCAAGAGCTGGGCGTGCATCACGTGGACATCAACATGGGCTGCCCGGTGCGCAAGGTCACTGCTCGCGGCGGTGGTTCGGCCTTGCCCGCCCGTCCCCAGCTCATGGCCAGGTGCCTGGCGGCCGTGGTGGGGGCCGCCGGTTCGGTGCCGGTGACCATCAAGGTGCGGCTTGGCCTCGACGACGATCAGCTCACCTGGCAAGACGCGGTGGACATCGCCGCCGACGAGGGCGCCCGATGGATCGGCGTCCACGCTCGCACCGCCGCCCAGCTCTACAGCGGCAACGCTCGCTGGGAGGTGCTGGGCGAGATCAAATCCCGCGCGCGCCTGCCCGTGCTAGGCAACGGCGACATCTGGGAGGCCTTCGACGCCCTGCGCATGATGCGCTCCACCGGCGTCGACGGCGTGATCATCGGCCGCGGCTGCCTGGGACGCCCGTGGTTGTTCCGCGAGCTGGCCGATGTGTTCGCAGGCAAAGAACCAGACGAGCCGCCGAGCCTGGGCGAGGTGCTGGTCATCCTCCGCGAACACGGCCAGCTGCTGGTGGACTTCTTCGGCGAACGCAAGGGCGTGCTCGAGCTGCGCAAGTGGTGCGCCTGGTACACCAAGGGCTTCGCGAACTCGTCACGGGCTCGCGATGCCTTGCAGCGCATCGAGACCCTCGCCGCCATGGACGAGCTGCTGGCTCACCTCGACCCGAGCCTGCCCTTCCCCCGCAAGGCGTTGCGCATCAGTCGGGGCAAGCGCGGTGGCAGCCAAGAGAAAGTGGCCTTGCCGCCCCAGTGGCTCGACCTGGCCGCCCGCGAAGCGCTGGATCAACGGGCGCCCGTGGCTCAGCGCGACGAACGCGACGAAGGAGGCGAGCGGGAGTGAGTGGTGAGAGGGAGTCGGGGCGCGATGATCCGGCGCCAGTCGGTGACGGTGGGGACGACGCGAGGGCTGGCGCTTCGGGCGCAGCAGGCGGCGGAGATTCTGCCGATGCAGCGGACAACGTCGCCCCTCGCTCCAAACCCACCGCCATCGAACGGCCGCCTAGCGGTGCTGCCGATGCGCCGCCGCTCTTCGTCGACGAAGCGTTTCCGCCCTATCGCTTCGTGCCGGGAGTGACGCCGCACCCCTTCGCCCACGCCGACGGTTGGGGCTACGGATCGGACCGCCCGCCGCCGCCGCTGTTGGCTCCCGAGCTGTGGGCTGAAAACAAGGCCTACCTGCGGGGCTGCGACTTCTTCAATCGGGGTTGGTGGTGGGAGGCTCATGAGGCCTGGGAAGATCTCTGGCACGTGGTCGAAGGGCACCACCCTCGGCAGTGGCAGCTGCTCAAGGGACTGATCCAGCTGGCGGCCTGCGCCTTGCAGCGAGAGCGTGGCGTCGACAAGGGCGCTGAGCGGCTGCTGGTGACGGCGGTGGCCTGCCTGGAGCGGGTGGCCAGCGGAGAGTTGTCTGCGCACTACTGCGGTCTGGATCTCGCGGCCCTGGCAGACGAAGCTCGGGCCCGACTCTCTCAGCCATGCCCCCGAGTCGACGGCTTCTATCTGCGGCCCGTGCCCACCGACGCAGGCCCCACAAACGCTCGCTCAAATCCCGAAGACCCATGACCAGCGACGACACGCCTTCCCGCAACCTGCTCGGCATCGACGCCGCCTGGACCGCCAGAAACCCCACGGGATTGGCCCTGCTCCGTCCCGAGGGTGAGCGACCACGTTTGTTGCGCATCGCCCGTTCGTACGACGAGGCCCTCGCCATCGGTGAAGGCGAGTCCCCTGATTGGCTGGCTCCGGTGAAGGTCGGCCCGGACGCGTTCCCTGAGGTGCTGAAGTCCTGGGGCCCGGTGGCACTGGCCGCGGTGGACATGCCCCTGGCTCATTCACCGATCACCGGCCGCCGAGCCGCAGAGACCGCTGTCTCGAAGGCCTACGGCGGTCGCAAGGCAGCCGTGCACTCGCCGAGCGCCGAACGCCCTGGCGCCGTGGGTGTCCAGCTGCACAAGGCCTTGGAGCAGGCCGGGCTCTCGCTGCTCACGACGAGTGACAGTGCGTTGGCAGTGGGGGCTACTGCCAACGCCACCGCAGGCAACGGGAGCCAAACGTTGGCGGCAGCTCCGTCTGCTGTGCCCGAGGGCCGCTGGTTCTTCGAGACCTATCCCCACGCCGCCATCATCGAGCTGCTGAAGCTCTCGCGGCGGCTGCCTTACAAGGTCGGCAAGCGCAGCAGCTTCTGGCCCTACGCGCCCGCGCAGACGCGCTGGCGTTGGGCGGCGGTGCAGCTCGACGTGCTCCGGGCCGGTCTCGATCAGGTGATCGAAGGCGTGGCCACCGCTGTGCCCTCAGCCCAAGAGCTGCTCACGGCGACCGAGAAGCGTCGGGGACCGATCTTGAAGGGTGTCGAGGACGCCCTCGACGCGGTGGTCTGCGCCTGGGTGGCCCAGGAGCTGCAGGCCGGACGCACGCGAGCGTTCGGTGACGCCGACGGTGCGATCCTCCTGCCCTTGCCGCGCTGACGCTGACAACGGCGGGCCCAGCTGACGAAAGCCAGGCAAGGCGCGACCGCGGCTGTTCACTGAACGGAGGCACCGAACACCCGTCGTCGTAGCGAGCCGTGACTCAGCCAGCGTTGGCGTAGCCGTCGAACACCGTGCGCATCAAGATGCGGATGTCGAAGCCGAGCGACCAGTGTTCGATGTAATACAGATCGTGCTCGATGCGCTCGGCCAGGCTGGTGTCGCTGCCACGCAGTCCGTGGATCTGTGCCCAGCCCGTGATGCCCGGCTTGACCCAGTGCTTGTGGGCATAGCGGGGGATGCTGCGCTTGAAGTCGCCCACGAACTCGGGCCGCTCGGGGCGCGGGCCCACCAGGCTCATCTGGCCCATGAGCACGTTGATCAGCTGGGGCAGCTCGTCGAGGTTCCAGCGTCGCAGCAGACGGCCCAGGCGCGTGCACCGCGCGTCGTTCTCGACGGCCATGACCGGGCCCGTATCGGCCTCGGCGTTCGTGCGCATGGTGCGAAACTTGAACATGGGGAAGATCGCTCCCCGTGAACCCACCCGGTCTTGCACGAAGAACGCTGGGCCCTTGCTTTCGATGCGAATGACGGCGCCAATGAGGACCATCGGCACGCTGAACAGCATCAGCCCCATGAGCGACAGGGTCATGTCGAAGACGCGCTTGACGATGCGCTCGCCCAGGGCCAGCTCGTTGCTCACGAAGCCCATGACCGGCACGCCGCCGAGCTTCTCCCAGGTGGGCACCAGGTGTGTCGCGGGGAACATGGCCGAGGTGATGTGTACCGAGATGCCCTCGCGGTCGGCCACGGCGAGCACCTCGTCGAGACGTCCGGCGGGCAGGTCGTCCGGGTCGACGAGGACGTGGTCGACCTGGCCCTGATCGATGAGCGCGATGGCCTCGCCGGGGGACAGGAGCGGGCCCAGATCATCGGGGGCCGACTCGGCAGACGCTCCGACCACTTCGAGGTTCGCGTGGACCATGCGGCCCAGGGCGCCGAGCAGCCGGTGCAATCGAGGGGAGTCACCGAAGACCACCACCCGTGTGGTCCAGTCGGGCGCGTCCTTCAGGCCGCCAGCCACGGCGATCATGGTCAGCCGGGAGATCCACAGCAGGCCTGTTCCCAGAGCCGTGTACATCAGAATGATCAGCCGGGAGTAGCTGGGCGCGGCCCGTCCCGCAGAGGTGGCCGGTGGCACCAGAAAGCCCACCAGGATCAGCACGCCGGTGGCGATCAGCGCGCCCCGCACCATCTCGCGCTTGCGCACCCGCTGGGGCGAGGGCAGCTCATCGCGGGAGCGGTAGAAGCCCATGGCGGACAGGGCCAGGGCGATGAAGGGCGCGGCCACGAGGTAGAGCCGAATGTACACCTCGGGGATCAGCGTATCCGGGTCGGGCAGCACCCATCCGACCTTCAGCACGTAGGCCATGGCGAAGGCCACGGCCAGCACGGACTGGTCGAGAAAAAAGAGTGCAACGCGGGCTGATTGCGTCCGTCTTGAGAACATGACCGGGTGCGAACACTCCTTGCGGGCGAGGGGGCAGCGTCAGCGTGGGAGCTGCAGATCTCCCAAGAAACGACCCATGGCTCGACGGTGAGATTCTAACGAGAAGAGAGCGGCCCTTGCCACAGCTGCCGAAGGATCGAAATGGGGCTCCCAGGCCTCGAAGCGGCGAATGCCGTCCAACAGAACGTCGGGCCCTGAAGACTCGGTGAGGATTCCGGTTTGCTCATGAACGATGGTCTCCGTGGCGCCCCCGCGGCCCAGGGCGATGACTGGCCGCCCGCAGGCCATGGCTTCGACGGGGACGAGTCCGAAATCTTCTTCTCCGGGGAAGAGCAAGGCGCGGCATTGTTGATACAGGGAGCGGACTTCCTGATCGCTGGGCCGTGAGACAAAGGTGGTTTGGGGGCCCGCCAGGGATTTCAGCCGGGCGAAGTCCGGGCCGCCGCCGGCGACGATCAGGGGGCGGCCCAGGTCACGGCAGGCCAGGACCCCGTCGTCGAAGCGCTTGTAGGGCACGGCCTGGCCCAAGAGCAGGTAGGGCCTGGAGTTGTCCCCGGCCCGGGGCGTATTGGGCCTGGGCTCGGGAGGCCGGAAGAACTCCACGTCCGTGGGCGGGTAGATGACAACCGATGGTCGCCCGTAACAGCGCTCGATGCGCTCGGCCACGGTCTGGGAGATGGCCACGAAATGGTCGACCTTCTTCGCTGCCCTGAAGTCGCTGCGCCTGACCGCTGCCAGCATGGTCCGGGCCAAGGGGCGAGCCAGGGCAGGGACTGACCGCTCGAGATAGAGCTCAGAGAGATCCCAGGCGTAGCGCACCGGGCTGTAGCAGTAGCAGACGTGGAGGCAGCCCGCCGGCACCTTCACCGTCTTGGCCAGGCTGGCGTCGCTGGTCACCACCAGGTCGTAGCCCGCCAGGTCGAGGCCACCGTAGAGCCGGGCGAAGAAGGGCAGGAAGGCCCGAAAGTGCCGCCGTCCCCAGCCCCAGCGTTGCAGGGCTGTGGTGTGCACCTGGCCCAGGCCCGGGGGCGGGGGGCAGACGTCCGGGTCGTGCACCAGGGTGAACAGGTCGGCGCCGGGGAGCAGTTCGGCCAGGGTCTCCAGGCAGCGCTCACCGCCGCGGCGGGTCACCAGCCAATGATGGACGAGGGCGAGGCGAGGGCCGGGCGGTGACACCATGGCGCCAGTGTAGCGGCGGGGGCGGCGAGTTGCGCCAGGGGAGCCGATCGCAGGCCCCTCAGCCCAGGTTGATCGCAGTGTTGGCTTCGCTCGCGGTGCGGTCTCGGCCACGGGCGGCGTAGACTGCCGCGCATGCTGCCCCTGCTCGTCGTGACCGCCTACATGATCGTGCTCGTGTCCGTGGGCGTGGCGAAGTCGAAGTCGGTGCATGATCAGACCGGCTTCACCCTGGCGGGGCGCAGCCTGGGGCCCCTGGTGTTGGTGGGCACCCTGCTGGCCACCTGGACGGGCACGGGCTCGATCTTCGGCAACGCTGAGGAGGCCTACGGCGTGGGCTTTCCCGCCCTGGTGCTGCCCTTCGCGGCGGTGTTCGGCATCCTCGTGTTGCAGGTGATGATCCCCGGGGTGCGCCGTCGGGGGCGCTTCACCCTGCAGGACATCCTCGAGGACAGCTTCGGGCCAGCGGCGCGAGTGCTGGGCACCCTGACCCTGGTGATCGCGTATCTGGTCATCGTGTCCTACCAGATTCGCGCGGCGTCGGTGGTGCTCGAGCGGGTGTTGAGCGAGGCGGGCTTCCTGGTGGACGCCGGTCCCCAGGCCGCCCATGCCCTGTCCATGGTCACCGTGGCCGTGCTCATCGGCGCCTACACAGCCTTGGCTGGACTGATGAGCGTGGCCTTCACCGACGGCGTCAACGGCGTGCTCATGTTGGTGGGCGTCACGGCGGCCCTGCCCCTGCTCTGGTCGGCGGCGGGCGGGCTCGACGGCGTCATGGCGGCGTTGCCCGAGTCGGGCCGATCGTTCACCGGCCACTACTCGCGCTTCGACATCGCCTCGATCTTGCTGCCCTCGTTCCTGCTCGTGGTGGGGGACGCCAACCTGCACCAGCGCTTTCTCGCCGCGCCCACCACGGCGGCGGCCCGTCGCGCAGCCTGGTTGCTGATCCCCGGCGTGTTGATCGTCGATGGAGTGATCCTGCTCGTGGCCATGGCGGGACGGTCACTGCTGCCCGAGCTGTCCAACCCCGGGCATGTGATTCTCGAGCTGGCCTTGACCCAGTTGCCGGTGGCCCTGGGCGCGCTGTTGGTGGCGTCGATCCTGGCCATCATCGTCTCGACCGCCGATAGCTACCTGCTGAGCAGCGCCTCGGCCTTGGTCCACGACATCTACCGACGCTTCTTTCGCCGCGAGGCCAGCGGCAGCCAGTTGCTGCGAGCCAGCAGGCTCACGGTTGGGGGGCTCACTGTCATCGCCCTGGGACTGGCCTTCACGTCGGACGAGTTCTTCTCCGTGGCGCTGTTTGCCTACACGATCTACGGCGTAGGCATCACGCCGCCCCTGCTGGCGGCGTTGTTCTGGCGCCGGGCCACGCCCGCGGGAGCGGCTGCGTCGATGGTCACGGCGACCAGCGTGGCTCTGTGGTGGAAGCTCTTCGACCGCTCGGAGTGGGCGGCGCAACTGTTGGGCCAGCCTGAAGGCACCAAGGTCGACGCGGTGGTGCCCGCGATCATCGTGGCCGCCGTGGCGTTGGTGGGGGTCAGCTTGATGACCCGGCCGCGGGTGCGGGGTGAGGGCTCAACGCAGCCTGGAGACTAGCCATGGATTGGCCCGACCGCGTCGAAGGGAACTCCACACTGCTCATGGAGCACTCCTACATCGAGCGAGCGCGCCCGATCCTGCGTCAAAGGCAAGCCATGCTCGCCGCGCGCTTGGCTGCGGCTGGCCAGGGGTATGGTGTCAGAGATGAATCACGTCAAGGCCCACAGCGACTCTCGCGTCACGATCCACATGGCGGCGAGCCTCGACGGCTTCGTCGCCCGAAAGGACGGCAGCGTCGACTGGCTCGAGACCTCGGACGAGTTCAGCGATGGCGAGGCCATGGAGCCAGAGTTCGTCGAGGCGTTTCTCAAGACGATCGACTGCTACGTCATGGGGTCACGAACCTACGAGACCGCGCTCCGACATGAAGCTCAAGGGCTGGGCTGGCCGTACGGCGACAAACCCACCTTCGTGCTCACGAGCCGGGAGCTGCCCCGCACCCGCGAGTCGGTCGAGTTCTATTCAGGCGACCTTGCGCAGTTCGTGAACGGGCACTTGCGCACCACGTTTCGCAGCATCTGGTTTGCAGGAGGCGCCACAGTCGCTGCCGAGTGTCTCCGTCTGGGGCTTGCTGATGCGGTGCGCTACACGATCTTGCCTGTCTTGATCGGTGAGGGGATCCCCTTCTTCGAGACCCACGACAGGGACACCGCTCTGCACCTTGCCGAGGTCAAGGCCTACAAGAGCGGCATGGTCGAACTCTGTTACGAGGTGGTGGGGCACCCGGGCAAGCCAACCTCGTAGGCCGACGGAGTCACCGCCGGGCCTCGGCTCACCCCCGCTCGCGAAACAGCGCGATGCTCGCGGTCAGCCCGTGCAGGAACGCCTCGCCGCCTACGGGCCCGATCTCTCCCGCGGCGAAGAAGCCCGCGGTAGGCACCGGGCCGAGCGCCGCGTGCAACGCCTTGACGTCGTGGTGGGGGTCGTCGAAGAAGTGGCTGTGCCGGCCGTTGCAGGAGAACATCACCGCCCCCAGGGGCGCGGCGCGTTCACTCTCGGCGGCGAGCAGGGCTGTGAGGTCGTCGTGGGCCGCTGCCGGGTCGCGCACCATGAACTGCACGGTCTGCCCGCGCCGCACGTGGTCGCTGATGGCGATCGACTTGGCCTTCGGGTCGAAGCCGAGCACGTTGCGCACCACCAGATCAGCGGGACCGAAGTGGCTCATGCGCTCGTCGACCACCCGGCCGATGTGCAGGGCTCCGTCTTGCATCAACTCTCGGGCGCGCTCGTCGGCGTCCCTCAGGGTGGCTTGCAGCTGGGTCAGGGCGGGGATGCCCCCCAGCTCGTGGATCATGTGTCGGCTGGCCGCAGTGATCACGAAGTGGTGACCCACCGGGCGGCAGCCGTGGGACACCACCGCGTCGAGCTGCACTGATCCTGAGATGGCCACGCCCACCAGGCCCTCGGTCTTCACCGCGTCGGTGCTGAGCAGGCTGCCCTGGTTGTTCTCCGTGGTGGCGCTGGCCAGTCCTCCCACCATCAAGTGCTCGGGGAAGCGCTGGGAGAAGTCGGCGAGCAGCACCTCGCTGGGGGCCGAGAAGGGGTCCGACAAGATCAGGAAGCCTGCGGATGGGGAGATGTCTGCAGGGTCGGGCCAACCCTGGAGGGTGGGCTCCTGGCCCTGATGCACGGGGCGCAAGGCGAAGGGTTGCAGCTCGACGCCGGGCCAATGGGCGGCCCAGACCACCAGGCCGGGGGAGGACTCGGCTTCCTTGCCGTCGGCGATCACCGCCGAAGCGGGGCAGCCCAGCAGAACCTCAGGATGCAGCCGATCCACGAGCGCCTCTCGCAGGGCTTCTGCTTGGGCCGTGTGATGGCTGGTGAAGAAGACCATGACCAGCTGGGGGGCCTGGCCGTCGAGGGCGGCCTCCAGGGTGGCGCAGCAGTCGGTCATGGCCTGGTCGAGGTCGACGCTCGCGGTGTAGGCCTGGACACAGCGCACGATCTGGGGTCTCCGGGGCAAAAACGGTCTGCTGGCCAGGGTTGTCCCTCTGGCAGCTACGGAACTATACGTCGGTCCGGGCGATGGGCAATTCGCCGCGGGAGCTGTCTTTGCCCGTCAACTTTGCCCTTGCAGTGTCAGCTTGCGCTGCCGAGCTAGCTCGGGCCAGAGGGACCACGCGCCACGCGTCGGCAGGGCGACCCGCGGGGGGGGCGGTGCTATAGTCGTCGCCCTTTTCAGGCCAGCCAATCCCGGCCAGGCCGCAACGCCCAGGAAAACCATTCGATGATCAAAATGCTCAGCGCTGCCCTCTTCGCCCTGGCCCTCGTGGGCTGCTCCTCTGATGGTGGTGTCAAAGAGGAGGCTCCCCAGACCGTGAACGCCATGTGCCCGGGGATGGGCAAGCCGGTCACCGCCGAAGGTGGCACGGTCGAGTGGAACGGCATGACCGTGGGTTTCTGCTGCGGCGGTTGCGTCGGCGACTTCGAGGCCCTTGACGACATGGGCAAGCTCGCGGCTCTGAAAAAAGTGGGCACCGAGATCGACGGCTGAGAACTGGCCGCACTCACGCTGCCCGGCGGGTTTCTGCTCAGCTCGGGGGCGTGAGCGCGGCAGCTGGTCCTTCAGCACCAAACAGTTGAGCCCGATAAGTAGTACAGTGGCCACAGATCGCTCGGGAGAGCGATGACCCCATCGATGCTGATCATGATCGCACGCGCCTTCTCACTGCTGCTGGTCGTCGGGCTGCTCTTGCCCCCGCTGCCGCTGTGTTTGAGCCTCGATCTGAGCGGGGATTGCGCGACGGGCCCGTCCTGTTGCTGCGTTGAGTCTGATGTCGCCCCAGCCGTTGGACCGACGGTCTCATCTGCCATGCCGGGCTCCGGGCGCTGCCCTTGTGAGCTTTCGGCTCCTCAGACCCGCCGCGATCTCCAGGCTCCTGCCTCGAGCGAGTCATCAGAGGTGGCCGCGCCGTTCTTGGCCTTGGCCGCCCAAGACCCGAACCCCGTCGCTCTGGTCGACTGGTCGGACACACAGCCGATCGACAGCGGTCCTCCAGCCGACGTGCGCACACGACCGCTCCGCGTGACTGCGGGTGTTCGTCTGATTTGATGGCCCTCTAGGGGCCCCTCGCTCGGCGGTCGGTGACGCGCCAGAGCGGGCAACGCGACACGCTGCGTTCCAGAAAGCGGTGTGGACGCTGATCGCCAGCCGCGATCTTCAGGCCCCGTTTGCCTGTCCCTCCCGTCCGCTCTCGTGGACTGGCGGCGACTCACCACAGCCAATGAGTCGGTGTGGGCTGAGAGTCGCGTGAGGGCAGGGCACCGTCGCCGAACTCTCGCGCACCGGGTGTGTCCCTGACCCACCCACCCACCGTCTCGGAGTCCGACCCGTGAGTCGATCCGTCCCCTCTCTGTTTCAGCTCTGGCCCCTTTGCGTGGCGACTCTTCTGGGGTCTCCCGCCTGCTCCTCTCCTCCCGAGGGTTACGACCGAGGCATGGACGCCTGGGAGCGCGTGGCCGAGGAGCCGCCCGAGGGGCTGCCTGCAGCGCTCGACGAGACCTCGAGTTTGACCGATCAGCTGCTCTGGGCCGAGTTTCACAACCCGGCGGTGCAGGCCGCGAGCCAACGTTGGCTGGCCGCGCTCGAGCAGGTGCCGCAGACCTCAGACCTGCCGGACCCGCGGGTGACCTTTGGCTGGTTTGTGGACGAAGTGGAGACCCGCACCGGTCCCATGGACTGGCGTCTCGGGATCAGCCAGTCGTTCCCTTGGTTCGGCACCCTTGATCTTGCGGGGCAGGTGGCCGTGCAGCAGGCGGAGGCGGCCCGAGAGCTGCTGGTCGCGGCAAAGTTGGAGGTGGCTCGTGAGGTCCGGGACGCCTGGTACGAGCTGGCCTATGTGGGCGCCGCCATCGACGTGACGGCCGGGCACCTCGACCTGCTGGTGAGCTGGGAGAGCGTCGCTCGCACCCGTTACGCGACCGCCCTGGGCACGGACGCAGACGTGATCCGCGCCCAGGTCGAGCTGGGCAAGCTCGACGATCGACTGCGTTCGCTCAAGGACCTGCTGCGACCTCTCGCCGCCAGGCTCAACGCGGCGTTGAATCGTCCGGCTGGCGCCCCTCTGCCCACGGCCACGCTCGCTCACGGCGGCGCCAACGCTGCCCAGCTGGCCGAGTTGAACCTGTTCGAGAGCTTGGATGAAACCAGCCCCTCACTGCGGGCCATGCGCTGGGCGGTGGACGCGGCGGCCGACCGCATTCAGCTGGCTGACAAGCAGTTCTATCCCAATTTCGCGCTAGGGCTCGACTACACGAGCATCGGTTCAGCGCGCGGGGCGGGCGTGAAGGACTCGGGCAAGGACGCCTTCGCCATCACCTCGGGGATCAGCATCCCCCTGCGACGCACGCGGCTCCACGCGGCCAGGTCCCAGGCGGTGGCGGAGCAGGCGGCGGCGAGCGCCGAGCTGGCCTCCGCACGCAATCGCATCGTCGCCGAGCTGGAGCTCGCCCTGTACCGGGTGCGGGACGCCGAGCGGCGCATCGCCCTCTTTCAGGACACCCTGGTGCCGAAGGGACAGCAGTCCGTGTCGAGCACGAAGGTGGCCTACCAGGCGGGGGACATCGGCTTTCTTGACCTCATCGATGCGGAGCGCGTGCTGCTGGAGTTCCAGCTCGCCGCCGCCCGCGCACAGGCTGACCATGCTCAGGCTCTCGCCTTCGTCGAGCGCCTCACTGGCAATCACTTGCCGTTGGAGAACTGATCATGTCCGAAGCGAAGACAACGCAAGACTCTGGCGACGCGCAAGACCCCACGCCTGAGACCCCGCCGGCCGCCCAGAAGCCAGCCAAGAACGCCGAGACAAACGCCGAGACAAACGCCGAGACGAAGGGCGAGACGAAGGGCGAGACGAAGGGCGAGACGAAGGGTGAAAGGAAGGGCGAAGCGAAGGCCGCCCAGAAGCCAGCGAGTGCGTCGTCCTCGGGTGTGGGGCTGCGCCTGCTCCTGGCCATCGCCCTGGGGCTCTTCATCGGGCGCACGGCGTGCGTCCCTGACGCTCCCGCTGACACAGCGGGCGGTCAGGACACCATGACCCCCGCCGCGGCCTCCGTGTGGACCTGCTCCATGCACCCCCAGATCCGCCAGGACGGCCCTGGCAGCTGCCCGATCTGTGGCATGGATCTGATCCCCGTGACCCAGGAGGACGAGGGTGATCTCGACCCGAACGCCTTGCGCATGAGCGAGAACGCCATGGCCCTGGCCAACATCCTCACCGTGCCCGTGGCCCGCCGGGAGGTGAGCCACGAGGTGCGCATGGTGGGCAAGGTGGCCTTCGACGAGACGCGGCTGAGCTACATCACAGCCTGGGTCGAATCGCGGCTGGACCGCATGTTCGTCGACTACACCGGCGTGTCCGTGCGCAAGGGCGATCACATGGCCGAGGTCTACAGCCCCGACCTGATCGCCACCCAGCAGGAGCTGCTCGCCGCGGTCGCCGCAGAGAGTCAGCTGAACGGCAACGGCAGCGGCGAGGGGGTGCTGGCGGTGGTCGAGCGTCAGGCAGGATCGGTGCGCGCGGCACGGGATCGTCTGCGCCTCTGGGGCCTGCAGCCCGAGCAGATCGAGGCCATCGTCGAAGGCGGTGTGGTGCAGGAGCACGTCACCATCAACTCTCCGGTGAGCGGCGTGGTGATCCACAAGAACGCGTTGCAAGGCGATCAGGTGGGGACGGGCACGCGGATCTACACCATCGCCGATCTGTCCAAGCTGTGGATTCAGCTCAACGCGTACGAATCTGATCTGGCCTGGCTGCACTACGGGCAGCGGGTGACTTTCACCACCGAGGCCTGGCCGGGCGAGGTCATGGAGGCACGCATCAGCTTCATCGACCCTGTGCTGGACGACCAGACGCGGACCATCATGGTGCGCCTCAACGTGGACAACAGTGACGGTCGGCTCAAGCCCGACATGTTCGTGCACGCGGTGATCGAGGCGCCCATGACGGCGAGCGGTCAGCTGTTGGACGCAGAGTTGGCGGGCTTGTACATGTGCCCCATGCACCCCGAGGTTGTCTCCGGCGAAGAGGGGGCCTGCGAGGTCTGCGGCATGGACCTGGTCAAGGCCGAAGAGCTCGGCTTCCGAGTGGCGGAGGCCGCCGAGCTGCCCCTGGTGATCCCGGCCACGGCCCCGCTGATCACGGGCACCCGGGCGGTGGTCTACGTGCGCGTGACGGGGGTCGAGAAGCCGACGTTCGTAGGTCGGCAGATCAGGCTCGGAGCCAAGGCGGGCGACTGGTACGTCGTGGCCGAGGGGCTGAGTGAGGGCGAAGAGGTGGTGGTCTCCGGTGCGTTCAAGATCGACAGCGAGCTGCAGATCAGGGCCAAGCCGAGCATGATGAACCCCGACGGCGGAGGGCCAGCTCCTGGGCACACTCACGGTGGGATGACGCCGCCGGGCGGTGACGCTGGGAACGGCGCCTCGGCGCACAGCGGTCACGAAGAGGCCATGGCCGGGGAGCCGCTCACCGCGCCGGCAGAGTTTGCCAGCGCCCTCGACGGACTGCTGCCGTCGTACCTCGCCCTGCAAGAGGCGCTGGCTGCCGACGACCTGGCCGCTGCTCAGCGCTCGACCGGTGCACTCGTCGAGGCCTTCGGCGCGGTGGGCATGGCAGGGCTAGACGAAGCGGCGCACACGTACTGGATGGGTGCGCGCGCTCCCCTCGCGCGGGCCCTGAACGCCATGGCCGACGGCGACGACCTGGGCGAGATCAGAGCGCCATTCGGAGAGGCCAGCGAGCTGCTGGTGTCCCTGTTCGAGGCCTTTGATCTGGGCGGCGAGGCGTCGCTCGGAGTGTTCTTCTGCCCCATGGCCCTGGGTGACGGGGCCTTCTGGATGGCCACGGGCGACGAGGTGCTCAACCCGTACTACGGCGACCAGATGCTGAACTGTGGCGACCGCCTGCGCGCGGTTGGTGAGGAGCGCTGACATGCTGTCCTCGCTGATTCGCTTCTGCCTGGAGCAGAAGCTTGTTGTGGTGCTGCTGCTCATCTTCATCGTGGGCTGGGGCGTGATGGTGGCGCCGTTCGATTGGGACCTGGGGGACTTCCCCCGGGATCCTGTTCCCGTCGACGCCATCCCCGACATCGGTGAGAACCAGCAGATCATCTTCACCGAGTGGATGGGCCGGTCGCCGCAAGACGTCGAGGACCAGATCACCTACCCGCTCACGGTCTCGCTGCTCGGCGTGCCGGGTGTGAAGACGATCCGCTCCTACTCGTTCTTCGGCTTCTCCAGCATCTACGTCATCTTCAAGGAGGACATCGACTTCTACTGGTCGCGCTCGCGAGTCCTCGAGAAGCTCAACAGCCTGCCAGCCAACACGCTGCCCGACGCCGTGCAGCCGGCGCTGGGGCCAGACGCGACTCCCTTGGGTCAGATCTTCTGGTACACCCTCGAAGGGCGAGACCCAGAAGGCAATCCCACGGGCGGCTGGGGCCCAGACGAGCTGCGCTCCACGCAAGACTGGTACGTGCGCTACGCCCTGCTGGCAGCCGACGGCGTGGCCGAGGTGGCTTCGGTGGGTGGACAGGTGCGGGAGTACCAGGTCGACGTCGACCCGGACGCCATGCGCGCCTACAGGGTCTCTCTCGAAGAGGTCTCTGCTGCGGTCAAGGGCAGCAACCTCGAGGTCGGGGCGCGGGTGCTCGAGATCAACAGCGTCGAGTACTTCGTGCGCGGCCTGGGCTGGATCACCGACGTCGAGGACATCGAAGAGTCTGTGATCAAGTCCGTGGACGGCGTGCCGGTGCGCGTCGTTGACGTGGCCACCGTGTCCCTGGGCCCGGCGCTCAGGCGGGGCGCCTTGGACAAGGGCGGCGCCGAGGCGGTGGGTGGTGTCGTGGTCGTGCGCTACGGCGACAATCCGCTGGCAGTGATCAAGAACGTGAAGGCCAAGATCGAGGAGATCTCGGCGGGCCTGCCGAAGAAGACGCTCCCCGACGGCACGGTCTCCCAGGTGACGGTGGTGCCCTTCTACGACCGCACGGGCCTCATCAACGAGACCCTGGGCACGCTCGACACGTCGATCACCGAGGAGATCATGGTCACCGTCATCGTGGTGGTGTTCATGGTCATGCACCTGGGTTCGTCGCTGCTCATCGCGGCCCTGCTGCCCATCGCGGTGCTGTTCACGTTCATCTGCATGAAGCTGTTCGGCGTGGACGCGAACATCGTGGCCCTCTCGGGCATCGCCATCGCCATCGGCACCATGGTCGACATGGGCATCGTGCTCTGCGAGAACATCCTCAACCGACTGAGGGAAGCGGGCCCGGACGAGTCGCCGCTTGAGGTCATCTACGAGGCGAGCACAGAGGTGGGCTCGGCGGTGCTGACCGCAGTGGCCACCACGGTGGTGGGTTTCCTGCCGGTGTTCACCATGACCGGCGCCGAAGGCAAGCTGTTCGGGCCGCTGGCCTACACCAAGACCTTCGCGCTCATCGGCGCCGTGATCGTGGCGCTGGTGCTGATCCCACCCTTTGCGCTGATGCTGTTTCCCGCGAAGGGAGGGCGACTGGGCCGCTGGGTGCAGTCGAAGGTCGGCAACAGGCCTCGGCTCAAGAAGAGCTGGACCTGGCTGGTGACCCTGGTGGTGATCTTCTTGGTGGCGCGTGTGTTGGCCAATCACTGGGAGCCCCTGGGTGTGGAGAAGGGCGAGTGGCGCAACCTGGCCTTCGTGCTGGGTGTGACCATGGGCCTGCTGCTCGCGTTCACGCTGTTCGAACGGAGCTACGAGACCGTGCTGCGCTGGTGCCTGCGCCACAAGCTGCTGTTCTTGTCGCTGCCCACAGGGTTGGCGGTGTTCGGAGCCATGATCTGGATGGGCTTCGGGCCGGTCGCTGACGTCATCCCCTCGACCCTGTCGAAGCTCGGCCTCGATGGCGAGCGGGTGACCGAGATAGCGCTTTGGAAGGACGCTGAGCAGGCCCTGCCCGGGTTGGGCAAGGAGTTCATGCCGCCCCTCGATGAGGGCAGCTATCTGTTCATGCCCACGACCATGCCCCATGCATCGATCGGTGAGGCCCTGGACACGCTCTCCACTCTCGACATGGCCATCGAGACCGTGCCCGAGGTCGCCCTGGCCGTGGGCAAGATCGGTCGCGTCGAGAGTTCTCTCGACCCGGCGCCGATCTCCATGGTCGAGACGGTGATCAACTACGTCCCCGAGTTCGTGGTGGACGGGAGCGGTCATCGGCAGCGCTTCCGCTACGACGAAGATCGCGACGAGCATGTGCGCGACGGGGCCGGAGCGCTCATCCCCGACGAAGCAGGGCGGCCGTTCCGCAACTGGCGCGAGCACATCCACAAGGCGGATGACATCTGGGACGAGATCGTCAAGGCCACCAAGCTCATCGGGGTGACGTCCGCGCCCAAGCTGCAACCCATCGCCGCACGCCTGGTGATGTTGCAGAGCGGGATGCGCGCGCCCATGGGCGTCAAGGTGCGCGGCCCCGATCTGGAGACCATCGACAAGGTGGGCCTGGAGATCGAGCGCCTGCTCAAGCAGGTGCCTTCGGTGAAGGCGAACACGGTCCTCGCCGACCGTGTGGTGGGCAAGCCGTATCTCGAGATCGACGTGGATCGTCGGGCTGCGGCGCGCTACGGCGTGTCGATCGCGAGGGTGCAGAACGTGATCGAGATCGCCCTCGGCGGTCGCCGGATCACCACCACGGTCGAGGGTCGCGAGCGCTACCCCGTGCGCGTGCGCTACATGCGCGAGCTGCGGGACAACCTCGACGGCATGGAGAAGATCCTCGTGCCCACGCCAGATGGGGCTCAGGTGCCCTTGTCCCAGCTGGCCACCATCGAGTTTCGCAGGGGCCCGCAGGTGATCAAGACCGAGGACACGTTTCTCACCGCCTACGTGATCTTCGATCGCATCCCCGGAACCGCCGAAGTCGACGTCGTCGAAGAGTGCCAGGCGTACTTGCAGGCGAAGCTCGACAGCGGCGAGTTCTCCCTTCCGGCCGGCGTGAGCTACGTGTTCGCCGGGGCCTATGAGAACCAGCTCCGGGCAGCGGCCACGCTCAAGATCGTGCTGCCCCTGGCGCTGTTCCTGATCTTCCTGATCCTGTACTTCCAGTTCAGGGCGGTCTCGACGACGCTGCTCGTCTTCGTCGGTGTCTTCGTCGCCTGGTCGGGCGGCTTCCTGATGGTCTGGCTCTACGGCCAACCCTGGTTTCTCGACTTCAGCGTGTTCGGTGTGGAGATGCGCGGGCTCTTCAGCATGCACTCGCTGAACCTCAGCGTGGCGGTGTGGGTGGGCTTCCTGGCCCTGTTCGGCATCGCCACCGACGACGGCGTGGTGGTGTCCACCTACCTGCAACAATCTTTCGCCCGGTTGAAGCCCAAGAGCGTGTTGGAGGTTCGGGAGGCCGTGATCATGGCGGGCAAGCGGCGCTGCCGCCCCTGCTTGATGACCACGGCGACCACGATCCTGGCCCTGATCCCGGTGCTGACCTCCCAGGGCCGGGGGGCCGACGTCATGGTGCCCATGGCCATCCCATCCTTCGGCGGCATGGCCATCGCCCAGATGACCATGTTCATCGTGCCCGTGCTCTACTGCGCGATCGAAGAGCGTCGATTCAGGAGCGCAGCGTGAGTCGTCACGTCCTCAGGACCACCAGCTCCGCAGAGGCCGAGCCCACTCCAGGGGGCACGGCGACCATTCCGTGCCCTGTAAAACGTTCCCCGAAAGTTGCATTGGGAAGGCGAACCCCGTGACATGAATCGACTTGCGGCCCAGGCCCGCTCTGGCGCATCCTCGGGCCCACCGGCAGACCCTTGATGGACCCCTGACAGACCATTCTTAGACCACCGATCGAACACCTCATTTCCTACGAGAATCCCATGCTGACCCTCTTCGCAACCCTCCTGCTGACCCTGGCCCCCGTGGGCGACGACGCCGTGATCGCGGCTCAGGCTCCCTTCTACCCTCTCAACACGTGCGTCGTGTCCGGCGAAGAGCTGGGCTCGATGGGTGACGCGATCCCTGTGGTGGCCGACGGCCGCCTGTTTCAGGTGTGCTGCAAGGGCTGCATCAAGAAGGTCCACGCCGAGACCGCCACCTTCGCCGAGAAGCTCGACGCCGCGGTGATCGCCCAGCAAGGCGCCCATTACCCGCTCACCACCTGCCCCTTCTCTGGCAACGACCTGGGCGAGCGGTCGATCTCCGTCGTGTCCAACGGTCGCCTGATCAAGGTCTGCTGCAAGGACTGCGCCGCCAAGGCAGAGGCCGACCCGTCGTCGATCCTGCCCAAGCTCGACGCCGCTTGGATGGCCTCTCAGCGCGACAGCTACCCGCTCGAGACCTGCCCCATGAGCGGAGAGCCCCTCGGCGACTCGCCCAAGGAGGTCCTCTACGGCACCCAGCTGGTGAAGCTCTGCTGCAACATGTGCGTGAAGAAGTTCAACGAGGCCCCGGCCAAGGTGGCGGGCAAGGTGCGCATGGCCATGGCGGCCGCCCACGGCGGTGAGCACGGTCGCATGGGCGAGCACAAGGGCATGGGCGAGCACCACGAAGGCAAGGGTGAGCACGGCGGTCGTGGCGAGCATGAAGGCCACGGAGAGCACGCCGGTCGTGGCGAAGGCTCCCACGAAGGCTGAGCCTCGCAGCACATCGCTCTGCACGACTCAGCGATGAGCCCGGGCGGAGTCGGACCTCACGGTTCGGCTCCGCCCGCTGTCGTTTCAGAGACGCCGGCTCAGCCTGCCCGTGTTCTCTTCCGTAGACGCAGCATGAGCAGGCCCAGACCCAGGCCTGTGGCCGAGGTCAGCACGCCCAGGCCAGCGAAGAGCTGCAGCCAGGGTGTATTGAAGTCCTGGCGCTCGTCGTAGTCCATGATGTGCAGCATCCAGAAGAAGTCGAAGCGTCTCCAGGCGTCGCTGCGTACGGTGAGCAGCTCGCCGGTGAGCCCGTCGACGTAGACCGCTCGGTGTTCGTCGTCGTCGAAGCCGACCCGCCAGGCGGGCAGCTCGCCCCTGAACTCGAACGTCGGCCCCTCGACGGCGGTCACCGTGGCCGACGTGTGCTCCGGGAGGAAGCGGGCTTCCGCCAGGCGCAGGGCCTCGTCTTGGTCGACGGCTGGCATCCGATCGCCTGTGCTGGCGTCGACGAGCAAAGGTCGGCCCTCGAATGAGCGCAGCTCCCAGACCCAGCGTCCGCGCCGGTACACGAGCGCGACCTCGTTCGTTGCGAGCTGGTCAGGGGCAACGGCGTCTTCGTCGCTGCGGCCGAGTCTGTCGAGACGGTCGGTGGCTGTCAGGGCGGCGACGGCCTGGCTCGGCGAGGTGAGCTCGCTCAGGGCTGGCAGGGTGGGGACGGCCTGGGAGCCAGCTGATCCTTGCTCTTCAGCTCGTCCATGGGCATCCAGGTGAAGATCAGGCCGCTGAGGGTCCAGAGCAGCAGTTG
>Ga0114933_10000820_pt1 | contig 36288 bp, 33 predicted proteins | sample 4SBtaG_FD_89691 | JGI IMG/M metagenome (GOLD analysis project Ga0114933, IMG submission 89691) | Deep subsurface microbial communities from Kolumbo volcano to uncover new lineages of life (NeLLi) - 4SBTROV12_W25 metaG | ecosystem: Environmental > Aquatic > Marine > Volcanic | place: Kolumbo... | reverse complement strand
TAGCGATTGACTACTTTGGTAGGACTGCGGGTCTCGGTGTTCGAGCGGAAGAATTTCCTTGGCAAGAACATGTCGCGCAGTCGACTTTTGAGGGTGTTAAAAACGACGTTACTGCCGCCGTGGAACATCTCCGTCTCCAAGATTCCTCTCGGCCAATTTTCACATTAGGCTTTTGTTTTGGAGGTTCAAATTCTTGGCATCAGGCGGCAAATGGTCACGAATTGGCTGGGGCTATTGGTTTTTATGGACATCCAGACAGACCTGACTTTCCGCAGGGCGCATCAGGTGTGATCGAGAGAGTTGCAGATATTTCGTGTCCGATACTGGGACTAATGGGTGGAGCTGACCAAGGAATACCGAGTGACATTGTTAATAAGTTTGATGAAGAACTAACGTCGAGTAATATTGATCATCAAATAGTCACCTATCCCGGGGCCCCACATTCCTTCTTTGACAGACATTTCGAGGAATTTGCTAGTGAGTCGGCTGACGCTTGGGAAAAAGTGTTAGCTTTTATTTCAGATAATTCTTAATCGATTAAATCGTTGCTTATAGTCCGTTCGTCATTGGATAGGTGTTGGAAATGAAATTTAGTATTTGGCCCCATTTAAGTGGAAGATTTACAGATCTTGTTGATATCTGTTTGAAGGCGGAAGCATCTGGTTGGGATGGGATTTGGGTAGCCGATCACTTTATGCCGAATACAGGAGATCAGACTACAACGTCGGGCCCTACATCTGAAGCGTGGACTACTTTATCAGCCATTGCGGCCCTAGTGCCGAGAGTCCGTATCGGAACCTTGGTTACAGGAAATACATATCGAAATCCGGCGGTGCTGGCAAAAATGGCTGCAGAAGTTGATGTGATAAGTAATGGTCGGTTGGTACTCGGCCTAGGGGCTGGCTGGCAGGAAAATGAGCATTTGTCGTATGGTATTGAATTTGCAACCGTTGGCGGTAGACTTGCTCGACTCCGAGAGAGTATTCAAATAATTAGGTCGCTTCTCGACAAGGAATACACGAACTTTTCAGGTAAATATTATGAAATAACAAACGCGCCACTTAGCCCTAAACCTGTTCAGAGTCGTCTTCCGATTCTCGTCGGTGGAGGTGGTGAAAAGGTCACGTTGAAAATCACGGCATTGTTTGCGGACGAGTGGAATGTTTGGGGCAGTCCTGAAGTGTTGAAGCAAAAAGGGCATATTTTAGATCAACACTGCGAAGCAATCGACCGAGACCCAGGAGAGATTAGACGATCAGCTCAGGCTTTATTTTTCCTTTCAAAAGATACAGCTGCTGTTAAGCGGGCTAAGGAAAATGCGACAGATCGGTTGATAGCAGGCACCCCTGACGAAATAGTCGAGGTTATTGGACAATATGCTAATGCCGGAGTCAATGAACTAATTGTGCCCAACTTTAATATGGGTGATACAGATAAAGTGAATGAGACCTATGACTTTTGGATGCATGATGTTTTGAGTCAGTTGAGCTAGCTGTTAATTGCCCGAAAGTGTCGAGTAGTTTTAGATACGTTCTTCTAGTAGGGACCACACCATATTTTCGGTCTGAGTTGTTGCATGTCCTTCTCTAAGAATTCGTACTAGTAATCGGCTGTCGTAGCCAAATTCAGAGAGATATTGCTGTATCTCTTCCGCGCGATCGTCTGCTTGGAGAATTACCGCGAGGACCAATTCCCATTCTGGCGGAGTACAAGGAATACGATGTCCATCCAATGATCCGTGATTCAAGGCATTCCAGAGAGAAGGAATTTGCACAGGAGAAAGTTTCTCTTCAATACCTTGGAACACCGGATCGCCAATCACAAAAATAGGTATATCTTCTCTGGTGAGACGAAGGCGTGTACCTGATACCACGGCCGATGTTATTTGAACGGGCTCTTCTCCGAGCATTTTACCTATGGTTGTAACTATTTTATCAGTGGTCATAAATTCGATAGTGTCGTATTCAGTGTTCAAGCCTTGGAGTTGCAACGACCCACTACCGATTAAGGCCCAATCAGTGGGTTCGGGTGTGGCTTCTTCCAACACACTGACGAGGGTTCGGAGCACCGTTTTATATGTTTGAGTCAGCATGATTTTCCTTAGTAGTCGACCCGGTTAAGGGCCTTGAATGATATCGCTAAATAGTCGCACTGGCGAGAATGAATCCCTTAATGAAGTTTTTCGGTATTATCATTGTGGGCCTGTAGCTCAGTGGTAGAGCAATCGGCTTTTAACCGATTGGCCGTGGGTTCGATCCCCACCGGGCCCACCAATCCTTCACTCATGGTTTCTTGTCAAATGTTCGAAGTAACCGTGGCACAGCCACGGTTGCTAATCGGTTCAAGAATATTGGCCGATAAGCATGTTCATAAGGCCGGCTCGTTCAGCATCGGATGAATATTTTGCTAGAGGGCTATATTATTTGGGCACATGGAGGTATGAGATATGAAAACTGCAATTACTACTCTGGATCCGATGGTTTTTGAGATTGTCGAATCGGATGTGAGGCCACCAGATCCAACCGAAGTTTTGATTCGAGTTAAAGCATGTGGCATTTGCGGTTCTGATCTGCATGCATACAGAGATCCAAGCCATTGGCTTTCACCCGATGCGAGCTGGAAGGCCGGCCGAGCCATTGGTCACGAGGTAGCTGGGGAAGTCGTCGAACTGGGTTCAAGCGTCGGGCGTTTCAAGATTGGCGATCACGTAACTTTGCAACCTAGGTTGTTTTGCGGGGAGTGTGCAGAATGTCGAATGGGACGCACAGAGATTTGTCAACAATCTAGCGGATTACTTGGCGGTGAACTTCCTGGTGGTTTTTCCGAATATTTAACTGTTCCACAAGAAAACTTATTTCGAATCTCTGGCTCTGTTGATTTTGCTGTGGCGGCATTAGCTGAACCATTGGCGGTGGCAGTTCATGGCCATAGAGTCGCAGCACAGCTTGATAATAGTCGCCCGACGTATGGTGAACGGGTTCTCGTTCTTGGATCTGGGCCAATAGGATTAATGTCTACATTTTATGCCAAGCAATCGGGAGCAAGCGAGGTTATTGCTACTTATCGTTATCCACAGCAGCGGGATGCTGCGTTGCGTCTAGGAGCAACCCAAGTATTTCAGTCTGAAGATGAGGAAGGTTTGCAATCTTTCTGTGATTCGACACCTGTAGATTTAGTTATCGAGACAGTTGGGGGAAGTGCAGACACGGCGGCACTTGCCTGCAGGTTAGTCAGGCGAGGGGGACGAGTGGGTATTTTGGGAGTATTTTCAAGAAGTGTGATGATGCCGGCACACGTCATCCTCTCCAAGCAACTGCGGGTGGCGGGAACAGTGTTTTATAGCTACGTGGGGTTTAAGCATGACTATGAACTGGCGGTAGAGCTTTTGGAAAATAATACTGATCTTATGTCGGAGTTGATCACACATCGTGTCTCACTGCAAGATGCGGGGACTGGAATAAAACTTGCTGGTGACAAGGCCAGTGGAGCAATTAAAGTCACGGTTCAACCCTAGTGATGTCAGCTTTGGCGATATCGCTACAGACAAGACCTTGTTGGTCAGATGTGATCAGAATTGTGAGGTAAAATAACAGTATGTTAATTCTACTATCTCCAGCCAAAGGCCAGAACTTCGAGCCTTCTCAGACTGCAGTTCATGTGTCAGAACCTCGTCTGCTTTCGAAAAGTAATGAGTTGATTGAGATACTCCGTTTATACAGCCCGGACGAGCTTATGACTTTGATGAATGTCAGTGAGAAAATTGGAAATTTGACGGCAGAACGATTTGCGTCATTTACTACACCATTTAATGAATTAAATGCCAAGCCAGCGGCATTTGCATTTTCTGGCGATGTGTACAAAGGGCTGGCGATTGATGATTTTACTGAGAGTGACCTTGAATTTGCTCAAAATCATCTAAGAATTTTGTCCGGATTGTATGGTGTGTTGAGGCCCCTCGATCTTATACAGCCTTACCGACTAGAAATGGGAACTAGACTGGATACGAAAGCCGGGTCAGATTTATATCAATATTGGGGCTCCTCTATTTCAGAATCTCTGATGGCAGATCTAGAGGAGCATGAAGATGATTTGGTGATTAACCTAGCGTCGAATGAGTATTTTAAAGCAGTGAGTGCCTCAGGTATTCACACTAATATCACCACGCCTGTATTTAAAGACTTTAAAAATGGGAAATATAAGATTATTTCGTTTTTTGCGAAAAATGCACGAGGTGCGATGGCTCGTTGGATTGTTAAAGAAAAGGTGAAGGAAGCAATAGATTTGGTTAATTTTAGAGAAGATGGTTACGAATACAACGAAGAACTCTCTGAGGTTAATAGTCCTGTTTTTCTTCGTGGTTAGAACTCACAAATTGAACAAATTAGATTGTTTAATTTTGGTAAGTTGATGAAATGTACAGATTTATTCTCACTAATGTATAAGTGCCTATCCATTTGATATTGACAGGTCACCATAAAAAATTATACAGTTCAGTACCCAGTAATTTTTACGCTTAAACGCTTGGGCAAGTGATCATTTGAAAGCCAAAACGTTTGAGTACTAGGTTGGCTTAGTCGTTTCCCAAGCCAGAGAGTAACCGAGGCATATTAATAGTTTGCCGATTAGTAACTAATTAGGAGTAATTGATGAAGATCAATCGTCGTTTTACAAAATCAGGTCAAAGTCCGTACGAGGGAGTGTCTTTCGTAAAGAGAGATTCTCGAATAACCGAATTTGATGGGACCATGGTGTTTGAGGCAAAAGATATATCGATGCCAGAATCCTTCTCTCAGGTTGCGACCGATGTAATGGCTCAGAAGTATTTTAGAAGAGCTGGGGTACCGAGTGAGACAACTGCTATTGCTGAAGAAGGAATCCCTGAATGGGCTCAGCGGAGAGAACCGGCAGACGGTAGTACGTTTGGTGGTGAAACGGATGCACGACAATCATTCGATCGTCTGGGTTTGACATGGGCTTATTGGGGATTGAAGAATAATTATTTTGACAGCGACGAGGATGCTTTGGCATTCGCGGATGAGGTACGTCATATGATGGCTCGTCAAATGGTTGCACCAAATTCACCCCAGTGGTTTAACACAGGTTTACATTGGGCTTATGGAATCGAAGGTCCTTCTCAAGGTCATTGGTTTGTTGATCCCGAGTCTGCAGAGATGAGGCCATCGACATCAGCGTATGAGCGCCCTCAACCACATGCATGTTTTATTCAGTCAGTGGCTGACGACCTTGTTAATCAAGGTGGAATTATGGATTTATGGACTCGAGAGGCTCGAGTTTTCAAGTATGGATCGGGTACAGGTTCTAATTTTTCATCGATCAGAGGTGATAGTGAAGGATTGTCTGGTGGCGGACAGTCTTCAGGATTGATGTCATTTTTGAAGATCGGAGACAGATCTGCCGGGGCTATTAAATCAGGTGGAACAACACGTCGAGCCGCCAAGATGGTTATTTTGGATGCAGATCATCCAGACATTGAAGAGTTTATTGAATGGAAAGTGAAAGAGGAGCAAAAAGTAGCTGCTTTGGTTACTGGGTCGAAAATCACACGTAGACATCTAGCCGAGATTTTTAAACTTGCTTCAGATGATGAGATAGGTGGCATCGATGTTACTGAGAATAAAGCTCTTCGTAAGGCCATCAGATCAGCGCGAGCTGATAGCGTAGTTGAATCAGTGATATCACGAGTTCTTGATTTTGTTGAGCAAGGTTATATTGACGTCGATTTTGATGAATTCGATCTAGATTGGCAAGGTGAGGCATATCAGACTGTTTCAGGACAAAATTCAAATAATTCGATTCGGGTGACGGCTGATTTTTTGGATGCGGTACGAAGAGATGATTCCTGGGACTTGATTCGAAGAACAGATGGTGAAGTTAGTAAAACTATCCGAGCGCGAGATCTTTGGTCAAAGGTTGCATTAGCAGCATGGCAGAGTGCCGATCCTGGAGTTCAGTATGATTCGACAATTAACGAGTGGCACACCACACCAGCTGGTGGGCGTATAAATGGTTCAAATCCGTGTTCTGAATATATGTTTCTTGATGATACTGCCTGCAATTTAGCATCACTTAATTTAGCTTCTTTTTATGATGCTGATACAAAGACCTTCGATATACCTGCTTACGAACACGGAATCCGATTATGGACAATTGTTCTTGAAATTTCAGTGCTCATGGCTCAATTCCCGTCTGAAGCGATTGCTCGGCGCTCCTATGACTATCGGACCTTAGGGCTTGGATATGCCAATCTTGGAGCTTTGTTAATGCAGAAGGGTGTTGCGTATGATTCACCTGAAGCTCTGGCCTTTGCTGGAACATTAACGGCTATTATGACTGGCTGTTCATACGCAACTTCGGCCGAGATGGCCGGCGAACTAGGGGCTTTCCCTCGATATGAGCAGAATGATGGAGCTATGTTACGTGTTATGCGTAATCATCGACGGGCTGCGTACTCTTCTCCAGCTGATGATTATGAGGAATTAAGCGTACTTCCAGTTGCCATAAATGAAAGCGACGCAAATCCACAACTTCTCGAGGCATCAAGAAAATGGTGGGACTATGCAGTTGAATTAGGTGAAAAGCATGGTTATAGAAATGCTCAAACCACACTTATTGCCCCAACTGGAACTATAGGTCTCTTGATGGACTGTGATACGACTGGAGTTGAACCAGACTTCGCGTTAATTAAGTTTAAAAAGTTAGCCGGTGGTGGATTTTTTAGAATTATTAATGAATCTGTTCCGGCTGCTCTAAAAGAATTAGGGTATACCGAGATTGAAGTTAATGACATTGTTCAGTACGCAATTGGGTCGCATTCGATTAATAATTCTCCTCACATCAATCGGCAGTCACTAAGTGAATTAGGTTTGTCGGAGTTTGATTTGGAGAAGGTAGAAGAAGCTTTGGTCTGGGCTCCCCATGTCTCAGTCGCAGTAAATACTCTAGTGACTGAAAGTGAGTTAATGAATGCGTTAGGAATATCGTCAGATGATTCTAGTGTTCCGGGTTTTGATCTTCTGTCTGCCCTAGGTTTTGATGCTGGAGAAATTGTACAAGCGAACGATTATATAAACGGACGAATGACTGTAGAAGGAGCACCTCATTTACGTGATGAGCATTTAGCCGTCTTTGACTGTGCAAATAAATGTGGTGATTACGGAACAAGATATATTGAAGCAATGGCTCATGTCAGGATGCTGGCTGCTGCTCAACCGTTTTTATCTGGAGCTATTTCAAAAACTATCAACATGCCAACTGAGGCTACGGTAGGAGAGGTGACTGAGGTCTATGACGAAGCTGCGCGATTAGGTGTTAAGGCACTAGCGTTATATCGTGATGGTTCCAAGTTATCGCAACCGTTGTCTTCTGATAAGAGTATGTTGTTGTCAGGTGGTGAGGAATTTGAGGATACTGAAGAATTTACACAAGCGATTGTGGAATCTGCTGAGCGATTAATTGGATTGCGCCGTGGCCATCGAGAGGATTTGCCTAGTCGCAGACCGGGTGGATATACGCAAAAGGCCATGGTAGGTGGGCACACTATTTATTTGCGTACTGGTGAATATCCGGAAACAGGTCCTGATGGGCGGCCACGTTTAGGGGAAATATTTATTGATACGGCGAAGGATGGCGCAGCTTTTCGTAGTTTGATGAATTGTTTTGCAACTGCGGTCTCTGTGGGTTTGCAATATGGCGTTCCTCTTGAGACGTTTGTTGATAAGTTTACGTTCAGGGCTTTCGAACCTGCGGGTTTGGTGCAAGGGCATGATCGAATCAAGAATGCACGGTCGATTATTGACTACATTTTCCGAGATCTTGGTGTCACATACCTGGGTATGGAGAACTTAGCGCACGTTCCTGAGGTTGAGGCAGATGAGCAGAGTACTGCGATACATGCCGAGTCGGAGGCACTGTCTCCTGATTTAATAGAGGAGCCGGATAATATTTCGGTTCTGGAATTTCCTGCCAGAATACCGATGGTGGATGAACCAGTAACGCCAGTAGTTAGCAGTGGTGGGAGTGATCTTTCTACAGTGGAGTCAACACTGTTAGCACAACAAACAGAGGCAAAGAGATATGGTTTTGAAGGTGATGCATGTGCCATGTGTGGTGAATTTAAGATGGTGCGGTCTGGCACCTGCTTGAAATGCATGGTGTGTGGTGAAACTACAGGCTGTAGTTAGGCTGATATTTCCTCGGTTTTAGAAGGAATTGCTGCGGATAAATTTCGTCTACTAGTTCTTGTGACAAGAACGTCGTCTTCAATTCGGATGCCGATTCCTTTTAACTCTTTGGGTACACCCTCGATATTTTTAGGAAAATAAAGACCTGGTTCAATTGTGAGTACCATTCCGGCTTTGAGTTTTACAGGCGTTTGGTCTGGATCGCTATAACTACCGGCATCATGCACATCAAGACCCAGCCAGTGACTGGTTCCGTGCATATAAAATGGTCGATATGAAAAGGATTTTTCAATACTTTTCTGAGTGCCCTTGAGAACCTTGAGATCTTTTAGTCCGTCTATTAGGACACGAACAGCAGCTTGATGTGGTTCATAAAAGTTCTTTCCAGGTTTTACCGATTCAATAGCGGTTTGTTGAGCTGACAAGACCACTTCATACACGTCTTTCTGTGCCGAAGTGAATTTTCCGTTAGCTGGATATGTTCGACTAACATCAGCAGAGTAGAGATCCCATTCAGCACCAGTGTCGAGCAAAAGGAGATCACCATTTTTAATACGTGCGCGATTAGCGGTGTAGTGAAGGGTGCATGAATTATTACCTGCGGCGACGATCGACGGGAAACCGTCACGTACTGATCCGAGTCGACGGTATTCCGACTCGAGAATCGCCTGAACCTCGTATTCAGTTTTTCCAGGTTTATCGAGATGTTGGATCTTGTCTAGTCCAGACGCAGTGATATTGATTGCTTTTTGTAAAGCATTGATTTCATTATTTGATTTAATTACTCTTAAATTGTCAATTATTTCTTGAGGATCGCGCACTGCACTAAGTGGTAAACCACCTCTCTGTCGGCCGTCTCGTCTCTCAGCGATTTGATTTGTGATAAGTTGATCAATGGTTGAATTCGTACCGATGCTATACCAGATACTGTCACTCATTTTGATGAGTTGTGGTAATTCCAAAGCGAGTTTCTCGATATCGAATGTCTGATCGGCATCATAATGACTCATTGCTTTTCTAAGACCTATTCGAGGGCCGACCCATGTCTCCATTACCGGATCATGCTTCCTGACAAACAGGGTGTATGGCTTACTACTACCGGGTGCGAATACTGCAACAGAACTTGGTTCTGGGAACCCAGTTAGATAGTGGAAAGAAGAGTTTTGGCGGAACGGATAGTAGACATCACCATTTCGAATTATTTCCTCACCTGAGACCAATATGGCAATGTTTCCATCACCTATTTTTTTCATAAACCGATTTCGGCGAGTAATGAAATCTTCCCGAGGGATGATGTTGTTTGAACTCATAAAGAAAAATACTATCTGAAAATATCGCAGGCTGCACTTATTCCAATAATAATTAGGCCGATTGCCAGTGCTCGCATCAGATTGCCTTCCCCCGTTCGATGTCGAACTTTTAGAGCGATGGGCCCTGCAATTAAGACACCGGCTGCGAGCCAGGGAACATCGTTGAGTGGCGAGCCACCCACGTTATTAAAGAAATGAACACCTGTGACGCTAAGAGACTGTATGAGTATTAACAAGTGCATGCTTGGTACAGCTATGTCGTGGGGTACCCGCTGTATTCGGGTCATTACTGGAATGCCAATTGGACCACCTCCGATGCCCGCTAGAGCAGAAAAAAATGCAGTGGCAGCTTGGGCGATTCCACTTCGAGCCACGGGTACAGTGTAGTTATAGAGGTTACCCTGCCGATCCTTAATATTTCGAGACCATCCTTGGCTAGGCATACGATCTGAAATCATGGTTGGTCGCAACATTATATATATACCGACTAGAACTAAAAAGATTCCAAAACCAAATGAAAAATAGACACGCTCGATAAGTTCTGTGGTAAGTCCTCCAAGAATGGCTGCAGGTATACCTATAATTGCAAGCGTGAGTATTAGTTGGGTATCAATTTTTTGTTCGCGAATAGCGAGTGAAACTTGAATAGCAGAGTTGATGACCACATAAATCAACGCTGCAGCTGTAATCTCAGTTGGAGTAGCGTAAGGATGTCTCAGCAGCAGAATTGGAGCTATTAAGAATCCTCCACCTGCTCCGATGGCTCCGGCATAAATTCCTACGGTCATTCCCAAGATTATGAGGAAAATAGGTTCAATAAATTCCATCAATTTGTTGATGTGTCCCTGTTATTGTGAGGAGTGAAGAAATTCTGGTAAAAGATGATCTGGATATCTGTCTCCTACGTGACCTTGCTCAAGTAATTCTTTATATTCTAAGTCACTATAGCCAAGTAATTCCTTGTATATCTCTTCACTATGCTCACCAAGCCTTGGAGGAGGTGTGCGGAGTGTATTTGGTGTATTAATCCATTTAGTCATGATTCCGGGGTAACGATAATTTCCGATTACAGGAGAATCTAGTTCTTCAAAAAAGCCGCGATCGATGAGTTGGGGTGAACTGAGGAGCTCAACATCGTCAGTCACGGGACCGGCACACACTCCGGCTAATTGCAGTTGTTCGAATAGCTCGTTCTTGTCATGCGAGATTGTAAATTTTGCAAGCTCTTCATGAAGAGCGGTTCGATTTTTAAATCGTGACAACTGCGTCGTGAAATGTATATTTTTTTTCAGCGAGTCAGCTTGGAGTGTGTCGCACAGTGCACCCCATTCACTATCTTCCGATACATCTATCGCAATCCATTGATCTACCCCAAGGGTCGGAAATACTCCGTGGGGGGCATGTGAGTGGTGGGTATTTCCTTGCGGTCCCGCAACACGGTTATTCATCTCAAAGTCTAAAATGAATTCACCTAGGTTGGCTAGAAAGCCCTCTGCCAGTGGCATTTCTATCTGCTGGCCTTCACCTGTTAGATCCCGATAACGGAGTGCAGCCGTGACCACAGTGGCGCCAAGTAAGCCAGCGAAGGCATCCGCGGTGAATGCTTCACCGGTTTGATCGGGTGTTCCATCAGGATAGCCCCGTAAATAATGATGGCCGATCATTGCTTCCACATGTGTACCGAAGGCACGATAACCTTTATATGGGCCTGACAGACCATATGCTGGCATTCGAAGCATAATAAGGCGAGGGTTTATTTCCTTCAATGTGTCGTAGGTGATGCCTGCTTTTTCTATTGTTGTCGGAACATTATTCTCGACAAGCACATCGACTTCCTCTATAAGTTTTAGGAAGGCCTGTTTACCTTCGCTAGTCATTATGTTGCACGCCATCGATTTTTTGTTTCGACTATGCGAATTAAATCCAGGATTCCTGTTCCATGGCTCACTTCCAGGGTCAAAATCGGGGTACGCGCTTAGTGTAATTCCATTATTCGCCATCTCAATTAGTTGCTCCCGAGGGGCAATGCGTTCAGCGCCTCTTGAATATGGTTGAATCGCATCTACCGGTTCGACTCTAATAACTTCTGCTCCCCATTCGGCTAGAACTTGAGTGCAATGTGGTCCCGCCCAGACAACCGTGATTGCGGCGACTTTAACGCCATCTAACGGCAAATCTGTTCTGGCTGAGGTCTCCTGTTTAGTTTTCATAATCAGTTAGTCCTTATATCACTTTTGCCCGACGCAGTTGAACAATATCAGCCTTTGTGTAACCCATATCTGTAAGAACGGCGAAGGTATGTTCGCCTAGTAGTGGCGCACGTTTCATTTGTGTTCGAGTCGCACCTGAGGTGACAAAATGCCGTCCCGGGTAGCGCATACTACCGGTCTCAGGATGTTCAACTTCCTCCCAGACATTTCGTTCCTGATAGTGGGGATCATTCAAGAGATCTTCTACAGTCAGTATTGCCCCACCTAAAATGCCAATCGATTGGGTAGCTGCAACCGCATCACGTTTTGTGCGTTCGATTAGCCAAATGGCATATGACGCTTCCATTTCTTCGATAAATGTCGTTGACATTTGGGTGGCCGGTTTTTTTGCATCAGGATGTTCTGCTAAATCGTCACGACCGATGAGTCGTAGAAATGCGGGAACATGTTTGCTGGTACCGGCCATTATGTTTGCGTACCCGTCTTGTGCCGGCCGGGGGCCGGAGGCAGTCCTGCCTAGCGAACCACCCCGCTTATTACTTCTGCCCGTGTAGGATGCAGACGTGAGGCCAGGAGCTCTTCTGTCACGAAATCCAGCTTGAGCTTCATAGACAGACTGATCGATATGATCGCCAGAACCACCGCGTTCCACTCGCAAGCGGGCAAGCATGCATGCATATGTCAGAGAGAGTCCCGCATGATAATGTGCCAGATTTCCACCAAGTTTGATGGGTTCTTTAGTGGGATCGCCATTCATATGCATTGGACCTGCCATTGCTTGCAGAACTAACTCAGAGCCTTTGAAATCTTTCCAAGGTCCAGTTTGCCCAAACGGCGTAAGCGATCCCATTACCAGATCGGTTCGATCTGAGGTGAGTGTTTCGTATCCCAAACCATGTGATTCAAGCGTACCTGGTTTGAAATTTTCGATTACGACGTCATGGGTATCTATCAGGGAGCGGACTATATCTCTTCCGTTTGTGGTTGATAAGTCGCATGTGATGGACTTTTTGTTTGTATTTAAATGTAAAAAAAGCGCGGACGTTTCTTTGTTCGGAATATCTTGTAAAAAAGGTCCCTCTGCACGAGAAGGATCTCCTTCCAGTGGCTCAACTTTGAGAACATCGGCACCGTAATCAGCAAAAATTTTTCCTGAGTATGGAACACCAACCATGGTACCCAGTTCTAGTACCCTGATGCCTTCAAATAGTTGCCTCGTCATTTATTAAACCTTTATCCATATGGAAAGTATCTACTAATAACCTTTGAACTCGGGAGGTCGGCGCTCCACAAAAGACCGGAAACCTTCTTTCGCATCACTGGTTTTGAGCAGTCCTGCCTGAGCATTCCATTCGTGTATGAGCCATTGCTCAGCAGACCCTGACGTGTCTAATGAGGAGTGTAGGAGTCGTCGAATCTCTGCGGCCGCTAGTGGTGGACCAGCGGCAACTTTCCGCGCATAGTCGACGGCCTCTGATAGAAGGTCCTCATCTTCGACTACTTTATTTACTAGACCGAGTTCAATTAACTTGTCAGAAGGCATCACATCGCTGTGATACATAACTTCGAAAGCGCGAGCTGATCCAACTACTCGCGGAAGAAACCAAAGCACGCCATAATCCGAGACTATTCCGCGTTTAAAAAAAATTGGTCCCATTCGGGCCGATTTCGCTGCAATTCGAATATCACAGGCCATTGCCATCCCGAATCCAGCGCCTGCTGTGGCTCCGTTGATTGCGCCGATAATTGGCACATCAGATTTAATGAAACTTAACGCTGTTGCGACTGATCGGTTGTGATGCGAAAGACGTTCGTAGCGTGAGAGACTGGGCACAGCATCATCTGACTCTTGGTTTCCATCAGCAGGTGTACGATCAGGCGTGATTTCAGCTCCAGCACAAAAGGCTCGACCACTGCCGGTTAATACCATAGCTCTAACCGAATCCTCTTTTGAAGCGAATGCTAGCGCCGCCCCCAAGCCCTGTCCGAGTGTCGCGTTCAGCGAGTTCATCTGTTCGGGGCGGTTGAATGTTGTCACGAGCACTCCCTCATCATCGAGTTCTGCTATGACGTCACCCCGCGAAATATCTTGGATAGTATCTATTATTTTACTCATGGGCTCCCCTCCTTCAGTGTCTTATAGTTGACCGGTCTTCATGTTGTGAGAGTGTAGCGTGTCTGAGCGACATTCGTAAGTTTTGGAGCTTAAAAAGTATGGAATAGTTGCTTTTTCTTATTTTTAGGGTGATGCTAATGAATTATTGGAGTGATTATGAAACTTAATAAATTACTTGTGGCAAATCGAGGTGAAATAGCAGTTCGAATTATTCGGGCTGCATCTGAGCTCGGCATAAAGACGTGCTCCATATACTCTGAAGCAGATGCTAATTCAATTCATTGGCGAAGGGCCGATGAGTCGTTCTTACTTGAAGGCCGCGGTGCTCAGCCGTATTTAGACATAGAGCAGATTGTGAAGGTAGCAAGTGAGGCTGGATGTGATGCGATTCATCCGGGATATGGCTTCCTGAGTGAAAATCCTGGTTTTGCCATCAAATGTGAATCTGTGGGGATGCAATTTGTCGGGCCAGAATCCTCCTCACTAAACATATTCGGCGACAAAGTATTGGCTAGACGATTGGCGATGGACCATGGAGTGCCAGTTTTGCCAGGACTCGATCAGCCGGTCACTGTGACCGAAGCAAAAGAATTTATGCAATCTTTGAAAGAGGGTCAGTCAGCGATTCTGAAGGCTGTACATGGTGGAGGTGGACGTGGTGTTCGTGTGCTTGAGCACATCAATGATGTTGAACAGGCATACCGAGCTGCACAGACCGAAGCTGAATCGTCATTTGGGAGTCCAGATCTTTATATCGAAAGGTATTTATCCAATGTTCGTCATATTGAAGTACAAATAGCCGGTGATTCAACTGGCACTATTTCACATTTCTGGGAGCGTGATTGTTCCATACAGAGGCGCCACCAAAAAATTATTGAGATAGCTCCTGCCCCATTTCTGGATGAGAGCGTGCGGGACGCACTGCTGGAGGCTGCGGTAACAATAGGGAAAGCCGCAAATTATCAAAATCTAGGGACCGTCGAGTTTTTGGTATCGATGAACGAGACGGAGTCAAGCGAATTCTTTTTTATCGAAGTAAATCCGAGATTGCAGGTGGAACACACAGTAACTGAAGAGGTTACTGGTATTGATTTGGTACAGACACAATTAAAAATTGCTTCAGGTGAGAGCCTTGCATCACTCGGGCTTTTGCAGGAATCGATCGCGCCTACCCAAGGTTATGCGATGCAGGCAAGAGTTAATATGGAAAAAGTTAACGAAGACTCCACCGTGATCCCATCAACCGGAACTCTATCGGTATTCGGTCTGCCCTCAGGTCTTGGTGTGCGAACGGACACTTTTGGTTATACCGGTTACCAAACTGCCACAAGTTTTGATTCACTTCTCGCAAAAGTGATCGGGTACTCCAATTCGCGAGACTTTGAGCCTGTGATTGCGAGGCTTGAGAATGCGCTGGCGGAGTTTGACATTAAAGGTGTGGATACCAATATACCTTTTTTGCGAGCCATTCTTGGTCATGCATCGTTTCGGAACGGAGAGGTGCACACACGTTTTGTTGATTCAGAGGCGGCTGAACTTAGTCGTCTTGCCAAGGAAATTGACGACACTGTTTCATTGGACGTTGCGGAGTTGAGTGAACAGGCTGGGGCAATGATTGATTCCAGTGATCCTTTGGCGGTTTTAGATTATGGAGTACAAGCGACTCGGAGTACAGAGACATCGTCTTCTCAACAGGCGGGTGGACCTGCTGATATCCCTGGATCGGTTAGGTCACCTTTGCAAGGCACCGTTGTATCCATTGAAGTGTCAGTTGGCGATGAAGTACAGGCTGGGCAACTATTAGCAGTAATGGAATCGATGAAGATGCAGCATGAGATAAGAGCTCATTTAAGTGGTTCGGTCAGCATGATTGGCGTTGGTTCGGGGGATACTCTTTGGGAAAACCACACGCTGATGATCATTGAGGCACATGAAGTCGCAGGTTCGGTTACGGAAGGGGATAACTCCGTTGATTTAGACTTTATCCGTCCCGATCTGGAGGAAATTTTAATACGGCGTGCTGCGACTCTTGATAAGAATCGAGAAGAAGCGGTATCTAAGCGTCATTCTAGACATCTGAGGACAGTTCAGGAAAATGTGGAGGATTTGTTCGACGAGGGGACTTTTTTGGAGTACGGGCCTTTAGTTCTAGCAAATCAGTTCTCGCGTCGCAGTTTGGACGAGTTGATTGAAAAGACACCGAGGGATGGGATGATTACGGGTATCGGGAGCGTGAATGGGGATCTTTTTTCTGATCCCGAGAGTATGGTCGCAACAATTGCATATGACTATATGGTTTTAGCCGGTACGCAAGGTAACCGGAATCATCAGAAAACCGATCGAATGATCGAAGTAGCCCGAAATTCACAATTACCTCTCGTATTATTTGCCGAAGGCGGCGGTGGTAGACCCGGAGACGATGGACTTCATGCTGCTGGAGGTAGCTCGACGTTTGCTTCTTTTTCAACTTTGAGTGGTCTAGTCCCTATGGTTGGAATTACGGCAGGACGCTGTTTTGCCGGTAACGCTTCATTGCTAGCTTGTTGTGACGTAATTATCGCCACCGAAGGATCAAATATTGGGATGGGAGGGCCAGCAATGATTGAAGGTGGTGGCCTGGGTATTTTTGCTCCTGAAGATATAGGTCCTATGGAAATACAGATACCCAATGGCGTGGTAGATATATCGGTTCGAGATGAAGTAGAAGCCGTTCAAGTGGCCAAGAAATATCTTTCCTATTTTCAGGGGTCGGTAGATACCTGGGAGGCTCCAGATCAGCGCGAAATGCGGCAGATCATTCCCGAAAACAGATTACGAGTCTATAACGTGCGAGATGTAATCAAGACTTTGGCTGATGTTGACTCGATACTTGAGATTCGGCCAGATTTTGGAATCGGGATGGTTACATCTTTGGTCCGTGTGGAGGGAAGAAGTTTGGGTGTGATTGCCAATAATCCCGGTCATTTGGGTGGGGCTATAGACTCGGATGGAGCTGACAAAGCAGCTCGGTTTATGCAGCTTTGTGATGCATTTGATCTGCCCGTGCTTACTCTAGTTGACACTCCTGGCATCATGGTGGGACCCGAGGTAGAAAAAACCGCGTTAGTCCGTCACGCCAATCGCTTATTTCTGCATGGGGCCAATATAGAAACCACTTTTATGTCAATTATTTTGCGAAAGGCATATGGACTTGGTGCGATTGCCATGACCGGTGGTAATTATCGCCAACCGCAATTCACAGTATCTTGGCCAACTGGGGAGTTTGGTGGAATGGGCCTGGAGGGGTCAGTGAAGCTGGGGTATCGTGATGAACTAGCGTCTATTGCGGATCCAGAAGAGCGACTAGAAAGATATGAAACAATGGTGGCTCGAGCATATGAGCGTGGCAAAGCTTTGAATACGGGAATGAATTTTGGATTCGACGACACAATTGACCCCGCGGAGTCGAGAGCATGGATTGCGGGAACACTTAAGGCAGCAAAATTACCTCTGCGGCGGTCGGGCAAGAAACGACCCTTTATCGATGCTTGGTAGAGGCAAGTTTACCTGAGTCTTAAATCCAAAGGTGATGCAGTTTTTTGTTTAAGAGCAGAAACAAGGTCAGAAACCGTTTCGATCTCTGTTGGGAATATCGTGGCCGCTCTTCCAACTGCCTGTACGGAGTGAGCGTCTGACCCCCCTACAGCGACTACGCCTAATTCCTCTGCAAGTCTCACATAGTAGCCATCATCGCTGTCGGAATGATCACCATTGACGGCTTCAATACCAGTGAACCAATTTTGAATTTCTTCGCTTGACGGTCTACGCAGCGTACCTGTGGAGCGCATTGGATGTGCCACGATCAAAGCAGCACCTTCTTCTTTAGCACTCTCGATTAAGTGATCGATCATTAGTAATTGAGGACGATATCGTGAGAAACCATAGGCAAGGACATGTCCGAAGTTTGTTCCTAACTCGATCGCGGGAAGAACATTAATCTGGAAAATTTCGCTTAGTCGTTTTGTATCTTCTTCAGGCCACAGTGCATTATGTTCAGTCAGGCAAATTCCATCTAACCCTCGAGCTGCTGCTTGACCTACAAGTTTCTCGACACTCACTCCACTATCGAGTGACTTGTCTGAACTGTGTGCATGCATCTCGAAGACAGACCCTCCCTCGGGCCGGTACTGTCTCGGGGATTTCAGTTGAATATCTGAGCTCACGTAAAATTAATGCCTTTTAGGTTTACTGCTTAGGAATCACTGAATTCTATCGCAGAAGCTCAATGAGTTCAGGTAATACCGCTAGGCAATCATCGACGATACCAACATCGGCATATTTGAAAATAGGAGCATCAGGATCAGAATTAATTGCGACAATCAGGCGAGCGTTGGAGCATCCGGCCATGTGTTGGCTCGCTCCGGAAATGCCTGCTGCAACATAGAGTGCAGGAGCAACTGTGGTGCCGGTTAATCCAATTTGTTCGGTAGGTGGCGCCCAGTATTCGTCAACGATTGCTCGAGAAGCTCCAGGCATTCCATTGATCAGGCCTGCTAATTCTCTGACAAGTCCAAAATTTTCAGCGTTTTGTAATCCACGTCCACCAGACACCACTATCTCAGCATTTTCAAGACGAGGTCCTTCACTAGCTGTTGCCTCGGCGACAACTTGTATTCTGTCTTCCAGTAGCTCAAGATCGAGTTTTACTATATCTGAGTAGTGTTCTGAGTGAGGCGGCGGGGCTTCAGCAGCCGCTGGGCGCAGGCCAACGACCACAGTTGAAGCAGAATCTATTTGGTAGAGAGCTCTGGCGGCACCTCCGTAAACAGCTGCCTCAATTTCAGTATGCTGGTCATTTACTGTTTCAATCCCTGTCACATTCATTACACAGGTACCGTCTATTCGTCGCGACAATCTGGGGATAAATTCAAGCGTTGAAGGATGCCTGCCGATGAGCACTAGGCGTGCCCCTGACGCGGAGACAATGTGAGCAGCAGCTGAAACCATGTTATCCCCCGAAAAGCGAGAGAGCAGTGGGTTTTCGATTGAGTAGACCTTTGTTGCACCAAGTGCAGTAACTTCCGCCGTTGCAGACGAATTATCTGCACCGATGAGCCCGCATTCCACGGGGCGTCCGGTGTTTTCTGATAGACTCTGAGCAAAACCTAAGGCTTCACGAGCCCCTATATTGACTTGTGATGTTTCATCAATATGTGCCAGCACAAGAATGGGATCAGGCATTTAGGGCACCTCGTTCTCTAAGATTTTGTAATAGATTTGTTGCCTTTTCTTTCGGATCGGCACCTTCGATTATCTCGCAGTCTCCCTGCACTTCGGGCACTGTCAAAAGCTTGATGCTCATTTTTTTGGGAGCTGGATCTGGCAACAATTCATCAGCACGAAAGACGGTAGGCGGATTGCGACGGGACTGAATCATACGCCGGCTACTGGGATAACGTGGCTGTCCAATTTCATTACTAACTGCTACTACAGCTGGCAGATTACATGCCAGTGTTTCTGGCCCGTTTGGAGTCAAAACATCAACATGTAGTGATTGCGTTTGTTCATTAAAACTCACCCGCGATGCCATGGTTATGAATGGCATTTCGAGATCCTCGGACAAAATTCCAGGGACGGCACCTTGGTCGTAGTCGGAACCCTGCCGACCACATAAAATTAAGTCGACATCTCCTAGATGTTCCGCAACAGCGGCAAGAATCTGAGAAATTCTAAAAGGATCGCCTGACTGACTTTCATCATCATGTACGTGAATGGTGTTCTCAGCTCCCATTGCGTAACAACGTTTTAGTACATCAGGAGCTGTATCTGAGCCGACTGTGACTGCGGTCACGCGTGCGCCTTCCTGAGCCTCAGTAATCTGCAAGGCAGCCTCCATCGCCTGCTCGTCGTAGGCATTGATAATTTGCGGGACGGTCGCACCAGTATTGAAGGCTCGCCCGTCCTCGCTAACTTCTAGACGACCCCATAACGCGTAACTGTTAATACCGTCTGGATCCAAGACTTGTTTTGCTGCCACAAGAATATGCATAATACCCCTTATACCGCCAGTAATTTAGTCGAGGGAATAGACGTAGGATTCCTCACACCAAACGAATTCATCCTCAAAGTCATCTGGCTTGACCGACAACTGACCTATTTCTAACCAGTACCACGGAGGATCCCCCTGAACAATTTTCCGTCCAGTCAACACTCCCTCGAAGGCAGCACGTGACGCAAAATTGGTGTTCCCAACTTGGGTCCCACCATCCGCTTCCACGTGCTTACCAACGAGTTCGGAATCGAGCGTAATTTGCATTGATCCCTTTATCTGTTCTGATTCTGTCTCTTCTCTCATGAAAAGTGTTCAGTTCAGACTTAGGCAGTTGCTGAGGTTTCAGTGGCACGTTCGAAGAGCTCAAGTGCTTCATCAGCCATTTCATACACGACCTCAGCTGCTGGTTTAATAGCATCAATGCCAACGATTGCTTGACCAGCTGGTGTAGTCATCCAATCCTCTAGATTTGCTTCCTTAATGTCACGTAGTACATCATTCACGAGCATACCTTGTAGTGGCATTGGTAGCGTATCAGGAGCTCCGTCTTCCTTCCAAATATCAGACCACCTTGATCGCAGCTGCCGGATTGGTTTTCCAGACATAGCACGTGACTGTACGGCGTCCTCCACTTTGGAGTCGATTATTCTCTGTTTTAGGAACATGGCGGTTTCTGATTCATGTGTGGCTAGCCAGATCGTACCGGTCCAAACCCCGGCTGATCCCATCGCGATCGAGGCTGCGAGATGTTTGCCACTTGATACCCCACCTGCAGTTAGAACTAGCGTATCCGTACCTTCGGCCATTTTCACAATTTCCGGTACGAGTGTAAAGGTGCCTACCGTTCCACTATGTCCACCGGAGTCATAACCTTGAGCGACCACAACGTCGACGCCTGCTTCGATTTGTCTTCGGGCTTGTCGTGGAAGTCCAACGAGTCCCCAGACTTTCATTCCCTCTTGATGAGCCCGTTCGATAATAAATGCCGGACTGCCTAGTCCTGAAGCGAATATAGGTACTTTTTCCTCAAATAATACATCGAGCTGCTGACGTGATCGTTCTAGAAGATTTTCGTAGCCAGAGTAGGTTGGGTCGATATCACTTGGTGGAGGAGAGTCAGGTGCACCAGAAACAGATTTAACGTGCTGCACAAATGTTCGGTGTTCGTCTGGGATCATTTCGTCCAGATCTTCACGATTTCCTTCAACGAATGAGGCAGGTACCAGCAAATCCACGCCGAAGGGCTTATCACCAATTTTGTCTCGAATCCAGCGGATATCAGAACGCAGTTCATCTGGCTTAAGGCCTGTCGCCCCGAGTATCCCAATGCCGCCTGCATTTGAAACTGCAGCGATTACGTCCTTAGTGTGAGCGAATGCAACTACTGGAATTTCACAACCATATTCTTCGCAAAGCCTTGTGTTTAGTGGGTTTCCATCCATTTTTTACTCCTTTATTATTCTTAATTTTTACTAGACCAGTACTGCTGGTGTGAGGGCAAACTCTTCAAGCATTTCATCTGCATATGCTATCCGACCTGAGAGCTCGCCGCCGTCATCATGCACTAATCTTAAACAGGCTTCAGCCATATTTTCGACTGGCACTACTCGATCTTTATTTGATTCATTTACCAAGCCATGGTGCACAACCCCAGGAGTTGCGACGAGGCCCGGTGAGATCGCATTTACCCTGATATTTTGGTCGGCAACTTCAGACGCAAGACCAGTAGACAATCTTTCCAGCGCCGCTTTACACATTCCGTATACGGTACCGCCGGATGCAGGCCCTCCAACTTCTGGATGTAGAGCCGCGTGAGATGAGATGTTAAGTATCCAACCACTTCCTCTTTCTCGCATATTTTCCATGGCGAGTTGAGCCAGATGTAGTGGCCCATGCACTTGCACCTCAAACATTAGTTTCTGACGTTTTTCTGGAAATTCTGAGATAGGTATGAAGTACGTTACTGCCGCATTGTTGACTACGATATCTACGCTTCCAAAAAGTGCTTTAGTGGTTTCAATGAGCTGTACTCGATCTTCGGCGAGTGCCATGTCGCATCTGACTGCAGCCGCTTCACCGCCCGCATCAGTAATCCGCTTCACCACAGAATTCATACTTCCGGCTAGGATATGATCTCCATCATCAACGGTTCGAGCGGAGACGACTACTTTAGCGCCTTCCATCGCGTATCGAATAGCAATTGCTTCTCCAATACCGCGTGATGCCCCAGTGATAACTGCGACCTTGCCGGCCAATAATCCATTTTTGTTAATTGACATCTATACCCCCGTATTTCTGTTTGCTCAGCTTAGCGCATTTCTGCTGAATCAGATGATTCCATTGCGTTGAAACTCTAGTACTTGTGTTTCTTCGTATCCCAGTAGGTCGATTAATATTTCAACATTGTGAGCACCTGTACTTGGTGTCGGGCCAGTGATTTCGCCCTGTCCTTTTTCAAGCTTCCATATCACTCCTCGATAAAGTGAATCAGGAGAGAAGTTCTCGTCTGTCACAGTGATATTAGTTCGGTGCAGACTATTGAGATTTTCATCGTTGACTAGGTCCAGTGCTCCCATGACTGGGTATGCCGGAATTTTCGACTTTTGGAGAATTTTGGTCAATTGCATAGCTGTGTAATCCTTGGTCCATGATTCAATGGCCTCATCTAATTCATTTTGGTTATCGAGTCGACCTTGCAAGGTCTCAAACTTAGAATTTGCTATATTCTCTGAATTTTGTAGTGCTAGACCCCTAAACGCTTCCCACTCTTCTTGATTTCGAACTGAGATGGATATCCACTGATCGGGTCCTGATGTTTGGTAGTAACCATGTGGTGCTGTGGCTGGGTATCTATTGCCTTGCGGACCCGCAACTCGACCGTTTAAGAAGTAATCCATCAAAGGTTCGGCTATTCGTTGAATGCAGGCTTCGCCTTGGGCTATATCAATGTGTTGACCCCGTCCCGTTGCGTCTCGAGATTCAAGTGCTGCGAGTATTGCAAAAAACGCATGACCTGCCGCGGTGGGATCTAAATCTGCTTGGTCTTCTTGTGGATGGTCAGAATCATGATATCCAAGAACACTTTTTATCCCGTACAGAGCCGCCAGAGAAGGACCGTAGGTGACGAGATCTCTCCATGGCCCGTCAGTTGCTCCCGTTGCGGATAGTGAGGCTAATATTATCTTCGGATTAACTCTCGTAAGAACATCAAAACCGAGATCTAACGAAGGCATTACACGGGCTGAAAAATTTTCGACTACTACGTCGCTAACGGCGACAAGTTTTTTATATATTTCTTTGCCATCTTCTGACTGGAGATCCAAACTCAAGCTTTTCTTACCGCGATCGAAGGCGTGATATGCCATTGGATCAGAAATATCAACTGCATCCCGAGTAGCTGTGCCGGCCATGCCTTTGCCTGCCATCGATACGCCTGATCCGCCTGTGGGGGATTGTATTTTTATAACTTCGGCACCCATATCTTTAAAGCTCATTCCTAGGAGCGGTCCAGCCCAGACATGACCGTGGTCGATTACCCGTATCCCACTCAGTGGGCCATCAGTTGTTGTAGGCATTAGGTAATCCCTTGCTTGATAAGCTCTGTTCTTTGAGAAGCGTTGAGTCCTAATCGGGTTTCGAAGAATTCATCATTATGCTCACCAAGCTGTGGTGCAGGCCGGTACACGGCCCAGGGTGTTTGGGAAAATAGATATGGTGCACCGGGTATTTTGTAATTCCCAACAACCGGATGCTCAATCTCATGCCAAAACTCTCTGAGAGCCAAATGTTCACTTTCAACTATTTCATCAACCTTATTGACTGGCTGAAAAGGAATTCTATTTTCTGAGAATAATTTAAATAATTCTGATCGAGTTTTACCTTTCATCCAAGGATGCCAAAATGCGTCTAATTCCTTGTGCCACTGAAATGATAGCCATCTGTCGGAAAGCCTCGGGTCGTTTGCCCAGTCGGGATTATCCATAAGATTGATGAATCGTTTCCATTGTTCGTCTACCATTGTTATCACCTCGACAAACCCATCGGCCGCTGGAGTCACCTGCCACGGATAGAACCCGCTGCGATGTGTGCCATCTCTGGAACCAAGTACTCCTTGGAAGACAAATCCCGGAACACCTGAACCTCCTAAGTAGCTAGCCATAACCTCCACTACAGAGATCCATGCATGCAGCCCTTGTTTAAGTTGCCTTTTTTTGCGTAGTGCGAGAAGGGCCGCAATGGCACCATGAATACCTCCTTGGAAATCAGCCGCACAGTAGGGGAGCCAGAGAGGAACCTTATCAGGGTTTCCAATTTTCATCGAGGCACCTGAAGCGGCTGTAGCGGTTAATGCTGTTCCGGCCCAATCTCTATATGGCGTGTCATAACCGAATATTGTGATCGATGACATCACCAACATGTCATTTTCTTTGGATAGTGATTCGTAAGTCAGGGGATCGTTTGTTGTGTCATCCAAAGCGAGGTTGCTGATCACCAAATCTACATCAGCGGCGGCCGAGATCAGTAAGTCCCGCCCCCCTTTTGTCGCCAGGTCGAGAGTCACACTCTTTTTATTAGTATTAAGAAACAAGTGCAACCCACTTTTTTCTATGTGGGGAATGTCTTTGGGAAACGGACCATGACTGCGGAGGGAATCACCTGTCCCGGGTTTTTCTAGCTTAATAACTTCAGCACCTAAGTCAGCCAATAATTTGCCAGCGTAGGCTACTGAGATGAAGTCACCTATCTCGAGTACTCGTAAATTCTTTAATGGTCCATTTATGTCCATAAGTATTTCCTGTGCCGGAATCATAGTGAACACTGTCAACTTTTTCCACGAAAAATCTCAAAAGGCTCGAAATTACAACAAACCTATGTCTTCGCTAATCGATGAATTAGAAAATCTGATTTTTGAATCGCACCTTCACGGAAGATCGCTTCAATTTACTATTTATTCTTTCGCATTTCAGTAAACTGAATCATTTTGATCGTTTCAGAGACATTCCTTCGGCCAACTGCCGATTGCAAAAGGATGACCAGCGGCCACGATAGAAAAGTATGGCTGCTTAGTTGGTGGAGATATCTCTTGTGAGTTCAATTTGACCGTTGCCCAGGGTTTTGAAAAAGAGAGAGAGAGGGCATATTTTGGTGGAAGCATGGCCTGCAATATTAGGGCTTATTTGGGCGCAAAACTCGATCTAGCTTGTGCTCCCCATCTACCATCAATTTTTCTCATTATCCAAAGAGCCTGCTGCGTGGTAATTGGGCGATCATGTTCGTCATACCGGGTCCATTGAATAAACAAGTGCACTTTCTTCACTGAACTTTGCAGTACTTCAACTGAATCGAGCGTAGTATATTTCCAGGACGGTCCTGCTCGATTCATAAAGCCTGGTAGATAATCTTCTTCAAGTTCTTTCCTCGTTGGATAAATAGTCACGTCATCACCGGCGATGCGAATATGAGGTGTGTGTAACTTTTCGAAAAGGGTTTTATGGTCTGCTTCGTTTAAAGCGCTCATATATTCTTGAACGGCGCGTATTGCACCTGATTCAGCCGCCCTGAGCTGCTGTTTATTTATTTTTTTAGATTCTGAATTTACCACTTTTGACTAACTAACAAAAAACTACCCGTGTAACGTGATTTGAGTTTTCAGTTTATCTGTTTTTACACATAATTTTAGATATAGTTAGATGAGTTACGTGTTGACTTGCGAGTCAGCAATAATTGGATGCGGGGGCTTCTACCCCAAGTCTAATAAGGGGCGAGGTCTCAACCTCGCTCCTTATTTTTTAGGCAAAGCTATTTATTTATAAACGTGTGATGTAATTTTTCAGTGAAAATATTACACTTTACTCACTATGAAATCACTTACACGACGGCATCGGTATCGCCCAAGTATTGGTCTAATTATTGGATATGGTGCTTTGTCGATAGTAGGTAGTGCGATGGCTTGGCTCTCAATCCTGGTATGGTTCAGTAAACAGGTTTCTAAGGAATTGAATATTTCTTTTAAGGAGTAATCCAGTTTTTCAGCTTGTTGGTTTCCCGGCAGATACATCTACGCAAGTAGATACAATCAAGTGAGTGTTTAAATATGTATTTTGGAGAATATTATGCCAAAGGATTTCACAGAAGGTCAGCGCGAGGTTCAAGCTCAGGCTGATTCACTTCGACTTGCTGATCAAATGGCTGAGAAAGCTGTGCATGCCTCTATTCGAGAAGATGATCGACTTTTTATAGAGGCGCGAGATATGTTTTTTCTGGCTACGGTCGATGCAGATGGTCATGCTAATTGTTCGTATAAAGGTGGTTCGCCGGGTTTCGTGAAAGTATTGGACGAGGAGACAATTGCGTTTCCTGTTTATGATGGCAATGGCATGTTTATGACTGCCGGCAGTATTGTTGACAATGGTGAAGTCGGTCTACTATTCATTGACTTTGAGGGCCAGAGTCGCATGCGCCTTAATGGGACGGCATCGCTTCACTCTTCAGACGACCTATTGTCTCAATATCCTGAGGCTCAATTTATTGTGAAAGTTAAGGCACGAGAGGTATTTGTTAATTGCCCGAGATATATTCATAAGCTTGAGTTAGTTGAACGTTCGGTCTTTGTGCCAGAAGCTGGGACAAAGACACCAATTGCAGATTGGAAACTACGAATGATAGACGCCGGATCTGGCGATTTATTAAGTTCTAAGGACCACACTTTACCTGAGTAGATACTCCAGGCGAGTATGTTTTCATTGACTGTGATTTAAAGATATGTCCAGATGTCTGGACATATCTTTAAATGTTTTTCATTAATACATTGTCACTATCGCGACAACAGCGACCACCACCGGCAGAACCAAGTTCGTCATACGGAACATTGCCCAAGGCGTCGCCTTCAAATCTTCATAAGTGGAACTGCCTTTCAGCTCATCATCATCAAGATTAAGTAAATCTGAAGCAATCATCATTGATCCTTTAATAGCGGGATCGCCGGCAATGATTTGAAAGAGAGCTGCGACAATCATCGCGACACTCACCAGTAGTCGCTCAGAACTGTCAATGTCTGCGGCAACAATTGCTATCACAAGAGCCATTTGGCTAGTGACGGCAATTGAGCTAACTTTCCAGTAGTCACCAATTCGGTTTCTAAGACCTTCGCTAAGTTCTTCTCGGTTCATCGAGTCTCCTTTTCGTTCAGCGCAAGGATACAGCTTGCTATGTGAGATTTGTGCTAAAAATCTCATGCGAGAAGATTTGAAAGGGCTTTCTAGCCGCGTTTTTGTTTATCAATATCGAGGCGATTAAGACTGGCTAAAGAGTGAAATGTGTGTCATCGCAAAGAGGCTGATCGCTAGAGTTTTTGCATCCGCAAAAATAGATTTCCTCATCAGCTTCGGCTGTGTACTTCACTGGCTTAAATTCAGTTCCGCGATGGGAGGAGTCACAAAATGGTTGCTTTTCGCTTCTTCCACATGAACACCATAAATAACTTTTTCCCTCTTCCACATTTACTATGTATGGATCTTTTTGTGCGATGACTGGTAGCTCTTTCATTGATATGCCTTCCGGACAGTGCGTCCCTGCATGATTTTTTGGACCAAGTTACGTCGAAGCGTATCAGATTGTGGCCGACCTGATGGCAAATTAGGTTTCGCATCTAAAAGAAATATGCCAACCATCTGTTGTTGTACTTCAAGAGCTATTTTCTTCAGCTCTTAGAAGGTTCACTTGCTGCCAAGCCACAACGATCACAACAGTGCAGGACTTCTCTGGCGGTCTTAAGCGTAGGAATTGAATTAGGCAGGGTGCATTGGCAAAAACTTTCGTTGGAGCGGCGGTTGCAGCGGGTAATATAACGCTGGCTGCATGCTTCATAATCGACACCGGCAGTTAACTCTCGAGCCATCAGAAGCCAACAGTAGCCAGCTAGAGAATCCGGAAGCAATGTTGTGATCGTTTGACCGCCTTGGATCGTGATGTCACCTGACGTATGCTGTTTAATCTTTCGTTTGATTAATGATTCATTTGAATATGTTGCGGTAGGATCGATCTGCTCAACTGTCCCGCTATATATGAGATCGTCAGTGCAGCCCACAGACTTTTTAAGCACGCAATAGCTCAAATCAAACCATTCAGTGAACCATGATTTCAGCCTTGGATAATTGGCGAAACGATGGGTACTACTATCTAGAGGTTGAAGAAACATATGATCACGGCTTAGGTAGTCCCCATATTCTCGGGCAAACTCTAAAGCTATGCGCTCAAAAGCTTGTTCATGGTCTTCATAGTTACCAACTAGTGATAATTCAACTTGGGTGGCATTCCCTTTTTCATCCTGCTCAAAGTGTGTCGTGGTTTCAATATTGCCGAGAAAGAGACGGGCAATATACCTGTGAAGATCATAATCTTCCGCAGTTAGTGGAGCGTATATCTGCGTGCCCCCCGAAATCGAGTCCAGTAATTTCTCCTGATTGTGGAGCAAGTCAGGCCATACAAGAAATCTGTCAAACTCACCAGTCGAGCTGTTTTTCTCATGTTTAATAGCTGGCTCTCCGTAGCTGAGGTTGGAGAACGGACTTATAAAAATGTCGACCATAGGTCTCATCCTCTTTTAAGATTGGGCTTAAATATAAAAGAAACGGATAGTTACGAAACGGCGGCGATCGCTTCAATTTCAACTTTTACGTCAGGTCGAAAAAGTCCGGCCACGTAAATCCAACTCATAGCGGGCGGGCCTTCTGGAAACTCCTGTGCATTTGCCTTACCGATGCTCGTCCAATCGCTCGGTTCTTCAGTCAAGAACACAGTGATTCTCGCGATATCGATCGACGATCCTCCTTCAGACGCGACGATGGCATTGATATTAGCGAGTGCTTGCGCGTACTGGGCTTCAAGTCCCGTGATGATACTTCCGTCCATTTGATTTCCGATTTGGCCCGCAATGGCCAAGACACGTTGGTCACTTGGAATAATTGCAAGAGTTCGGTACCCACCTGCTGGTGCCGGTGAGGTATCTGGGTCAACAAATTTCACACTCATTATTTAATTCCTTTCAGATATGCAATAGTTGCCGGTATGCCGTGGGATGATAGTACAGTTACGCTTCCGATGAATTGAGTTAGTTATGAGGTCGGATTCAATCTCTGTGGTCAAAAGTCATTACTAGTTAAGCGTTAAAAGTTGCGAGTGAAGGGATAGAAAATGAAGTTCGGGGCATCGGTATCAAGTTATACAACCAGCTGGGATGAAATAAGTGGTGCCATTGGCACGATGGAATCAGGTCGTTGGGAAAGTATTTGGTTTCCAGATCATTTTATACCTCCGGCTGCTTGGAAAGGCGCCGAAGATCAGCCGATTTTTGAATCTTGGTCACTTCTCGCTGCTGTTGCTGGCATGACGACAAAATTACGGATGGGTCACATGGTAAGTGGAAATACCTATCGGAATCCCGGTTTGGTGGCAAAAATGGCGACTACTATCGATCAGATTTCTCAAGGGCGATTTATTTTGAGCGTGGGTGCAGCTTGGTTCAAGCGCGAACATGAGGCCTACGGCTGGGATTTTCCCTCTTTGGGTGAAAGGTCTAATCGATTCGAAGAAGCCTGTCAGTTAATACATGAATTATTTACTGCTACCGAACCTGTAGATTTCGATGGCAAGTACTATACGTTAGACAAAGCACCACTTTCACCAGCTGCAGTTCAGAATCCACATATACCGATCATGATCGGTGGAATGGGTGAAAAAAGGACATTGAGGACATTGGCGAAATATGGTGATATTTGGAATTTAGACGGTTTTGCAGTGGGTAAGGAGGAGAATGAACGTTACGGTGGCATGTCACTTCAGCTATACAAACATAAAGTAGAAGTGATTGAGAAGCACTGCGAAGACGTCGGGCGCGATCCATCTGAGATTAAGTACACGATTTCGATGCCGATAAAACTCTCTGAAAATACTGATGAAACTGAACTGTTTATCGACCAGGTAGGGTCTGGAACGGTTGCAGGTACTGCAGACTACATCATTCAACGTGTTGGCGAGTTCATTGAGGCCGGGGTAGATGAGATTATGTTTTCACCTCGTCCAAGCAACTCTGAGTCCTTACAGAGGTTAGATGAAGAGGTTCTGTCAGCTTTCGATTAAGCTGACGAGTTTGGAAGGTGATCCGTTATTGGTGAACTCGGCAAAGCTTTGGCCAATAACGGATCATCCTCATCTTAGAGCTTGTGTCAGTAAACAACCATGGGCGAGGTTGGTATGGCCCTTCATTTTTTGCCGTTGTAGGCCTCGTCTAATTCTGACCACTTAGCACGTCCATTTTTTTGTTCCCAGCGAACTATGTCGTCCTGTTCGGATTTTTTGGCTTCTGCTTGCTCGTGGGCATTCTTTTTAGCTCGTTTAAGCAATGTTTTTATCGTGGATGGATCAGCTTTATTAGCCATGCTCTTTCTCCCAGCCTGTGACTAGTCTTGTTATTTCATCTCGAGCTTGGCATCAAGCTTTATCCCCAGTAAATACTAGAGTGTTCTAGACTGGCACTGCTACGAACACTGGAATAACCCGCGAAGTTTTTTCTTGATACTCCTCATAGGGTGGGTATGCAGCTACCGCGATCTTCCAGAGTCGCGCTTTTTCCACTGGGTCAGTAACTTCGTGTACAGACATTGGCTGTACTTTGTCGATATCTCTAATTTCTACACTTGGGTCGGATTTTAGGTTGTAGTACCAGACTGGGTGTTTTGGCGCACCACCCCATGATGCTACTAGGACATAATTATCTCCATCTACGACACGCATTAAGGGTGTTTTCCTGACTGCACCTGTTTTGTTACCTTTGTTGGTCACAATAATGCACGGCAAGTCAAATAACGTTGTGCCTTCGGCACCGTTACTACTTTCATATAGTTCTACTTGATTAGCAACCCAGTCAATTGGGTTTGCGATGTACTCACTCATGATTCCTCCGTCAATCTGCTTACATAAGAGATGTAGTGTATTTGATTTTAGGTATGTAGCGATAAAATCAAAAATTATTTAGCGAGACTAAATTTAGCTGATACAGAAAGTGAGCTTGTTCGAAAAAAGGATTTTTACGCAAATGTGTTGTCTGGTCTATCTAAGCCATAATGGTCACGTAATGTATTGCCTTGATATTCGGTCCTAAAGATCCCCTTTCTTTGTAATAGTGGAACCACCTCATCGATAAAAACGTCTAACATTTTAGGTAGCACGGGTGGCATAAGATTAATACCATCAGCTACTTCATCAATGAACCAATCTTCAATAAGATCAGCGATATGTTCTGGGGTACCTGAAACAACATAATGGCCACGTGCGCCCGCTAACTTCGATAGTAGTTGTCGCATTGTAGGTCTTTCATTTCGAACTACTCCAAGAATTACTTCAGTACGACTGCGCGCAGCCTCCACGGTGGACGGATCCGGAAAGTCATCTGGCGAAAGTGGTGTGTCAAGCGGAAGATGAGAGAAATCTGTACCGCCAAATCTGGCAGAGAGACTAATTAGACCCTCTTGGGGATCGGCTAGATTATTTAGCTCATCTCTGAACTGCTGTGCTTCCGCATCAGTAGAGGCAATCACTGGGCTCAGACCGGGTAATATCAGACATTGCTTTTCGTCACGACCTTCAGCTTTTACGAGTGATTTTAGATCGCTGTAAAAGGCCTTTGCTGAAGATTTTTCCATGTGAGCTGTGAATACGGCTTCCGCGTGTTGCGCCGCAAATTTGCGACCTGTGTCCGATGAACCGGCCTGTACAAGTACCGGCCAACCTTGAGGCCCACGAGGCACATTAAGTGGGCCCGCGACGTTGTAAAAAGTTCCTTCGTGTCCACCCTCCCGAACACTATTTTGCTTTAAATATTTTCCATTTGCTCGGTCATCGATAATTGCGTCATCAGACCAGCTGTCCCATAAACTCCTGGTTACCGCCATAAATTCGTCAGCACGAGCATACCGCTCAGCATGGCTAATCTGACTTGCATAACCGTAATTCCGAGCAGCAGGTGCAGACCAAGACGTGACGATATTCCATCCAATCCGGCCGTTACTAATATGGTCGAGCGACGCGAATTGTCTGGCTAGGTTGAAGGGTTCAGTATAGGTAGTTGATGCTGTAGCTATGAGTCCAATGTTGTTAGTGGACACTGCGAGCGCTGCCAGAGAAGTCAGAGGTTCCAAGCTGAGCGATGCGCCACCGCCCCGAAACGCAAGCTGATCAGCTAAAAAAATCGAATCAAATAAGCCCTCTTCGGCTCTTTGTGTAAGTCCTTGTAAGTAATGAATGTCGGTCAAAGCAAGATCTGATGCATCTGGATGTCGCCACGAAGCTTCGTGGTGGCCTCGACTATTAATGAATAAATTCAGATGTAGTTCACGACTCATATTGATTTTCTATCCGACATAACGTATGTCAGCGGCTCATTTGACTTAGTAACAAAGTGTACCGGTGCTTTCAGAACTGTAGAGCAATCAGCCTTAGTAACTTTTGTTGATTTGTTCTACGTCTTCGCATATGGTTCGAGAACGGGTATTTGATCGTCTGCAAGAGGGGCTAAAGGTACCTTCCGATCGAATGCTTCTTGAATGAAAGGTGCGAGTTCCTCGTTCTTACTTAGAAGTCGAGCCTCTTCTTCTGCATGAAATTCCGGCATTACCTCTTTTGCGAAAAGACTTAAAGAGTCACAGATATCGGAATGTTTGTTTTTGCCTCCTTGTTGGATAAAAATCGCTTGATCCACTCCAAGATCGGCAAATGCTCGGAGATTCGACCGCACTTGACTTGGGGTGCCAATTGCGCCTCGACTTGCAGTAATATTTCCTTTTTCTCCTCCGCTAGTTAGGTCAGGCGCAACGATTCCATTCCGAACATCCATATAGTTGTCCCATATGTTTGTGCGACCCGGTTGGTGTTTTCCCTGAACGTAATAGTGGCCGAGTGCATATTGGAAAAAACGGAGTCCGTCAATTCCACGCTCTATCGCTACCTGTTCATCTTGATGAAGTGAGAAGCCCATCACAAAGGCAATATTCGGATTAACCGCGTGGCCAATTGGAATGCACTCGTTTTTAAACGTATCGTAATAGTCATCTACCCATGGTTTCGCCTCATCTGCGTCGACAAAGCTGAAGGTCAATGCTCCGATGCCGTGTCGTGCAGCCATTTTTATGGTTTCACGACTTGAACAGGCAACCCAAAGCGGTGGGTGAGGTTTTTGCATGGGTTTTGGGACCACATTTCGTGTGGGCATGGAGAAGAATTCACCGTTATAGCCGGGGTACGGATCCATAACCATCATATTGGTAACTTGTTCGACTGCTTCCTCCCACTGTGCACGTTTGGATGCTGGGTCTACGTTATAACCCTCTAACTCTGTCCGTGACGCAGATTCACCGGTACCAAATTCCACCCTCCCATTCGAAAGGAGGTCAAGTGTAGAAATTCGCTCGGCGATTCGCGCAGGGGCGTTGTAGCCGGGTGGCATCAATGTTATGCCGTGCCCCAGCCGAATTTGTGATGTTCGCTGTGAAGCTGCGCCTAGAAATACTTCGGGTGCCGAGGAGTGAGAATATTCTTCCAGAAAGTGATGTTCCACCTCCCATGCGTAATCAATGCCAAGCTTGTCAGCTAGCTCTACTTGATCCAGTGCTTCGTGCAGGAGTGTTGCTTCACCTTTCTCTGTCCAAGGTCTTGGATATTGATGTTCGTAAAATACCCCAAATTTCATAGCTACCCCTCGCCCGCAAAAAATGCAACTTTCAATTTGTGCTCAGCATAGCACCGGACTCCTAAAGTAGAGACGGGTAGTTTTGTAAGAATCATTTTCTACCTTCTCAAATAAGGTGAATTGATTATGCTATTTGCTAGTGAGGGAGTGAGTATGCCTTTTTATGAAAGAGAGTCTGTTCGTATTTACTATGAGGAGGTTGGGTCAGGATTTCCTCTCCTTATTATTCCGGGTGGGGGTCTTAATTCTTCCCTGTCCTCACTGGACACTTCCGTTCCTTTCAATCCGATGGATCAGTACAAGAATGATTTTCGATGTATATCGGCTGACCTACGAAATTCAGCATTTGGGCAGTCGACCGGGCCGTTAGAAGTTGATCGTCCTTGGGATGCCTATTCCGACGATCAGTTGGGCCTGATGGATGAGCTTGGAATTCACGAATTTTTAGTTTTAGGTTTTTGTATAGGCGGACCGATGATTCACAACCTAATCAGATTAGCTCCAGATCGAGTCGTTGCCGCGGCACTTATGCAACCGAGTGGTTTTAGCCCAGAGTATCCTGATTTGTTTTATCAAAATAATACAAAGAACTGGGGCCCACCCCTTTGTGAGAAACGGCCTGAAATAACGGGCAGCATGGTTCATGATTTTCTGACAAGTATGTACACGGATCGTGCTGACTTTGTTTTTACAGTGTCGCGCGATTTCGTAAGTTCGATTCAGACGCCTTTATTGATAGCACCTGACGACGTTCCAGCACATCCATATGAAGCAGCAATGGAAGTGGCTGACCTTGCCCCAAATTCTGAATTAACAATTTTTCCATGGAAGGACTCGCCGTCACACATAGATAATGCGGTATCACAGACGCGTGCGTTTCTAAGAAAACATCAGCCCGCCGATTAGTCAGTAAATAAATCTTCTTCGAGGTCAGTATTTTTCGCCGTATAGTCAGACAATTCGTTGAGGTTAGATTTTGTTTTATTTCGGTCTACCTTAGAAATGTTATGTCCCTTACTGATCTGGTTTGAGTCGTTGATCAGTGAGGTGCTCATGCTAAAGCTATTGCCAATTTTTTGACGTCGATCTTTGACTGATTGCCAAGGACCTTTTGGACCATCTGATGGTCTACACACTAGACATTCTCTGTAGCCATTTTGTCTGGCGTCTCCGAGAGTTTTAAAATATCGTCGATGTTCAGGCTTCGTCCGTCTTCCGGGGGGGCAATTCGGCCGACATACGATTCCGGTAGTAGTACATGCGTTAAATAAAAAGCTGTCCATTATCGAAATGTTTTATTTCTTATGACGTGCCGAAAGAAAGTAAGTTTTCAACTGGAGTGTAGAGTTCTTCCAGATAATCAATATCTGTCTGGTCTAATGTTATTTTTGTCGAATCAACAAGCTGATCGAGTTGTTCTAGTTTAGATACCCCCACTATCGGCGCAGTAATTTCTGACTTATTAAGAAGCCAGGCTAAAGCGATTTGTGCGGAAGATTTTTCATACTTGGTTGCAACTTCACCCACCCTTTCAGCAATGCTAAATACGTGGTCGCCATGGTACAAACTTTCAGTACGTGCTCTGTCTTGACCTTGTGATCTATCTGTACTTCCGGCCTCAAACCCGCCTTTATAAGCTCCCGCCAAGATGCCACGTGCTAACGGTGACCAAGGGGTTAGAGCGACTCCCGACTTTTCACAGTATGGGTTCATTTCACGCTCTTCTTCACGATACACGAGGTTATAGTGATTTTGCATCGAAACAAACTTTTGCCAGCCATGTAGCTGAGCTGTTAGCTGAAGTTCTGCGAATTGCCAAGCAAACATTGAGGAAGCACCAAGATACAAGACCTTTCCAGCTTTCACGACGTCATTCAATGCTTCCATAGTCTCTTCGATTGAAACTTCACTTTCCTGGCCACGTATTCCATGGGGGTGGCGATGGATTACTAGATGATCAATGTAATCGTGACCGAGCCTTTTTAGACTCGCATCAACGCCTTCCATAATGTGTTTGCGAGATAATCCAGATTGATTAGCACCTCGACCCATGGGTTGGGCAATTTTCGTTGCCAGCACATAATTGTCCCGAGGTAGGAGCTCATTCAGCAGTGCGCCTACTACTTCTTCAGAGGCTCCTAGCCCATAGACGTCGGCACAGTCAAAGTAGTAGAGTCCATGGTCTATAGCGGCCTTAAAGATAGGGCGAGCTTCGTCTGTGGTCAGGGTCCAATCACCCTGATGCCCGCGACCTGGTATGCCGAAATTCATAGTCCCCAGACATAATTTGGAGACGTTCAGTCCACTGGTGCCGAGTTGTACACTGTCTAACATTTGAACTCCTTAGTTATCACGTGAGTTATCCACGCAGCAGGCACCATGTTACAGGCTTGATGACAGTTGGTGGGATTAGCGTGTTGTTTTGCAATATTGTTTTCAATGTTATTTTCGATTGCGAAATCTCTGTGAAGATAAGACGTAATCAGCAATTTTTTCAATAGTATTCCAGTCCTCGTTTGAGGGATGAAATTTCCGATCTAATACCAGCGTCCATCCTTGGAATGCACCGGTTTGACGTTTAATTTCAAGATTGCCAACTTTCATTGCGAGAGTCTTGATTTCCAAGTCCATGGAGAGCTCATTTATCAGGCCGAGACCGTCATCTTCGCCTTTCCAGGT
>Ga0114933_10000819_pt1 | contig 36300 bp, 25 predicted proteins | sample 4SBtaG_FD_89691 | JGI IMG/M metagenome (GOLD analysis project Ga0114933, IMG submission 89691) | Deep subsurface microbial communities from Kolumbo volcano to uncover new lineages of life (NeLLi) - 4SBTROV12_W25 metaG | ecosystem: Environmental > Aquatic > Marine > Volcanic | place: Kolumbo... | reverse complement strand
TTTCCGGATTGATTTCCAAAGCATTAGCGAGATGAACTGACGCTGTGTCGTTATCGCGTATCAGCAATGCGGCTTTGGCACGCGTCATTTGCAATTGCAGAGTTATGGGATTCCATGCAAATACTGCTGAGACGCCAAGCGCGATCATGCTGAGAACAATGCGAGACTTTAATTGCGACTTTTTTGCCATGATCAGGCGTTGTTTATCGGGGAAAAAGGAGTAGGTGGCTGGCAAACAGTTGGTGAACAAAACACGTATAGACCATATTGATTCAACGCTGCCTTGAAATACAGCGCCATTTTCGGGGCGTGTGCTATTATACAGAAATAGCTTTTCTTGAAGCGATTCTGGTCAGAGTATGGCATCGAGACGACATATATATAGATCGAACGAATGAGACGATTAGCCAACCTTCTGTCGACTGCCGCAATGCTCGCACTCATAACGACGCTAGCTGGTTGTGCGGGCGAAGCCAATAATCTAGAGGTTGATTCGATAAAGCCCGAAACCAGTGGCACATCAGACGTGCAACAACAGGGATTGTCAGAGGACGAGTCGAGATACCTGCAGGACGCCGAACATCTGGGTGGATTTGTATTTGGAGATGTAGTCCTACCAGTAGTCCGTGACGCAATAGTGGAAAGTAATCGTGACAAGTTGGTAAGCATCTTAGCTCCTTCTTTTAGCGGCGGGATATACGATGTGCAGGAATTGGATCACGATGATTTGCAATTTGCGGCGATTAGTATCTGGACCGATGAAAACCGTTCCGTAAGCTGCACCGGCGATGAGTTTGTGGACTGGCTAATCGGCTTGCGTTCAGAGTTCGCTGAGCTTCAGTCTGCCTCCATCAAAGTCATGCACATGAGTCCGATCGAATACGGTGAATTCGACGAGCAGTGGGATGGCACAATCAAGTTGCGTCTGGCAGGGCGTATTGAAAACGGCGATTTACAAGAGACCGTTGTCAAATTGACCTGCTCGGTTGACGGAATTGATGATGACATGCACAACCGAGAAAAATGGTTACTAAAAGCCAGTGCCTACCGTGCGGACGTGGCAACGGGTTCAGGGTTCCTAATGCATGATGTGACGAGCAGCACCGGTGTAGACACATCGCAACTTAGAGATAACTGGGATCATGTTGAAGAACTCCCGATTCCGTTTCTCACCGGTGGCCTTTATGTCACGGACTTCGACAAAGACCAACTGCAAGACTTGTTGATCACAGATTTGAATGGCGTGTTCTTCTATCGCGGAATGCCAGACTTGAAATTCGAACAAGTGACTATCGATGTAGGACTACCGTCGGTAATTGCCAGTGGTGAGAAGGCGCCTTTGGGTGCAATGTTTGCCGATCTTGATAACGACGGCTTTGACGATCTGATCCTTGGCCAGACTGTATATCGGAATGATAACGGGGTGCGATTTCGGAGGCTAACGGCTGCGGATACGAATATAAAACTGTCGACGGCATCTTACCGTTATTCGGTCGTCGACTTCGACTTGGATGGAAAGTTAGATATTTATGTGGTTGGTATGAGGGTTAGTGCTGAGAAAGGCCAGCCCTGGATAGGAGATGTCGAGGGTCATCGCAATCAGCTTTGGAAAAACCTTGGTGATTGGCAGTTTGAGGATGTAACTGATGCTGCTGGCGTGGCGGGTAGTGGTGGGCCTACATTCGCAGCAGTTTGGTATGACGCTAACGGCGACGAATGGCCTGACGTGATGACTTCGATCGAGATGGGCCAAAACGACTATTTTCTAAATAACGGTGACGGTACATTCCGAAAGGGTGAACTGCCAGAAGGCTACGGTGGATTCTCCATGGGTATCACCGTAAGTGATATTAACAATGATGGTCTGGGCGATCCCTATGTTGCAAATATGTATAGCAAAGCGGGGGAACGCATTCTGGGCAATCTAAATCCTGAGCTATACGACAGTGAAATTGATCAGTTGATGCGGGATTTTGTCACGGGCAATGAGCTTTATCAAAACAATGGCGATGGTACCTATTCTCGGATCGGGCAGTCTGCTGGTGTAAACGACGTTGGCTGGGCATATGGTGCCACGTTTATGGATCTCGATGGCGACGGCTTGGAGGACATGTACGCACCGGTTGGTTTTCAAAGCATTGACCCTAATAAACCTGACGGCTGACGGTGCGTATGGCTGGCTGTCGTGACACAGCCGTTTGACCACACGCATGAGGCGAAGAATCTGAGAACGCTTGACAAAGAAAAGGGCGAGTTTTGGGTGGGCAATCCTTGGTTGTTCCCTAAAAGCGGCGAGAACCTAAGTGCGTTTGAACGAAACGGGATCTATCTAAACGGTGGAGATCAGGTTTTCCACGACATGTCCTTTTTGAGCGGCGCGGATAGCAATGGCGACGGTCGCTGTGTGGTTGCTACCGATCTGAATGGCGATGGCATGGTCGAATTACTTGTGCGGCAAGCCGGCGGCGGCCCACTTCTTATTTACGAAAATCTGTTCCCAATGCAAAGTTGGCTGAAGCTCAGCTTTAAGGGCACAAAGAGTAACGCAACAGGAGTAGGTGTTAAGGTTGCGTGCACGATCGGTGATCGTGTTATTCGGCGAGAGAATTACCCAATCGTAAATTTCCTTTCGCAAAAGCCCGCTGTCGTTGAATTGGGACTTGGGAACGCCGAAGTAATTGAAACGCTTGAAATTCGATGGCCCTCCGGACACGTGCAGGTATTCAGCGATGTTAACATTAACCAACATCTGATTATCGAAGAGGCAATCGAGGAAACCACAGCACGAGTCTCTGGAACTGGTTTATAATACCGGCGTTGGCCCACAACTCTTTTGTATGCAGAAAATGCGTTGTATTCTCAGTTGCCTTTCGTTAATCATCTTTAGTGCAGCGCCCGCGCATGCGGTGGATGCAGTAGATGGTGGTATTGATTTCTTCGAACGCAAAATCCGACCACTGTTGATAAAACACTGTATAGATTGCCACAGTGCCGGGAAGGAAATTGAGTCGGGATTTAGCCTTGATGGTCGTGACGCACTTTTGAAAGGTGGAGATCGTGGCCCGGCGATAAGCGTTGATGATCCCAGAGCTAGTCTGTTTTTGCTCGCACTATCGTATAAGGATGCGGATCTGCAGATGCCGCCGGATGGCAAGTTAAGTGATAAAGAGCTTACTCTGTTTTCCGAGTGGGTCACGATGGGGGCGCCGATGCCAAAAGCTTCGACGCCAGTCACGACTCCGACGGAGATTGATTTTGTGGCAGGTCGAAGGCATTGGGCTTTTCAGCCACTTATCGAGAACGACAGTGATCTCTCCGGACACGCTGGAAACGGTACCATTGATGAAATTATTAATCATCAATTACAGGAGCGAGAAATCCGTTCTACGGATAGAGCACCGCGTGAATTGCTCATTCGCCGGCTGAGTCTCACTTTGAGAGGACTGCCTCCAAGTTGGGAAGAGGTAACCCGGTTTGTTAAAGATCCTCGCGTCGATGCTTACCAACAATTGGTCGATCGTTATCTTGCGACGCCGCAATATGGAGAACGATGGGGACGTCATTGGCTAGATCTGGCACGGTATACAGATGAGACCGCGTCTTGGCTAAAACGGACAGACAGCGCCTTTCGATATCGGGATTGGGTGGTAAATGCGCTGAACGCTGACTTGTCATATGATGACTTCATTCGATATCAATTGGCCAGCGATATGCTACCTGACACCAAGCCGTCGGATCTTGCCGCACTGGGATTCATTGGCCTAAGCCCGACTTACTGGAAAGAGCCTCGATTGGATCCGGAAGTAATCAAGGTGGTGGTTGCGGAAGAGTGGGAAGAACGCATTGACACCATAGGGCGCACATTTCTTGGAATGAGTCTGGCCTGTGCCCGATGCCATGACCACAAATTTGATCCTGTGACCACAGAGGACTACTACTCGATCGCCAGTATCCTGGCAAATACTCGATTGGTGGAAATGCCCGTGCTTCCTCAGGAAGATCGTGATCGCGTGTTGGGAGTGATGCACGAGATTGAGAAGCTTGAAAAAGAGCACGACGTGCTGACATATGCATCACGTACCGCTGCGGGAGATGCTAAGAAACAGATGACTGACCGGATAGCAGTAATCACAGGGGAGATTGAGAGCTTAAAAGGTAACACATCGGGCTTTGATGCACCTCGAGTAAATGCTGTGCTTGACTCAGCAGTTACGGTTCGCCAGTTCGAGACATTTTATACGGCTTTGGATTTTGACCCGAATGGAAATGTGGACCTCCATGTGCAACTAAGAGGTAATCCATCGACGAAGGGTGAACCAGTTTCCAAGAGATTTCTTGAGTTGTTCAGCCCTGACAAACAGAGTTTTAAACAGGGCAGTGGGCGTGCTGAATTAGCAGACTCGTTGTTGACGGACAGTGCGTGGTTGATAGCCAGAGTGATGGCAAATCGGCAATGGATGCACATCATCGGTACGCCGATTGTAAGTACGCCAAGTGACTTTGGAATTCAGGGTGCACTGCCATCTAATCAACATTTACTTGATCATCTTGCCGCGGAATTCATCAGAAGTGGTTGGTCATTGAAGTCTTTGCATCGGTCAATCGTGATGAGTGATGCATTTTGTCGTACATCTCACATTATCGACGACAGCCATGACAAAGCCCCGGAAAATATTGAGCGGTGGAGATACTCTCCGGTACGACTTGAGATCGAGGTGTGGCGTGATGCGATGCTTTCCGTGTCGGATTCGTTGGATTTGAAGTTGGGCGGTCCGGCCAACAATCTCATGGAAGCGAGCAACAACCGCCGAACGCTATACGGGCGCATTAATCGCAGAGATTTATCAACGGTTCTGAAGCTACACGGCTTTCCTGAGGCTACCGGACATAGTCCGAAACGAGAAGCAAGCGTCTCACCATTGCAACAACTCTTCGCACTCAACAGCGCATTCATCAGACGCCAATGCGAGGTGATCGTGGATTCGCTCGATCAGTCGTCTACGAGTGATGAGCAGATTCGAGTGTTGTTTCAAACCATTTTCAGTCGCAATGCGAAGGACAGCGAGAGACTGGCAAGTGTCGCTTTCGTGGACGGCTCACTGGGAAATGGCATTGAAAGCCGCGAAGTCTGGATTCAATTTGTGCACGCATTGTTAATGACCAATGAATTTGCCTTTGTGGAATAAGAAAAATAGTGATTGATCGCAACCAACAAAACCGAAGAGAGTTTGTTAGCGAAATGGGTGCAGGTTTTGGCTCCATTGCGATGGCACAGCAATTGCTTGCGGACGCCAGTGGCGAACACCTGCATCATCGGCCGCGCGCCAAGTCTGTTATTCAGCTGATCATGAACGGTGGTCCTTTTCAGGGTGACATGTTCGACCCAAAGCCGCTCTTAAATAAATACGAAGGCCAACGTCCGGACGAAGTGGACTTCAGAACGGAGCGGAAGACAGGTGGGTTATTAGGATGTCCATTCAAATTTACGCCGAGCGGTGAGAGTGGTTTGCCTGTAAGCGAGTTAATGCCACGGCTCTCAAATCACATTGATGATATGAGCATCTTGCGATCAGTCTATACGGATAACCCCAATCATGGTCCTGCATTATTGATGCTAAATAACGGGACGATTACGCCTACGGTACCTTGTTTGGGGTCATGGCTAATGTACGGCTTGGGGTCGGAAAATTCCAACTTGCCGGGATACATTGTGTTGTGTCCGGGCAGGCCTGTTCGTTTTTCCATATTATGGACAAGCGCGTTCCTGCCACCCCAACATTCGGGCACCTATGTGAATCACTCTACTATCGAACCAGAGAAAATGATTCCCTTCTTATCGAGTAAGTCAGGCACTTTGAGTCAGCAGCGTCGGCAACTGGAATTGGTCAAGAGCTTGAATGATTCACGTCGGGATGCAAAGGGGCGTAATGCTATTCTTGATGCTCGAATCAATGCGATGGAGACGGCTTTTCGAATGCAGACATCGGCAAGTGAGGCGTTTGATATTGGGTTAGAAACCGAGCAATGCCGATCCGAATACGGTGAAGGGCACTTTGCGAATGGATGCCTCTTGGCACGACGTCTGGTGGAGAGGGGCGTGCGTTTTGTGCAGGTGTATTACGGAAACGGACAGCCATGGGACACTCACGAAGGGCACAACGACAAAGTGCCGGGATTGTGTCGCTCAATTGATGGTCCGATTGATGCGTTACTAACGGATCTGAAAAGACGAGGTCTTTTCGACGACACCGTCGTGGTTTGGGGTGGAGAGTTTGGTAGAACACCGGTCTCTGAAAATGGAAATGGCCGCGATCACAACCACTACGGCATGACAATGTGGATGGCTGGCGGTGGTGTGCGAGGTGGATATGCACACGGTGCCACGGATGATTTTGGATTTCGGGCGGTTCAGGATCGCGTGCATATGCACGACCTGCACGCCACGGTGCTACACCTACTCGGAATAGACCATGAGCGTCTTACATATCGCTATGCGGGTCGTGATTTCAGATTAACAGACGTCGCCGGCAATGTGATTCATGATGTCATTGCATAGAGTGACTGTTTATTGACGCCGACGAAAAACTGGCTTACCAATGCTGCCCTTGATGGTGCCGTCGGGATTCTCTTCCACGGTTGTCCCTAGGATCACATTAAATTCAGCGGCGAGTGATCCGAGTTTGCAGCCGGGTACTGGTTTAAAGTCCGCGAGTACCGTCTGTTGTGCTTTCGGATCATCAATTGCCTTGTATAGGGAATCCTGCCGATTGAGAGGATCGCCCTTTATTAAAATCTGGCTTGTGAAAATGCGCTTGCCATTAACGCTTACACCAATGTGAATGTGAGGCGTACGTCCCGGATACCTAACTGGTTTAATCGTGCGGAAGTAATATTCACCGGACGATGCCGTCATGAATCGGCCATAGCCCTGGAAGTTTGCATCCCATTTCTCGCGATTGCTGCTTTTACTGTGCAGGTAAGCAGCATTCGCATCCGTTTGCCAAATTTCGACAAATGCGTTTCTTAACGGAAGGCCCTTGGCATTTAGAACTTTTCCGGTCAAGTGAGTAATCTCACCAACTGCAGGGGTAATACTGTCGTTAATGAGTAACAGGTCGTTATCGGTGTCTAGTGGCAGCTTGTCGGGGTAAAAGGGGCCTTCGCCCATCATGGCGGTTGGCATTAGCTGCTCTGCGAACAATCCAGGGGTTGTGAAAAATGCAGTGGCTGCTGCTGAAGTTGAAATAAAGTGCCTGCGATCCATGATCCACCTATCGAGCAATCAAGTTGTAAATGTATTTATGACGTTCTTTGTTATTTTGGCTACGTGGTCGTCAATAAGTATACACGCTGGCCACGTGATCGAGCCAACTGAGAATACTTGTCCGCCTGAGGCAGTCGTGAAATGCACCATGTGGGCACCACCGTCGTCGGGGTTTAACCCTTTGGCGAGTAACTGCGTATTGGGCGGTGATTGAGCGGTGATTTTATCCGTCTCATGTCCGGATGCTCCCCCTGGTACTCGTTGATGTAAAGAGTGTTGTCCGAATATGTCACCGTTGCTGAGATTGGTGCCTTCAAAACACCAGTGGCTGTTATCAACAACCTCGTAAGGGGCAGCTGTCATGATGCCTGCATTTGTGAAGGCAACCCCCAATAAATTGGCCTCTGATTCAACCCGCCTGTCCATTCTGCTTTCCCTCAAGGTGCCGTCATCATCATAGTTGTCTTCGGAGTGACTCCAATTTGTGTTGTGGTAAACAACGCGATGATCATCGAGGAATTCAACCTCACAATTTATTCCGTTCCCGCCTAGATAAAGGAGGCGTCCGCCATCTTCGTGTACCCATTTCTTCAGGCGAAAGTACATGTCACGAGACCAATACTCAGGGTGAGTGCTAATAACGAGCGCTTTGTAGCGATCAAGGGGTACGTGCTCAAAGTGGAATTGCGTTTCACTATACAAGTCGTACTGTATGGCTTCGCTTTCCAGCCATCCGAGTAATCTCCATTCGGCGGCCGCCATGTGACATCCTTGTCGTCCCGAAATGGGATGATTCAATTGCTCGTCAAATGGAATGTGATTGTACGGATCCGGGCGATCAAGTGAGAGTGGGGAATACGACTCACTGTTATAAGTTCGATGCTGAACCTCGGTGTATCGTTTTAATTCGAGGCGTGCATTTACTGTCGGAGTGTCGGGAAAACGATCTGCGTGAATATAGTTGCTGCGTCCTCCAAAGCTGTTGTACGCATTCCAGTTTATGTCTGATGCAAATACAGCCAAATCACACGTTGGTGACTGAGGTGCAACAACCCAGGGAAAACCAAACTCGATCCCGGACTTTGACTTTGCATGAAAATAGTACAGCCCCGATTTCTCAGGAGCTTCGACAGACTGAGCTAAGATCTTACTGTTGTAACCATGCTTATTAAATTGCACGCCGAATTGAGTGTAATCGCCGTCAGGTGTGATTTGCATAGTGGCACGTGGGCCGTGTTCATCAAAGGTACCAATTCGTTTGATGAATTCTTTTTCACAGCCGTAACGCCATAGCTCGAGTCCGTATTCCTCGACTGAGTGCACGCGGAATTCAGATCGCTCGCCACTTTTTACGCATTTTGGCCATGCATAACCAACGAGACCATCTGTAAGCAAACGAAAGTGAATCGGGTTGGTGCTCGGAAGATCAATGGATGTAATCTTGTTTCCGAATCCGGCCTTGTGCAGGATCACTTCGTAATGGCCATCGGTGATGTCAGCGAGCACCGTTCCGGATGCTGTCGACCGTGTTGTTGCGACAATGCCAGTTTCATTGCGAAACTCAAGGAGCACATCAGGCTGCGCGACATATCTCTCATCACTTACATATCCAATTAGCATGCTGCTATTCCTGCGATTGATCACTCGTTCTTAGCAAAGCCGAGGTATTCCAGTCGGCGTTGTACCAAAGGTTCGTTTACTTTTATTTGTGAAGGATCGATTTGCAAATTATTCACCGATTCAGGAAAACCACCGTCGCGCAAAAAGACGATGGTGTTCAGTATCATGGCGGCTTCTGCGTTGGATGTTGATTCGTAAAGCAAGGAAACAAGTCTTTGCCCAACATCATCGCCACAGATTCCAAGGTATTCGTATGCTCGCACTCGTACGAACACTGGGATTGAGTCGTTCAGCGAATTGGCTGCATTCTGGAGTTGTTGATCGTTGTTACCAAAGCACGCAGCAACATTCCACGCCCAGTATTGTCTAAGCGTACCTTTACTCTTAACGAAGCGTAAAAGATGAGGGCGTGCCTGATCAAAGGGCTGTAGTGCCAATTGGTTAAGGTCAATCAATTGACTGATCCGCTGTCTTTGCTCCGCTCCGAATTCGGTGGCTACTGGTAGTGCACGCCGCAGCATTTCGTTTTCGGGAAAGAGACTTAAGTCGTTTATTTCTTTCATTTTGTCTGCAAGTGCCATGCGCATTGATAGCAACGTGTCGGCGTGTTCTTCCGAGTCAGCGAGGTTATTCGTCTCGTGTGGGTCAGCTTCTAAATCAAACAGCATTTCAGCAGGCTTAGCCTGAAAGAACCTGCTTTGTGTATCGTTCAGTTTTTCTTGGTGAAATAATTCTCTCCATTGCTGGAACGCTAGCATGCGATAGCGATAGTTGTTTTGCAATCCATCAGCGTAATGTTGCTGAAAGTTTCGAATGTACTTGTAACGGCCGACTCTTAAGCTGCGGCAGAAATCATACTTTTCATCGAAGCGGTCTGCGTGGCCGAATGCCGAGTCTCTTTTATCAACGTCCTCAGCAGTGATGCCATCGCCGAGGAATGGTACGCCATCCATATCGGTCGGAGTATCAATGCCTGCGAGCTTTAGCACTGTCGGTGCAAAGTCGATAAACGACACAAAACCAACTGGCCGAGAACCGCGGCCGAATGGTGAAAGGTGCTTCCATTTTTCCGGCACATGGACAATTAACGGAACGTGCAATCCCGTTTCATATAAATATCCTTTGCTGCCAGGTAAGACGCCGCCGTGATCCCCGAAATAGAAAATGATTGTGTTATCAAACAGGCCGTCAGTTTTTAGTTGCTCAATGACCTCGCCTATCTGAGAGTCAACCTGAGAGATTTTGTCGTGATATCGCGCTAGCGTGACGCGGAAAGTCTCGGTGTCTGGATAGTACGGCGGCACATTCACGCTATCTGGATCGGTCGTTACTTCGCGATTCGTTACAACGGATTCAGGGAAATGCAGCGAACTTTCATGAGTCGTCCCGAAGGATTGCATATGGAAGAACGGCGTTTCTTTATCTGGGCGATTACGCCAGCTCGCATTGCGTGATGATTGATCCCAAACTTTTGAAACTTGCACGTTGTAGTCAGTCTTGACCTTGTTGGTGACGTAATAGCCACCGCGTCTAAGGTGGGTTGGGAACATAAATGCACCCTCTGGCAAAGATGCGGGGGTGATCTTTCGATGGTATTGAAATCCAGCACGTGGCGCATGTATCCCGGTCATGAGTGTGGTTCTGGCAACACTACATACGGGTGAACACGAGAACGCATGTTCAAATACCATGCCTGTTCCGGCAAGTGCATCGAGATGCGGTGTGTTTGCAAGTGTGTTTCCGTACTGTGGCATGTAGTGCACGGAATTATCTTCGGACAATAACCAGACGATATTCGGCCGTTCTGCTGCACGTACAGAAGTGGCGAATAAACAAACAATCGACAGCAAGCGAATAATAGAACGAGAAGTGCGCACGCGTCATGACTCCAAAATGTGTATATCGAGTTGGCTAGTTTTCTTCAATGCAGTAAAGGTAGCGGTGCCCACGTAAAATCAGTTGGTTGTTTACTGCAATCGGAGATGCCGCAAAACTGTCGTTAAGGCGATTAAACGAAACAACCACGGGGTTATCCTGATGGGTTAACACCAAGGTGGATCCGCGGAGGTCGGTAAAGAAGATCTTATTGTCAGCACCGATCGGCGACGCATAAAGATCCGAGACAGGACCGAGGCGAAACGGGCCGTTTGGCTCTTCGCCCGTCTTTAAGTCCACTTTTGAAAGAATGCCTTGATAGTGCCGAAGAAAGTATACGGTTCCGTTGTACAAAAGTGGAGACGGTACATATGGAGTACGAGTCAGGCGATCCCAAAGCACCTTATCGGAGTCGGTAATGTCTCCTTTTGCACCATCCAATTCAATCGCGAACATGGCTTGTTTTTCATAACTACTCGCTGCCACTACAATTCCGTTATCGTGAACGGGGGAGGCCACGACGTTCGCGGATAGTCCTCCGCATTCCCAAAGAATTTCACCATTGGTGAGGTTGTAAGCACGTATCCGCTTCGTGCCACTCACAATCACCTGTGCCCGGCCTTTATGTACTGCAATGGTCGGCGATGCCCAGGAGGTGACTTCATCTCGTAAAGCACGCCATCGTTCTTTACCAGTGGCTGTGTCTAATGCCGTGATGAATGATTGTCCTTCGTGATCCCAGTTTACAACAATCGTTTGGTCATGCAGTACTGGCGAACTTCCTTCTCCGTGAGCATGCTTGCTCTTCATTTTGCCAAGCGCTTTTGACCAAACGACCTTGCCTTGAAAGTCCAGACAATAGAGGCCCTGCGATCCGAAGCATGCATACACATGTTTTCCGTCGGTGACTGGCGATGCCGAAGCTAAGCTGCCTGTGTAATGACCACCTTCATGTGGCAGGGCTTCTTTGACGACCGTCTGCCATTCAATTTCTCCAGTCGATCTATTCACCGCCAGAACGATGTACTTATGACGTTGAGTAACGTCTAGATTGTCGTGGGCACCTGGTGCAGTTTGAGGGACAGGCGGGAGTTCAGCACCAAACGGAACACTCGTTGTTATAAATACTTGATTTTGCCAGACGACAGGTGTTGAGTGCCCAAGCCCCGGGAGTGCTGTTTTCCACTTTACGTTTTTGATCTCGCTCCACTCAGTTGGTGGAATTGCATTCGGCGCAGTGCCGTTTCCCAAGGGGCCCCGCCAGCTTGGCCAATTCTGAAGGACTTCACCGTCTTCGCCATATACGGGGTTGGTGACGAAAATAAGTAACAAGATTAAGAGTTTTACGGAGAGCCTGAGCATTTCACATAGCAAATGACAGAGGAGCGGGGATTCAATGCAAACTACTCAGCTAAATATAGTCGATTTGCACGAGTGACGTTTAGTGCATGCAAGAATCCGCACGCTGAGGGTTTTAGCTGCCACGATCGAAGTGCTCTACAACCGGATCGAATGACGGAATTTCATCAAGAGGCCATACGGGTCTCGCACAAATGGTGTGGCCAAGCTGTCTTACGTCCGCGCTAGTGGAACCGGGTGCATCTACATCAATGACCAATTCTGCCCAGTCCGCAAACATATGGGGTTCACAGTGTGGCGACTTTACGACCACAGCATCAAAGCGTTTTGGATCCTGACCATGGGCATAAAACAATGCGCGATCAAAAAGACTGACGGCACGTGACGTTGCGATGATGGTGTAGTTCTCAAATTTAAGAACCGCAGTCCTGCCGGCATTCCATGGCAATCTAAACGTCTCACTTTCGAATTGACCGTCTGAGAGCATGTGTACGGTGACACCGGCAGCGACAGGAGTGTATCGGTCTTTATCAAGTTGGCCGCCGAGTGTTACGTTGATGTTACTGCCGATGCCAGCCTCAAAGGCGGAATTAACTGCGGCGGGATCTACGAGCGGGATTAAGGCGCTACCTTGATAGTCCTGAGATATCAGCTCGGCGAGAATTGCATTGCTATCGCCGGATGCACCGGAGCTGGTTGCATCCGCCGCATCTTTAAGAATGACTGTTCCTTCAACGTCTTTGGCTGATTGTACTGATTCGGCGAGAGGTCTTAATGGTACTCTCATCTTCTCGTGATGGTGCCAGAACAGTTCCGCCATTTCACGTGCATATGAGCCAGCCAATTCGGCATCGCCATCCATCACAACGAGGCTGTTTGTGCGCAATTCGGGAACATCTGTAAAGGGATTTCCAATTAGCATTCCGGCCGCTAGACCTTCGTCGGATTCTTCGATTTGTTTCGCTAATTTAATGCACTCACCGAAGGAGCCTGATTCCGTGATCAATTCATCACCACGTACTAAGGCGGGGACTTTTACGCGAGCCATGACTGGGTTTATTTCGCCTGCGAGTTGCCTAAGCAGGATGTTGCACGCTCTTTGTGCTGTGGATTTGTGATCTATGTGTGGGTAGGTGTGGTACAGCACAATTGCGTCGTTGTGCTGGATCATACGGTCGGTGAGGATGCCGTGTAGATCAAGGCTTGTGACGATGGGCACGTCTTCACCGAGAATGCTGCGAGCTTCTTGCAACAAAAATCCTTCGGGATCAAGTTCATTGTCTGCAGCCATTGCACCATGAAGTGCAAAGTAAACGCCGTCTATCTGGCCCGCATCGGAAACGGCATTTAGCCATCGTTGCGAGAGACTATCCCAATCCTCTCCAGCGATGACACCAGATGAGGTGATACATTTTGCTCCCATACCGGGAACAATCGTTACGCCATCGGCACTTTTAAAAAACTCGATCGCTCCATCGACTTCATCATTAACCCCACGCTTTGAGTTGAGCCATTGATGGCCTACTCCACAGTCCATGTCGGTGAGGCGACCGGGAAACGGGTTGAAACTAGATACTTCTTGAATGCATTCAGCGACTAGGATGCGTGGCATGATGATGACCGTCGAGTACTTAAGGTGTGAGTTTAATAGCCTATGCTGTTGATGGGTGCCGCCTGTGCGAGATCCAGTACGGCTGGAGGCACTGATGGAACGAGCCTAAGTTCACCCACATTAAATACCGTTTGCAGCAGGGATGCAATCAGATTGCTCGGGCCGTATGGAGTCGTACGTGGTTCAGCGCCGTGTTTGTCCGAATGACCAACAACGGTGCCCGGAGTGGTTCCGGCACCATATGCAAGCAGCGGCGATAGTCTGCTCCAATGATCTCGACCGCCACGATTATTGAGTTTTGGCGTGCGTCCCATTTCACCAAGACAGACAAGTTGGATTTGATCCGAAAGTCCGCTTTCTTCGAGATCCTCGACAAACGCTGAGACGGCATGGTCGAACGAGTAACCGATCGCATCCATTCCATCTGTCATGTTTAAATTGTTGCCATCGGCATGCATGTCCCACACACCTGCGTAACTCGCATGAATTGTGACAAATCCACATCCAGCGAGGCATAATCGCTTTGCAAGTAGAAGCAACTTGCCAATGGTCCCTGCGTTTGCATCGTACATCCCGGCACGACCTCGATTCACCTTGTTCCACTTTCCATCGGTTGCAAAGTCGGAGGTGTCGTAACGTGCGAGGGTTTTCGGATCTTCTTGTGTCAGGTCAAGCGCACTGGAAACACCGCCGCCAAGTAGTAACTCGTATGCCTGTCGTTGCAATTCGTCCATTGCTTCGAGTTCACCGCTGGAATCTACCTGCCGCCGTATCCGATCCAGTTTGCCTAGTAGGGATCTGCGATCGTTAAAGAAGCGTTCCGGTGACATGCTTAGTTGCATATCACTCTGCAGGTTGCCTTTGCCGCCGGGGACGAAAGGAGCGTAACTTTTTGGGTAGCTTCCTGTAGACAGTAAGTTTCCGCGTGCGGATGGCCCGGGGACATCGTCACTTACAGCCGCAGGGTAAATGACTGAAGTGGTGGGCATCCCAGTGAATCGGTTCGTGGCGCCGACGACACGGGAATAGTGAACGCCAATATTCGTGTCACGGGAATGAGGGCCGACGATTGGCTGTATGTTGTGGCCACCGTTTTGAGTTTGAAATGAACGGACAACGGTCAGCTTGTCTGTCAGTTGTGCCAGTCTTCGCATGTGCTGGCCAAAGTGGATGCCAGGGGTTTTGGTTTGAATGACGTCCGTAACAGTACGAATTGCGTCCGGAGCATCCGGTTTTGGATCATACGTCTCAAATTGGCTTGGGCCACCTTGCTGAAAAAGGAAAATAATGGACTTTCCGGTAACGTGGCGTTGAGTGCTGGCAGCTTTTGACGAACGCGATAGCAAGCTCGGCAGTGTTAAACCGCCTAGCGTTAAGGCACCAGCTTGAAGCAGGCGGCGGCGCTGAACAGGATTTCCATCAAAAATCGAAAGCATGGGAATCATCTATGGTGGATTTTAAATCGCATGTTCTATTTTAGCGGTTTTGCTCTACATATGTCATCGTCGAATGTGCACGGGCGGAACGAGAAATATGTGGCTTGTCGCTTGAATTCGAATTGGAGCTTATGTCTATTCTATGCAGATAACAAATTAGGAGAGACCAAATGTACACAGGCGACATCACACCCGAACTTCTCGCTTCCTCGGTGATTTCCGTACCACCATTGGCACGCGACGAGTCACTTGAAGTATCACGTAGTGAAAATGCCAAGTTGATTAGCTATTTGGAAGCCGGTGGAGTAACGACGGTACTTTATGGTGGAAATGCCCTGCTATATCACGTGGCATTAAGTGAATATGCAGGTCTGTTAGAGGTTATTGCCGAAGAAGCGGCTGACGAGACCTGGATCATCCCGTCCGTTGGGCCGGGATATGGCACGATGATGGATCAGGCGGCTGTGTTAAGAGAATTTGACTTTCCAACTACGATGATTCTGCCTCAACAGGGAGTCGCGACGTCGGTCGGGATTGCAAAGGGTGTGCGTCACTTCGTTGAAGCTGTTGGGAAACCGGCAGTGTTGTATATAAAGCAAGAAGGTTTCATGGAGGTTGCTGATGCCGCCAAGCTCATGGCTGATGGTCTGATTTCCTGGATCAAATACGCGATCGTTCGTGAGGATCCTAGTCAGGATCCATATTTGAGTGAACTAATCCAGCAAATTGGCTCTGATCGAATAATCAGCGGAATTGGAGAGCAACCTGCCATTGCACATTTGGACGGCTTTGGTGTTCAGGGCTTCACATCAGGTTGTGTTTGTGTGGCGCCGGCACTGTCGATGCAAATGCTACAAGCACTTAAGGCAGGCGACGTGACTCGTGCTGAAGAACTGCGGAAGATCTTCCGGCCTTTGGAAGACTTGAGAAATGGAATTAACCCCGTAAGAGTGTTGCATTCTGCAGTCCGAAGTGCAGGCATTGCTGATACGGGCCCCATTTTGCCTCTCGTGTCGGAAGTGTCACAATCGGAGGCGGATGAAATCGGGCATGCCGCCGAGGCACTAATCGCTGCAGAGCAGAGTGCATTATCAACCTGATTAATGATATGCACATATAACTATTCGAGTACGTCAGCCACGCGTGTCAAACGGGATCGCTCGTTGATTTGCATTGAAACCGTTTTGCCATTGGCAAGGGTTGAGGTGTAGGTAGCCACATAACCTTCATCTGTTAAGCGAATGCTGAAACCGGATTCATTTAACCGATTGAGCCGTGCATCTGTAATTTCCAATTGCTCAAGCGACTCGGCCCATGATTTGTTCTTTCCGAAGTACGACTTTTGATGATGGTATACCGTCATCAAAAATTCACGCATCGCATGCGTCTCCGCTATCGGGTGACCGACTCGTGCTCGTTTCTGTTTTGTGAACCAGACGTATCCCCACCGTTCGGGTCTATGCATGTCAATGATCCCCTGCGGTGACCAAACCCAGTTGTCTTCACGCGTATTGGGGAGTTTTTTGTAGTCGCCATTATCAACAACGTGCCGCCATTCGACTCTTGAATAATTGAAGCGCCAATGGTCGCCCTCATTTGGTGGCGATGCCTGGTGGGCGAATTCTGCAAGAACACTCCATGGAATGGCAATTTCGACGCTCCAATAATTATCTCTATCGGACGGGTCGTTTAGAGTGCCGTCTACATGCACTGCTGTTTTAAGCCCCGGAATCTCCCAACTGTTGTCTGCCGGTCCGCCATCCTTATATGGTTTAAGAAGAAATAGATCCCAGCCGGTATTCAGTGCATTCATTTCGAATTCATAGTACTCATGATTGTCACCATCAGGGTCAATGAAGACTTCGAAGTCATTGTCGTGGAATATAACGCTGTCATGTTCGGTGAGCGTGCCCCACACATGAGGTTCTTTCATCCAGGCTGCGATGTACAGATACTCGGAATCCCAAAGCATTTTCATCCGGGTGGAGAAACGCGGTCGCGGTTTTACGTCTCCTTCAATGTCTTCGAATTCAGAGGACCAGTTTGCATGCTTCCATGCCTTGTCCGTTACCTTGCCGTCGATCTGGATCGGGCCGTTTGCATATGAGCAGATATATGACTTTGGGGTGATTCGTTTCATCTTGTCCCAGTCGTCTCGCGAATCACCCAAGAGTGTGGTGTTGAGAGAAATGGCAATGGCAAAGGTCGTTGCCAGAAAGGCAATTGGTTTAATGTTCATCGGGCTCTGCTTGCAGTTGTAAGTGTGGTGGTTACTTGCTCGGAATGGCCAAGTTGATTTCAGCGGAAAAGATGCTTGTGTAGTCGCCTCGCTCGAGCGTCGTTCGTTGAATGAGTTCTGAACTGCGTGATACCTTACCTTTAAAGATCTGGTGGCCTTGATATGACACGGTTATCCGCTTATTTAGATCGCATAAATTATCATTCAGGCGAATTGTTAGTTCCTGCAAGTCGCATCGCTCGATGTTGAAATGTTGCCCATCTCGCTCGACGATGGTTGTTGTTCTTCCCTGGCGGTTCTTATTGTTGACTGCCAGCCAATAGAATCGGTTGTGCGTGACATCATCTTGTTTCCATACGATTCGATTTGGCAGCGGATTGCGTGTGTGTTTTGCCATCCAGGGAACAGCCACGCGATCTTCGCGATCCATCCAATGCCCTTTGCCTTCATGTATTTTCACTGAATGCGTATAGCCTTGAGGGTCACCTTGCTGCAAGTCAGCGAGAAGTGTTTCCCATTGAGCCGCCACTTTGTTACGGTTGTATGCGCTGTCATTGGCACCCATGTGCAGTGTAAATGCTGTATTGCGTAAGCTCTCAGGAGTCGAGTCGTTTGGATGGCCTGCCATCATCGCCGCCCCCGCCCATCGATCAGCCATTCGTGGTCCAATCTGGTACACGCCATCTCCACCGGCGGAGTATCCCATTACGTAAACACGATTAGGATTTACGTTTTCAAACAAGACCATGTTTTCGATGAGTCGCTGAAATAACGGGTCGATATGGCCTTGATGCCAGAGGTTCCATGTATTGGTTGGGGCACGTGGCACCAGATAGACGCCCTCTTTTGGGTCATATAGACGTTTTTGGTTTTCCCATTGCTGATCGTTCACTTGCTTAGGAGCTCCGCCTCCTCCGTGAAGTGAAATGAATAGGCTGCGACCGAGGTCCGGCTTTTCGCCATTTACCCGAAAATAGAATGGCATTTTTAGTTCGCCGTGGGTGAGCACACCGGATTTATGCTCTTCAAGGCGATTGGCCTTCTGCTGAGTCGAATACGCTTTCCAAACGAGTTTCTCAATTTCATCAGCGTCACGCGAGGTGAGAGACGTGTCGTCCAAATCTAATTCAGCAAGCGAGGTTTGCTCAGCCACTTCTTTGGATAACTCAGCCTTGAGAAGCGAGGCATCATGCTGACCAAGCGATGGCAGCGTGTAACCGAGCATCGCGAGATTAAATGCACATAGAGTACAGAGCTGTTTTGAGAAGCTGAAAGATACCATCTGAAAGTTCACTGCCATAAGGGATCGTTTAATAAATGTATTGGTGAAATAAAATGACGTAGAGCCGGGTATTAAGACAGAATCTAGTCGTCAAAGCGAACGAGCTCTTCTTTGGTTTTCACTGTTAGCTGCCGCGCCTTGTGACCGGAAACCTGGATTGTATAGGTGTCACCGGTTTTTAAGGGGACGCTCAGATGATCGTTAGCGTCAAAGCTTTCGTCATTCGTTAGTCCGCTGTAAACATCTTTACCACTGGTGTCGACGATAGTGAGTTTTGATCGTACGCGTTGTGGGGTATTTGTTTGTGTGTTTTGTTTTGTTGCCACGAACATGACGCGTACAAAACCATCGGGCAGTTCTTGTTTGAGTTGTGTGTATCGATCCGTAACATTGACCGCAAACACATCTTTGCGATTTGGCGCCCAGACCATGGGAAAGGCTGTCGGAGTGTGTTTGTAACTGACAGCGTAAATTGCGTGAATCGGATTATCACGTTCTGCGGTGGATGCTCGTCCAACGAACCAACCTTTATCAAGATCATTTCCCGTTGGTTCTGCTGCTCCAGTAAAATGCCATCCACGGTCCCATACTTCGACCCAACTATGGTTTCCGCTTCGATTTGACCACAGCGGTGTGCCGACAAACCTCGCCGGAATTCCAACGCTGCGGCAGGCATCTACCAGCAGAACACTAAGTCCGGTGCAGGAAGCCAGTCCGGTTTCAATGGATTCGGTTGGGCTTTGATCGGCTTTCTTGCGTTGAGTGGAGTACTTTACATTCAACAGCTTGAAAATGTTCTGATTGAGTATGGCAGCGGCTTCTGCCGGGGATTTTGCATCCTTTACCAGCGGATAAAAGCGTTCATGGAAGTCAGCTCTCCATTCGTCACGTTTCTCATTAATGCATGCATGTGGCAGCACATTGTTTAGAAACAACGATTCGGGAATGTGTTCTTTCCACGGGGATGTTTGCCAAGTCATATAAGCACGATCTACGTTTTTAAGTAGATAGTCAGCTTTCAATGTTTGCAGATCCTGAGTGGGCATATAACGAATAAGAAACTGCATTGCCGACTTTTGAGCTTTCGGCGCACGCTTCAAGGCTTGCTCAATTTCACCTCGATTATCCTGGGCTCGCTCAATTGCGGATTCCAGTTGAGGTTCAATTGCATTCGCGGTGGTGGCAATCTGAAATAGCATAAGCCATGCTACGATTCTTATAGATCTCATTGCACGTCTCCTAAACGCCTGTGCGAGTTGTCCAATTAGGAATTGAAATAGGTTGTTTCGTGGTGACACTTTCCTGTGCAGCGACGCACATGGCAACGCTCCAAAGTCCATCAGTACCATCGGCTGCGACTGGCAGTCCGTTTGTGACTGCATCGACCATCATAGCCATTTGGTCTTCTAACTCAAAAACTTCGCCAGTGATTCGATCAATTTCGATTTGATGGGTAGTGGTTCCATCAAAGGCCGTAAGCGAAAACACCGGGTGACGCGTGCGATCTTGTGCGCCACTCCATTTTGCCCATAGTGCACCGGTGGTCCCCGTCACCTTTACCATTTGGTGATGTTCAAAAGCGGCTAACGTTTGGGTTACCACCGCATATGCGCCGCCAGAGAAGTTTACGATAGCACTAAAATTGTCCTGAAGTTCTTCGTGGTCTGGCTGAATTGAATTTGCAGTAGCCATTACTGATTCAGGGTGGCCAGTCGGCTCAAGATACCAGCGAGCCAGATCAAAAAAGTGTATCGGTTCTTCAAGTATCCAATTACCGACTCGGTCGATGTCAAAACGCCATCCGTCTGCGCCGTGCCTGTAGGGTTTACGCGAAAGCTCTACAAGGCAGTACATAGGTTTGCCGATAAGTCCGTCATCAATGAGATTTCGGACTTTGCCCCACAAAGATGAATGTCGCAGTTCATGCCCGACTGCTAAGATTCGGTTGTTGGCCGCGGCCAAATCAACCAGGTCCCTGCAATCTTCGACACAAAGTGTCATAGGCTTTTCAAGAAGTACATGTTTGCCAGCCGTAAGTGCTGCGTGCGCAATTTCGAAGTGTAGATTATTGGGAGTGACGATGTTTACAATCTGAACATCTGGATGATTAACTACTTTCAGGTAGTCTGTAGTCGTGAACGCCTCCGGCCAGTCGTGATTCGCTTTATCAACTGAAGCTTCAGTGTGTGCTGCAATGGCACAAAGCTTTGCCCCGGTGGTTTGTGCAATCGCATTTGCATGGCAATGTCCCCACGCGCCATAGCCGACTTGTCCAAATAATACGGGGTTGTTCATCGTAAATGTGAATTGTTGGAGTTTGCTGAAAATGGCAAGCTAATAAATGTGATAAATTAGCAACACGATGTTCATTACAACCCAGATTGACGGACAGTACGATACGCCGAGTGGAGAATTTCCTCGCGTGTTTACATGCGACCATGAAATCACACTGGATGATTCACTTGAGTGGCTAAGTAATAATCGCAAGCAGTTGTTAGCTGAGGCCACTGCTCATGGCGCCGTGTTGTTTCGCGGTTTTGCTGCAGCTAATGCTCTGCAATTTGATGCGTGCATTCAGGCTCTTGATGTCGCAAACTTCCCATACGAGGAGTCCTTTTCAAATGCGGTACGCGTCAACCGAACGCCATCGGTGTTTACTGCGAATGAGGCTCCTTCAGAGGTAACGATTTACCTCCACCATGAACTGGCGCAGACACCGTTCTTTCCGAAGTATTTGTTTTTCTATTGTGAAGTGCCAGCACACGTTGGTGGGGCCACTCCCCTCTGTCGGTCGGACACATTGGTTGAGATCCTAAGTAACGAACGACCAGAGTTTGTGCGGAGTTGTGAAGAAAAAGGTCTTCTATATACCAACGTCATGCCTGATATGGATGATTCTGAATCGGGAATGGGGCGTAGTTGGCGTAGTACATTTAACGTTGATACGAAGGATGCAGTTGAATCCCGATTGGGAGAGTTAAATTACAACTGGAAATGGGAGAGCAGTAATTCGCTGCGTGCCACCACACCTGTGTTACCGGCGATTCGAAGACTCGATGATGGAAGGCGTACTTTTTTTAATCAGCTAATTGCCGCCTTTCAAGGATGGGCTGACGAGAGTTCCGATCCGTCCAGTGCAATTACGTTTGGCGATGGAACACCTCTTTGTCGCGAAGATGTAAACGAAGCAACTCGTATCGCCTACGATTTGGTTTTTGATATGGCATGGCAGCAGGGGGACTTCGTCTTGTTGGATAATCGTGTATGTATGCATGGACGGCGAAGATTCGATGGTAAGCGAAGTATTCTTGCGTCGCTTGCTGAATGTGCGACTCATCGATGCCTAGAGGAATAAAGATGAATCAACCTGACGTAGCTCACCCAGATGGCAAATGGTATGAGGGTATTTCGCGGTACCAGTGGCTTGTATTGGTCATTGCATCGCTTGGCTGGATCTTTGATGTGTTTGAAGGTCAGATATTTGTTGCCAGTATGCGTGAAGCAATGCCTTCTTTGACGGAAGACGGTGATCCGGTTGCGACGTATAACAACATCGCCCTTGCCGCATTTTTATTGGGTGGTGCGATTGGCGGCATCTTATTCGGCATGCTCAGTGATCGAATCGGCCGTAAAAAGACGATGAGCATTACTATTATCTTCTATTCGCTATTCACCTGTCTCTCCGCGTTTTCTACGGATTGGTGGCACTTGGCAGCATTCCGCTTTCTGGTGGCCATGGGTGTCGGAGGGGAATGGGCCGTAGCTAGTAGTTTGATCGCTGAAGTGTTTCCGAAGCGATCGCGTGCGCAGATGAGTAGCATTTTCCATGCATCCAGCGTCTTCGGGACATATTTGGCAATAGCTGCTGGGGCATTTCTTATCGGGAATGAAGCAGTACAGTCGTGGGCGGAAACCTCATCGCCAAGTTGGATGCGCGACATGTGGGACCCGTCGACGCTTCCCTGGCGAATTGGCTTTGCGTTGGGCGTATTGCCTGCCTTGTTGATAATCTGGATTAGAATTTCACTTAAAGAACCAGATAGCTGGGTGGAAGCGCAATCACGGGCAGAAAATGGGAATGGAGAACAACTCGGTGCATTTCGCGATTTGTTCTCATCGAAATTTCGACGCGGCACAATAATTGGTTTAGTCTTAGCCGCGGTCGGCATGGCTACATTTTGGGGCGCCCACATCTATGGCAAGGATGTCTTTCTGGCAGCAAAGGAAGTCGAGGTTGCCGCAGCCAACGGAATTGATTTGTCCGAGCTTGATGATGAGTCCCGGCGAGAAGTGTTGAAGGCGTTCAGTCCCCAATTAAAACAAGCGGAAATGTGGGGGATGTTCCTCGTCACAACAGGTGGCGGTATTGGCTTGGTGTGCTTCGGATTTATTTGTCAGAGGATCGGACGGAGGCGGACGTTTGTTATCTACCATCTTGGCGGATTCGTTATCGCGGCAGTCGTGTTTTTGATGCTCGAGAATTCATCAGTGTTGTTAGTCGCGTTACCGGTATTCGGTTTCCTAACGCTTGGGATGCACGCCGGATACGCGGTCTACTTTCCAGAACTTTTCCCCACAAGGCTGAGAGGTACAGGTGCTGGGCTGTGCTTCAATGGTGGTCGAATTATTGCAGCGCCGGTATTGATATTGAGAGGCATATTAAGGGACGACTATCAATGGACGATGAATGAAGTCGGAATTGCGCTGGCGACCCTGTTTTTGCTTGGTGCTGGTGCAGCATTATTGGGACCGGAAACGCGGGATCTGGATCTGACAGACTGAGTAATTCAATATTTGCTAACACGAGCATGCCTTACTGGCGTGAATGATCTTGTTCGTTTCTTTGTGTCTGGTTGGGAAGTGGTATCGTTGCACGTCTGGAAAAGTCGTTTGCTGCTGGCGACATTCTTTCTGACAAACCTTCACGTGTGTTTGAATGTGCGGGAGCGATATATTTATGTTTCAACTCACAGCAGCGTGTTATATAGAGATGGTTAAGGCGGGCAAGGTTTAATGGAAAGAGTTATGTCCCAAGAACATGATGGTAAGGTACTTGCTTTGACGCCTGAATGAGCTAAAAACGCGGTTAGTGATGTCGCTGATGACCCGTCTGTCCGTAAACCCCAAAGGAATACAAATCATGATTAGAGCAACGCTTATTACGTGCCTTCTTCTCTTTGTCTCCACCGCAACTCAGGCACAGCCGGTAGGGGCAAACACCTATACGCTGGAAAAAGGAGATGTGATTACGGAGGTCAATGGTTCAAAGATAGTTAAGGTCAATCAGTATCAAAAGCTGATACGACATTCCAACCCGGATATTTACTTTAAGATCCGGAAGACAAACGGCCAGGAATTGTCGCTCCGCGCAGTACTCCGAAACCGTGTGACTTGTAATGCCAGATTTGCGGTCGATATTGCCACAAACAGGGGCGATGGTGTTCGAGTAACCGTTGTAGCACCCCGTTCACCAGCACGTGTCTGCTCAATCGTCACATCGCAAGAGTAACTATTTGTCCGTGGTCATTACCCAGATTGGGTTTTCACCAACGTCATAAGTATGGACCGTGTTGAGAGCTCCGGTTTCCTGATCAATCCGATACGCTGCAAGCTTGCCTGTCGTTTGACCACCTACATAGACAAACGTTCCAGTCGTGTCGATCGTGAACGTTCTGGGGAATCCTTCAGTCTTGGAGTGTCCCACTAGCGTGACACGCCCGGATTGTTGATCAATTGCAAATCCCGCCAGAGTGTCCGCACCTTCTCGTTTTTCATTGCGGGCAGTCACATCGCGGTTTGAAACGTATACGAATCGACCGTCCGGTGTAATCTTGATGTCGGCGCCTGCCCAAGTGCCTTCGATGCCCTCAGGTAGTGAGGACAGCGTTTGATCGAGCGATAACGTCCCATCTTTGTTGACCGTGTAGCAAGAAATGCCTCCACCAAACTCGTTTGAGGTATATGCTTTTCTCAAAGTCGGGTGAAACGCGATATGTCGGGGTGCGTGAAACTGCTTTCCCGTTTCTGGGCCACTGGTAAACGGCGGATCCAATGGGGTGAGTTTCCCGGTACGACTGTTTAAGGAAAACTGGTAGACCTTGTTCGGTGCTGTATGAGGGATATACGCAAATTTGCCTGACCAGTCGACTTCGATACAGTGAGCGGTCTTCTCGGTGACCTTGTTGTCCAAATGCTCGCTGGTCGCCACACCATTCTCAATTCGGAACGTGTTCACATCACCAACTCCGTAGTGTGCAGTTAGCAACACCGTGCCGTCGAGGTTCGTACGTAAATACGGAGGGCGTGATGTAATGGTTGATGTGCCGGCGAGCGTTAGACTGCCGTTCTTGGCGCGTTTTAGGCTCGCGACGATCGGCTTCTCGCCATTTAAGAAGGCATAAACCATTTTGTGATCCGGTGAAAAACACATTGCGCCAGGGTTATGATCTAGTGCTATTGTGTGTGCTTTGGTCAATTCCCCCGTCTTCTTGTTGATGTCGTATACATCAATCCGCTCTCCGCCACCTACGGCCAGATAGAGTTGCTGACCTGCAACCGCAGGCGATTGAAACAGAAGTGTCATAGCAAAAAGTGTGCTCAAGAGTGATTTCATAAGTGTTTCCGATCTTTAGTGAATGATTGAGTCTCTACTTGTGCCAGTAAGTGGACCGCCGTGTTGCCTTATAGCTGACCTCAAGATGTGGCGTTTCAAGTGGTTGCTGGTCTTTAGCCAGAGATGTCATGCACGACTGCACCAGGCCACTTGTGAGTAACGTGCGTTCGATGGGATAGGTTGACTTGCCGCTTAAGAACATCTGCTCTGCATTATCCATCAGGGCAGCCGAATAAACCACGTTGGGATTTGGGGGAAGGTAAAACAATGTTGAAATCACTTCGTCAGTGCCTTTCAGCTTGGCTGCGAAATTAAAGTCACCGACTAGGCCATTCATTAGCATCATGGTTGCTTTAGTGCCGTCACGATACTGTATGCGATATGCAATGGGTTCCTTGACCATTTCTTTCATTTGCGAGAGCGTTGGATAACGATGGCTCAAGTTGTTCTGCTGGGCAAGCGTTTGGCTACGGGTGAGGCAAGCTTCGAATAGTTCAGGATCAATGCCACCGTCTTCCCACTTCGGTTTACTTAGTGCATTCCAAACAGCTTCCCCGTGTATCCCTTGAACAGATTTGACTCCCGTTTCGCCGCCGTCGCGTCGTTCAATCATCGATTGCATCATTTCAAGAGCGTGGAAATCGTAGATGTCGATCGGGCCCATGGCGACACCAAGTGCTTCGTGGATCTTGGCGCCATAAGGCATTTCAACTGAGGGCATTCGCCATGTTACGGGCAGGGAAGAACCGGCCTGCAAAGCGAACCCCAACTCCTTAGAGTCCTTCACCATTTCCTGGGCATAGGCGAAGTTCCAGGAGAGGTGCTTGTCATTGAAAACTGGTGCCGTAGCACCGTCTGCTTTATACACATCAGTGATTTGCTTAAAGAGTTCAAATCGTGGGTATAGCTTTTGACCAATTTCATTTATGGGATAGACGCCGTGCTCACCAATAAGAAGGACCGCATCCACTGCTAATTCATCGCCGCCGCAACGCAGAGCCTCAGCCACGCTTGGGTAAATTGTAAATCCGAATTCCTTGGCATGATCAACAGACATGTCGCCATCCGGTTGTTGATCTACATATGCAGAAACAACTTCAAATCGAGGATCCTGCCATTTACCTTCTTTGGGGTATCCCCATAGGAATCGCGTAGCCATGTGCCATGAATGTGTGCCTGGCGTCCACAGGGTCGTGACAACAGCCATGCGAAGCTTCTTCCTCGCGCCATGAGCCGTTCGATGATTAAGAAATAGAAGCGGGGCTGCGGTGGTAGCCAGGGATGCTTGTAGGAATTGTCTTCGTGTATTCACAGGTGATCTATCCTTGTTGGTTTCAGTCGGGCAGGTGATTCTTACGACGGTGCTTCCTCAGCAGGTGGGTCGAATGTGAGGACGTGTACAGGAGAATGGCTGCCTACGTATTCTCCATCTTTAAGTGGTCGACCATTGCCATTGCTGCCGCGGCTAGTGGTAGTCACAGCAAAGTCTCGCTTGTTGGGATGGAGGCTAATGTGATGACAGTTTAGCAACTTTGAATTCACATAAAATGGCTTGTCATCTCCGAAGCGGTGAAACTGGAGCTTGCCGATTCCCGGGTTGCCATTGGTAACCGCCAGCATAAATCCATCCGGATGCATGGTAATGTTACGTACATATACGTCTGAAGAAACGCCTAGTTCTAATCTCTCAACTGGCTGGTTCCCCGCAAGATCAAATCTAAAGACAAGCGGTACGCCTTGAACGTTTCCACCGTTGTTTGGCTTGCACCCTCCGGCGAATAGCGTGTTGCCGTCGAGGCTGAATGTGAGCGATTGTACGCCACCGACATCCTGAAGCCGTTGTACAGCAAATAGCTCCGAGGCATCAAATTCTTTTTTAATGGCACCCGACTTGGCGTCCCGGTAAATCACGTTACCCTTCGCGTCGCCGGTAGCAAACGCTGTGGAATCTGGGTGCCAGGCAACAGTGTATATGTCAGCGCCGTGGCCTTGAAACGCATCTCGTTGATTTCCGGTGTTCGGATCCCAGGTGCGAATGGTCTGATCACGACTGACGCTCGCGAGTGTTTTGCCATCTGGGGCAAGTGCCAATTCGCGTATCCAGCCATCATGTGCTTCCGAATTGGACCAGACCGGCTGCAGGGTGCCATTCGTGTAGTCAAAACAGGTGAGCGTGGCGAATGAATCGGATGTGAATATTCGAGCGTTTGTGGAGTGAACGGCCAGGCCTGTAACCCAGCCTTGATGAGATTCATCAAGGGACACTTGTTGTGGTTCGTCTGAGTCCGTCGCCCATAATCTAACTGATGCGTCGTAGCCTACGGTCACAATGTGCGAGCCATCGTTTGTGAATTCAGCTTTCACAAACTGACGGTCAGCGGCAAACGTCTTCTTGATACGCGGCTTATACTGTTCGATGAGTTGTTCTATGGAAAGGTCAGCAATCATGGTTTATGCCAGTAGCTCCTTGATAGGTGCCATGTCATCGTGTGCGATGGGCAGTGGTTGACCATCGTTTACGTACTCATCATGCGTGGAATCGATGCCTAGAGCATGGAACCAAGTGTGAAAAAATGCACCGATATCGTGTTCCTCGGAGTCAACAAACGTCCCCAGTTTGTTCGTCTTGCCAATTACTGTTCCTCTCCGGATTCCTCGTCCTGTCATGGCGATCGACCAGGCTTCTGGCCAGTGGTCACGGCCAACGTGACCATTAATGCGTGGGGTACGACCGAATTCACTCATGGCGATTACAAGTACATGATCAAGCATGCCACTTTCATGCATGTCAGTGACTAGCGTTGCGAATGCCTGGTCGAATCGAGGCATTAGACTGGCGTGTCCGTTGAAGTTGTCACCGTGAGTGTCCCAGCCATAGGAGTTCACCTTCACAAAAGTGACACCCGCCTCAATCATCTTCTTTCCTAACAACATGTCACGGCCGAATGGTGTGTCGCCATACCGTTCTTTATCCTTCGGATCGGCGGGCTCAAACAAGTCGGAACGGCGCATGAGGGTTCGAGCGGTGTCGAATACAAAGCCTTGTGCTTCGGTGCTGCGTGATGATCTTGTCTTCGTGAAACGTTCATCAGCAAGGACACGTAGCTTGTTGCGCAAGTCGTCGCGTTTGGAGCTGATGTCCTTATGAAGTAAGAGATTGTCTGGAGCCTGCCCGTCGCCAATAGCTAAAGCGCCATATTGAGGCCCAAGGAAACCGGCATCCTTGAACTGGAAACCGCCACTGCCTGGCTTCACCCATACATAAGGTGGTAACCCGCTTTCGCCAGGGCCCAACAGATTTGCAACTGCCGAGCCGAAGTATGGGTAGGTAACACCTCGATCTTTTGGATCACCACGGTTGACTCGACCTACTCCCGCAGAGTGCGAGTTGTCCTGTGTGTGCACTCCTCGGTCGACAGCAAGTAAGTGCATGATCTGAGCCGTTTTAGGCATCAACTCGCTGATCCGTATACCTGGTATCGAAGTTTGAATAGATCGAAATGGACCACCAAATTGAGTGTTGGGTTTTGGGTCCCAACTTTCTAGTTGGCTCATGCCACCGTCGATCCAAATGAATAGTACCTGCTTTTGATCCGACTGAAGCCGTTTGGCAATCGATGGTCGTACCAGACCACCGAGTCCTCCCATGCCAAGTGTGGTGGCTGCAGCAGCGCCGAATAGTGTTCGGCGGCTAATTGCGTGCTCAATTGGAGTGCAGTGCATGGATTGGTGGGGGTTAGTGATTTGTGGGTGCCAGTGATTATTGGGTGTTAGTGATTATTGGGTGTTAGTGATTAGTAGCGAATTCGGTGGAAGCTAATAAAGACCAAATCAGATTGGAAAGTGCCGTCGTCTTGTCGGGTTCTTCGATGAGATGATTCTCGATAGTTCGCGTTTCATCGTCTGTGGGTAGCCTCGAGAGAATGGTCAAGAATAAGTGCTTCGAAAGTGGTTTTGTATCCATCTCCGAGAGCGTCTCGGCCAGATTTCCTGATGCTGGGAGCGTCCATGACACAACTAAGTCATCATTCAATAGAAACAGTGCTGCGCGTACAGATGGAGTGAAGTCGATTTCCGCCTCTTTTGGTGGATTGGCATATGCCTCGAGAAACTTTTGATTTGCAGCGCTCATGTCCACGGAATCCGTTGGAATGACGGTTTTTGTTTCTTCAGGGTCAGACTCTGTCTCGGATCTCGTCAGAGTTTCTGGCAGCATGCCCGTAGCACGTAGCATAGACCACTTGAGTTGCTCTGCTGAAAGTGGTTTGGTCGGGAAGCTACGGAATGAAGTTGGGCTGACGGAGGTCGTGTTCTTCGGAAGCGAGCTTGATCGTTGATACGTCTCACTGGATGCGATGATTCGCAGGACGTGTTTAACATCATAGCCGGAGGTGATTAGCTCAGATTCTAGAATATCGAGAACCTCCGGATGGCTTGCTTCATTTTCTGAATGATGCAGATCCAATGGGTGCACGATGCCGCGACCCAGCATTAGGAACCATAGTCGATTGGCGAAATTGCGAGCAAATTGATGGTTGTCGGCACGTGGTAGGTTTTCTGAAAGGATTCGCAGTGGGCTAAATCGTGGTATGGCAGGCTCTTTCGTTTCTTTGTTCGCTTCCACGGCGAATTCATTGCCTTTGTCAAATACTTCAATCTCGAACTGTGTACCCATGTAAATGCGAGGTCCGGTGGTAGTTTGTTCGCCACCAAACACTGAGGAGAATACCAACGGCTTATTCATGATCCGCTCACCAATTGCAGGATACGTTACGTCGTTGCGAATGTATGAATGGAGCACAAACGCATACATCCCCTGAAAATCGGCCTGCTTGTAGTCCGTGACAAATAAATGGTCGTGACACTGGGCACATGCTAGGTTTACACCGAGAAACATCCGCCCAATATCGGAGGCGAGACCTGGATAGTCTGTCGGATTCTGGCCGATCTTCTGTAGTCGACTGGTCAAAAAGTGATTTGCACCAACATTTTCAGTGTCGCTTGCACTCGGTGTGAGTATTTGGCGAACGAGCGCATCGGCGGGTCGGTTTTCAGAAAAGGCTGCATTTAGGAACTCGGACCAATGTTCATTTGTTGCTCTACGCTCCATCAGCATAATATTAAAACGCTCAGCCATATTCCGAGCGTAGCGAGGATCATCAAGTAGCGTATTAATGACTTCGATTCGTTTGCTTGATGATTTCGATTCGATAAACTCCAGAGCTTCTTGTGCAGTGGGTATGTCCCCGACCAAATCCAGATGTATTCGTCTGAGGAACGCTGCGTCTGACGAGATGTCGGAGAGCTTTCCCGGGGATCGAGCTTTGATAAGTTTGTCGATCTGTTTTTGCGCGGGCGGGGAAGCGCAGATGACGACGCAAAGGCAGAAATAGGCAATTGCGACAGATGTTTGGCGAAGCATAGGTGCCCCGATGAATTGAGTATGATGTGTTTATTTTAGCAAATCGAACACGCCTCATTGAAATAAATCGAACTGACTTGGTTCTCGCAATGTTAGATATATGAGTTACATTTACGGGCGCACAAAGGTGCCTTCGAGTTGTTGCCATTAAAGGACGTTTATGAAAAATGCTATGAAAAACCGAAGCCTATTTCATTCCGCTCTCGCATTGCTGCTTTGCCTTTCATCGGGAATTAGTGTAGTTCGGTCAGAGGATAGTATCGTCGATCGCGTACCAGAGGACCTGTCGCTGGTGCTGTCTCTTGATGTGGAAAGAATGCTTGAGAGCGATCTGGTGCAGGCCTTGCCAGTGGAAGTGCTCGAAGTCTTGTTGCAACAGAACGTGGGTGTGGAATTGGCGTCCATTAAACGCATCGTGGTTGGAATGCAGGTTCCAAGTCAAGTAAATCCTCCTAAGATGCTTGTATTAGTAGAGTTGGCTACTGATATTAATGCTTCAGATTTGTTGCCCACGATTGTCGGTGAAAGACAGCCAATAGATCTCGGAAAGGGCGTAAAGGGGTTTGTCCTGCCATTTCCTGGAGTCAATGTTTCTGTGGCAGTGGACAGTAAGCGCGTCGTTATTGCAGGTACGGATTTAGCAGTAAAAAATGCAAGCGTTGCACAAGCTGATCCAGAAAATATGACCCAATCTAAATTGCGAGCGTTAGATCCAAAGTATCCGGTATCCATTTTGGCGAACTTGAGCAATGTGCCTGTTGATTACAAGCAACTCGCGGCTGCGACCGTTGGAGACGAAGAACTTCCTGCCAATATTAAGCTGTTGATTGCCAAGCTAATGCAATTGGAAACAGTTCATCTGAAAATGGCTTTGGATATCGATGGCATCGACGGTGAGCTTGATTTAGATGCTGCGGATCATGAGTCGGCTATGGCTCTGAAAGAGCAAATGATGGCAATGTTGGGCGAGTTGCGAGCTATGTTGATCGCTCAGATGTCAACAATTAGTTCGAGCGATCCATTGGTGGATGCAGCCTTAATGAAATATGTCGAACGAATTAGCGGACAGGTCGTCGACAGTTTGAAACCAACAGTTGATGGTGCACAACTGCGATTCCAGGGACGCGGCATAACGAGTGTTGCGGTATCCGGAACTTTGGTGGGATTACTATTGCCTGCGGTTAGTAGTGCACGAAATGCTGCAAGACGAATGTCGTCTCAAAACAACCTTAAGCAAATCGGATTAGCTCTTTTCAACTATCAGGATGCGTTTGGCGAACTGCCTACCGGGGAATCTGATCGGATTAAATACAAAGATGGAAAACCACTATTGAGCTGGCGAGTCCATATCCTTCCATTTCTAGAACAGGACGCGCTTTATCGTCAATTTAAATTAGATGAACCTTGGGACAGCCCACATAACCTCCCCTTGTCAAAAATGGTTGTACCAATCTTTACTGATCCGCGACATGATTTAGCGCCAGGTATGACGACATACCAGATACCATTTGGTAAAGATTCGTTAATGGGGCGACATGAAAAGACTCAAATTCGTGACGCGTTGGACGGCGGCGCTCGCACGATCATGACTGTCAACGTTGGCCCCGAGCACGCCGTGCCATGGACAAAACCGGTTGACTGGAAATTCGATCGGGTAAATCCGGTGGCTTCGGTCGGTCGCGCAACTTCCAATGGTTCTTTTCAAGTGGGATTGGCAGACGGATCTGTAGTAGAACTGTCGTTTAGGATTGCTCCGACGCTGTTGTTGAATTTGCTTAACCGTAATGATGGAAGGTGAATCGGTTCGGTAGTGGTCAGCGGTAGGGTCGATCAGCTAAGTATGTCGTGGATGACATTGCCACGATCGATGTCCAGCCGTTTCCTGCCGGGCACTTCGATGCGTCGGTTGTCGATGCCCAGAAGATGCAGCACCGTAGCATGAAGATCAGTGACGTAATGGCCTTCGCCTAATGCGTGGTAACCTAATTCGTCGGTTGCACCATGAACATAGCCCCGCTTTAGCCCAGCGCCGGCAAACCAAACCGTAAATCCATTTGGATGATGGTCACGACCGGTTGGTGTTCCACTTCGGGTTTCCAGCCCTGGAGTGCGGCCAAATTCAGTGCAAAAGACGACCGCCACATCGTCCATTAAGCCTCGCCGTTTGAGGTCTTTTAATAGGCCCGCGACAGGCTTGTCTACTGAAAGACATTGCGTCGCATGTTTGGCTTTAAGATTGGTGTGTTGATCCCATGTTCCATACGGTGAGGGAAAGACTTGCACAAAACGAACACCGCGTTCGACCATGCGCCGTGCGGCGATCAAGCGTTCACCGGCGACTTTTGTAGCGGATTGGTCGATGCCGTATAGATTCAGGCACTCTTCTGTTTCGGCGGATAGATCGACAGCTTCAGGGACGGCAGACTGCATCCTGTAGGCCAACTCATAGGACTTGATTCTGGCTGACAGTTGTTTGTCGGTTGGGTTTTCTTCGGCGACGAGTTGGTTAAGTCCATTAACTAAGTTGAATTCATCTTGCTGTTGCAAGACGGATTGCTCACCAAATCGCTTCCCGAAAGGAAGTGGGTTGTTTGGGTCGAGTGCTAAGGGCACCCCCGTGTGCTGAGGGCCAAGGTAATGAGAGCCAATAGACTCTCTTGTGTCAGTTCGAGTTGGGCCACCAAGCACAACAAAGCGTGGCAGGTTTTCATTGATGCTGCCAAGGCCGTAATGCGCCCATGCACCGACACTTGGTTGGACTTCATCCAGACGATGCCGTCCCGTGTGGATTTGATTTTCTGCAGCGTGGTCATTGTCAGTGGTCCACATGTTTCTGACAAACGAAATGTCATCCACGCACGTTGCAAGATGTGGCCACCAGTCGGTCATTTCGATGCCGGACTCTCCATGTGCCTTATACCCAATTTGCATCGGGAATATTTTCTTGTACACATCGCGAATGTTTAACTCTTCAGCCGGTGCACTGCGAAAACGTTTTTTATGCAAAGGGGAAAGTGATGGGTCTGGAAACGGAGTTTCGGAAAACGTCTTACCGGCGTATTTCGTCAATGCGGGTTTCGGATCAAAGGTCTCCATGTGGCTGTAACCGCCGCTGAGAAATACCCATATGATTGACTTAGCTCTGGGTGGAAAGTGCGGTTGACCCGTCGGTGTGTGTGGGTTCTCAGCTTTGAGAATTCCGTCGCTGGCTAACATGCTTCCCATAGCCAGACCGGTAAAGCCCATTCCGTAATCGGCGGAGCGACTGATGAACTGTCTTCGGTTGGGATGGTTTGGCATCTTACTTCTGGTCCTCTAGCGTATAGTCACGAAGTCGTTGTGATTGAACATCGCACGTACAAATCCCTGACGTCGTGCCTGAAGATCAACGATGGAATCTGCGTTGTTTAAGTAATGCTGAGATAACTGTTGTTCCGCATCTGTCGGTAAACGGTTGATGACGAGTAGAAACACTTCTTTGATAAAATCTGTGTCGGCTAGATCTTTGAGTTGTGTGTAAATGGCAACCGAATTGCTGTGTATGATCGGGCTGTTACTCATTGCCAAAGCCTGTTGTGGCACGACAGAAACCGTCCGACGATAACACTCTGTTGGATTCGGCGGATCGAACAATTCTGCCATTTTGGAGTTGCCACCGTCTTCAGGATACACTTCGTAATAAAGGCTCCTGCGTGTTGTCTCGTTAACAGTGGTGTTGAGGAGTACCTGGCCACCCACGGTTCTGTCGAGAGAGCCGCCTGTAGCGAGAATGCTATCACGTACCACTTCAGCTTCCATTCGTCCTTGGTTCATCCGCCAAAGCAATATGTTGTCGGGGTCGATTGCTATGTTTTGTTTTGTGTCGGTTTGGGATGTGGACTGTTGATAGGTATGACTTGTGACAATCAGCTTGTGTATATGCTTCATGCTCCAGTCGTTTTCTATGAATTCGACGGCAAGCCAGTCCAACAAGTCTGGATGTGAAGGTCGCTTGCCGTTTCGCCCAAAGTCAGTAACGGTCGATACTATGGGCTGATGGAAATGGCGTCCCCATATATGATTTACCGCAACGCGTGGCGTCAGAGGGTGCCGATTGTCCGTGATCCATTTGGCTAGGGCAGCGCGTCGACCGGTGGTTGTTTGTGAAGTAGTGAGGCTCAGTCGCCGGTACATTGACTCCTTAGAGGGATCCTGCGCTTTTGCGGTTGCAAGTGACTTTGATGAATCTGAAACCGCTGCCGTGGCTTTTTGTATCTTAGCGTCACGATCCTTGTCATCTGCACTTAGTTCGGTGGCCCGCAGTTGAGCCAATTGAGCTTCCGCGTGTTCCGCTTCCGCATTTGCAATATGGCTCTTCGCTTGAAGTTCAATTGCTGAAGAAGTGAGTCTTGCGATTGCGTCTTCTTCAAGCTTGTCACGTATCGCGTTATCCGCATCAATGACAGCGAGAATTGCCTGGAGATTCGATGCGGCGGCTTGCAGCCGCAGTTCTGCAGTTCGGTGTGGGAGATCGTGATTAGTTAAACGGCTGCGCGCAGCGGTCAGTGCATCATATGCAGCGGATGCGGAGCTTGCCTCACCGAGGCGGGTGACTTGGGCAAACGCTGGTGCGACGTTAGCTGTTTTACTGCTGTGCCAACCTTGTATGCCGACAGGTGTGTTTCCGTCGCTGAATTCAGGTGGCTCGAATCCACTTCTAAAATGGAAATCTGCAGAGGTGAACGTGACGTTGTCGAGCAACACTTGTGAACCGGTACGTGTGTCGAATGTGATCGGCTGATTCTTGTGTACTGCTGCATTCCAGCCGTTTAACGCGATCGATATGTTATCCACGACGACATTGTCCGAGGTCGTGTCCGTGATGTTTACTTTGGCGGTGTCAGCTTCTGCATGAATTGTGAGGACGACGCGGAAGTGACGTTCATCTTTTGCAACATCGTACCGGCCAAGGGTGACTTCCGTGAAGGTACTCGGTTGGTAGCCACTTATTCTTCCGCCAACGAAGCCGAGGTATAACGCCGTGCGGTGCGTTTCAGTGTTCTGGGCTAGTTGGAAGTTGAAATGATTGTCCTTGAGGATGCTGAGATTGAAGCCTAACTCAGCTCCGTCAACTAATTCGGTGAATCCCGGAAAACTATGATGCATAATTATCCGGCCGCTAGTTGCGTCTAATAGCAACGACTGCTTTCCGTCGATTGGCCCGGTTTCACCTTTGGCAATCGCGGCTTTTAGTGTGTTTTGAAAATTAGTCTCTGCGGTTGTGACTTGCTGCTTAAGCTCTGTGGTATCGAGGGCATGGGATGTAGCCTTCTCAAACGCAGTTGTTGCGGAGTTAACTTCGTCACGAGCCTTTTTTACATGCTCTTCTTGGATATGCGGCCGTGAACTCGGGTTCCAACCATACATAGGTAGGGAAATTGGAGCGATCTCAGGGAATGGGACGTCAATAAACTCTGGCACCCCTGGCGGAATCGTCCCGCGGTCTCGCACCTTATTTCTTTCATCCCCGTCGGTATAAAACCATGTCGTCTTATCGGGAAACTCGTCAAATACGCGTACCATGCCATTTCGTGTGACA
>Ga0114933_10000818_pt1 | contig 36357 bp, 26 predicted proteins | sample 4SBtaG_FD_89691 | JGI IMG/M metagenome (GOLD analysis project Ga0114933, IMG submission 89691) | Deep subsurface microbial communities from Kolumbo volcano to uncover new lineages of life (NeLLi) - 4SBTROV12_W25 metaG | ecosystem: Environmental > Aquatic > Marine > Volcanic | place: Kolumbo... | reverse complement strand
GTTGGACTGTCCATTACGATATTTGTAGGCATTAGGGGTCCTTCTTCTAGTTCAACAATTGCAGTAACAAATGGAACATCATCAACAAATCCAGGATGAGGCGCTCTTTCTACTATTGAAAATGTAAATAAAGTTGCTTTTCCTGAAGCCTTTATCCATTTTGTATCCTTTCTCATCGCACCAGGTGAAATATCCCTTGGATAAAAGTAAGGACCATTGACTGGACATTCTCTTAGCCATAATTCTTCTTGTTTAGCTTTTTCCCAGTAAAAGTCAGATTCTCCTTGAGGACTTGGTATAGGTTTTTTGTAATCGTTAGCCATTTTAAACTCCTTAATTAATCAATTGCTAGAATTATAGTTCCTGTAGATGACAGAGCACCTCCAGTACCATTTATAAGACATGTTTTCGGATTTTCGAGTTGACGTTCTCCTGTCTCACCTCTTAGCTGTCTAACAGCTTCAAGAACCAAAAACATTCCATACATCCCAGTATGGCAATATGATAATCCTCCTCCGTTTGTATTCATAGGAAAATCTCCACCAGGTGCTGTTCTTTGATTAGCTACAAAATCTGCACCTTCTCCAGGTTTGCAAAAACCTAAACTCTCTAGTGTTGCTAAAACAGTATATGTAAAAGAGTCATAAATCATTGCCAGGTCTATATCATCATGAGTTAATCCTGACATTTTTAAAGCAGCAGGACCTGTGTTTCTAGCCGTTGTTCTTGTTAAGTCAGGCATCTGAGATATAATTCCGTGATCATGACCTTCGGATACACCAAGCACCCAAACTGGTTTTTTTGGTAAAGTATTAGCTATTTCTTTTTTCGTAACAATATACGCTCCTCCGCCATCTGTAACTAAACAGCAGTCAAATAGATGAAATGGCCACGAAATCCATCTTGAATCATGATAGTCATCAAATGTCATAGGATCTTTCATATAAGCCTTAGGGTTTTTTAATGCCCATTTTCGAGTTGAAACTGCAATTTCAGCTAATGCTTGCCTAGTTCTTTCTTCTCCATATAAATGCATATATCTCATGCAAGCCATAGAATAGTTAATTGGCATTCCAATAAATCCATAAGGAATTTCGTATTGGCTAGCCGGATCTGACAGGTTTGGACCAGGTCTATTTCTTGCACTTCTTCCTGCTTCTCCATGAGTTACCAATACTGTTTCACAGTAGCCTGCGTTTATTGCAGCCATGGCATGAGCAATATGTATTTCAAATGAAGATCCTCCAACAGCAGTAGAATCTGTATATTTAATGTTAGTTAATCCCATAAATTCAGCAGTATTTAATGTTGAAGTTCCTGCTGTTATTATTCCGTCAATATCACTGGCTTCCATTCCAGCATCTTCGATAGCATTGTAAGCTGCTTCGGCATGTAACTGTAAATTAGATTTGTTTTCTATTTTCCCAATTTCATCTGACTCAGCAACTCCGACAATTGCTACAGATCTAGATAAATCTGACATAAAATTCTCCGTTCCTTTTTTAATTAATTCTAGCTTACAACTTTATATATCTAATCTTCAATAAAATTAATTGTTATTTCTATACATGATTAGATTTTTTGATTTATACGTCAAAATCAGAGTTAATATCAACCCGGAAATAGTTACAACTTGTAATGAGATTACTATCCCTATGATATCAATAAGATACCCACTAATTATTAATCCTATTGGCAATGTGAATATTGCTAATTGTCTTATACCTATAATTCTTCCGATCATATTTTTTTGAGCAATACTGAGGATTAGTACGGCCATGCTAATCATGGATATTGATCCAGCAATTCCATATAAGAATAGTATAAGTGATAATAATAATTTATTTTCTACAATACTTGTAGCAAGCATAATGCAGTGCCATAAAAATAAAGATATGAAAATCAATTTCCCCGGATTATTTGATAGATTTTTAGTTGCTAATAATAGAGATCCAGCTAATGCACCTAATGCTAGAAAAGCATTAAACATTGCTAAATCTGACGCATTGCCCTTCACTATATCTTTAATAATAAAAGGGAGATATGCTTGAGGCAGGGTAAATAGGATTAGATTAGCCAATCCAGCTGCAAGAATAACTGAAATTAAAATTTTACTTTCTCTTAAATAGACAATACCTATTTTAATTTCAGTTATGATATTAATAGATTTTTTATTTATCCCTTCTATTTTGATAGGCAAAATTATAATTATTGAAATTATATACAGCAATGCTATTAAAATATAAGTTTCAGTTATCCCATAATTTGAATATATCCATGCTCCTAATATTGGACCGATAATTTTTGAAAAATCCATGGTAGATCTCAGAATACCTGAGGCATTTCGTAGATCCTTTTTGGGCACTAATAATTGTGTTAAAGATTCTCTTGAAATTCTGTCAGAAGTTCGCGCAATCCCGTAAAAAAATGTGATAAATATAATTCTATAGGTACTTAATTGGTTAATATAAGAAATAAATAAAAATATTAAAGAATGTAATAGCATATAAGATCTCGAAGTTAACAAGCTATTTTTTTTGTTGAAATTATCTATTATTCCTCCTATAAATGGGGCAAATATAGTACTGAAAAATCTAATGGCAGTGTATATTCCTAAGATTAATCCAGATTCTGTTTTGGTGATAATTACCCATGACATTACTAGCATTTCAATTTGGTCTGACATAGATATCAAACTATCCGAAAGCCATAATTTTCTAAATCTAGGATTTTTTAATTGTCCTGGGTATATCATTTTGTTTGTTATCCAACCTGAAAGAAAATATTATTCCGACAAAACACAAAAAAGCGCTAAAAATTCCACCTATTTGATGAGAATCAGTAAGTTCTCTTAATAATCCTATAATAAATGGACCTCCAAACCCTCCAATTTCTGCGGATGCAAAAAACATTCCAGCTGCTGTGCCAATTTTTTGAGGCCCTATATCTTTGTGTTCCATTAAGATTAAAGTAGATAAAGGCATAAGAGCTATTTTGAAAATTGTTACTAATAGAATTGACCCAATTAACAAATATCCTGACGAAAACCCTATGCCTATACATCCAATCGAGCAAATTACAAGAATATAGATAATCGCTTCTTTCCTTTTACTTTTAGGGAATAAAGATGTTATTAATATGAGGGATAGTAAGCTTATTATTGTACAAATAGAAGTTATATATCCGGCTTGGGTTATGCTGAAATTTTTGTCTATAAGCATGGAAGGAGCCCATGCTCCCATTGAATGATTTATGAAGAAAAAAATAATAGATAATGCCATTATTGTTCTTACAGTTTTAATTTTGAATAATTCTTTATATGAAGTTTTATTAGAAGGCAAAGGTTTGATACTAGTTGAATTTTCGTTTTTTGAAAATATTATCCACACAAACATTACAAAAACTAAAACTAGACCGTAAACAAAGGAAATCATTCTCCAATTATTAAAATACAGAGTAATATTTGCAGCGGTCGCAAAAGCTATAGCATTTCCAATTACCGGCCCAGTAGTATAAATTCCCGAAGCTATTCCTCTCTTTGAATCTTTGAACCATGTTGCTACTAATTTGGGAGATCCGGAGGATGCTATCGGGCCTCCGAAACCAAAGAGAGCAACAGATAGCATTAAAGTATAAAAATCTACAGCCAGACCTCTTGTAATCATAGAAATCAACATTACTATAATGCCAATTAAAACTGATTTTTTTAATTTCCATTTATCTATGATTGTTCCAGTAGGTATTGCAGTAAATATATATATAAATTGCCAAAATCCTAAGATTATTCCCATTTCTGTGTAAGTAAGATTTAATTTGTCAATTAATAGTGGAGAAATTGGAGATAATGACCCACTAACTAAGCCAAAGCATGTATATACACTCCACATTAAAATAAGCATAACCCAATGATAATTATTTTTAAGATTCATTTGGTTTTTCTTTTTTGTCTGCAGGGCTTCCCGCGGGACAAAAAACTCCTATAAGTTCAAGTTCTATTTTTGAATTTTTATTTTCTAATCTGTGCATAGTGCCTGGAGGTAAATATACACTGTTACCTTCTTTGATTGTTGCTTGTTTATCATCATAATGTACAATTCCTTCTCCTTTTATTATATAAATCACTTCTTCGTATGTATGCTCATGAAAAGGAGCTTTTACTTTTTTTATATATCCTAAAAACTGAGTGACATATTTAGATCCAAATTTTGGGTCAATTAACAATTTAAAATATCTGTCTTTACCTGCAGGCAATGGTTGCTGATCTTTTTTATCTACAAAAGGTATTAATTGCGAATTATGTTTGATTTTAGCTTTTTTTAAGTGTTGGTCTTCAAATTGAGGACTTTGTATTATTAATATTGATGAGTAATCAGATGCTAAATTTTTTATTTCCAATTTTATATTTTGATCAATTAAAAATGCTGTTCCAGATTCTAATATTAACTTATTGTTTTTTTGCTCAGTAATCAGCGATATCTTCCCACTTAAAATATAAGCAATTTTTTGTGATTTTTGAGTTTTATTAAAGATTACTGAATTATCTTTTAAATATAGGATGCTTTGAATTAAGTTTTTACATCCCGATTCTGAATCTATTATTGTTTTTGAGTAAGTCTTATGAGGAGATTTGTCTATTTTGTTATTATGAACAATTTTAATCATGGATTTTTATAAAAATTGAATTAGCAATAAAGTTGTTTATATTTTATATTACATGTTTCATCAACTAAAGAAAAATTTGAAAAAAGTTCTTTTTAATTTTTTGTTATAATATATCTTTAAATTTAAGCAGGTGTTTAATTGAATGATTATCAAGTAGTAGTAATTGGCGGAGGACCAGGCGGATACGTAGCTGCAATAAGAGCAGCACAATTGGGGTTAAAAACTTCTTTAATTGAAAAAGATACCGTTGGAGGCTTATGTCTTAATTGGGGATGTATTCCTTCTAAAGCATTACTAAGAAACGCTGAAGTTTTGAATTTGATAAAAAATTCAAAAGAATTTGGTATTCAGATAGACAATTTCACTCCAGACTTTTCTGAAGCTGTAAAAAGAAGTAGAAAAGTTGTTAAAAAATTGACTTCAGGCGTTGGATTTTTGTTAAAAAAGAATAAAGTCGATTTAATATCTGATACTGCAACTTTAAACAGTAGTAATGAAATCAAATTACAAAATGCAGATAAAATAATAACTGCCGATAATATTATTCTAGCTACAGGATCAAATTTCCGTGAGTTTCCCAACATGCCAATTGACGAGAAAAGAGTTATAACAAGTAGGCAAGCATTAGAATTAAAAGATGTTCCTAAAAAAATTGCCATAGTAGGAGGCGGTGCAACTGGTATTGAATTCAGTTATATTTTCAATGCATATGGAAGTGAAGTTACTATTATTGAACTTGCTGATCGTATACTCAATAAAGAAGATTCGGATGTAAGTAAAGAATTAACTAAATTGTATGAAAAAAAGGGAATAAACATATTACCTAAAACTCAAATAAAAAATATTGAAGTTTCAGACAAATCTGTTTTAGCGAATTTGTCTGTAGATGGTGAAGAATCTTCGAAGGAATTTGATATTTTGATGGTTGCAGTTGGTGCTGAAGCAAATACTAATAATTTAGGTCTTGAAGATGCAGGTGTTGAGTCAGAAAACGGATGGATTAAAATTGATAAGTATATGAATACTAATATTAGTAATATTTATGCCATTGGTGATGTTACAGGAAAACTTTTACAAGCACATGTGGCTTCTCATCAAGGAGTTGTTGCTATCGAGAAAATTGCTGGGTTAAATCCTGAGCCAATAGAAGATTACTTAGATATGCCTAGAGCTATATATTGTGAACCTCAAGTTGCTAGTATAGGATTAACAGAAGAAGAAGCTAAAGCAAAAGGATATAAAATAAAAACAGGAACTTTTCCTCTGGCTGCAAGTGGGAAAGCATTGGGATTGGGAGATACTGAAGGTTTTTCAAAACTAATTTTCGATTCAGAAATTGGAGAACTATTAGGAGCACACCTTATAGGATCTAATGTATCAGAGTTGTTAGGTGAAATTGGGATATTGAAATTACTTGAAGGCTCTTCTAAAGAAATAGGAGATTTAGTACATCCACATCCAACTATTTCAGAAATATTAAAAGAATCAGCACTTGGTTCACTTGGCAGCGCGATACACATATAATAATAAATTACTTTTATGGATAAAAAAATAGCAAAAAAATATTTGTTTGAAATGCTTAAGATTAGGCAATTTGAAGAAGCTTGTGGAAGAATGTACATGCAAGGGAAAATAAAAGGATTTTTGCATTTGTATATCGGTGAAGAAGCTATTGCAGTTGGATCAATTTCGGAGCTTTCTCAAGATGATTATATCATTACGCATTACAGAGATCATGGTCATGCTTTAGCAAGAGGAATGGACCCAAATAAAGCCATGGCTGAATTGTACGGCAAGGTTGATGGAACAAGTAGAGGAAAAGGTGGTTCTATGCATCTTTTTGATTCTAATTTGAACTTTATGGGAGGACATGCGATTGTAGGGGGACATTTGCCAATAGCAGTTGGGATTGCTTTGGGCATAAAGAAACAGAAGAAAAAAGGGTTGGTAATGTGTTTCTTTGGAGATGGTGCTGTGAATGAAGGAGAATTTCATGAATCAATGAATTTGGCTGCTTTATGGGAATTACCAATAATATTTTATTTGGAAAACAATCAATATGGAATGGGGACACATGTAAAAAGATCTTCTGCTAACCCTGAGATGTTGTACAAATTTGCTGATTTATACAATATGCCCTCTACCAAGATAGATGGTATGGACGTAGTCACAGTTAGGGACTCAGCACGAGAAGCTATTGATAAAATCAGAAATGAAAGTGGTCCAATATTGATCGAAGCAATGACATACAGATTCAGAGGACATTCCATGGCTGACCCTTCAGAGTATAGAGAGAATGAGGAAGTTCAACAATGGCAAAAAGAAAAAGATCCTATTGAATTATTTAAACAGCACTGTTTTACTAACAACATTTTAAGTAAAGAGGAAGCTGAATTGATTAATCAAGAGGTAAAAGAAGTTATAAAAGAATGTTTAGATTTTGCAGAAAATAGTCCATTCCCTGACATGAATGTCGCAGCAGATAAAATTTATAATAATTAGTGAGTAAATGAGTTTATAAAATGCCTGAAATGAATTTGAGACAAGCACTTGCAAAAGGATTAAGAGAAGCACTTGATACAAATGACAATGTATTTTTAATAGGAGAAGATATAGGGATGTACGGTGGCCCTTATGCGGTTACCAAAGATCTATTTAAAGATTATGGACCAGAAAAGATTATGGACACTCCAATATCTGAATCTGGTTTTGTTGGAGCTGCGATAGGTTCGTCTATGGTTGGAATGAAACCTATTGTGGAGATTATGACAATAAATTTCTCATTATTAGCAATTGATCAGATTGTTAATCATGCAGCTAAGATGCACTATATGTCAGATGGACAATTGAGTGTTCCGATAATTATCAGAACAGTAACTGGAGCGGGTGGTAGATTAGCAGCTACGCATTCTCAAAGCTTTGAAGGATGGTATGCTTCTGTACCTGGATTAAAAGTTGTTGCTCCTTCTAATCCGAATGATGCCTTAGGTTTGTTAAGATCATCTGTAAATGATAACAATCCAATTATTTTTGTTGAACATTCAATGTTATATGGAGTAAACGGAGAAGTACCAGATCAATATTATGAAACTCCTATTGGCATTCCAAAGATTATTGAATCGGGAGAGGATCTAACTATAATTGCATGGTCTGGAATGATACCTGTTGCCCAAGATGTTTCTAGCAAACTAAAAGAAAAAAATATTCAGTGCGAGATAATTGATCTTAGAACATTAAACCCTATTGATTTTGAATTAATATTTAATTCTGTTAAAAAAACTAATAAAGTAGTAATATTAGATGAGTATTGGGAAACTGGATCATTTGGGGCGTATATAAGTTCAGTTATTCAAGAAAATTGTTTTGATGATTTAGATGCTCCAATTTCAGTAGTAAATAGCATGAACATTCCTATGCCTTACAGTGCTGATTTAGAAGATCAAGTTGTTCCAAATACCGAAAGAGTTTTGAAGAGAATTAATGATTTAATTGGTTTATAGGGGGTTATAATTTGGCAGAAGAACTTAACATGCCTCAAATGGGGTATGACATGAAAGAAGGTGTAGTTGTTAAGTGGCTTAAAGAAGTAGGCTCGTCTGTTAATATAGGAGATCCTATAGCTGAAATCGAAACAGACAAAGCTGTAGTAGAATTCGAGTCATATGCTGAAGGTACTTTACAAGAAATTTTAGTTGAAGAAGGCACTAAAGTTAATGTAGGTGATGCTATAGCTATTGTTGGAGATGGATCTGCTGAGCCTGAAGAAGCATCTGTTGAGCCTGAAGAAGCATCTGTTGAGCCTGAAGAAGTATCTGTTGAGCCTGAAGAAGTATCTGTTGAGCCTCGCATTGAAGAATCAGTAAGTAGTGAATCATCAAATATTAAGATAAAAGCTTCTCCTTTAGCAAAGGTGTTGGCTAAAGATAATAACATTGATTTAAAAGATGTATCAGGAAGTGGCCCAGGAGGTAGGATAGTTAAATCTGATGTTATGAATATTATAGATGGTGGCAAATCTGAAGAAGTAGTAGAAGTTGCCCCACCTAAACCAATTACTCCAAAATCCGATGACAACAGTACTTCTCAATCAAATAATCCACAAGAAAGTAATAAGATGCGTGCGCAAATTGCAAGAGTAACTCAAAGAAGTAAACAGGAAGTTCCTCATTATTACCTTTCTACAGAAATTAATATGGATAAAGCTTTAGAAATTCGATCTCAAATTAATTCAAAATTAGAAAATCAGAATATTAAAATTAGTATCAATGATTTAATAATCAAAGCGGCTGTAGAAACATTGAAAAAATATCCGATTTTCAATAGTAGATATGAAAATAATTCAGTAATTACAAATGACGAAATAAATATTTCTATAGCGATAGCTCTTGATGATGGTTTGATTCTTCCTGCCATTATTGGTTGTAATGACAAAGATATAAAGGATATATCTAATTCAACAAAAGACTTAGTGGAAAGAACCAAGAATGGTAAATTAACAAGTGCTGAATACACCAAAGGAACTTTTTCTATAAGTAATTTAGGGATGTTTGATGTTAATAATTTCTTGGCAATAATTTTACCACCTCAAACTTCTATGCTGGCAGTAGGATCAGTTAAGAAAACACCTGTTGTAGGTGTCGATGACAGTATATCTGTTTCTAATATTATGCATGCAAGTTTATCTGCTGATCATAGGGTTACAGATGGAGCTGCAGGAGCATTATTTATAGCAGAATTAAAAAATAATTTGGAAAATCCCGTTAATTTGATAATATAAAATAATATATACTGTATTTATTATGAATATTGCTAAATTAGTATCAATAACGCCAAAAGCAGAAGAAACAATCGCTTATATTGCAAGAGTGAGCAATCCTAAAAATCAAGAAAATGAAAATTATGAAGGATTGCTAAAGTATATGATAGAACATTATCATTGGTCACCATTTGAACAAGCATATATGACTATTGAAATCCAAACCACACTTGCTATTGCTACGCAAATTTTAAGGCATAGATCTTTTACTTATCAACAATTTAGCCAAAGATATGCGGAAAAAAATCTTATTATTGACTCTGTAGATTTACCTGAACTAAGAAGGCAGGACACAAAAAACAGACAAAATTCAATTGATGATATTTCTGAGGACGTTAAAAAAGAATTTAATTCTAGAATTAGAAAGCATTTTGATGAGTCAACAAAATTATACAATGACATGTTGGACCAAGGAATAGCTAAGGAAAGTGCTAGATTTGTTTTGCCTCAAGCAACTACAACAAGGATGTACATGACAGGGACAATAAGAAGCTGGATGCACTATATTGATCTTAGAACAGGGCATGGTACTCAGAAAGAACACATGGATATAGCTAATCAAATAAAAGAAATATTTAAAGATAATCTGCCTGTTATTGCATCAACTATGAATTGGTAAAAAAAAAGCCCGGTTTGAATATTACCGGGCTTTTTTAATTTTGCTTTATTACTTAATTAGTTATTTTTTCTGTAATTCAATCTAACGTAGCCAGATATTGAAATTAACATAATACCTAGTGTCAAAATAATGTAAGATAGGCTTTGCATGTTAGTATCATATGCACCTACACTTGGCAGTCCTGGGAAAGGACCTCTTCTTGCAATCACTGTATCCACAAGATGAATTATTCCATTGCTTGCTTCAATATCTGTTGCTGTGTAATTAGCTTGGTTGCTATCTAAGATTCTTATATCAATTTTTGAATCACCTGATAAAATATGTCCATTTAACACATGAACTTCAAGAGCTCTTTTAAGATTAGCTGAGTTTGTAGCTAATTTATCCCATTTATCGTCCCCATATGAAGTTATAGCGGTGTCTGTCGGGGCAATTAAAGTCATTGGACCTGTAGCTGAAAGATCAGAATTCATTCCAGCAGTATTAACTGCTTTAGCTAGCTTAGTTAATCTTGTGTCATTTTTAATTGTGGTATAAATATCATCAAGTTTAGATAATTTAAAAGATCCCATTTGATAAGCTTCAGATGTTGCTAAAACTGTACCTTGGTTTTTAGCTCTCATTAATGAGTTAAGTGCATCATTCATTAATATTGCACCTGTTTCAAAGTTCGAGAAAGTCTGAGCTTGTGTTCCAGATAGGACAGCAGCATCAGCATTACTTTGAATGATATCAAGAGCATTACTAGCTGAAGTTCCATTGTCATATACGTATGAACCTGTAATATTGGTTCCTATTGCTTTTGTTACAGCAGCTTTAGCTAATTTGATATGCGCTGTAACTCCATTTCCTACATCACCGTTTATTACATCCATCATTTTCTTTGAATTCAAAACAAGGTCTTCTGTAGTTTTGGCATTTTTACCTGCTGTAGCATGCGTTATGGCAGAGTCTAACACTCCTTCTAAGGCGGCTATTTCAGAATCTTTATTCACCAAAGCTCTGATGTTTTTAACATCTTGCCCTGGGATTGTATTTGCAAAAATAATTCTAGAAGATGCTCCGGACTCTTCTCTCACTTCAAGTCTTCTGAAGCTAAGTAAGATATCAGAATCAGAAGTGTAAGAAAGCTTTGCTGCTCCATCTTCATCGACACTAACTGCGCCAATACTTGTCTTTTTCATGGAGTCATCAAGCAAATAAGCGTTATAGCTCATTGAACCAGTTGGTGGCATAACACCTGTCATACTGACAGTTAGTGTGTTACCTGCAGATGATCCTGTTGAAATCATTGCAGAACCACTTCCTGAAACTGTTGCTGCATGAATTAGTTTTGCTGGCAAAGCTACAAATGCTATTGCCATTATTAAAGCTGTGTATCTCAATATATTTTTTTTGGGCATGATCTTCGCACCTTTATTTTTTCAATATTTAATCAAATTCAGAAAAGTATCTTATCACAAATTGACTTTTCTTCCTATATAAATAATAACTAATTTGTATATTATTTATTGCTTAAAGGTTGTACAAATATATACAGTAAACAATAAAGATTATATAAAAAAATTATTATACTGAATGAAATATATACAGAATCTCATTCATAGAAAATAGGTTTAGATGTCTTTTTTTTACAAATTTTAGCTGAATAAAACAAATTTTATTAAAAATAACAATTAAATTAGTAATTAATTTGATAGAAATAGTAAAAAATAATGTTTAAATCACATAAGGAAAAGAATGGTAGATAAGAGTGAAATTTATGATGTCATTATAATTGGAGGAGGAGTTATAGGGATAAGTATTGCTTACAAACTATCTAAAAGTAATATAAGGTGCGCAGTTATAGAAAAAAATTATCTTGGGAATGGAGCAACTCAGGCAGCTGCTGGAGTAATTTCCCCATTATTCTATGGAGATGATCAAATTAATTCTCCTATGAGGCAAATGAGAGAATTAAGTTATGAAATGTTTTTGAAACTAGAAGATGAATTTGAGGAATTGGAAATTGAATGCCCTTTTAATAAAACAGGAATATTTAGAACAGCTTTTGATGATAAAGAGCTAGAGTTATTAAAAAAATTGTCATATATAACAAGCAAATTAGGAGTTAAGTCTGAATTGGTAATTGATAGAAAGCAAAAAAACGAATTAAATTTTTTATCTGAAGAAATTAGAGGTGGGATGTTTTTTCCTGATGAAGGATACGTGGACGGGTTGGATTATGTAGGCAAATTAAAAAGTGCCATATTGAAAATGGGGTCTGATATTTTTGAAAATGAAGAATTTCTTGATTTTAAGATTGAAAATGATAATACAAATCAAATAATGACTTCAAAACGTAATTTTTTTGCAAATAATATAGTTTTTGCGACAGGTTCAACTAATATCCTTGAAAAATATGATATTTCTGAAGAATTAATTATAAATCCAGTGAAAGGACAATATATTTTGGTTAGATCAAAAGAATTTGAGCTACCTTACACTATTGGAGATGGAAGTTATGGACAAACTGATGAAGGCCCACAATATCAAGGATATTTAGTTCCAAGGAATAGTGGTTTGATTTACATTGGGGCTTCTAAACACTATGGTTTAAACGATAATATTATAGAATTAGAAGGAATTAATTTTTGCTTAGAAGTAGCAAAAAAATATTTAGGTAGTATAGAAAATTTTGAATTCATATCTGCTCATTCAGGTATAAGACCGCAGTCAAAAAAAGGAACTCCTATAATAAAAAAATTATTTAATAGTGATAATATTTTGTTTGTCTCCGGTCATTACACTCAAGGAATGATGTTGTCTTTAGGTACAGCCGAAATAATAAAAAATTATTTAACTAAGTCCGATGAAATATTATTTAATTTATTTAACGAGATGTAAATATGGAAACAAATATCAAAGTATATTCCAATTTGAATTTTGTGAATAATAACAATGGAGAAGCAAAGCAAATTACGATTTACGTAAAAAATGGGATTATCGATGAAATTTCTTATGCCCCCCCTGAAAAAGGAGTTGAATTTATTGATTGCAATAATGCATTTTTAATTCCAGGATTTGTTGACGGTCATGGACACATGACACACTTGGGTAAAAATCGATTTGAGGTTGATTTATCTTCATGTAAATCTGAAGAAGATGCAATTGATAAAATTGATGAGTTTTACAAACAAAACAAATCATTGAAATGCATACTTGGAGGAGGATGGAATCAAGAGAATTGGGAACCCAAATCACTTCCTGATAATAAAAAACTGAGTTTGAAATTCCCAGATATTCCAGTGATCATGACTAGAGTCGACGCTCACGCAGTGTGGGTAAATAAAAAAGGTATGGAGTTAGCTAAAATAGATACTAATACTTCTCCTCCTGATGGAGGAGAAATATTGATAGATGATAATCAGGTTACAGGTATTTTAGTGGATAAAGCACAAAGTTTAATAAAAAATGTTATTCCTAATGAAACAATTGAAGATGTGAAAAATTGGATACTTGAAGCACAAAAAATTTGTTTGTCTCAAGGAATAACGGAAATTCATGATGCAGGAATAAATGAAATTCAATACCAAGCATATTTATCTTTGGTTAAAGAAGATAAATTAAAAATAAGAGTATATGCAATGGCTAATCAAGAATTATTTGAAAAAGGTGTGAATATTACTAATAAAAATCTTTTTGAATTAAGAAGTGTAAAATTAGTTTCTGATGGAGCATTAGGATCAAGAGGAGCTGCGCTGATAGAAAATTATAGTGATTATGACACTAAAGGGATTTTGATATTAGATAGAAATAAATTGAAAAATTTATTAAAAAAAGCATTTGATCAAAATTTTCAAGTATGTGTTCATGCAATAGGTGATAAAGCTAATAGAGAATTAATAAATGCTGTAGAAGATGTAAAAGAGTCTAAATCTTTACCTTCTGATCATCGTACTAGGATAGAGCATGCACAAATTATTAAAAAAGATGATTTGAAAAGAATTTTTAATAATAATATTATTGCAAGCATACAGCCTGTTCATTGTATTTCAGATATGTATATGGCCGAAGACAGATTGGGTTCCAGGATTGACGATGCGTATTTATGGGCTACTCTATTGGATAATAAAATAAAAATAATGGGAGGTTCAGATTTTCCAGTAGAAGATTGCTCTCCTTTGATTGGAATTCACGCTGCAGTTAACAGACAAAAAATAAATTATTTACCTGTTGATGGATGGAAACCCAAAGAAAAGCTAAACATTAAAGAAGCTGTAAATATGTTCACCAAGCATACCGCCTTCGGATCCTTTAAAGAAAATATCAAAGGAGAAGTGTTAGAGGGTTATATGGCGGATTTTACACTGATAGATCAAAATATATTCAATTTAGACCATTCAAAAATATTGAACATTAAAATAATGGGCACAGTAGTAGATGGGGATTTAGTGTATAGTACTTTTTAGTTGTCTAAATGTAGATCTTTTGCCAAATCTACGATTATGTCTGTAGCCATATCAAAACTCATAGAGCTAGTGTTCAGAACTGCGTGGTAGTTAAATCTGTTATCAGGGTCTTGGATATCGAATACTTTATTAAAATATTGAATCCTAGCTTTGTCTCGATTTTCCATTAATTCTTTGGCTTTTTCTTCGCTTACATTTTCAAATGACGCAATTCTGCTTACTCTATCTTTTTCTTCTGCAATTAATCCAACCCTTAAGACTTTAGGATGATTTTTAAGGATAATATTAGCACCTCGTCCAACAATAACTATACTGCCTAATTCTGCTAGCTGGAGAACAGTTTGCTGAACTCCTTTTGAGTAATCAATATCATTTAAATGGTATTTTTCACTATTTTCTTCTGAACTAAGATCTTCAAACTCATGAGTTAAGAAAGCTGCTGCACCAGGGCCAAAATGGGGGTCTCCAACTGCACCTGAGAAAGCTGATTTTTCTAGTATGTCAGAAACTTTTTGCAATATTGATTCAGTAAATGAAGAAGGTTTTTCTTCTTTTTTAGTAAATAGTTCTATATCCATTCCACTTTGAAGAGCAGCTTGTTTAATTATATCTTTATCAACATAATCTATACTTAATTTTTTAGCCACCATGGGACCAATAATTCTTCCACCGCCTGCTGTTAGTCCGCCTAATGCAATGACTGGCATTGTTTTGTCCTCTCTAAAATAATTAAATAGATGGGTTCATTATATCATTTTTTGTTGATCAGATGTGTTTTTAAAAATTTACTAGTTAATGATTTTTTTTCTTTTAATAATTCTTTAATATTGCCTTCATAGATAACATGTCCCCCTTCGTCACCAGCTCCTGGCCCAAGATCTATTATCCAATCTGCTGATTTAATGATATCTAAATGATGTTCAATAATTAGTACGCTATTCCCAGAGTCAACTAATTGTTGTAACACCTGAATTAACATGTTGCAATCTTGAAATGATAATCCTGTAGTTGGTTCATCTAAAATATATAAAGTTTTGCCTGTGGATCTTTTTGATAGTTCTGAAGATAATTTGATTCTTTGAGCTTCTCCGCCACTTAATTGTGTGGCTGGTTGACCTAATTTGATATACCCCAGTCCAACATTTTGCAAAGTCTTCAGTTTTCTGTTTATTGAAGGTATATTTTCGAAAAAAATCAAAGCTTCATCTACACTCATAGATAAAACATCGGATATATTTTTATCTCTAATTTTAATTTCTAATGCTTCTCTGTTATATCTTTTTCCTTTGCATATGTCACATGTTATAGATATATCAGGTAAAAATTGCATTTCGATATTGATCACTCCATCCCCGGAGCAATTTTCACACCTTCCACCTTTTACATTGAATGAAAATCTACCTGGTTTGTATCCTCTTGATTTTGACTCGGGAAGATTGGCAAATAGTTCTCTTATAAAAGTGAAAGTTCCAGTGTATGTTGCAGAATTACTTCTTGGTGTTCTACCTATTGGTGACTGATCTATATTGATTATTTTATCAATGTTATCTATTCCTTCAATAGATTCAAATTTACCAGGTTTTTGTTTAGATCGATTTATTTTTTGAGCAATAGCTTTATATATTATTTCATTGACAAGAGTGCTTTTGCCTGATCCTGATACCCCTGTCACAACAACAAATAAACCTAGTGGAATTTTAACATCAACATTTTGTAAATTATTTTCAGCAGCTTTGTTAATCTTGATATATTTAGATTTATTTTGCTTTCTGTTTTTGTGATTGTTTATTACAATTTTGTTTGATAGATAGGCTCCAGTAATAGATTTTTTAGATTTGATGATTTTACTTAAATTTCCTTCAGTTATGATGCTTCCTCCAAATTCGCCAGCACCAGGCCCCATGTCGATTATATGATCGGCTGATCTAATAATTGATTCATCATGTTCTACCACAATAATAGAGTTTCCTAAATCACGTAATTTTTTTAATGTATTAATTAACATTTCATCATCTGCTGCGTGCAATCCAATGGATGGTTCGTCACAAACATATATCACACCTGTGAGCCCTGATCCGATTTGTGTAGCCAATTTGATTCTTTGAGCTTCTCCACCGCTTAAAGTTCCTGAAGCTCTAGACAAAGAAAGATATTTCAGTCCAATTCCTAATAGAAATTCTAACCTTGAGTTGATTTCATTAATTAAACGTTCCCCAATTAGAAATTCTCTTTCAGAAAGGCTAGTTTTAGAGTTAGTATTAGAAATTTGCTCGATCCAATGCTGTAATTCTGAAATATTCATCAAAGTTAAATCTATAATATTTTTTTTGAGGATTTTTATATTTAAAGATTCTTTTTGAAGCCTAAATCCATTACAGTCAACGCAGATTTCTTTTGACATATATTTTTCTATATCATCTCTTGCAAAATCTGAGTTTGTTCTATTATGACGTCTGTTTAAATTGTTTAGCAGTCCTTCAAATGATTTTTGATATTTTTGTTTTCCAAATCTCTGTGAGGTATAGTCGAAATATAATGGTTCCCCCTTTGATCCTTGTAATATGAGTTCTAAGTGTTTTTTACTTAATTTTTTTATCGGCGTATCTAAAGAAAAATTATAATTTGCCGACAGAGTCTCTAATATTCCTTTATAGATATTGGCGTACCTTCCTGATCTAAACCATGGTGCTATCCCGCCTTCATTTATACTTATTTCTTGATTTGGTAATATTAAAGTTGGATCCGCTTTTAATGAATGGCCAATCCCTGAACATGATATACATGCCCCCTTAGGACTATTAAAACTGAAATTTCTTGGCTCTATTTCTTCAATACTAATATTACAATCTGGACATGAAAAATTCTCAGAAAATTTTAGTTCTTCATCATTCTCTTTTGTAATTATGGTTAACCCATTAGACAGCTTAAGAGAAGTTTCTATAGAATTTGTGAGTCTATCTATATCCAGAGATTCATTTATCACTAATCTATCAACAATAATATCAATTGAATGCCATTTGTTTTTATCTAGATTGATTTCATTTGACAATTCATATATTTCACCATCTATTCTAGCTCTTACAAATCCTGATTTCTTAGTCATATTAAGAGTTTCTTTATGTTCTCCCTTTTTATGTCTAACTATAGGGGAGAGAATCATAAATCTTGTTTCATTTGGAATTAGTAGTACTGAATCAACTATTTGTTGAATTGTTTGTTTTACAACTTTTTTACCGCAATTTATACAATGAGGAGTTCCTATCCTAGCAAAAAGTATTCTTAGATAATCGTATATTTCTGTTGTTGTACCTACAGTTGATCTAGGATTTTTAGAAATTCCTTTTTGATCTATTGATATAGCAGGAGAAAGACCTTCGATATAATCCACATTTGGTTTTTCAAGATTTCCCAAAAACTGCCTTGCATATGCAGAAAGCGATTCTACGTATCTTCTTCTTCCTTCAGCATATATTGTGTCGAATGCCAAAGAACTTTTTCCAGAACCTGATAGTCCTGTAATAACAACAAACTTTTCTCTTGGTATATTTATATCTATATTTTTCAGATTATGTTCTTTTGCACCACGAATGATGATATTTTTTGAATTCACGTTTGATCTTTTAAATTTATTAATAGTTCAATTTTATCAAAATAGTTGTAATAAATAATATAAAGATTACTTTTAATCTAAGTTGTAATTTGGAAATGACAACACAATTGATATAATGTCTTTTTACAATTTATGAATAATTGAAAATGGAGAGATGGCCGAGTGGTTTAAGGCGCTGGTCTTGAAAACCAGTATAATTTTACGATTATCGTGGGTTCGAATCCCACTCTCTCCGATTTATAAGGATCAAGTTTGAAAATACATGAATATCAATCCAAAAAATTACTGAGTCAATTTGGAATACCTGTTCCTGAGAGCAAAGTTTCTGATGATAAAAATACATTATTAAATCATTTTGATGATTTTGGATCGAAAGCTGTTTTGAAAGTACAAGTTCATGCTGGAGGTAGAGGAAAAGCAGGAGGCGTGAAGTTGGTAGATAATAAACAAGATGCAGCTAATTTTGCAGACAAGTTTTTTGGTAATTTATTTCAAACATTTCAAACAGGAGATGAATCTGTTGTTGTGAATAAAATTCTTGTAGAAGAAGCTAGTAAAATTGTTTCTGAAATGTATTTAGCTTTGTTAGTTGATGGCAGTAATCAATCAGTTAATATTATTGCTAGCCCTGAAGGTGGAACTGATATTGAAGAAGTTGCATCTAAAAATCCTGAGAAAATATTTAACCTTCCAATAAACACTATTTTAGGACCAACAGATTTTCATGTCAGAGAAATTTTAGATTTTCTTTCTTTAGACAAAAAGCTTTTTTCTCAATTAAATAAAATTATACGTGGATTATATAAATTGTATTTAGAAAAAGACTGCTCTTTAATTGAAATTAACCCTTTAATACTAAATGAAGATAACGAAATAATAGCCCTAGACGCAAAAATCACTTTTGATGAGGATGCGTTATTTAGAAATAAAGATATTGGCGAATTAAGAGATTTAAGCCAAGAAAATGAAGTAGAGATTAAAGCAGCTGAACTTGGGATTAAGTACGTACAACTCAAAGGAAGTGTGGGCTGTATTGTAAATGGAGCGGGTTTAGCAATGGCTACTATGGATGTTATTCAATCAGCAGGATTAAATCCCGCGAACTTTTTAGATATCGGTGGAGGAGCAGACGAGGACAAAGTTTCAAAAGCTATGTCGGCAGTATTATCTGATGAAAATGTGAAAATCGTATTGGTTAATTTGTTTGGTGGAATTTTGAGATGCGATGTTGCTGCAAGAGGATTTATTTTAGCATTGGAAGAGTTTCAAGGTATATCACCAAAGCTAATTATCAGAATGCAGGGCACTAATAGTGAAGAAGGGAAAAAAATATTAAGTGAAACAAAATTTAATATTTCTTTTGCTGAAAATTTAGATCAAATTTCACAAATATTATCTAAAGAGGAGTAAATTTTGTCTTTAAAGATTGATGGAAATACAAAAGTAATTGTTCAAGGAATAACTGGAAAAGAAGGTGGATTTCATGCGCTAAGATGCCTTGAATATGGCACAAATGTTGTTGCAGGAGTTACTCCTGGCAGAGGTGGGCAAATTTTTAATGATTCAATAAAAGTATATGATTCTATGAAAGAAGCTACAGTTGAAACTGGAGCTAATACATCTTTGATTTTTGTTCCAGCTCCATTTGCACCTGATGCTATTTTGGAAGCTATTTATTCAGGAATTAAAACAGTTATATGTATTACAGAAGGAATACCTGTTAACGAGATGATCAAAATTTATAAAATTGCTCATGATCTAGGAGTTACTTTGATTGGACCGAATTGCCCTGGACTAATCAACCCATCTGAGAAATGTAAAATTGGGATAATGCCTGGAGATATTTTTATGCCTGGCAGAATAGGTGTAGTTTCAAGAAGTGGAACTTTAACTTATGAAGCTGTGGATCAATTAACAAAAAGCGGTATTGGGCAATCTTTATGCGTAGGAATCGGAGGAGATCCAATTGTAGGGACAACATTCATTAATGTATTGGATTATTTCATCAAAGATGAAGAAACTGATGGGATAGTTTTTATTGGTGAAATTGGAGGTACAAAAGAACAAGAAGCTGCAGAATATTTAATTAACGTGAAAAATACTAAACCAATTGCTGCTTTAATAGTTGGAGCTAGTGCCCCTGAAGGAAAGAGGATGGGACATGCCGGAGCAGTTATTAGTGGCGATTCAGGTAAGGCTGAATCAAAAATTAATGCTTTGAAAGAAGCTGGGTGTGAAATTGTTACTCATCCTGGGCAAATATCAAGTACACTAAAGAAAATCATTTGATATGCTTGGGGAAGGAGAGACTCGAACTCTCACGTTCTATGAACACTTGATCCTAAGTCAAGCGCGTCTACCAATTCCGCCACTTCCCCATGTTTAATTATTTAATTCAATTATATTAATTTTTTGGTTGGAATTAATGTTTTGTAGTATTTGTGTAATTCCACTTGGCCATATTACAGTAATTTTATCAATCATTTCAATATCTCCTAAACCAAATTCTAAGTTTATTGAATTCATTGATAAATAACTTGATCCAGCTCTTACCTCTTGCATTTGGATAGATTTATTATTGCTTGCATCTTTAGTTTCTATGTAAACTTTTGCACCAATCCCATCAGCATTACTGCCTGTTCCATCAACACTTTGTCTGCCTGTTAGTTTGATATCTATCCAATTATTATTTCCCCCTCCATTTATCCAAACAAAGAATGGACCAGGGGCATCGTCTAGCGTACCTGACCATACAGGGCCACTGCTGTTTGTACCAATTAAATCTACATATCCATCCCCATTCAGATCTCCGTGAGCTAACCCTTTCCCATTTTCATGGTATTTGGTGTGGACTTTGTATTTTAAATTGTATTTTTCGTCAGGAATTTCATTTGGTTCTAAATTTGAAAAATATTTTTTGTAATTTATTCCTTGAATATCGAGGACTTGAGCCCTTACAGTTATATCTTCATATTCTAGATTTGGTAACCCCATTAACATTCTTCCAGCTGAAGGATATATATTTCCACCAGGGCCTTCGCCTCTGCCTACTTCTGAACCTAACCAATAAATATCTTTTATTGTATCGTTATTAAAATCAAATGCAGTTACACCATATCCAAAATCATAAGCTCCCAAACCTTTAGGTATTTTTGCATTTTCTTTAATTTTTTTAATTGTTGCTTCAGCAGGGAGATAAGGGGAAGGTACAATATTAATTTTTTCAGTTTTGTCTTTAAAAGAATCAGATGATCTTTGATTAATTAAGAACAAATGCAAACATGTTCCCAATTCATAAAGTTCATGATACTTGCAATCTCCTCCTGGTTTAATAGAAGGGCTATTTATCCCGCTTTTTTCTATTCTTTGATGGGGGCCAGCATTTGTTACAAAAATGTCTTCAATTAAATCATTGTTAAAATCTGATACAGAAAATCCCATCCAATTACCGATTATATTTAACCCTAATTCTTCACTAACATGTTGAAAGAATATTTTCTCTTTTGATGATTCGTTTCTAAATATATGTAGTTGATCCCCATCACTTGCGACCCATAAATCCTGGTCACCATCATCGTCATAATCAAAAAATATTGCAGCATGAGAAGGACCGGTAGGGTCTCCTACAGTATTAGAGTCTTTATCTTTTACTAAAGGATTAAATCCCATATATTCTTTACCCGTTTGATCACTAAAATATATTCCTTTACCTTCTGGGTTTAGCATTATTACTTCAGGTCCTTGCACCCCTGATTGCTTAGCAATTTCCTCAAATGTTTCATCGCCATTGTTTTTATATAAAAGATTATAGTGACCTGGATGAGAAGGCCAAAATAGACTAGACATAAAAAAATCTTCATCAATTAAGTTTGTAACATATATATCTAAAAATCCGTTGTTATCTATGTCTGAGCAAATAACACTACTTGCTGATCTGTAATTTAAATTTGTACCAAATGCTGATTTCGTAATATCTTTAAACTTACCATTTTTTAAATTTAAATATAATCTATCTTCTATTCCAATGAATTGATCTTCGTTTTGCAGGGATCTAAAATCAAGTCCATCTCCATTGAAACCCTTGCCTCCAATATACAAATCTTGATAACCATCATTGTTTATATCACAAGCAACTGCGCCACTTGCATTGAATTGTTTATCATCCAACCCTGCATTTATTGATATATCTGTAAATGTGTTATTACCATTGTTTTGGTAAAGTAAATTAGAAAATTCAGTACCATTCGTAATTAAAAAATCCATATCATTGTCTCTATCAAAATCAAATATTACTACTCCTGGCCTGTAATTCCATACTTCAGTAACACCAATGAAGCTTTCGTATGTTAATTTTTCAAACGGATTAAATTCTGCATTTATTGATTTTTTGCTTTGATTATCAGACAAAAAATCAGGATCGTTTTCGTTTAAATTATTAGCAGAATTATTATTAAAATCAGATTGTCTGATTATGGGTTCGTTATCAGTTAGCTTTATACCTAGACTCATATTATCAGACATAAAAATGGAAAGAGTGCCCGTAAGAATACCTAAGATCCAAATTAGACTAGCATAATAAAACACAGATCTTTTAGGTAAAACTTTACCTAATCCCCAAAATGTAATCGGGCCACCTGAAGCAGCAGTAAATAACAGAGATGATGCTGGAGCCACACCCATACCTAGCAACAGTAATGTTACTACCAGAGGAATCTCAAATAAAAGAGGAACATTAATGAGCACTCCAATTGTGCTAGCAATTACTACTCCCTTAAAATTATTCCCCAAATAATTGTTTATAGTTTCAGCTGATAGAAATTGAATAATCAAACCAGCTGCAAAACCAGCTACTATCATTATTGGCCCAAGTTTGATTACATTTGATTTTGTTATTTCTAAAAAATCTTTAAATCCTTCCCTTAAAGATTGAGTTATTGAATCATTTTTATTTATAGATATTGGAGAGACATTATTTCCGATTTCATTTTTTTGATTTAGCCCATATGTTAAACGTGATATTATAGGCCCGAATAAGAAAACACTGACTGCTCCTGCAATAATTCTATTCCATCCCAAATCAGAACTAAATATTGTAAAAATCATTATTATTGATAAAAAGTTAAGTGTTGAAGAGCCTTGTGCTAAGGCAATTACAGATTCTAGAGAAGATCCTTTGTTTTTTAGTGAATTAACAATAGGTACTATACAAGCTGAGCATAAATTAAGTGTAGGGGCAATCAGATAACCTCTGATTATCCCTTTGAATCCAGGAGTGAAAAATTTTGTATTTTCTTTTCTTGGGAAAATAAAAGATTCAACAATCCCAGCAATTACAAAAGCAAATATCATTCCTAAAAAAACTAATTCTAAATATTCAAATGAAAAATTAAGCCACCTTGAAATAAGAGTTGCATCAGGATCGCCGCCAACACAAAAACCTTGAAAACATTCACCTTTCCTTGCAGCTGCTGTGAATAATTCTTCTTTGATTGTTCCTAGTTTTTGGAATCTATTTAAAAAGAAAAATAAAGGTGTGGAAATTAAGATTAATATTATGCCAATTAGTCTTTTTTTGTGTATATTATTATTTAAATTTAAAAGTTTCATATGTTTAATAAACAACTTACATATTTGTTCTTGATTTTATTGTTAATTATTATATTTTTATTTGGATTAATTTTAAGTTTAAATAACTTTAACATTTCTGATAAAAGTTTTGTTTTAGATAGCATTAATTCATATTGTGAAAAATTAAAAAATAGCTCAAATAAGTATATAGGAACTAATCAAAATAAGATTTGGGAAGCAAAAATCAATAATGCCAAAGATGATTATAATTTATGGATTGCAAATATAGGGTTGGCTAATTCTCAGTTAAGATTAGGAAATTTTGAAAATTCCAGGGATATCATTAATTCTTTTTTACAAAAAGATAAGTTTGACAAAATGGATGATGTTTCTAAAATTGTAACTCTTGAAACTGGTGCTTTAATATATCTTAAATCTGCCGAGTATGAGAATTGTGTAATTCCAGGCGGTTCAATAATATGCCAACTTCCAATTAATAATAATTATAAGCATAAAAAAACTGATTATTCTAAGGAAGCACTAAATATTTTGAATAAATTAATAGATTTAGACCCTGATAATTTAAAGTCGAAATGGTTATTGAATGTTGCACATATGAATCTTGGTTCATATCCTGATGGAATTGATAGAAATTTACTTATTGATATTTCAAAATCTATGAATGCATATAATGAAAAGGAATTTAAAGATATATCAATTGACTTAGGAATATATAACGTTGATTTAGCTGGAGGTGTTATATTTGATGATTTTAATAATGATGGATTTGCTGATATCGTATCTTCAACTTGGAATCCTTGTTCTTCGATGAAGTTTTATTTAAACAAAGGGGTCGACGGGTTTGTTGAAATTACAGAAGAATCAGGGCTGCATAATCAATTAGGTGGGTTAAATATAGTGAGTACAGATTATAACAATGATGGCTATTTAGATATATATATAATGAGAGGAGGATGGCTTTCTAATGAAGGAGAAATGATTAACACCTTATTAAGGAATAACAAAGATATGACATTTACTGATGTTACGGAAGAATCAGGTTTGTCAAATTATGCTTATCCTTCACAATCATCTGCTTGGGGAGATTATGATAATGATGGAGATTTGGATTTATTTAGTTGCAACGAATCAGAACCTGATGAAAATCAAGGGTTTAAATATCCTAGTCAACTATTAGCAAATGAAAATAAAAATTTTGTAGATGTATCTTTGATCTTACATCCACAAAATAGTAGATATTGTAAATCTGCTGATTGGGGAGACTACGATAATGATGGAGATTTAGATTTGTTTGTTTCAAATTATTCTGGTGGAAATAGACTTTATAACAATTTAGGAAATAATAAGTTGGTTGATGTTGCATCTGAGTTAGAAGTTACCGAACCTTATTTTAGTTTTACTTCTTGGTTTTGGGATTATGATAATGATGGAGATTTAGATATTTTATCTTCAGGATATGAGTACGGAATAACAAAATCTCTTGAAAGTTACAAAGGTATTATTGACGATGATTATTCTGTGAAAATTTTTAATAATGATGGCAATGGGAATTACACTGAAAATTCAAAAAAATTAAATTTGAACAAAGTACATTCAGTAATGGGAGGAAATTATGGGGATTTAAACAATGATGGATTTGATGATATTTATTTTGGCACAGGATATCCATATATAGATTCTATTATTCCAAATGCATTCTATATTAATAACAAAGGTATTAGTTTTATAGACCAAACTCATTCTTTTGGGCTAGGGCATTTACAAAAAGGCCATGGTATTGGATTTGCTGATTTTGATCTTGATGGTGATTTAGATATATTTGAGCAAATGGGAGGATTTTATTTATCAGATGGATTTACTAATTTGCTATATGAAAATCCCGGTAATAGTAATAATTGGATCGGAATAATTTTGCAACGCGATGATGATAACACAATTTTCGGCTCGAAAATTACACTGCAATGTAATAATGAATCAACTTATAATTCTTTTGTTGATAATGGAGGGAGTTTTGGTTCATCCTCATTGATTCAAACTTTAGGATTAAACGAATGTGATAATATTCTTGAGTTAAAAATTGATTGGGCAAACTCAAATAAAGTTCAGCATTTGAAGAATGTAGAAGTTAATCAATATATACTAATTAGAGAGTTTGAAGATAATTATAAAGTAATTAAATTTAAAGTAGGAGAAACAATTGAATAAAAGTGATATATATTCAATGATACAAAATGAAACTTGGACTCCAACTCCATTGTTGAAGGCAAATGTTTTGAGTGATTTGTTAAATTCAGATATTTGGTTAAAAAGAGAAGATTGTACACCAGTTAAATCTTTTAAATTAAGAGGTGCTTTGAGTGTATTAGGAGATTTAGCTGATTCTGATAAAAGTGTAAAAAAAATTGTCGCTGCTTCCGCGGGCAATTACGGATTAGCAATAGCTGAAGCATGCAAAAGAAATAATGTTGAGTCAATTATTTTTGTACCTGAAGATGCAAATATTTCTAAAATAGAACGTATAAAATTAACAGGATCAGAAGTAATAAAAACAGGAAGAGATTTTGATGATGCTAAATTAAATGCTAAAAAATATGCAGAAGACACAGGTTTGCTATTTTTAGAAGATGGCAAATTGCCTGGTATGCATATGGGAGCAGAAACAATTGGCAATGAGATAATAGAATCTAATTTTGATTATGTGTTTGTTCCAATAGGAAATGGATCTTTAATTTCTGGTATAGGCAACGCAGTAAAAGATAGAACTAACAATACAAAAATTGTTGGGCTTATTCCATCAGAATCACCTTCTATGTTTTTAGCTTTGAATAATAAAAATTTTGAAAATCAAACTGCTGACACTATCGCGGATGGCTTATCAGTAAGAAATCCTGTTATAGATTCTGTAAACTTAGTTAAAGAAATAGTAGATGATGTATTGCTTGTTGAAGAAGACTTACTTATGAAGTCCATGAAATCATTTATAGATTACGAAAATTTATTGGTTGAACCTTCTGCAGCTATAACTTTGGCTGGGTTTGTTCAGTACAGGGATAAATTTCCTGATAAATCAAAAATTTGTTTTATTATTACTGGAGGATTAGTTGATCCGAGAATGGTTGATAATATAATTTCTGAAAAAGGGCTGATATGAATAAGAAATGGATATTGAATAAAAGACCAATAGGTTATCCCAAAGAGCAGGATTTCAAATTAATTGAAAGTTCTGTTGATGAGCTAGACGAAGGTGAAATACTTATAGAATCACATTATTTGTCTCTTGATCCATATATGAGGGGCAGGATGAATGATTCCAAATCTTATGCCCCTTCAATAAAACTTGGGGGTGTTATTACAGGAGAAGTTGTAGGAAAGGTTGTCCAAAGTAAAAGTAAATTATTTAATGAAGGAGATTATGCTACTGCACATATTGGATGGCAAAAATATGGCAAAATTGACGGAGCTAGTGCTAGAAAAATTGATCCTGAATTAGCTCCTATTTCCACTTCTTTGGGAATTTTAGGAATGCCAGGGCTTACAGCATATTTTGGGTTTTTAGATGTTTGCTCTCCAAAACCTGGAGACACTGTTGTAGTTTCTGCTGCCTCAGGAGCAGTTGGTGCAATAGTTGGTCAAATAGCAAAAATAATGGGATGCAAAGTTATTGGCATTGCAGGTTCTGATGTTAAAACTGATTATTGCTTGTATGAATTAGGTTTTGATAATGTTATTAATTATAAGACAGACAATATTTTGACTAAAATCACAGAGTATGCTCCAAGTGGTGTTGATATTTATTTTGACAACGTTGGAGGAGAAATTTCAGATAATGTAATTTCAAATTTGTCAATTGGTGCAAGGATTGCTATATGTGGACAAATTTCTCTGTATAATTTAGAAGAAAATGAGAAAGGTGATAGAGTAGGAAGTACACTCTTAATAAACCAAGCTTCTATGACTGGATTTCTTGTTTTTCAATTTAAATCAAGATACCTAGAAGGTTTAAGCAAATTATCACAATGGTTACTTGATGAGAAAATCAAGTATAAAGAAGATATAGTTTCTGGAATAGAAAATGCTCCTGATACTTTCATAGGAATGATGAAAGGTAAAAATTTTGGAAAATTATTAATTAAGATAATCTAAGCAAAACCGCCAGGGGCATAGTCGAAGTCAATTCCTGCTTTATTTGCAATTAATTTCCTTATTATTCCTGCATTTTTCTTGCCCCAACCTTTGTTCATTGCTTCAATCATATTTTGTTCAGCAATATTTGCCATATCCATTGGTACATTATTTTCTCTTCCCATTTCGCAAGCTAATTTAACATCTTTCGCACCTAGTTCAAGAAAAAAAGAATATTCGTCTGCTGCAAAGTCGTTTTGAGTTGCATTTATCCAGTTTTCCAAAGGAGGATTTTTGCCCGAAGCACATTTTGAAATTGCATTAAGAAGTGTACCCAAATCCATTCCAGCTTTAACACCTGATGAAAGTACTTCAGATGTAATATTCATGAGCATGGCACTGAAAAGATTGTGGGATAATTTACAAATAGTTCCACTTCCAGTTGGCCCGCAATAAATTACTTTATCACCTATAGCCTCAAAAGCTGAATTATGTTTTTTATATAATTCTTCATCACCACCTACCATAACGCATAAATCTCTATCAATAGCTCCGGTAACTCCACCACTTACAGGACAGTCCATAAACTTTATGTTATGTTTTTTGAATTCAGAGTTTAATTTTTTCACCATTGCCAAAGAGTTAGTGGATGAATCAATAACAATTGTATTTTTATTAATCCCACTTAATATTCCATTTTCACCAAGTGCTACTTTTTCGACATCTCCAGGCATAGGTAAACACATAAAAACCAAATCTTTTTCCTGAGCACATTCTTTAGGAGAATTTGCCCAATTACCACCATCTTCCAAAATATCAATTGCAGATTCTTGGTTTAAGTCATTTACAGTGAATTCAGATGCAAACTTTTGTAGATTCTTTGCCATTGGTTTACCCATATTGCCAATTCCAATCCATCCTATTTTCATAATTTTCTCCTTTTGCTAATTTGATTACTTAATATACGTAACATTATTTTATAAAATTTCAAATCAAACAAGACCATCAACAAAAAAATAATTGTAGCAATAATTATAAATTTATGTTAAATTATTTCAACAATCGTTGAGAATGATAGGTTAGGCGACTGGGCCTTTGATCCTATCTGGCAACCTAAATGTAAAGGTGCCCCAGATCATACGTGACCTTTTAAAAAGGTAAACATTAAGTATGAATCTCTCCTGATTAGGGGAGATTTTTTTTTGGGAGAAAATTATGAAAAGAAAAAATATTAAATTAGAGACAAAATTAATTCGAGAGGGATTAAACAGGAGTAACTTTAGTGAAACAAGTGAACCTATATTCATGACAAGCAGTTATGTTTATGATTCACCAGAGCAGGCTGAGGCTAGATTTAAGGGTGATGATGAAGGATTCATTTACTCTAGATATGGAAACCCTACAGTGAAAATGTTTGAAGACAGACTAGCTGCTATTGAAGGTGGTGAAAAATGTTTTGCAACCTCAACAGGTATGGCTGCTGTTTTTTCCTCGATGATGTGTTTTTTAGAACAAGGAGATAAGATTGTTGCTTCAAGAGCATTGTTTGGTTCCTGTTATCAAATATTAACAAAAGTTTTTCCAAAATATGGGATCAATACAACATTTGTATCTGGGCAAAATATTGCTGAATGGGAGCAAGCTATCGATAAAAATACAAAAGCTGTTTTTTTTGAAACACCTTCTAATCCCACTTTGGAAATTATTGATATATCTGCTGTTTCAAAAATTGCTAAAAAAGTCGGCGCAAAAGTTATTATTGACAATGTTTTTGCAACTCCTATTCTGCAAAAGCCATTAGAACTGGGAGTTGATATTGTTGTTTATTCTGGTACTAAACATATAGACGGACAGGGTCGCGCATTAGGTGGTGCCATTATTTCAGACAAAGAATATTACGAAAAACATTTGAAACCTTACATGAGACACACTGGGGCGTCACTAAGTCCTTTTAATGCCTGGATAATGCTAAAAGGATTAGAAACTTTAAAGCTAAGAGTAGAACATCAATCTGATAGCGCATTAAAATTGGCTGAATATTATCTTAATCATTCAAAAATTAAAAAAGTTATATATCCCTCCCAAAAAACTCATGATCAATATAATTTAATTCAATCTCAAATGAGTAAAGGAGGAACTCTACTTACAATGATTCTTGATGGAGGTAAAAAAGAAGTTTTTAAAATGCTAAACAATTTAGAAATTATAGATATTTCAAATAATTTAGGAGATACAAAATCTTTAATCACACATCCTGCAACCACAACTCATTATTCATTAGGAGAAGAAGGTAGAAAAGAAGCAGGGATTCCTGATGGAATGATTAGACTATCAGTTGGATTAGAAAATCCTGATGATTTAATTGATGATTTAGATACCGCTTTGGGTAAAATTAAGTGAGTAAAATGTATAAATCTTCTGACGAAAATCGATCAAATGTATTTTCTGGTCATATTAAAAAATACAAAATTTCTGAAAATGTAACTTTGAGTTCAGGATATCAATTAAATGATTGTGAAATAGCGTATGAAACATACGGGAATTTAAACAAGGAGAAAAATAATGCTATTTTGGTTTGCCACGCGATTAGCGGAGATTCTCATGTTGCCAAACATGATGAAGAAGATATTGATGGATGGTGGGATATATTTGTTGGGCCTGGAAAATATATTGATACAAATAAATTTTTTGTTATATCCTCCAATGTACTTGGAAGTTGTATGGGGACAACTGGACCTAATCAAATAAATATGCAAACCAATAAATATTGGGGTGCGAATTTTCCTGAAATATCTATATCAGATATGGTATTAGTACAGGCTAAATTAATTGAATATTTAGGTATAGAAAAATTGATTTCTGTTGTTGGAGGATCTTTGGGGGCATATCAAGCAATTGAGTGGGGTATACAATTTCCTGAAAAAACTGAAAGTGTTGTATCGCTAGCAGGAGGTCCTAGATTAACTAGCCAAAGTATAGCATTTGATATTATAGGAAGAAACGCTATTCGAAGAGATCCAAATTTTCATGATGGTCAATATTATGATAAAAAAGAAACTCCGGATACAGGATTAGCATTGGCAAGAATGCTTGGTCATATTACGTATTTGTCTCAAGAATCAATGAGTGAAAAATTTGACCAAGACAGATACGATCCTAAAGATATTGATACAAATTTTGAAAAGCAATTTTCTGTAGGTTCATATTTAGCTTATCAAGGAGATAAATTTGTTGAAAGATTTGATCCTAATTCATATATAGTTCTTTCAGAGGCAATGGATAAATTTGATCTAGGGGAAAATAGTACTTCGATATCAAATAAACTTAAAAATAAAAATTTAAAATGGTTTTTGATTAGTTTTTCAAGTGACTGGTTATTCCCTACTTCTTTATCTCAAGAATTAACTAAAGCTTTATTTATGGCTAAAGAACAGGTGAGTTTTGTTGAAGTGCCTAGCAATTGTGGACATGATGCTTTTTTATTAGAAGATGATATTAATTATTATGGCAACTATGTTTCAAATTTTATAGAAGATATATTTACTGATATTAATAAAACTAATATAAAACAAGTTAATAAAACATTAAGTTTTAATCATGAATTGATCTTAGATTTTGTTACGGAATCCAAAAACATAATAGATATGGGCTGCGGAGATGGGAGTTTGCTAGATTATATAAATAATTATAACCAAGCAGAATCTTTACTTGGTATTGATAATGATTTAGACGAACTTTTACAAGCTTCAAAAAAAGGAATACCTGTATTAAGTTTAGATTTAAATTCGGATTTAACAATTATTGGTGATAAACAGTTTGATACTGCTATTTTATCCTTAACATTGCAGGCAATTGATAATGTTGAAAAAATCTTAAATGAAATGTGCAGAATAGCAAACAAAGCAATATTGAGCTTCCCCAATTTTGCTTATTATCCTTTAAGGAATATGCTTTATGAAGAAGGAAGAGCTCCAAAGTCAAAGGGAGTTTTGGGTTATGAATGGTATAACACTCCTAACAAGAGGTATATGTCAATTTTTGATTTTGAAGAGTTTTGTGATGTTAAAGAGTTTAAAATAATAAATAGTAAATTTTTAAATTCGAGTACAAGAGAACATGTTCAAGAAGACTATAATTATAAAGCTGATTTAGGTATATTTATAATTTCTAAATAAAATTAAATATGAAATCTGTAATTTTTAAAAATTGTAATTTATTAGATGTTGAGAATTCTAATGTTATTTCAGGTATTGATGTTTTAACTGAAGATAATTTAATTACTAAAATTAGCGAATCTTCTATTAAATCAAAAAATTCTATTGAGTTCGATTGTACTGGTAAAACATTGATGCCAGGTTTGATAGATGCCCATGTTCATATAACAGCTACTGCATTGGATATGTCAACAATAAGTACTTATCCTCATAGTTTAAATGTCTTAAGATCTGCAAAACTAGCTGAATCAATGTTGATGAGAGGCTTTACTTCAGTAAGAGATTGCACTGGAGCCGACTGGGGATTTCATGAAGCAATAGAGAATGATTTAATTAAAGGTCCCAGATTATTCTTTGTTGGAAAAGCTTTGGGTCCTACAGGAGGTCACGGAGATCGCAGACCTAAAACCTATGAAGGAGATCACTGTAATTGTTATCAGGGAACACAAAAAGAAACATGGATTGTTGATGGTGTAGCTGATGTTCAAAAAGCTGCAAGAAGAGAATTAAGAAAAGGAGCACATGCAATAAAGATTTTTGCATCTGGAGGAGTTGCTTCTCCTGATGATCCTATATTTGGATTACAATTTTCAGAAGATGAAATACGAGCTGTGGTAAATGAAGCATATTCTTGGCAAAAATATGTTCTTGCGCATGCATATACTTCCGAAGCAATTACTAGAGCAGTTAATTGCGGTGTAAGAACTATTGAACATGGTAATTTAATGGATAAGAAAACTGCTAAACTTATGAATGAAAAAAATGCATATCTAGTTCCAAATTTAATTACTTATGAGGCTATGGACTTAGAAGGAGAGAAGTATGGATTACCTAAGGTAAGCTTGGAAAAAAATAAATTTGTTAAAGATGAAGGTAAAATCGCTTTAGAGTATGCTTATGATGCTGGAGTAAAGATTGGTTACGGAACAGATTTACTGGGCGAATTACAGGTGTATCAAAGTAAAGAATTTTTGATCCGACAAAATATAATGCCAAAAGAAGAGATCTTAAAAAGTGCTACATTGGTTAACGCTGAAATAGTTAATCAAAAAGATAAAATTGGTATTATTAAAGAAGGTGCTTTTGCTGATATTCTCTTAGTTGAAGGCAATCCTCTTGAGGACTTTGAAGTTTTGCAAAATCAAGGTGAAAAATTATTAGTAATTATGAAAAATGGGAAGTTTTATAAAAATACTATTACTTCTAATTCATAAGAACATTCTAACTAAAATTGTAATAAATACTGTCATTACAAATATATTTATTTTAGTTCTAGTACTCATTAATTAAATCTTGAAATATTAAATAAATCGATGTTGTATTCAGTTTGTCCTTCGTTACATAAGTCACTAATTATTTCTCCAATTGCTGAGCTATATTTAAATCCATGACCTGAACAACAGGATACTATTATACAATTTTCAGATGAAGGATGTTTGTCTAGTATAAAATTATCGTCTGGAGTATTAGTAAACATGCATACTCCATAATTTTCACCCTTGTTGGTATCTTTAAAATTTTTAGTAAAATCTGATAATAATTTTATATCTTCAGAGGTTATATTTTTATTATTTTTATCAGGATGTACTTTTTCATTTAAGTGATTGAATATACCAATTTTCAATCCACTATTTCCATATTCAGGAAATCCGTACCCATGATTCTTTCCGTCATCTAATATCCAAACAGGAAAATTATTTTTGTCAAATAACGATTTGTTATTACTTGGAAACCAACCTACAACTTGTCTTATAACAGAAAGAGGAAGATTGGGAATATCAAACAAATCAATATTCCATGCGCCTCCAGCAATTACTAATTTTTTTGTTTTATATGTTGTTTTATTTGTTAATACTTCAATGTGAGAAATTTTGTCATCCCATGAAAGTACTTTTTCATTATAATTAATATTAGCTTCATTCTTGATTGCTAACTGTGTATGTGCCTTTACTGCTTTTTCAGGATCTAAAAATCCTCCTTCTTTTAAGAACACTCCATTTAAATCATTAGACAATTCAAATCCTGGAAATTTTGACATGATTTCTTGATTATTCATGTCTTTATAATCAAGGTTATGTTTTATTGCAGAATTCAATGTATTTTTATATATACCACTATTTTTGTTACCAATATTTATAATCCCAGTCATATAAAGAATTTGTTCATTATATTCTTTTTCTAGTTCTCTCCATAATTCAAAAGATCTTTTTGCTAATGGTAAATAGGCATCTCCTTCATACAGTCCCATTCTAATAATTCTTGATAAGCCGTGATAACTGCCATTATTATGTATCTGATCAAATTGTTCTAATCCTAGTACATTCAAACCTTTTTTTGCCAAATGAAATAATCCGGCACTTCCATGAGCTCCCATTCCTATAACTACAACGTCTAACATAATTAAACATATCTCCTCTGAACTCTTTTGTTAATTCTTGTCATTAATTCGTCTGCGATAGTTCCAATTTTTTCTGCTGCTGTTTGAATTTCTTCGTCATATATATCAACTTCTGTTCCTATCTTAACTCTATCTTTGATAGATTCAGGTATAACAATCATTGTCATGTCCATACAAACTCTTCCAATAATTTTACATTCCTGATCTAAAATTTTTACTGTGCCACCGTTTGAAAATCTTCTGTCTAATCCATCGGCATAACCAATTGGCAGAGTTGCAATTATATCTCCTTTTTTTCCAGACTCAGTTTTCCCATATGATATAAAAGTTTCTTTTTGCAATTTTTTTAGATATATAATTTTTGTTTTCAATTTGAATACAGGTTTTAATATGTTTTTTAATGGGCTATCGAATAACAAAACACCATACATTGATATTCCTGGTCTTACAAAGTTAGTGTTTGTGTTTTTATAATATTTAAATATTCCAGGAGTGTTTAATATATGTCTGAATTGTATGTTTTTATTATTTTCATATTTTGAAAATTGATTTATTTGACTTAAAGTAAAATCATCTTCATTATCATCTGCGCTTGATAGATGTGAATATATTCCTTCAATAGTTCCTAAACTATTGTTTTTTATATTTTGAATCACTCCCTCTATGTCGTCTGGAGAAAATCCAATTCTACCCATTCCAGTATCTACTTTGATATGAATTAGTGAATTCGTGCTATCTGGTGTGTTTTCTAAATTTTTTATATCATCCCATGAAGAGATGGTTACGCTAAAACCATTTTCTATAGCTAGTTTCAAATCATGTGCATCATTGTTACCCATTATTAAGGTTTTGATATTTATACCTGACTCTTTAATTTCTAAAGCTTCATTAAAATTAGCTACCGCATACAAATCGTAATTTTTATTACTTAAGTACTTGGCAATTTCGATTGAACCAAGACCATATGCATTTGCTTTAATTACAGGAATCACTTTTTTATTTGTTAACTTTTCAATTTGGGATAAATTGTGCTCAATATTATTTAAGTTTATTTCTAACCAAGTTCTCATTTATATATTATCCATGAATGGTTTTATAAATAAAAGTATTCCAACAATAAATAGAATTATTCCTAAAATTAAAACAAATCTACTTAGAGAAACTTTTCCAGTGAATGATGCCCCAATATAGCTGCCTATCATTCCAGTAAAACTCATTGTAATAAGAATTTCGTAATTTACCTGGTCAAAATAAGCGTGTCCAATCCATCCTAATATTCCAATAAAGAAACCTATGAATAAATTTGATCCGGCAGCTTTTCTTGGATCGATTTGTAGTATGTAAATTATTGCTGGCAGTCTTATACTACCAAGAATTAAACCAACAGATCCTCCAATCATTCCTATCGCTAATCCTGATAAAGCTTCTAATGTTATTCTTATTTTTGTAAATTGTCCGTTTGAATTTTCTAAATGCAATCCAAATATATCACTCATAGTGTTTCCATTTTTTTTTCTTCCTAATTCAATAAACTCGTATCCTTGCCAACATACTAGTAATCCTGCAAAAATAAGTAGAATATTTTCAGGAGCTTGTGATGAAAGGAATCCTCCTAAGAATGCTCCAACACAAGCAGGTATCCCCATTACCATTACAACTTTTTTATCAACACGTTTATTTTTCAAATGTTGCACTGAACCCAAAAAAGAAGAAAGACTTGAAACCAGAATATTTGTTCCGGCTGCTATCTTTGGATTTATTCCTAGAAGTAACATAATGGGAAGACGTATTGTTCCAAGAGCTAATCCTACAAATCCTCCTAACAAGCCAACAAAGAATGATATTAATCCCAAAAAGATAATTATTTCAAAGCTTG
>Ga0114933_10000817_pt1 | contig 36377 bp, 30 predicted proteins | sample 4SBtaG_FD_89691 | JGI IMG/M metagenome (GOLD analysis project Ga0114933, IMG submission 89691) | Deep subsurface microbial communities from Kolumbo volcano to uncover new lineages of life (NeLLi) - 4SBTROV12_W25 metaG | ecosystem: Environmental > Aquatic > Marine > Volcanic | place: Kolumbo... | reverse complement strand
GACCAGGCCTTCATCCACTCGGCGTGGCGGAGCTTCGCCGACTCGTTCAGGTCGGCCGTGAGCGCCTCGTCGGCTCCGGCGGGCAGCTCGTACATCCACACCGCGGTGGTCCCGTCGGGGGTGGCCGTCACCATCGTCATCGCGGGGCGCACGCTGCGGAGGCGGGTCAGCTCCTCGGCGAACCCGTTCTGGAAGCCCGCCTTTGCGGTGTGGTCGTCGCCGAAGGAGGTGCCGTCGAAGGCCATGCCCACCACGCACGGGGGCGCGCTGCAGTCGATCCCCAGCAGCTGCGCGTCGTACTCGGGGTCGAGCTCGGCGACCCAGTCGGAGAGGGTCTCGAGGGACGCCTCGAAGGCCTCGTCCCGAGCGCCCTCGGGCAGGTCCTCCCAGGGGATCTCGGGCAGCTCCAGGGGCTCGTCGTCGATCGTGTTGCCCATGGGGATGGGGACCGCGGGGGTCGCGTCTCCGCCCAGGGTGGTCCCCTCGGGCAGCACGACGGCCTCGGGCTCGGGCGCGGGCTCGGGCGGGGCGTTCGGGTCCGGGGACATGACGACGTCGGAGGGCGGGGCGGCCGCGGGCGCGGCGACCGGGGCGTCGGGGGCGGCGGTCGGGGCCGCGTCGTCCGCTCCGCGCAGCGCGAAGAAGGCCACCGCGACCGCCACGATCGCGAGGACGACGACGACGAGGCGGCCGGGGCCGGAGGACGGGGACTCGGACATCGGGGGCAGCTCCGGAGCGGTTCAGGGACGGGCGAGCCTAGCAGCGGGAGAGGCTCTTGCGACCCCGAGCGGCCGGACCGGGGGGAGGGCGTGCATCCAGGTACCGGGGCGACGACTCTCACGGTTGGTTAGATTCTCTGTGTGATCCGCGCCCTGCCCGTCCTCGCCTCCCTCGTCGTCGCCCTCGCAGCGTGCCCGACCGGCGATGAGGAGCCGACCCCCGACACGCGCCCGCGGGACGCCCAGGGCTGCCTGATCGTCGACAGCGGCGGCAGCGGCGGAGTGGCGGGCCGCCAGTGGCACCCGGATCCCGTCCTCGCCACGCCCGAGGACGACGCCCCGGACTACACGATCCTCGCCTGGGGTCCCCCGGGCATCGAGGAGGCGACCGAGCCCGTCCCCCTCACCGTGTTCGTATCCCGCACGCTGCCCGACGACGAGCCCGGCATGCTCGCCATCCTCGAGGACGAGCTGCAGCTGCACCAGCTGGCGCTCGACACCGGGTGGGTGGTGGCCGTCGCGGTGCCGGGGGCGTACGAGGGGAACCTGCCCACCGCGGACGACCTCGGCCTCAACATCGGCACCCAGCGGGACGACGAGTACTTCATCCGGTCGCTCGACCGCCTCGAGGAGCTGTTCCCCATCAACCGCTCGCGCGTGCACATCTTCGGGAGCCACGGGTCGGGCGGCTGGGCGACTCACTACGCCCACTTCTACGGCGACCGCATCACGACCACCGCCAACCAGGCCGGCTACAACCCCTTCGATCCGTGGCCCCCCGCCTGGCTCCGCCCGGTGCCGTTCATGGCCATCCGCGATCCCCAGGACCCCTTCTTCCCGCTCGACGCGATGGAGGACAGCGCCCGCATGTTCGAGGCCGCCGGGGCCGCGGTGGAGCGCTTCTACGACTACGACGGATCCGCGGGCCGCTCCCCCCACGAGTGGGTGTCCGACGCGATCTTCCCCCGGCTGACGGCCTTCCAGGCCCGCCACTGCATCGAAGACGACTGGCTCCAATGAGATCGATCGCCCTCATCTGCCTCCTCCTCGCGGGCTGCGCCCCCACCTCCGAGGGCCGCAACGCGGGCGAGTGCTCCGACGGCGACGACAACGACGGGGACGCCGCCATCGACTGCGCGGACTCGGACTGCGCGGGCGCCCCGGCGTGCGAGGAGCCCGAGCCGGACGAGGACGGCTGCCTGGTGGTCGGCACCTTCGGCGCCGGCGGCGTGAGCGGTCGGCAGAGCCTCGAGGTCGAGGGGTACGACTCCAACGGGCTGACGTGGTCGGTCATCGCCTGGGGGCCCTCGGACATCGACCCGGACGAGCCCCTGCCCCTCGGAATCTTCGTCACCCGGAACCTGCCACAGGACGACGCGGACCTCTTCGACTGGATCCTCGAGGACTTCATCGACATGCCCGGCATGGTCGCCGACTCGGGCCACGTGGGGGCGGTGATCGTCCCCGGGCCCATCGTCCAGATGGGCGAGGACTGGATCGGCTGGCGGCCCAACGACGGCACGGACGAAGCCTTCTTCGTGGACGCGCTCGCGGTGCTGGAGTCCTCGTTCAACATCAACCGCGCCCGCGTCCACCTCTTCGGCAGCCACGCCTCGGGCGGGTACGCCACGCAGTTCGCCTTCAACCACGCCGACCGCATCGCGTCGACGGCCAACCAGGCCGGGTTCAACCCGTTCGCCGGCAACTGGCCCGCCGCCTGGCTCCGGCCCGTCTCCGGGATGTTCATCCACGACCCCCTGGACGAGTTCCAGCCCGAGTCGGACATAGAGGAGTCGGCGCTGATGTTCGAGGCCGCCGGGGCCTACGTCGAGCGGTTCTACGACCTGGACTCGCCCGCCGAGGACGGCCATCACGACTGGGACTCCGAGGAGATCTGGCCGCGACTCCTCGACTTCCAGGGGTCCCGGTGCCTCGAGGATCAGTGGCTCTGAGTCAAGGGTCGGCGGCGCAGCGGAACCCGGTGGAGCTCCCCCCGATCCAGGGCTCGCGCGACCAGCGCGTGTAGGTGTACAGGGCGAGGCGGTTGCTCTCGAACCCACCGCCGCGGACGCTCTTGGTGGAGCCGGTGAAGGGGCCCCTGGGGTTCGAGTCCGGCTGATTCTCGTGGTAGTCGGCCTCGTACCAGTCGGCCGTCCACTCCCAGACGTTGCCCGCCATGTCGAAGGCGCCGGCCTCGGAGACGCCCGCCGGGAGCACCCCCACGTCGTACGGGCCGCCGCAGCCCATGTACACGGCCCGGTTGCAGCCGAGCTCGTCCTCGCCCCAGGGCCACGACCGACCGTCGGTGCTCCGCGCCGCGCGCTCCCACTCGGCCTCGGTGGGCAGGCGCTTGTCGTGAGCGAGGCAGAACTCGTGCGCGCCGTACCAGGTCACCTCCGCCGCGGGCCACTGCTCGTACTGCTCCTCGGTGCGCCAGACGCCGCCCTCGAACACGATCTCGGGCTCCGAGAAGCCGCCCACGCAGTCGGCGTCGCCGCAGTCGTTGCCGTGCTCGTTGAGGAAGTCGACGAACTCGAGGACGGTGACCTCCCGGACGTCGATCCGGAAGGCGTCGACGGTGAGCGTCCGCTGGGGGGACTCGTCCCGGTCGCAGTCGCCGTCGCAGCCGAACAGGAAGGGGTCGCCGGAGATCGCGACCATGCCTTCTCCGTCGGGGCCCGCGTCGTCGTCGTCGCCGGCGTCGTCGTCGTCGGTCGCGTCGTCGTCGTCCGCTTCATCGACGGCCGGACAGGTGCTGATCGCGCCGCCGCGGGGCCAGCAGAGACCGCAGCCCGACGCGAGCAGGGCGCTGAGGAGCAGCAGGAGGGTCGCAGGGCGGAGCGACCCACGGGCCTCGTACGCGCTCACTCGAGCTCCGCGGTCGTCGCCACCACGAGGCGGCTCACGAGGACCGGCTCGCTGACGCCCTTCACCTCGATCGGCCCGACCTCCTCGAAGGGCGCGTCGGGGGCGGCCAGGCGCACGGACTCGTTGACCAGGATCTCCCCCGCCTCCGCCTTGCTGCACAGCCGACTGGCGAGGTTCACGGCATCCCCGATCGCGGTGTACTCGAGCCGCCGCTGGGAGCCGATGTTGCCGACGATGACCCCGCCCGACGCGATCCCGACGCCGGTGGCGACCGGCTTGAGGCCCTTGCGCAGGCGGTCGCGGTTCCAGCGCGCGGCCTCGTCCATCATCTCCCGCGCCGCCTTCACGGCCTTGGCGCCGTGGTCGGGCTGCGGGAGCGGGGCGCCGAACCAGCAGAGCATCGCGTCGCCCATGAACTTGTCGACCACGCCGTCGTTGGCGATGACGGCGTCCACGAGGATGGAGAAGTACTGGTTCAGCAGCAGGACGACCTCCGCCGCTCCGAGCTCCTCGGTGAGCGCGGTGTAGCCGCGGATGTCGGTGAGGACGACGGTGATGTCCCGGGCCTCGCCCTCGAGGGTGAGCTCGCCGCCGCCGAGCAGCTCCTGGGCGACCTGCCCGGCCATGTACTTGCCGAACATGTCGCGCAGGCGCTCGCGCTCCTTGAGGCCGCGCGCCATGAGCGCGACGGACCGGGCCAGCTCGCCGACCTCGTCCTCGCGATCGTCGGGGACCTCCACCTCGTACTCACCCTCGCCCACCTGCGCGGCGGCCCCGGCAACCCGACGCACGGGACCCGCGATGCTGCGCCCGACGATGCCCGCGGCGAGGAAGGCGACGGCGACCCCGAACAGGGCGAAGAGGAGGCGACGCAGGACGGCGTTGTTGAGGATGGCGAGCAGCGCGCCCATCTCCTGGTCGGCCTGCAGGACGGCCACGACCCGACCGTCGGCGGCGGCGATGGGGGCCCAAGCCGACATCCAGGTGCCGTGGGCGTCTGCGTACGGGCCCTCGGTGCCGGGCGCGCCCGTCTCGAAGGTGCGGCGGTGGCCGTCGCGAAGCTCGTACGGATCGCCGATGAACGGGACCTCGTTGGTCATGACGACGAAGCGGAGGAGCTCCCCGTCGCGTCGCATCGTGTAGACGGGGGTGGGCAGGCGCGCGGCGGAGCGAAGATCGCGGAGCTCGTCGCGGAGGCGGACGAAGGCCTCGGACTTTGCGGTGCCCAGGCGGGCGGCCTCCTCGTGCAGGTCGGGATCGATGCGCACGGCGCCGATCTCCACGGCGGTCAGCAGCCGGTCCGACACCGACTCCAGGAGGCGCGCGCGGTCCTCGCGGTGATCGAGGACGCCCACGACCGAGACGGCGACGAGCACGGCGACGGCGCCGCCGAGGCCGATCCGGGTGGCGAGACGGCCGAGCAGGAGGTGGCGCAGGAAGCGGCGCGGACCGTCGGTGAACTTGAGCCGCCCCGGGACCACGGCCGCGAGCCCCGCGCCGATGAGGCCGAGGATCAGGCCCAGGAGCAGGCCGCGGACCCGGCGCTGGAGGAAGTCGTCCGCGGAGCGGTCCACCTCGACGAGGGCGACGACGTCGCCGTCGGCGCCGAGCAGGGGGGCGAAGCCGGAGACCCACACGCCGTTCGGGCTGCGGTACAGGCCCGTCTTTCCCTTTCCGCCGGTGTTCCAGACGGTGTCCATGGCGGGGATGCAGGTGTACGGGGCGCCGACGAACGGCCGGGGGTTCGTCATGACGACGAAGGCGCAGGCGCGATCGTCGCCGACCCGGCGGAGGGTGTAGACCTCGGCGCCGAGGAGGAGGTGGTGGTGGGCGTCCTGCACGCGCCGGAGGGTGTCCCGCAGGGCGACGAATTCGGGTCCGGTCGCGTCGGCGTCGGAGCGGATGGTCTCGTGGGCGGCGGCGTCCAGCTGGCCCGCGGCCTCGGACGCGATGCCTACGAGGCGGGCCCCGAGCTCATCGACGTCGGCTCGGAGCCGAACCTCGGCGACCCCCGCGCCCAGGGCCGCGAAGACGAGAAACCCGACGATGGCGCGGCGACCGGGACCCACGGATGGAGGGTAGCCGTTCGCGGAACGCGGGGCGGGCGGTCACAGGTCCACCCGAACGACGCGTTCACCCCGTGTGGTGACCGGCAGACGGTCACAACCCGGGGGGGATCGCCGATCCTGGGCGAGTTCTGACCGACCGGCGCCCGCCTAGAACACACCCGCGAAGGTGAGCATCGCCTGGGGCGCCACCTCGCCCTTGGTCGGCTTGATGACGATGTCGACGTCGAACATCACGCGCAGCCCGAAGTTTCGGTCGTAGGGGCGCAGGATGAACCCGGCCTGGGGACCGACGCTCACGTGCGGTCCCGCGCCCTGGTGGTCCATGTGCCCGCCGGCCCCGACCTTCACGCCCACCAGCGGGTGCACCACCGGGATGGGGACGGCCATGCCCGCGTAGCCGACGGCCGAGGCCGAGATGGGCGTCGCGGAGCTGCCCGCGATCTCGATCCCTCCGCCGCCGTAGAGACCGACGGTGTAGCCGCCCGCGCCCAGCTCGAACCGACCCATGGGCGTCGCCGCGTCGAACGACGGGACCCACGCCGTGCCGAAGCCGCCGCCGATGTGGCGCCAGCCGGACGTCAGGTCCTTGCGCCGAGGCCGCGGCGCCGCGACCTGCACCTCGACGGGCTCGGGCTCGGGCTCGCGGTGCACCACGACGACCCGGGGACGCCGCTCGTGGCGGTGCCGCACCACGTGGCGGTGACGATGACGACTGCGCCGCTTCTTCGCTTTCTTGGACCGACGGCGCTCGTGCTCGTTCTTCACTTCGTCGAGGTCGGCGCCGGGGAGGTCTTCCCCCACCGTGGGCGCACCGGTCGGCTGCGCCATCGCCGGCCCGGTGGCCATCAGCATCAGCAGCAGCATCGTCGCAGGCGCCGAGATCATCAGGGTGAGTCGCATCGTCTTCCCTCCGCGAGCCCGTTCGGGCCGTTGCAGAGAGGGACGGGGGTGGTTTCGCGGTTATTCAGATCCCGACGAGAGCAGATCCGCCAGCGCACCCTCCAGCGTCGGGAATGCGAACGTGAAACCCGCCGACAGCGTGCGATTCGGCACGACCCGCCGGCTCCCGAGCACCTCCACCGAGAACTCGCCGAGCGCGACCTTCAGGGCGAACCCCGGGGCGGGCAGGAACGCCGGCCGGTTCACCGCCGCCCCCAACGTCTTCGCGAACTCGGCCTGCCGGACGGGGTTCGGAGACGTGGCGTTGAGCGTGCCCGCCACGTCCGACTCCAGCGCGAAGCGGATCAAGTCCGTGAGGTCGTCCCGGTGGATCCACGCCACCCACTGGCGGCCCCCGCCCATCGGCCCCCCGAGGCCCGCCTTCCACAGGGGCAGCATCTTGCCCAGCGCGCCCCCGTGTGGGTCCAGCACGAGCCCGATCCGCAAGGCCACGACCCGCACCCCGAGGGCCTCCGCACCCTTCGCCGCCGCCTCCCACGCCGCGCAGACCTCGCTCAGGAACTCGTCCGCAGGCGACGCGTCTTCGCCCTTGGCGTCGTCCCCCGTGTCGCCGTAGTACCCGATGGCCGACGCCGTCACGAGCACCCGCGGGCGCGCCTCCTCCGGCAAGCGCTGGATCGCCGTCACCAGGTTCGCCGTCCCCGCCACGCGGCTCTCGCGGATCCGGCCCTTCTTCACCGCCGTCCAGCGCCCGTCCACCGGCTCCCCGGCCAGGTTCACGACCCCGTCCACCCCGGCGAAGGCCTCCGCCGGAGGGGGCCCCTCTTCGGGAGCCCACGCGTGCGCGTCCGCGCCGGGCACCTTCGCCCGCGCCGCGTCGGCGTCCCGAGAGAGCAAGACGACCTCGGTCCCCGAAGCCAGGAGGGAGGCCGCGAGGCGTCGCCCCACGAGGCCCGTCCCCCCGGTGATCAAGACGCGCGTACATGTCGACATGGCCGGACCCTACCGGTCCGCGGGAATTTCTCCTTGACGACCTCGGGGCCATGCTGTTTTATAACGAGCGTTCGAAATAAATCCCTGGCACGCTCTCCGGAGACGACCGATGCATCCCGCGACCTACCTGACCATCTATATCTTCCCCGTCCTCGCGTTCGTGGCGCTGCACCTCGGCGGGTTGTGGCTCCTGGCGCTCCCCGGCGTCGCCTTCGGGCTCATTCCGTTCACCGAGCTCTTCGTGACCGGCACCGAGGACAACACCCGCGCGGCGTCGACGCCCTCGGTCCTGCACAAGCGGATCCTCGACGCCATCGTCTACGGGCTCATTCCCCTGCAGATCGGCCTGGTCGTGTACCTGCCGATGCAGATGGCCGCGGGCGCGTTCGCGGGCTGGGAGATCGCCGCCGCGATCCTCACCACCGGCATCTGCTGCGCCACCTTCGGCATCAACCTCGGCCACGAGCTGGGGCACCGGAACGACAAGCTCGCGCAGACGGCGGCCAAGGTGCTGCTGGCGACCACGCTGTACATGCACTTCTTCATCGAGCACAACCGCGGCCACCACGCGCGCGTCGCCACGGACGACGATCCGGCCACGTCCCGGCGCGGCGAGTGGGTCTACGCCTTCTGGTTCCGCAGCACCATCGGCGGCTGGCTGCACGCCTGGGAGCTCGAGGCGAAGCGCCTCGGCCGCGCGTCCGCCAACCCCTACCTGTCCCCCAAGAACCAGATGCTCCGCTTCCAGGTGATCCAGATCGCCGTCGTGGCCGCCGTGGCCGTCGCCTTCGGCCCGGTGGGCGCCGCCGCCTTCGTGGCCGCCGCCGTCCTCGGCTTCCTCTTCCTCGAGACCATCAACTACATCGAGCACTACGGCCTGCGCCGCGGCCGCCGCGCCGACGGTCGGTTCGAGCGCGTGCGCCCGCAGCACAGCTGGAACAGCAACCACCCCCTGGGCCGCGCCCTGCTCTTCGAGCTCACCCGGCACGCCGACCACCACGCCAACGCGCGCCGCCACTTCGCCCAGCTTCGGCACCACGAAGAGGGCCCGCAGCTGCCGACGGGCTACCCGGGCATGATCCTCCTGTCGCTGATCCCGCCCGTGTTCCACAAGGTCATGGAGCGGCGCATCGTCCACGAGCAGACGCGCCTCGCGGCCTGAACCGGAGTCCCCGTGCCCCGCATCGTCGACCACGAGGCCCGTCGCGCCGAGCTCCTGGACGGCGCCTTCGAGCTGTTCGCCGAGCGCGGCTGGAGCGCGCTGACCATGCGCGGCATCGCCCGCGAGCTGCAGGTCTCGACGGGCACGCTGTACCACTACTTCGACGGCAAGGTCGCCATGGCGAGGGCCATGTACGCGCGGCGCGTCGGTCGAGACGTGGAGCTGGCCGAGACGATCATCCCCGCGAACGCGCACCCCCTCGTGGCGGCCGCGGCCACGGCCGAGTTCATCGTCGGCCGGGCGGACGATCTGCAGCGCAGCCTGCTGGTGGCGCTCGACTTCAGCCGTCAGGAGGGGGACGACATCCGCGAGATCATCGTGGAGAACGTCGCCCGGTATCGCGGCGTGCTCTGCGACCGCCTGGGCCTCACGCCCGCGCGGGCCTCCACTGTCCTGAGCTTCTTCTTCGGGATCTTCGTCCAGCGACACCTCGACCCGGACTCGGTCGACATGCCCGCGCAGCTGCAGGCGCTCGCCACGCTCCTGCCCGACGTCGCCTCGTAACCTCCGCGCGGCGCCGAGACTCTGAGGTTCGTGAAGCACCTCCTCGAGCAGCGGTCGCGTAGTCGGCACCCAGCCGGTGCGATGGCCCTCGCGTTGCTGGTCGGCTGCACCCCCGCCGACGTCGAGCCCACGCCCACGACCGTCCCCGAAACGGAGTACGTCTCGCCCCACGGCGACCCCGTGGAGGTGCTGGACACCTACGGCGGCCCGACATTCTCGGAGCTGAACGAGGTCGCCTACGTGGACGGCCTCGTCTTCTTCTGCAGCGGCGTGCTCGGCATGAACGTGTACGACGCGTCGGACCCCGAGGACCTCACCTACCGCAGCCGGATCGGCTTCTCCCAGGGCAGCCTCACCTACCCGCGGTGCCAGCACGTGGTCGTCGATCCCGCGGATCGACGCACCTACGTCTCCAACCGCGCCAACTCGATCCAGCCGCAGTCGTGGATCGGCACGGCGGATCTCTCGAACGTCGAGCGCCCCGACGAGATCGGGATGCTGCTGCTCGACGAGAGCCCCGAGGGCATGGCCGTGCACGGCGATCTGCTCCTGGTGGCCGCCCACGAGGCCGGGTTGATCGTCTTCCGACGCGACGGCGGCGACCTCATCGAGCGCGGTCGCGTCGCCACGGAGAACGCCTGGGGCGTCGCGGCCCTCGGCGACACCGCCTGGGTGGCCGACGGCGCGGGCGGGCTGGTGACCGTGGACATCTCCGATCCCGACGACCCCCGCGTCGCGCACACCCTCCCCCTCGACGGGGCCGCCAAGCATGTCGCGCTGCCGCCCCCGGACGTGGCCGCCGCCCTCGACGCCCGGGGTCTCCCTCCCTTGCTCGCGGTCGCCGCCGGGACCGCCGGGGTCGCCGTCGTGGACCGCTCGGGGCCCGCCGTCCTGCTCGCCGCCGACACCCCCGGCGCCGGGACCGCCGTGGCCTGGACCGTCGCGACGGATCCCGGAGGCACCCCGAGACCCGCCGTGGTGCTCGCCGACTGGGCCGACGTGCGCGTGTTCGAGGTGAGCGACGACCTCGTCCAGGTGGCCCGGGAGCCCCTCCCCATCGGCCCCGCGAACCGGCGCGAGAGCCGGACCATGGGCATCGCCGCGGCGGGGGACGTCTTCTTCTCGGGCAACTGGACCGAGCTGGTGTCCTACCGCTGGTTCCCGGATCGCCTCGCGCCCGACCTCGAGGTGTCGCACAACCCCGTCCTGTTGCCGCAGACGCCGGCGGGGACGTCGTCGAGCTTCCCCCTGCGACTGACCAACAGCGGGACGACGGACCTCACCTTCCGGGGGACCACCGCCGCGCTCGACGAGCTGTCCGTGGACGCGCCCGCGACGCTGGGGCCCGGAGAGACGGCCGTGGCGACCGTCGGCTTCGAGTCCCTCACGGACGCGGGCGTGAGCACCACCCTGTCGCTGCTCACCGACGACCCCGACCAGCCGGAGCTCATCGTGCAGGTGGAGGCGAACCGCCCCGGCATCGGCATCGGCGAACCGGCCGACGCGTCCGTGTTCGACGACATCGACGGAGCGTCGATCGTCCTCGCCGATCTGCGCGGCAGCGTGGTGCTGCTCGCCTACTTCGCGACCTTCTGACCGGTGTGCAGTCTGGAGTTTCCGGACCTGGAGACGGGCTTCCACCGGGCCTACGAGGACGACGGCTTGATCGTGCTCGGCGTCGCCTCCGGGCAGGCCCGCGAGACCGACGCGCTGCTGCGGGAGTTCCGCGATCAGACGGGCGTCACCTTCCCCATCGCCTGGGACGACGGATCCCGCGGCGCGTACGCGTTCCCCGCGTCGATCTCGCCGTACCCGCGCCAGGTCTTGGTGGACCGCGACGGCGTCGTCGTCCACCTCGCGTCGTCGCACCGACCCGACGTGCTCACCGAAGCGATCGAAGCGGCCCTGGGCTTGCAGCGACGCGCCCCCGACTCCAAGCTCCGCTGAGTCCGTTCCGGAGAGACCCTTGTCCAGCGCCCTCCACGTCGTCCCCGCCTTCGACCCCGAGCCCTTCGAGCGCGTGCTGCGCCAGCACGGGCGCGGCCCCCTCACGGCCGCCCCGGTCACGTGGCTTCAGGTGAACCTCGGGAAGCTGTGCAATCAGGCCTGCCGGCACTGCCACGTGGACGCCGGGCCGAAGCGCACCGAGATCATGGACGCCCGCACCGTCGACCGACTGATCGAGCTGCTCGAGGGCGCTCCGGAGATCGAGCTGGTGGACCTCACCGGCGGCGCGCCCGAGCTGAACCCGCACTTCCGACGGCTGGTGGTCGCCGCCCGTCGCCTCGGCAAGCGCGTGATCGACCGCTGCAACCTGACCGTCCTCTTCGAGCCGGGGCAGGAGGATCTCGTGGCGTTCCTGGCGAACCAGGGCGTAGAGATCACGGCCAGCCTGCCCTGCTACTCCCAGAAGAACGTCGACAAGCAGCGCGGCGGCGGCGTGTTCACCAAGAGCATCGAGGCCCTGCGCGCGCTCAACGACGCCGGGTACGGCTCGCCGGGCGGGCCCGCGCTCGACCTCGTGTACAACCCCGGCGGCCCCTTCCTGCCCCCGGCTCAGGCCGGCCTCGAGGCCGACTACAAGCGTCGCCTCCTGGACGACTTCGGGATCCGGTTCAGCAACCTGATCACGATCACCAACATGCCGATCAGCCGCTTCTTGCGCGACCTCGAGCGATCGGGCCGCCGCGAGGAGTACGAGCAGGTCCTGCTGCAGGCGTTCAACCCGGGCACCGTGGACGGGCTCATGTGCCGCCACCTCATCTCCATCGACTGGGAAGGCCGGCTCTACGACTGCGACTTCAACCAGATGCTGGAGCTCCCGCTGCGTGACGACGTGGGGGCGAAGACGGTGTGGGACGTGGCGAGCCTCCGGGCGCTCGGGGCGCGGCCCATCGCGGTCGCCGCCCACTGCTTCGGCTGCACGGCGGGCGCCGGATCCAGCTGCGGCGGCGCCCTGGCGTAGTCAGGAAGGCTCGGAGTCCGGGGGGCCGTCCGGGTCGATCGCCGGGGTCCTGAGCGACCGGAACGACGTCATCAGCTCGTCGCGCACGTGCTCGGCCAACCCCGGACCCTCCGCGGCGGGCATCGCCTGAAGGGCGGCGATCGTGGCGGCCAGCTGATCCATGTACCGGCGGCAGTGGCTGCACATCCACAGGTGCAGACGGACCTGGGCACGACCGAACCAGCCCAGCTCCCCTTGCAGGTAGGCGTCGGCGTTCTCCGTCAGGTCTTTGCAGGTGGAAATCACGTCGTGGCCGGTCCCGTTCACTCTCCCAGGTGGGCTTCCAGGGCGGACCGCAGGCGGCTGCGGGCCCGATGGAGCAACACCCTCTGGTTGGATTCGCTGATCTCCAGAAGGTTGCACGCATCTTGCGCTCCGACGCCTTCGACGTCACGCAGGAGCACGACGGCCCGCTGGCGGGGGGGCAGCTCGTCGATGGCCGCCTCCAGCGCCGCCGCGGTCTCCCTCGAGAGCGTGACGGCCTCGGCGGAGAAGTCCCGCCAGTTCTGCGGCGGCTTGAGCCAGGTGCCCCGCTTGGTGAAGCGGTCGGCGAGCAACTGGGCGTCGCCCGCCTGCTGCACCGCGGACTCCGGGACCGTCCGCGAGTCCTTGGCGCCGCGGGTGCGGGCGCGGTTGGCGAGGATGGTGAACACCCAGGTCTTGAGCGAGCTGCGGCCCTCGAACCGGGCGAGGCCCGTGACCACCGCCGCCCAGGTCTCCTGCACGACGTCTTCGACCGACGGCTCCTCGCGGACGAACGAACGCGCCAGGCGACGCAGGCTGGGCGTCCACGCGTCGAGCATGGCGCCGAACATGCGCTCGTCGCCCGCGCGCAGGGCGGCCAGGAGTTCAGCGTCGGGGGGCAGGGCCGGCGGCATGGACGGGGTCAGCCTATCCACCACGATCGGCGACGGTGTCAGGTCCCGGTCCACAGTTGTCTCGCCCTTGTCATGGATTTGTGTCCGCGGCCCCGGGCGGACATGCTTCGCCCCGGAGGGCTCATGCGCGGACTGCAGATCGGGGACGACATCGACCTCGACGACATCCTCCGGCTCTGCGAGAAGGACGCGACCAAGTCCACGTGGCGCTGCCGGTACGTCGAGGTGGAGGGCGCCGCCCAGCAGGCGCTCGAGCACGCCGCCGAGGAGGGGCTCGAGATCCCGGGGGCCGAGTTCCTCGACCTGGTGGCGAGCATCGACCGCACGATCGAGGGCGACTTCGAGGCACGCAGGGACGGTGCCGGGGCGCCGTGGCTGCTCATCCGGGCCATCGACGGCGAGAGCTTCGAGGTCTTCAGCTCGGACCGCGGCGTCCTCACCCACGCCGAGGCGACGTTCCGGGACGTGCGGCGCGCGGGCTTCGGCGAAGAGTAGGACGCTCAGGGAGCGCAGGCGGAAAGGTCGGCCTCGCCGATGCGGCAGCCGGCGTCGCCGGTGAGGGTGCAGTGCACGCTCGTCCCCGCGCCTTCGCCGACGGTCACCGCCTGCTCGACGCTCGGCGTGCTGACCATCCCCATCTGGATGCGGTGCTCGCCCGGGGCCAGCTTCATGCCGAAGGGCGACCCGGCGGAGCGGTCCTGGAGGGTCCCGTCGATCCACACCTTGGCGCCGCGGGGCGAGGCGCTGAGCACCACGCAGCCGTCGGCGGTCGCGGGGGCTTCGGCGACCTCGGCCCGGGGCAGGTCCGCGGGGTCGTCGGCCGGCTCCTCCGCCGGCTCCGCGGGCGCGGGCGTGGCCTCCTCGGCGGGGGCGACCTCGGCCGGCTCGTCCGCCGGAGCCTGCTCGGGGGTCTCCTCCGTCGCCTCGGCGGGGGTCGGGTCCGACGCCTCATCGCCGCGCGCGGCCGGGGTCTCGGCCTCCGCCTCGGCCGCGGCCTCGTCCGTCCCCGCCTCGGGAGACGCCTCGGCCTCTTCGCCGTCGCCCTTCGGGAGCATCAGGTCCGGCACCGCGGGAGCGACCTCGTCGGGCGCGTCCCCGCCGTCGGCGTCGCCTCCCCCGTCCCCCCGACCGACGATGATCCCGACGATCACCGCGAGCACGCCCGCGAGCACCAGCACGACCATCTGGAGCGTTCGGCGGGACTTCTCGGCCCGCTTCTTCTTCTTGCGCGTCTCGATCCGCGCCGACCGCTCGGCCTTGAGCGCGAGCTCGACGTTCATGGAGGTGCGCTCGCCCACACCGAGCGACGACCGCGGCGGCAGCAGCTGCGTCTTCAACACCTGGCCGCTCGGCGGCGGCGGCTCGGGGGGCACCTCGGGCGCGGGCCCGGGCACCGGATCGGCCGACGGCGCCGTCAGCTGCGCGGGCTTGTTGTCGGGGACCCTCGCGGGCTCGGGCAGCTCGACCCCGCCGCCCGAGCTGGCGAGGGGCAGCACGCCCACCCTCTGACCGAGCGCCCGCTCGATGGCGACGGCCCAACCGGCCTCCGTCTCCGCGGGGATCTTGAAGGGCGCGGCCCCGTGCGTCTCGTCCTCGGCGTCGACGTCCGACTCGTAGGCTTCGATGCGGTCCAGCAACCACAGGAAGTCCCGGGTCTCGCCCGCCGCCGGGGTGCGCCGCATCAGGTCGAGGAGGTCGTCGGCCACGTCGTGGGCGCGCTGGTACCGGTCCGCCGGATCGCGCTGAAGGAGCTTCTCCGCGATCGGCGCCAGCCCGGGGTACTTGTCGCCGATCGGCGCCGCCTCCTGCTCGGGGCTCCGCTTGCAGATCTGCCCGTAGATCGAGGCGACGTTCTCGCCGTCGAACAGCCGCTTGCGGGTCACCAGCGAGTAGGCGATGCACCCCACGGCGAAGAGGTCGACGGCGGGCGTGAACGAGCGCGCGCCCTCCCACACCTCGGGCGCGACGTACGCGGGCGTGCCCTTCACGAAGCCGGTGGCGGTGGCGGTCATGTCGCCCGCCGCCTTGGCCATCCCGAAGTCGGCGACCTTCGCCACGCCGAGCTTGTCGAGCAGCACGTTGCCGAGCTTGAGGTCGCGGTGGATGACCCGGAGGGGGTCGCCGTCGACGTCCTCGGCCTCGTGCGCGGCGGCGAGGCCCCGGCAGGTGTCGTGCAGCAGCGAGCAGACGACCGAGTTCGGCAACGCGAGGCCGTAGCGGAGGCACTTGTTCACGAGGTCGTGCAGCGTGCCGCCGTCCACGAACTCCATGGCGATGTGCAGCGTCCCGCCCTCTTCGGAGACGCTCAGCGTGTCGACGATGTTGGGGTGCCGGAGGTTGGCGACCAGGCTCGCCTCGCGGAGGAACGCCTGGGTCTCGTCGTCGTCGTCCTGCTTGCCCGGTCGGACCAGCTTCAGCGCGACCTTCTTGCGGAACCCGAGCGACCCGCCCTCCTGGACCGCCAGCCACACCTCCGCATACGCCCCCTGGCCCAGCTTTCGCCGGAGGGTGTACGTCCCGATCTGTAGTCCAGGCTCGAAACGAGCGATGCCGACCTCCGAGAAGGGCGGATACTAACCGGAGCCGAGGGGGGTGCCTAGAAGCCGTGGGGGCGCCAGGCGGACCAGGCCTGCTGGGGAGGGCTCGCCACCCCCACCCCGATCGCGATGCCGAAGGCCACTCCGGAGGCGATCCCCGTGGCCGCGGAGCCCGCGAAGACGCCCTCGTCGTACGTCTCCACGCCGAGCCCGAGGAGCACGCTCGCGGCGAGGACCGAGCCCACGCCCACCACCGCCGCGGGCACCCACGCCGGGGCCCTCATCGCGCGGCGGCCCTCCTGCGTGTTCTTCCAGGCGATGAACTCGTCGCGGACGCCCGAGACGCCCTGGAGGCCCCGCCACACGAACGTCGTCGCGTTGGCGCGCCCGGGCTGCAGCGAGACGTCGGCGGCCGCCACGCCGAGGCGGGGGTGCTCCAGGAAGATGCCGCCGCTCCCGCCCATGAGCGGGCCCATCCTCAGCGGGGGCGCGATGAGGACGCCGGTCTCCTCGTCGGGCACCGCGCCGTCCCTCGGGACCCGCAGCTCGCGCTCGGCGTACGTCCCCTCGCGGGCCCCGTCCACGTACGCCCGCACCGTCGAGCCCACGGGCAGGCCCACCACCGTCAGCGTCGACGGCACCAGGGGCAGGGGGTCGACGTCGACCTGCTCGCCCGCCGGGACCTGGACGTGGTGTTCGAGGCTCCCGTACTCGTTCTGGACGTAGACCCGCACCCTCCCCGCGGTGACCTCGACCACGCCCCCCGGGCCGATCTCCGGGCCGTCGAGGTCGCGCACGCGCACGCGGCAGTCCGAGGGCTCGTGGGCCCCGATGCGCAGCGACCCGACCCCCACGTACGTCGTCTCCACCTCGACCCGCCGGCGCTCCCCGGGGTCGAGGGGATCGAGGGCCCGCACCTGCTCGCGCAGCCCGAGGCCGCTCACCACCAGGCTCATGGGCTCGGGGGAGTCGAGGTCCCGAAACACGCTCTCGCCGCCCCGTCGGAAGTCGGGCTTCCGCGCCGCGTCGCCGATCCGCAGGACGACGCGCGGGACCTCCAAGGGTCGGTCGAGCACGACGCGCACCCGGAGCTCGCCGAAGCCGGCCTCGAGGCTGCGCAGGACCACCAGGACGCCGGGGTCGTCGCTGCCCAGGGCCCGGGCGCGGCGGTAGGCGTCGACGGCGCCGAGGGTGTCCCCCGCGCAGCGTCGGGCGTCTCCGAGCAGCGCCCACCCCGTGGGGTCCTCGAAGGCCGCGTCCACGATCGACTTCGCGTCGGCGATCGCGGCCCGACAGCGCCCGGCGTCGATCGCGTCGCGCACCGAGGACACGAGCGCCGCCGCCTCGCCGGCGCCCAGGATGGAGCGCACCCGCAGATCGACGGTCACCTCCTCGTCGGGACCCACCGAGGCCTCGGTCCGGGCCGCTTCGGCCTCGCCCTTTCGCGCGGCGCGGACCCGATCGAGGGCGTCGTTCGCCTCCTTGGGGATGATCCGCCCCACGGCGAACTCCCGGAACGCCACGAGCAGCGACTCGGCCCGCTCGAGGTCGCCCCGGCCCTCGTAGGCGAGCGCCTTGATCAGGAAGGCGTCCCAGTTGCCCGGGTCCGCCCGCAGCGCGGCCTCGGCGGCGGCCAGCGCGTCGTCCCACCGCTCCTCGTCGAGGGCGGCGCGCGCGTCGGTCGGAGCCTCCTGCGCCTGGGCGGGCGCGGCGAGCACGAGCAGGGCGGCGATCAAGAAGAGGCGGGCCACGGCCGCGGAGTCTAACCCCCCGGAGGGCCCGGAGGGCCCGCCGCGAACGGGGAGCGACGGGCCAACATCGCCATCGCGTGCTCCGTCTCGCGCCGCTCCTGCTCCACGAACCCGGACACCGCCCGGCCCAGCCCCGGGTGCGCGAGCCAGTGAGCGCTGTACGTCGGGGCGGGCAGGAACCCGCGCGGGATCTTGTGTCCGCCCTGCGCGCCCGCCTCGTAGCGCGCGAGCCCGCGGGCGATGCTGTGCTCGATCGCGGCGTAGTAACAGGTCTCGAAGTGCAGCGCGGCGTGGCCTTCGTCGCAGCCCCAGTAGCGGCCGAACATCGCGTCGTCGCGCTCGAAGTTCAGGGCCCCGGCGATGAGGACGCCGTCCTTCTCGGCCGCCGCGAACCGGACGCGATCCGGCATCGTCTCGCCGAGCGTGCGGAAGAAGTCCGGCTGGAGGTACGCGCTCCCCCACTTCCGGCCCGTCGTGTCGCGATAGAAGCGCTGCATGGCCGACCAGTGCTCGGGCGTCATCTCGGATCCCGACAGCATCCGCACGACGATCCCGGCGTCCGCCACCTGCCGACGCTCCCGCCGCAGCTCGCGCCGCCGCTTGCCCCGCAGGGCGCCCAGGAACTCGTCGAACGTCGCCCAGCCGCGGTTGAACCAGTGGTACTGCATCGTCAGGCGGGAGAGCCAGCCGTCGGACGCCAGCAGCGCCTGCTCCTCGCGGGTGCAGAACAGCCAGTGCACGGAGCTCAGCCCCGCGTCCCCGGCGAGCTCCCGCACGGCCCGCGCGAGCGCCAACGCCGTCTCTCTGCCCTGGCCCGGGGCGAGCAGGATCCGACGGCCCGTGGCGGGCGTGAAGGGCACCGCGACGACCAGCTTCGGGTAGTACGGCAGGCCCGACCGCTGGGACCCGTTCGCCCACGCCCAGTCGAAGATGTACTCGCCGTAGGAGTGCGCCTTGATGTAGGCGGGCACCGCGCCCAGCAGCTCCCCGTCGTGCTGCAGCACCACGAACAGCGGCTTCCAGCCCGTCCCCTCGCCCACGGATCCGGACGTCTCCAGCGCGTGCAGGAAGGCGTGCTCCAGGAACGGCGAGGGGCTGTGGTCTAGGCGGTCCCACTGCTGGGGATCGATGCCCGCGACGCCCTCTTGGATGGTGATCTCCATCGGGGGATCTATTATGGCGCCCCGCCCCGCGGATCCAGGGGCGGCCGCCGGTTTCGGGCCTGGGAACACATGAGCAACGACGAGACGGGCACCCGCAGAGAAGGCGGCGTGGCCACCAAAGAGAAGCCGAAGACGAAGCGCCCCAAGCGCTACAAGGTCCTGCTGCACAACGACGACTACACCCCCATGGAGTTCGTGGTCGCGATCCTCCAGCAGCTCTTCCGGCTCAACGAGGTCGACGCGACGCGCGTGATGCTGCACGTGCACCACAAGGGCGTCGGCGTGGCGGGCGTCTTCACCCACGAGATCGCCGAGACGAAGGTCCAGCAGACGCTCGCCGCGGCCCAGCGACACGAGTTCCCCCTCCAATGCTCGATGGAGCCCGAATAGGAGCCCCCATGTCCCGCCTCCTCGCCCTCGCCGCGACCCTCCTCACCGCGTTCGTCTCCGGGTGCGCGGGCGACGTCTGCTCCTGCGACCTCATCGAGGACGAGTCGCGCTGCGTGGAGTTCTCGGCGCCCGACAACCCGCTCTACGCCACCCAGCTCTCCGCCAGCTGCGCGAGCACGCTGTCTTCGCTCTGCACGTCGCTCGGGGGGACGTACTCGTTCGGGACCGCGTGCCCGGACGCCGACCTCGAGGCGGACTGCGTCGCGGGCCTCGCTTCGTACAACGAGACGGTCCACTGGTACCGCACCGGCGGCGATCCCGTGGACGCCACGAGCACCGACCCCGAGGACGACTGCTCGGACACCGGCGTGGTCACTCGATACTGACGGCCGGTCCCGCGATCCGCTGCTAGCCTGACCGACGCTCCATGCGCTCGCTCCGTCCCCTCGTCGTCGTCGCCCTCGCCCTGCTGGGCTGCGACGGCGCGCCGGACCTGCCCGGCCCGGGGGCGCCCGAAGACGACTTCCTCGACCTCCGCGTCGAGCTCCCCGACGCCCCGGACCCCGAGGACGGCGCGCTGTTCGAGGTGCCCTGGATGGAGGTCGGCCCCGGCGAGGAGAAGCTGTTCTGCCTCTACGGCACGTACGAGGGCCCCACCACCGGGGTGAACAGCCTGCGCCCGGCCTACCCCAGCCGGTTCCATCACCACGGCCTGCTCAAGCGAGGGACGGCGGACGACCCGCCGGACGGCACGATCATCGACTGCACCGACGTCGAGGAGCAGTGGCCTCCCCGCCCCACGCTGTTCGAGCGCGTGGGCGGCGGGCCCGACCCGGACGAGTGGATCAACCTCCCCGACGGCATCGCCTTCCGCCTCGAGCAGGGCCAGCGCTGGATGGCGGACGTGCACTACGTGAACACCGGTCGCGAGCCGATCGTCCTCAACTACGGCTTCCTGCTCGGCTTCGTGCCGCTGGACGACGTGAGGGCCATCGCGGGCACGTTCAACATGGACGCGGGCGGGTTCTCCATTCCGCCCGGCGAGGCGGGCTCGGAGGAGTTCGGCTGCGCTTGGCACGACGACCTCACGGTGCTCTCCCTCGGCGGCCACATGCACGGCTTCGGCACGTCGTACGAGGTCACGCACGAGGCGGGCGACGAACGGGCGACCGTCTACGACGTGCCCCAGTGGCGCGAGATCTATCGGTTCGAGCCGCCCATGACCAACTTCGACGACGGCGCGCTCACGGTGGCCGAGGGCGACCTGTTCCACACGTCGTGCAACTGGCTGAACCGGACGAGCGCGCCCCTGGAGTATCCGGAGGAGATGTGCACGACCTTCGGCGTCGCGTACCCCCTCGAGGAGAACTACTACTGCGACGGCGGGAACGTGACGATCGGCGGGGGTGGGGCGAGCATCCGGGGCGTCCTGCGACGCGACGTCGTGATCCCCGGCGACGGCGTGGGCGACGTGAACATCTTCCTGTCGGACACGGAGCCCGTGCCCGGCATCCCCCCGAGCGAGGGACAGACGTTCATCCTGGACGACGTCGATCTGAGCGACCCCGACGGCAGCGTCCCGTTCCTCCTCACGAAGGTGTTCCAGAACGAGGCCCCGCTCTTCCTCGTCGCGTACCTGGACGACGACGCCAGCGGCGTGGAGGGCGGCCCCACCCCGGGCGACCCGGTGGTCCTGATGCAGGGCCTCGCCATCGACGCGGCGGAGGAGTTCGAGATCGACATCGTGTTCGAGCTGGTCGTCCCCGAAGGCGACCCGTGACGCCGGAGTCTCGCGCGGAACCGGCGATCCGACCTCCCGTGACCTTTCGCTGGCGCTCCTCGCGGGTGATGATTACCTCTACAGGCCCATGCTGACCCGAGAACTCCAAGAGACCCTCCGCCGCGCCGTCGAGACCGCGATGGAGATGCGCCACGAGTACCTGCTGCTCGAGCATCTCCTCCTGGCCATGCTGGACGACGACACCGCCAAGGACATCCTCGGCGCGTGCCAGGCGGACATCGACGCCCTGCGCGCGGAGCTGACGGCGTTCCTCGCGGACGACGTGGAGCCCCTGCCCGAGGGTTCGGACGCCGAGCCCCAGCAGACGCTCTCGTTCCGGCGCGTCCTCCAGCGCGCGGCGATGCACACCCGCAGCTCGGGTCGCGACGAGATCAACGCCGGGAACCTCCTCGTGGCGATGTACCGCGAAGAGGAGAGCAGCGCCGTCTACTTCCTGGAGAAGCAGGAGGTCACCCGCTTCGACGTCGTGAACTTCATCTCCCACGGCATCACCAAGGACGGCACCGGCGGCGTGACGTCGAAGATGCCCGCGGGCACGAGCGAAGACGGCGAGCGCGAGGGCGTCCTCGCGGATCCCCTGGGGAGCTTCTGCATCGACCTGGTCGACCGGGCCGCCCAGGGGAAGATCGACCCCCTCATCGGCCGCGACGCGGAGATCGAGCGCACCGTTCAGGTCCTGTGTCGTCGCCGCAAGAACAACCCGGTGCTGGTGGGAGACCCCGGCGTGGGCAAGACGGCCATCGCCGAGGGCCTCGCCCTGGCGATCCACGAGGGCAAGGTCCCCGAGGTCCTGCTGAACGCCAAGCTGTACTCGCTGAACATGGCGTCGCTGCTCGCGGGGACGCGGTTCCGGGGCGACTTCGAGGAGCGGCTCAAGGCCCTCATCGAGACCATCACGGCGGATGAGGAGAACATCCTCTTCATCGACGAGATCCACACGGTCGTGGGCGCCGGGGCCACGTCGGGCGGGACCATGGACGCGAGCAACATGCTCAAGCCCGCGCTGTCCTCGGGGGAGCTCCGCTGCATCGGCAGCACCACGTTCGCCGAGTACAAGTCGGCCTTCGGCAAGGACCGGGCCCTCGCGCGTCGCTTCCAGAAGATCGACATCGTGGAGCCGACCGTCGAGGAGACGGTGAAGATCCTCCAGGGCCTCAAGGACCGGTACGAGGACCACCACGGCATCCGCTACACCACCGCCGCCCTGCGCGCCGCCGCGGAGCTGGCCGCCCGGCACATCAACGACAGCAAGCTCCCGGACAAGGCGATCGACGTGCTGGACGAGGCGGGCGCGTACGTGATGCTCCAACCCGCGAGCAAGCGGCGGAAGACGATCCGGCCGAAGGACATCGAGAAGGTCGTGGCGAAGATCGCGCGCATCCCCCCGCGCACGGTGAGCAAGGACGACAAGGTCAAGCTCAAGGACCTGGCGCGGGATCTCCAGCTCCTGATCTTCGGGCAGGACGCGGCCATCTCGACCGTCACCGCCGCCATCAAGATGAACCGGAGCGGGCTCGGCGCCCCGGACAAGCCCATCGGGAGCTTCCTCTTCTCCGGCCCCACCGGCGTGGGCAAGACCGAGCTCGCGAAGCAGCTCGCCTCGGTGATGGGCGTGCACTTCCTCCGCTTCGACATGTCCGAGTACATGGAGAAGCACACGGTGAGTCGCCTGATCGGGGCGCCGCCGGGGTACGTCGGGTTCGACCAGGGCGGGCTGCTCACCGACGCGATCGTCAAGAACCCGCACTCGGTGTTGGTGCTGGATGAGATCGAGAAGGCCCACCCGGACCTCTTCAACATCCTGCTGCAGGTCATGGACCACGCCACGCTGACGGACAACAACGGGCGCAAGGCCGACTTCCGCTCCGTGGTCATCATCATGACGACCAACGCCGGGGCGCGAGACGCCGACCGCAACAAGGTCGGCTTCGGCGGCTCCGCGCCGGGCGCCAAGCAGGGCAAGAACAAGGCCTTGGAGCGGGTGTTCAGCCCGGAGTTCCGCAACCGGCTGGACGCCATCGTGCAGTTCAAGGGCCTTCCCCCGGACATCGTGCGCCTGGTCGTCGACAAGTTCCTGCTGGAGCTCGACGGGCAGCTGGCCGAGAAGAAGGTCGCGCTCGACGTGTCCGAGGCGGCCAAGGAGTGGCTCGCGAAGAAGGGGTACGACCCGAAGTTCGGCGCGCGGCCCATGTCCCGGGTGATCCACGAGCACATCCGCAAGGCCCTGGCCGACGAGCTGCTGTTCGGGGCGCTGGTCGACGGCGGGAGCGTGCACGTGGACCGCAGGACGAGGCCCGACCCGGTGCCCGACGACTGGGAAGACGGCTTGGAGCTCTCCTACCCGGAGTAGCCGCTAGGCCTCGCCGATGGGGTGCTGCTCGAGCCCCTCGAGGATGCGCCCGAGGTCCGCCACGGACACGTCGTAGACGCTCGCGCAGAACTCGCAGCGGACCGACGTGCCCTCGTGCTGCGCGATCATGTCCTCCAGGTCCGACGCCCCGAGGAGGCGGATGCTCATCTCCACCCGGGACCGGCTGCAGGCGCACGCGAAGCGCAGGCGCGTCTCCGCCACCATGTCGATCTCCATGCCCGGGAGGGCCGCCGCCGCGAGCTCCTCCAGGGGGCCGGGGCCGCGCCGACGCTCGCCGAACTCCGCCGGAAGGATCGCCCGCCCCGGGTCTCCGCCCGGGAGGGTCTGCACCAGCACGCCGACGACGTCCCGAGGCCCCCCCGCGGCATCCTCGGCGGCGAGCACCCGCAGCCCCGACGCCACCTGCTCGGACCGGCGCAGGTAGGTCTCCACGTCCACGTCGACCTCCCCGGGGTCGATCGCGATCTGCCCCTGGCTGTACCGCCCGCTCGCCTCCTGCCGCAGCGCCACGAGCACGCCCGGACGGACCCAGTCCACCAGCGGCCGGCCCACCGACTCGGCGGCGTCCTCGGCGAGGTTCACGTACCCCCGGAGCGCCCCCGGCGCCCGCACGTCCACGTGCATGGTCCCGAGCGCGCCGCGCGTGACCCACTGGAACGAGACGCGATGCCACTCGGGATCCGTGGCGGCGGCCATGAGGGCGGCGGTCATGCCGCGGGCGAGGGCCATGGCGGGGACGCCCGCCAGCTGATGCCGGGTGACGGCCTCCTGGACGGCGTCCGTGGTGCGCGCGACGAACACCCGATGCAGCTTGTCGCGGGAGATGCCGCGCAGCAGACGGTCGGTCACTCTTCGCCCTCGCCCTCGTCCTCCGCTTCGTCGGCGAAGGCCCAGGTGCGGTCGAGGACCACGTTCAGGGCGTCCCCGAGCGTCTTGGGGTCGGGGGCGGAGAGCGCCGCGGTGGTGAGGTCCCCGACGGACGCCTGGGCGTCGCCGTTCATGTCCACCACCACGAAGAACACGCCCTCGCGGGGGACTCGCGCTTCGACCGTCATCGGCCACGGGAACTCGGGCTCGAGCACGCGCCACTGGAAGGCGGCGTGAGCGTCCGGCATGGGCTTGCCGCCCTCGAGGTCCACGTCCTCGTACCCCAGGAACAGGATGCTGGACTGCTTCACGGTGACGCGCGGGTCGGCGTCCACCATCACCCGCACGGAGCGGCCTGCCCCGGGGAGGTCGGACTCCTGGCCGGCGGGCCCCCGCTGATCGGCGCGCGCGGGCTTGAAGAGCCGGTCGACCTCGACGCGCCAGGGGGTCCCCTCGGCGGGCGCCGTGAAGTCCTCCACCACGGGGCTGAGCGGCTCCTCGGGGCTCGGCAGCCCGTCGCCGTCCGTGTCGAGCATGAGGATGACGTCCAGGCCCGGCGTGCCCGGGAGCGGCGCGCGGAAGGCGAGCGTCTCGGCGAACTTCGTGGGCTCCCCGGCCCACAAGAAGGCGGGGACGACGCCCGCGCGGGGCATCCCGTTGCGCAGGCCGTCGGCCTCGTAGCCGAGGATCAACGGAGCGACCTCGCCCTTCACCGCGTCGCCCACGCGCGAGACGTCCACGACCACGTCCCGCTCGGGCCCGCCGCGGGCCGGACCGCCGAGATCCCCGAAGGCGCGATCGATGGACAGCGCCAGCGTCTCCCCCTCGAGCCCCGACAGGAACGCGGTGCTGCGCTCGTCCGGAGCGGGGCGCCCGTCGCCGTCGCCGTCGAGGACGACGAGCAGGTGGATGTCGTCCGGCAGGGGGGCGTCGAACGTCATGGACGGCTCGATGCTGCGGCTCTCGGTCGCCCAGTAGAAGGCGGGGGGCTTGCCCTTCTTGGGGTGGTTCCCCTCCACCTGGTCCTCGACGAAGCCCAGGAATACGAGCGCGGCCTGCTCGGGGACGTCTTCGTGCGGGGCGACCGTGACGGTGATGGAGCGCTGCGTCACGGGCAGCTTGTTCTCTTCGCGGCGCTCGCGATCGACGCCGTCCTGCGCCGGACCCGGCCGCTCCGCGGGGCAGCCGACGGCCATCAGCGAGAGCAGCGAGAAGCAGAGCAGGGGCCGTCGCACGAGAGGGGGTCTATCACGGGGAGACGGGAGGCTGTCTACACTGCCCCCGTGCATTGGCGGGCTCTCCTCGCGGCGGTCCTCACGACCGCGGCCCTGCTCGCATCCCCGGCGCCCGCCGCGTCCGCGCCGCTGCACCTCTCGGGGCGCATCCTCGAGGCCTCCTCGGACGCGAATCACACCGTGTGGATCGTCACCGATCTGGACCTCACGGCCGACGGCCAGCCCGCCGCCGTGGCCGACGTCGACCCCGAGACCGGCGCCTGGGCGGTGGACTGGGACCCTCGAGGGGCCCCCTACTGGATCTTCCTGCACGAGCGCTACCGCCCCGCGGCCGGCCCTCCCATCGACCACTTCCTGCCCCACTCCCTGCTGCCCCACCCGCCGGACGTCGCCCCGGGGCCCGTGGACATGTACGCGATCGATCCCGCGCTCCTGATGACGCGGTCGCGGGTCTCCTTCGCCCCCGCGGTCCTGGCCAAGCTCGGCCTGCTCGCGCTCGGCCTGTTCGGCCTCGGGTTCGGGGTGCGTCGCGCCCTCGCTCGATTCGACGGTCGAGGCAAGGACGCCGCCCCGCTGCGCGACCGCGGGCTCCCCGAGCCCCCGACGGCCGCAGAGAAGCGGGCGCTGCTCGCCATCCTCGCGGCGGCCCTGGCGCTCCGGTTCTGGGGGATGTTCTCCGACAGCCTCGAGCTGCTCGAGGTCTCGTACCTGCCGGGGATCGGACGCCCCAGCCCCTTCGGCGGCGGGGCTTCGGGGCTCGCGGCCGTGGGCGGGATGCTGTGGGAGATGTCGCAGCTCTACTGCCTCGACCTCGTGCATCCACCGCTGTACCACGGCCTCATGGGGGTGATGGGGCTGCTCGGTCGCGCGGCGTGGTTCCTCCGCCTCCCCGGCCTCGCGGCGTCGATCGCGACCCTGCTCCTCCTCCACGCGATCCTGCGGCGCCGGTCCCCCGCCACCGGCCTCGCCGCCGCCGCCGTCTTCGCCCTCGCGTCGCCCGCCATCTACTTCGGGCAGGACGCCACCCCCTACGCCGCGGTGGGCTTGGCGGCCATGGCGATGATCCACACCATGCTCGCCGCCCTCGAGCGGGGCACTGCGCGGGCCTGGCGCAACTTCTTCGGGGTGCTGATCCTCGGTTTCCTCGCGCACTACAACGTCGCCTTCGTGGGCCTGGCCGGTCTCGCAGCCCTCCTCGCGGCGGCGTGGGCGGGGCGCGCGGATCCGCGGTGGCCCAGCGCCGTGCGCCTCGCCACCGGTCCCGCGCTCGCCCTCGCGATCGTCCCCCTGGCTTGGACATGGCTGCACCTGTCCACGTTCCCGACGGTCGCGCAGGACACCCGCCTGGTGGCCGACACCTACGCCCCCGACCCGGGCCCGCTCTCCTTCTTGGGCGACTTCGCGGCGGTCACCGCGGGCGTCCGCGCGGACGGGCCCCGGTGGGCGCTGGCGGCCGTCGTGGTGCTGCTCCTGCTCGGGCTGCACCGCGCCTGGGCGCCCCGAGACCGCGACGCGCCCGGCCCCACCCGCGTCCTCGGGATGCTCGGCGTCGCCTGCACGGTCGTGTTCCTGCTCAGCGTCTTCTTCTTCTACGACAACGTGCGCGAGCACCTCGGCGGCCGCGTCTTCTACGGCTTCCGGTGGGTCTCCTGGTACCACCCGGTGCTGCTCGGGCTGTGCGTGCTGGGGGCCGTGCGGGGGGCCGGTCCGGGCCTCCTGCGAGCGATCCTGGCGGGCGTGTGGTTCCTGGGCATCGGCCACGGCACGGTGATCCAGCTCACCGAGCCGCGACGGCCCGACTACCGCGCGGCCGCCGACTACATCCTCGAGCACGTCGAGGACCGCGACGCCGTGGCCTCGCTGCCCACGTGGTTCCAGCGCGGCGTGCTGGGTCACTACTTCTTCCAGAGCGCGCAGCTCACCCGGGCCCCGTCCGAGGGCGAGGCCGTGTGGCGCGTGGACGGCAAGCGGCTCACGATCGAGGCGGTGCACCCGTCGCTCACGTTCGAGTCGACGGCCCTCAACCCCCACTACCGCAGGCTGTGGGTCGCGGTGATCGAGGAGACGATGTTCGGCCGGGACAAGTTCTCCGCGCCGGTCGCGGAGCAGGCGCTGCGGTGGGCCGACAGCCGCATGCGCCGGGTCGAAGAGACCTCCGTCGACGGCATCCGCCTCATCCTCTACGAGGTCCCCCGGGAGGGCCGCATCCTCGGCAAGGGGGAAGCGCAGCGCTTCTCCGCCGACCGGGTCGTCCTCAACTCCCGGACCTATCCTCGGGACGCCGCGCGACCGCCGTTCGCGGCCACCGAGCCCGTGGCCCCCGCGGACGTCCTGGACGCCACGATGGGGCTGCAGGCCCCCATGAGCCCGGGGTGCGTGGACTGGGAGGAGGTCGCCCTGGATCCGCTGCTGCAGCCGGACGCGCCGACGCACTGGTACCTGGACCTGCGGGTGCCCCTGCCGCTCGCCGCGCCCATCCCGGAGGTGGTGCGCCATGCCGACGCGCAGGTGACGGCGACGCGCGTGGAGCAGGCCCTGCGGCTGCAGGTCGTCGGGGGGCCGTGCACGGGCCCGGCGCCCGTGGTCGAGCTGCGCGGCCGGTGAGGCGTCGGGTGCTCCGGATCAGTCGGGAGGGGTGGCCTGGCCGACCTCCACGCCCTCCTCGGTCTCGTTGCTGCCCCAGCAGCCCAGCTCCCCGCCCGTCGTGACGCCGCAGGTGTGACCCGAGCCCGCGTCGATCGTCTGCCAGGTCGATCCCGCGGGCACCGCCGTCTCGCCGTTGCGGTCGCCGCCCCAGCACGTGACGCTGCCCGTCGGGTTGAGGCCGCACGCGTGCGCCTTGCCGACCGTGATGAGGGTGAACTCCTCCTGCGGCGGCTGGAGCAGATCCGCCACGTCGAGCCCCCAACAGACGACCCCGCCCGCGCTCAGCACGCCGCAGGCCGCGAACTCGCCCACCCCGAAGTGGTCGTAGGGGCCGGGAGGGGCGGCCAGCTGCCCTTCGCTGTCGTCGCCCCAGCACACGATCTCGTCGTCTGTGGTGAGCCCGCAGGTGTGGAACTTGCCGCCCTGGATCTCGCGGTAGGAGCCCGCGGGCACGTCCGTCTGGCCGTCCTTGTTGCGGCCCCAGCACGTCGCCGCGCCGTCCTTGCCCACGCCGCAGGTGTGGTGGGAGCCCACGCCCATGGAGGCGAAGGAGTCCTTCGGCGCCACGGCCTGCTCCCAGTCGAGCTCCGCGTCCACGCCCCAGCAGTGGACGACGCCGCCCTCGTCCTGCCCGCACGTGTGGGACCAGCCCGAGCCCAGGTTCACGAGGTCGACGTTCGCGGGGGGCGTGCCCTGGCCGGCGTGATTCCAGCCCCAGCAGACGACGCCCCCGAGGTCGCCCAGCGCGCACGAGTGGAAGTCGCCCGCCGTGACGGCGATCCAGTCGCCGGGGGCCGCGTCGTCGTCGTCCGTCGCGTCGTCGTCGTCCACCGCGTCGTCGTCGTCCACCGCGTCGTCGTCGTCCACCGCGTCGTCGTCGTCGCCCGCACACGCGGGTGCCCGCAGGCACTGCTCGTCGGCGCAGTCGATGAGGCCGTCGCCGTTGTTGTCGATCCCGTCGTCGCACTCGCCCGCCTCGTCGCCCTCGCGGGGCGGATCGCAGGCGAGCAGGCCCAGCGGCAGCAGCAGCAGGAGGAGCCGCCTCACAGCGCCGACCGGATGCGGCGGAGCTCGGCGGCCACCTCGATCACGCTCGGCGGTCGCAGGGCGGGCTCGGAGGCGATCATGGAGCGCAGCAGGGCGTCCAGCGAGTGCGGGACGCGCGAGTCGGTCCTCGGGAGGGGCATGGGCTTCTCCTCGGTCATGGCGCGAAGCAGGTCGGCCGGGTTGCGGCCCGTGAAGGGGCGGCGACGAGCGAAGAGCTCGTACCCGACGACGCCGAGGCTGAAGATGTCCGACGCCGGCGCATGGGGACCTCCCACCACCAGCCGCTCCGGCGCCACGTAGCCCGGGGTGCCGACGACGATGCCGAGCGTGGTCATGGCGGAGCTGGGGTTGTCGTCCCGCGCGATGCCGAAGTCCGTGAGCTTCACGAGCGGGCCGTCGCCGATGACGAACAGGTTCGACGGCTTGATGTCGCGGTGGATGACCCCCATGCGATGCGTCGCGGCGAGGCCCCGGCACACGTGCAGCAGGAGCTCGATGGCGGCGCGGAGGGGGAGCTCCGGACCGGGCACGTCCCGCATGAACTGCCGCAGGGTCCGGCCGTCCAGCGCCTCCATGGTGAAGTAGGGGCGACCGTCCAGCCGACCGTTGTCGTAGGTCTGGACGACGCTCTTGTTCCGGATCGAGGCGAGGATCCGCAGCTCCCGCTCGAAGCGCCTCTCGGCGTGGGGGTCGAGGGCGTTGGCTTTGAGGAGCTTGAGCGCCAGCTCCTCCCCGCGGACCTTGTCCAGCACGCGATAGACGTGGGCGGCGCCGCCCTTGCCGAGCAGCCCGCGCACCACGTAGCGGCCGTCGATCACCTCGCCGGGGGGGCGGATCTCCGACGACGGCAGCACCGTGAGGCGGCTGGTGGGCTCGGGCTCGTCCACCACGGACACGCCCTCGGTCTCGCCTACCGTCGCCGCCCCCAGGGGAGCCAGCTCGCGCAGCCGCACCTGACCCACCGCGCCCGCCACGCCGCCCGCCGTGAGGGGCGGCGAGACGAGCGCCTCGACGCCCGCGTCCTGGAGCAGCCCCCGTCGGAAGCCGTCGTCGTCGGCGGGCACGAGGGCGATCACGGACGACCCCAGGTCCGGGTGCATGCGCTGCGCGACCGTCAGGAAGGTCATCGGGTCCATCTCGCTGCGCCAGCAGTCGAGGAACACGACCTCGGGCGCCTCGGAGTCCAGCGCGAACACGGCGTCCGGCCCCGCCTGCACCACCTGGGTGCGGTAGCCGAGGGCCCGGAACGCGGTCTCCGGGGCGGTCGCGCCCGGGCGGCCGTCCACCACCACGAGCACCAGCGGGGCGGGCTCGTCCGCCTTCTCGAAGGTGTCCCGCGTCACCAGATCGGGCGCCGGCTCGTGCTCCCCGGACGCAGACACGTCCGCGCCCGGGAAGGGCCTGGTCGCCTTTTCGTCGCTCCGGCCGGAGCGCTTCTTCCACACCATCAGGGGAGGCTCTCGTGGTAGGTCACTCGGCGGTTGGGGGGACCGACGCGCCATCCGTAGCGCAGGGCCTCCCACAGCGGCACGCCGCTCCACCGCATCTCGACACTCGCATCGTACAAGACCAGGGGGAGCAACCAGCGGGCGTCGGGGATCCGCGTCATGAGGCGGCGCAGGACGGACTCGGACAGGCCCCGCCTCACGGCGAGCCGGAAGAGCCGGGCGAGGACCTCGTAGGGGACCGGGTCGCCCTCCGCGCACCAGGCGCGCCAGTCCGACCGCTCGTGAGCGTCCGGGGCGATCGGCGCCATGCCCCGCGCCGCCATCAGATCCTCGAGGTGGGAGCCGGGCGCGGGGTAGGCGAGGTTGACGCGGGGGAAGTCGGTGCCGAGCTCTTGGTTGAGGCGCACGGTGGCGATCGCGTCTTCCACGGTCTCCCCGGGGTTCGCGATCATGTTGAAGGTGAGGAGCCGCACCCCTTGCGCCTTGAGCCGCGACGCCGCCTTCCGGATCGCTTCGTCCTTCGTCGGGCGTCCGAGCAGCTCGTTCCGGTTGCGCTCGGTGCCGGTCTCCACGCCGATGCCCACGACCCTCGCCCCGGCGATGCCGAGCAGCACCGCGTTCTTCTCGGTGATCGTCTCCGGGGAGGTGTTGCAAGAGAACGGCACGCCGACCTCGCGGGGGAACCGCTCCGCGAGCTCCTCCAGCCAGGCGCGACGGGGGGCGAAGAGGTCGTCGGCGAAGTGGATGTGGGTGAGGGGCCAGCGGGCGCGCACGGCCTGGACTTCGGCGATGACGCGACCCACGGACTTGCGCCGCACGGCCGCCGACGCGCCACCGTAGTTCTCCCGGAGGCCGGGGAGGTAGCAGAAGCCGCAGGAGTGGACGCAGCCCCGGCCGGTGTTGAACCGCTTCCAGGGGAACCGCCCGAGGACGGGGTAGCGATCGAAGTACAGCGCGCGGTCGGGCAGAGGGCGCGCGTCGAAGTCTCCGGGCGGGTCGCCCCACGGGACGGTCGTGGTCCCTCCGCGGCCGTCGGGGCGCACGAGGCCGGGGACCGCGTCCAGGGATCCGCCGTCCAGGGCGGCGAGCAGGGCGGGACCGGAGTCGTCGAGCTCGCCCTGCAGCGCGCCCCAGGCGCCCACCCGCAGCACGAGGTCGGGGTCGAACGTCGCCGCGGTCCCCACGAGGACGGTGGGCGCGCCGTCCGGGAGCCTCGGGAGCACCCGCCGCAGCCAGCGCTCGCCCATGAACGCGGCCTGCACGAACACCACGTCCGGCCGCAGTCGAGCCACGGCCCCGTCGAAGTCGCGCTCCTGGGCTTCCAGGACGAGCCCCACGTCGTGGCCCGCGGCCCCCAGCTCGCCCGCGAGATCGCAGAGAGCCAGCGACTCGTCGACGGCCCCCGCTTGGACGATGGCGACTCGCACGGGCGCATCATGCCCCCGGGCCCGCGCCCCCCGCTCACCCGATATAGATTGAGCGGCGATGGCGGGACGCGGCTCGGAACAGGAACGGCGGTCGAACCGGCGCCGACGGTGGACGCGGGGGCTGCTCATCGCCGCGATCGGGGCGCTGCTCTTCGAGGCGGGCCTGCACGCGATCCTCGGCAACTTCGCCCAGTCCCACCTGCTCCAGCGGGCGGACGACCCGGACGTGTGCCTCGAGCTGCGCCCGGGCGCGGACATCGAGTACACGGGCTGGCTGCTGCGCGTGCCCCCCACCCGCATGCGCGTGAACTCCCTCGGGGGGCGGGGGGCGGAGGTGCCCGACAAGACCCCGGGCCGGCTGCGGATCGCGACCTTCGGGGACTCGTTCACGTTCGGCCAGGGCGTGGAGGAGGACGAGTCCTGGCCCGCGGCGATGGGGGCCGCCCTGGGGGAGCGGGGCGTCGACGTCGAGGTCCTCAACTTCGGCGTGCCGGGCCACGGCACCCCCCAGTCCGTCGCCCACGCCCTTCGCGTCGCTCCGCGGGTCGATCCCGACGTGGTGCTGGTGGGGGTCTTCACCAACGACCTGAGCCCCCAGGACTCCTACTGCGGATACGGAGGCGGGGACTCCACGCTCGGGCGCTTCCTCCTTCAGCGCGTCTATACGACCCGCTTGCTCTGGGTCCTGACCGGGCCGCTGCGCGGCGGCCCGCCCGTCCCCGAGGGAGCCGCTCCTCCCGCCGAGCGATTCCTCGACGCCCTGGAGCGGCTGCACGCGCGAGGCACGACCGACGGGTATCGAACCGCGGCGGTGCTGCTGTCGGATCGGTCGGCGTACGCGGCCCAGCCGTGGTGCGACGGGTGTACGCCGCCGCATGATCTGCTCGCGGATCACGACGTCGCGGTGGTGGACGTGAGCTCGGCTTGGCCGGTCCTCGTGGACCACGAAGACCGCTACTTCATCCGCGGCGAAGAGCACCTCACGGCGGCAGGCAACCGCATCCTCGGCCGCGCCGTGGCGGAGGCGATGGTCGAGGTCCTCGCCCTTGGGCCGGCGCCCCCGCCCTGAGTCCCGCGGGCGGAGTGGACGGGGCGTGCCCGCGCGTGGTGGAGTCGACCGGAGAGGTCCCCGGCTCCATGCGCACCGCGTTCTTCGTCCTCCTCGTCCTCGCCTCGGCCCCCGCCGGGGCGGAGCCCCTCGTCGACTGCGCCGACCCTTCGGTCCAGTCCCCGAACTCCGTCGGCAGCCTCCTGTCCTGGGCGAAGACCCACGCGGACGAGATCCTGGGCGGCAACCCGTCGGAGTTCGCCTGCGGGAAGGCGCGCTCGTACCTGGGCGCGGCGTGGTGCAAGGACCCCGACAAGGACGGGCTGGGCGACCGGCTCACGGACGTCCTCGCCGCGTGCGCCGCGTCCGCCTCCGCCCCCTCCACGCCGCAGCCCGCCCCCGCCGGGTCGGCGCCTGCGCCCGCGGGGTCGGCGCCCGCGTCGGGCCCGGACCTCGTCGACTGCGCTTCGGAGGCGATGCAGTCGGTCAACTCGGTAGGCAGCCTCGTCGCCTGGGCGGGGCCGCACGTGGACGAGGTGCTCTCGGGCAACGCGAGCGCGCAGCGGTGCTCGAGTGCCCTGGAGAATCTCGGCCCGGCCTGGTGCAAGGCCCCGACCGATCCGGGCATCACGGAGCGCCTGAGCGCCGTCCTCGGGGCGTGCGGTGACTCCGCGGAGGCGCGCTCCCGGACGGCCGTCCCCCAGGACACCGGGCTGCGGTTCCTCGCCGGGGGGGTCGAGCTCGACGCGCGCCCCGAGCGCGGAGAGACGGGCCGCGACGACGAGTCTCCCGGCACCGCCCTGTATTACGGCGCCTACCTGGCGGCCCCGGCGGTGGGGGCGATCACGGGCGATCTGAGCGTCCAGGTCCTACGCGAGGGGGAGGTGATCGCCGAGAAGAGCGAGGGGCGGTTCTTCATGCAGGGCGGCGACGTCGGCCGCGTGGGCAACGCGGGGGCCGCCGGCCACCGGCTGCGGGGGGAGCGGGCGGACCTGCTCCTGGACACCGAGCCCGGGGAGCACGTCCTCCGGATCGTCGTGTCGCCCGACGGCGGAGCCGAGCTGGAGACTCGCGTCCCGTTCCGCCTCTCGCGCATCGCCACCACCGGGGGCTTCGGGCTCGGGATCGAGGCGCGGGTCCCCACCCAGGCCGCGCTGCGCACGAACACCCGGCCCTTCGGTGTCGACGGGAGCCGCGAGCAGCCCTTCTGGATCACGCTCCCCGTCGACCTGCGCCAGGAGAAGACCCGCGTGGACATGCTCTGGGACCTGGAGGGCGCCCGGGCGGGGACGTTCTCGTGGGAGATCGACATCCACTTCTTCGAGAGCCACACGCCCGTCGTCCTGCCGCTGCGGGTGTGGGGCGGCCCCGACGGAGTCACCACGGAGCAGCTCCGGGCCCGGGTCGGCAACTGGGCGGTGCACGTCGTGCGCGACGGGGAGTACCTCACCACGTGCACCTTCGCCGTGGACGCGAGCGGCTTCGTCGGCCTCTCGGGCGACATGGTCCCCGTCCCCTGCGCGACGTGGTCGGGCCCGACGATCGAGGCCGCGGTCGCGTACGCCGAGGAGCACCCAGGGCACCGACCCGAGGGCTTCCGCGCGCTGGAGATCCCCGCCCTGCACGGGTCCGCGGAGATCCGCGCCCTCCGGCTGCAGAAGCTCAACGCGAACCGCGCCGCCGCGAAGTCCACCGGCATCGCGGTGGCGGCCGAGAAGCGCAAGCGCCGGGCGCGCACCGACGAGGCCGCGGCCGAGGCGGCTCGGGAGCAGCAGGCCGCCGAGGAGGCGGCGCGCTCCGCCGCGGAGACGGCCCGAGCCCTGGACGAGGAGTACCGAGCCCTCGTGAAGGCGTGGGGGGGGTGAGGAGGGTCGGCCCGCTACTCGGGCGGAGCAGAGTCGTCGTCGGGAACGCTGCGCGTTCCTTGGGCGAATCCCTGGCGCTCGCCCCTCCGGGGCTCTCGGGATTCGAGCGCTACTCGCCGGGCGCCGAGTCGTCGTCGGGAACCCTTCGGGTTCCTTGGGCGAATCCCTGGCGCTCGCCCCTCCGGGGCTCTCGGGATTCGAGCGCTACTCGGGCGGAGCAGAGTCGTCGTCGTCCCCGGCGGAGTCGTCGTCGTCGCCGGGGGCGGAGTCGTCGTCGTCGCCCTTGACGAGGGCGGCGCAGTTGAAGCTCACGAAGGTCATCGTGTCCGACACGACCCGCACCTCGTTGCGGCCGGTGCACTGCCCGCCGTCGAACTCGACCTCGACCTCCACATCGGCGGGGTCGATGCCCATGAAGCCGACGAAGTTCGTATCGGTCCCGAACACGGCGTCGGCGACCACCGGGGGGCCCTGACCCAGGAGGATCGGGCCCAGGTGGTCCACGGAGATCGAGACGGTCGCGCCCGCGGGCACCGCGCTGTTGTCTCCGCTGGCCGCCACCCAGAGCATCCCCTGGGTGTCGTCGTAGGTGTCCTCGAGGATCCCGCTGTAGAGCTGCTCGACCATGTCGGTGGGCATCAGCGGGTGCAGCAGGCCCGTCTGGATGTTGGTCTGCCACGCCGTGTCGATGTACGCGGTCGCGGTCAGCCGCCCGAAGAACTCGGCCTGGATCTCCGTCACGGAGCCCGGCGCGGCCTCGATCTCGTAGGTCCCCTCGTTGTTCGTGGTCGTCGACTCCCCGGTGCCGAGGTTGGTGATCGTGGCTCCGGGGACGCCCTGCTGTGTGGCCGGATCGACCGCGAGGCCCATCACCGTGATGGACGCAGCGTCGTCGTCGTCGGTCGCGTCGTCGTCGTCCACCGCGTCGTCGTCGTCCACGGTGTCGTCGTCCCCGCCGTCGTCGGGGTTCCCGGGAGGGCAGCCCACCACCCCGAAGGACACGGCGAGGAGGGTGAGAGAGGGCAGCAGCAGTCGACGCATGGCGGTCTCCGAGCGAGTGGGCGCGATGCTAGCCCACCCCTCGGAGCGACGTCGCGGGCACCGAACGCCCCCGGCGCCCCGGTCGTCTACTCTTGGGACCGATGAGCCGATGGGAGGACCCCAGGACGCAGCTCGCCGTCGCCGGGGTCGCCCTCCTCGCGCTCCTGTCCCCCCTTCTCACCGCCGACGGCGTGGACGTGCCCGACGACGCGCTGTACTACGCCCTGCCGTCGTGGGAGTGGCTCCGTCACGCGGTCGGCGCGGGCGTCTCGCCCTGGTGGATCCCCGGCAAGCTCGGCGGCGTCTCGCTGTTCGCCGACGTCGTCCCCATGGGGCCCTTCTATCCCGGGGTGGTCCTCGCGTACCTCCTCCCCGCCCTGCCCGCCCTGCTGATCGCGACGGCGTTGCACGCCGTGGGGGCGTTCTTCGCCACCCGGTGGGCCGCCCGCGTGCACGGTGCGAGCACCCCCGCCGCCACCGCCGCGGCGCTCGCGGTCGTGGTGGGCCCCGTGGGCGCGTCCGCCGTGATCGACGCCCAGTTCGACGCCTGGCCCACGTTCGTCTGGTTCCCCGTCGCGCTGGG
>Ga0114933_10000816_pt1 | contig 36440 bp, 33 predicted proteins | sample 4SBtaG_FD_89691 | JGI IMG/M metagenome (GOLD analysis project Ga0114933, IMG submission 89691) | Deep subsurface microbial communities from Kolumbo volcano to uncover new lineages of life (NeLLi) - 4SBTROV12_W25 metaG | ecosystem: Environmental > Aquatic > Marine > Volcanic | place: Kolumbo... | reverse complement strand
GGAATACATGGCAGAAAGCTGCCATGATTCTAAAAATAGAGCAGCTGTTTGATCTGAGAGAGATGAGGGGGATCACTGTTTTCTCCAGTCGAGCAATTGAGGCGGTTCCCCTTCTTTCAGGATGACATAGCTCTGATGGACCACCCAATCCCCCGAGTTGACGTACCAACGACCCGGCTCCGGCTCTCGCACGAGGGGCCGGTGGGTATGACCCAAGAGGACTAGATCGAGTTCCCGATGGGACTGAAGCGTCTCCACTGCCCAAGCTTCTAGAATGTTTGATCGAGTGACCTGGTCGGCCCCTCGATTATCCCAGCGTTCTCTTGTGTTCGAGACACCGTTCGCGATGCGGTCTCCGATCCGGACTGGAAGCATGCTGAATGCGAAGCGAGCGTATGGTGATCGCAGGATTGCTCTGAAAGCACGATAACCAGTATCACCGGTACCAAGCCCGTCTCCGTGCGCGACTCGTGTGCAGTGCCCTGCTAGATAGCGTGTAACGGGATGGTCCAGGAATTCGATGCCGACTTCTTCCCTTAGGTAACGGCCACCCCACCAGTCATGGTTTCCTCCCACTAGGGTGATTTGAATCCCGCTGTCTACTACGCTCCGCATTTGTTCGAGTAGAGGCTCGTTACCTCTGGTTGTGCCCCATTGATACTCGAACCAGAAATCAAATAGGTCTCCGTTGATGATTATCCCGGAGGCTACCGACGCGGCATGTTCGAGCCAACGGAGGAAGGCCTCCTGATGGGTCGGAGGTGCGGCGCCGTAGTGGACATCCGAAGCTACGTATACGGGCTTAGTCATAGTCACGAGTCTAAATGAACGTGAACTGTCGACACCTAAAAGGGGTACCGTTGATATGCGACTTCAAGACAACCTTACATCTTGGCATCTCACCAAGAGGGGTGCAGCGGTCCTCACGCTCGCCTTGGTCGGCTGCGGAACGGGGAGGGCTCTGGTATTGGGCCCACTGCCTGACCCGATAGGTGCCGCTCGGGAAGCTGCCAGAAGAACGAGTTTGACTGAGCCGGCAAGGGTGGAGTTTCGTTGGGTGCTGAACGAAGCAGGGTCCCGCGTTGATGGCGTAGGTGTTGTTCGTATCGAGCCTCCCTCAAAGGCCCGTCTAGATCTCTTCTTGGATAATGGCGAGGGAGTTTTGTCGGCTGCATTGGTAGGTGACGAACTAAGACTTCCCCAAGGAGCTCCCGATGACATACTCCCTCCAGTTGAGCTTATGTGGGGGACGCTCGGCGTCTTTCGACCCATGATTTCGGCTGAACTTATAGGGGGTGATGAGCTTGAAGGCGCGGGTCACCGATACCGTTACACGTCAGGAGACGGGCGCGCGATCCACTATGAAGTGAAGCACGATTTAGTTCGAGTTGTTGAGATGTTAGATGGCGCATCAGTTCTGCAGTCGGTTCATCTTGTGACTGCTGAGGGAGATGGATATCCCGCTGAAGCTACGTATCGAAATCGGGTTGAATTTCGCGAGCTCAAGATTACTCGCACTGGCATCGTCCCGGCCGATTCCTTCGACCCCTCCATTTGGGACCCTCGGGAGTAGTAGATTTAGTTATGAGGAGCAGGCTAGACAGAGAGAGAGGCCACGAGGGTCTCAGTGCGGCTGGCCCGGTTGGGCCGGGCTTCAGAGCGGTTCGAAGGTTTTTGGTTCAGTGGACGGGTGTGCTTCTATCACTAGCGTTCGCGGGCTGTAACTATTCCTTCGTAGCCGGTTCCTTCCCGCCTCCGCATGTGCAGTCTGTTGCGATTGAGCCATTTGAGAACGAGACGACACGCTTCGAGCTCACAGGAGAGTTGTACGATCAACTTCTTCGCCGGCTCCCTAGTGCCCTTGGTGTCCGTACAGCAGGTGCTGATGTTGCAGACGCGATTGTCCGGGGTTCAATCACCCGGTACGACGTAGTGGCACCCAACTATCGAGCTGGTCAACCAGGGCAGGCGGCAGCGGTTTTGCAGCGACAGGTGAATATCTCGGTTAGGGTTGAGATCGTGGATCTAGTTGAGAACGTGATTCTTTGGGAATCCACGAACGTCACTGCGAGAGGAGAGTATGCCGAGGGCTCGCCGGAGGATGGTGGTAGGTTGAGGGCCATTGAACTTCTTGTTCAGGAGATAGTGGACGGGGCCCAGTCCAACTGGTAGTTTCGGCTCCGACTTTTCTGGAAGGGCCCGCCGCCCTCGCGCTTTCCAACGAAATTAGGGTTAGGAGTCAGAGTGCTCCGAGCATTCGGATTGGGACTTACACTTTTTGCGTTCTGGCTGGCGTTGTCCGGTCACTACACGCCGCTACTGCTCACGCTTGGAGTGGTTTCGTGTGTGCTCGTCGTGTACCTAGCTCATCGGATGGAAGCGATCGACGAGGAGGGGGTACCGTTACAGGTATCACTGCGCCTGCTGGCTTATCTTCCTTGGCTTCTGAAAGAAATCTTCGTCGCTAACATTGTCGTTGCGAAGGTGATTCTCGCCCGAGAGCTAAAGATCAGCCCGCGAATTGTATTCTTTCACGGGACGCAGAAGACAGACCTAGGTAGGGCCATCTATGCCAACTCCATAACTCTCACGCCCGGCACGATCACCACGGGCGTAAACGAAAACGAGTTTGAGATCCACGCGCTACGTGCTTCTGACCTCGAGACCGGTGAAGAGCAGGCGATGGATCTGCGCTGCTCGAGGGTAGAGGGTAGCTGATCGCATGTTCATTGCCGCCACCTTAGGTATCTTGGCCGCCATGTCGATGGCTTTGGTCCGTGCACTCATTGGCCCCACTGTTTACGATAGGGTTCTGGCAGTGAACACGTTCGGAACGAAGACAGTGCTGCTTATAGCCGCTCTAGGTTTCCTGACCGAGCGCCCGGAATTTCTCGACCTCGCGCTTGTCTACGCGCTGATCAACTTCATTGGCACAATCGCCGTTTTGAAGTTCTTCGAGTTCGGAGACTTGGGGTTGACCCGAAGGTTGAATCGGGAGGCTGAATGATGGATATGGCACTTGATGCACTCAGTTGGATATCGATCATGGCCGGCGTGTTCTTCATGCTAGTTGGGACGCTCGGGGTCCTCAGGATGCCAGACGTCTACACACGACTGCATGCCGCGGGTATGACGGATACGATGGGTGCGGGTTTCCTGATTCTTGGAATGCTATTTCAGACCATCGAGGCCATCGCTCATGGTGAGTCCTCCTGGTGGTTCATTCTTTTTCGGCTGGTGCTGATATATCTGTTTTTGCTCTTCACCAGTCCGATTGCAACGCACGCTCTTGCGCGGGCTGGACTCGCGGGTGGCTTGAAGCCATGGTCTGCCGCGGGAGATGCTGAAGAATGACCGAGGCCATGGTGCAGATTGTCGATGTGGTGCTGCTGGTACTTTTGGCGATAACGGGCATAGCCGTGATCCGGACTCGTAATCTGTTTGTCGCTGTGATGCTGGCGGGTATATACAGTCTAGTTTCAGCCGGGCTCTTCGTAGTGATGGATGCCGTCGATGTGGCGTTCACTGAGGCAGCGGTCGGCGCGGGAATCTCGACGGTACTTTTGTTATGTACGCTGGCTCTTGTGGGCTACAAGGAGTCAAAGCCGCAACACACACCGATCTTGCCGCTCTTTGTCGTGATAGTCACGGGTGGTGCGCTGGTGTACGGTACGGCGGAGATCCCCCCGTTTGGCGGGGCAGACAATCCGGCTCACCAGAATGTAGCCGCTCACTATATACATGATTCAGAAGATGAGATTGGCCATATCCCTAATGTCGTTACGTCGGTCCTAGCCTCGTACCGCGGCTACGACACGATGGGTGAAACGGCCGTAATCTTTACGGCCATGGTGGGGGTTTTGCTCCTACTATCCCGAGGGCCACTCCCCAAGCGGGTGTATCATGCGGGCCACTGGCATAAGGTAAAACGGGGTGTGACTCGCGAAGACCTGATTGCGGAAATGGAAGACGAGGAAGTCCACGACAGCACCGTCGTGGGAGGGGAGGATGAAGATGGATGATCGAGTAATCCTTCGGGTAGGGACGAAGGTGCTGAGTCCTTTCATCCTCCTATTCGCTCTTTACGTGCAATTCCACGGCGACTACGGACCGGGAGGGGGCTTTCAGGCGGGTGTGATATTCGCTGCAGTGTTCGTGCTGTACGCGCTGGTGTTTGGGCTTGAGAGGGCCATGGAGGTGATGCCAGCAAAGGTTGCTTATGCATGTGGAGCTCTGGGTGTAGCGCTGTATCTCGGGGTAGGCTACCTGTCGATGTTCCGCGGTGGTGAGTTCCTTAATTACAGTTATCTCTTCGATCCTGAGCACGATCCCACGCACGGTCAGCACTATGGAATTATCGGAGTAGAGCTTGGCGTTCTGGTAACCGTGTTTGGCGTCATGGTAGCACTCTTCTACGCATTTGCCGGCCGGAGGAGAATCGATACGTGATCTCCTTTGCCTTATTCAACTACTGGGCGGTGATTGTCCTAATGATGGTTGGCTTTTATGCGCTGATCTCGAGGGACAACCTGGTTAAGAAGCTCATAGGGCTGAATATCTTCCAAACGTCCGTGATCATGATGTATGTCTCATTTGGCAAGATCAGCGGTGGGACTGCCCCTATCCTCATTGAGTCAGGAGGCCATGGCGGTGACGGTCACGGAGTCCAAGTCGCTGGGGATGCCGCACATGCTATGCGGGATAATGCTGAAATCCTCTACTCGAATCCTATTCCTCACGTGCTGATGCTTACTGCCATCGTTGTGGGAGTGGCGACGCTGGCCCTAGGTCTCAGTCTTGTCGTGCGCATCAAGGAAGCATATGGCACGATTGAGGAAGACGAGATCACGAGAATGGATAACGCCGCGTGAGCCAGAATCTTCCAGCGCTTCTAGTCGTTGTTCCGATGATGCTTGCGCCAATCGCAGCGCTTATCAATCGATCAGGTCCTGCTTGGGTCATCGCTACATCCGGAGCGTGGTTCGCATTCGGCGCCGCAGTCCAACTGCTTCGCAGGGTAATGACCGAGGGGATGATTGTTTACTCTCTTGGCGGATGGGTTGCACCGATTGGAATCGAATACCGCATAGATCAGCTGGCGGCCTTCGTCACACTCATAGTTTCCGCAATCGCAGCGGTAGGTGTGCTCTACGCTCGTACTAGCGTTGCATCCGAGATTGAGGAAGATCGACACGCACTTTTTTATGCGGCATTCCTCCTGAACGTGTGCGGCCTTCTCGGGATCGCGATAACGGGAGACGTCTTCAACGTCTTCGTCTTTCTAGAGATTTCGTCTCTATCAGCCTACTCGATGATTGCGCTTGGCCAGGATCGGCGAGCTTTGACCTCCGCATTCCAGTACCTAATCATGGGCTCGGTTGGGGCGACCTTCATCGTTATAGGCATAGGTCTGCTTTTTGTTATGACCGGCACGCTTGGGATGGCGGACCTTGCGGAACGCATACCGGCTATCTGGGCATCAGGTGACGGCGATCGGACTATCGCAGTGGCATTCACTTTCCTCACAGTAGGGGTCACGCTAAAGCTGGCGCTCTTCCCACTCCATTTGTGGTTGCCAAATGCCTACACGTATGCCCCGTCGGCCGTAACCGGGTATATGGCGGCGACTTCGACGAAGGTGAGTATCTACCTGCTGTTAAGATTCTTCTTTTCTGTCTTTGGTGTGGAGTTTTCGTTTGAACAGATGAGACTAGATGCGATCCTGATGCCTCTGGCTCTGGTCGCCATTCTCGCGATGTCTTCAGTCGCTATCTATCAGTCGAACGTCAAAAGATTGTTGGCGTTCTCGTCGGTGGCCCAAATCGGATACATGATTCTGGGAATCAGCTTCGGGTCCGTAATCGGAGTGGCAGCAGGAATTATCCATCTGTTCAACCACGCCCTTATGAAGGGGGCACTTTTCATGGCGATGGGCTGCGTCATGTATCGGATCGGTTCGGTCAGGATCGAAGACATGAAGGGTTTGGGTAAGTCGATGCCGTGGACGATGGCGGCGTTTGTCGGCGGTGGTCTGAGTATGATCGGTGTTCCTATGACCGTGGGTTTTGTTAGTAAGTGGTACTTGCTTCAGGCTGCGATCAAAGGAGGGAATTGGTTAGCTGCAGTGGTCGTTGTGGTAGGATCGCTAATGGCACTGGTGTACATCTGGAAGGTGATTGAGGTCGCCTATTTCAAACGTCGAGAAAATGACGATCCGATAGAAGAGGCTCCTCTTAGCTTGCTGATCCCAACGTGGACTCTGGTCGCGGCCAGCTTTTGGTTTGGAATAGATGCCGGAACCACTTCGGACGTTGCAATGTCGGCGGCCGAGTCGCTTCTGGGGATGATGCAATGATGAGCGATCCGGGAATGATTGTCCTGCTCACCGTTCTCCTTCCGGTTATTGGAGCAGGCCTAGTTTTGCTTCTGCGGAAGAACGAGAATGCTCGGGAAGCGGCAACGCTCCTCACGGGAGCCTTAACGTTTGCGCATGTACTAGCCCTGCTTCGACTGGTCAGAGCAGGTGAGAGCCCGGGCCTAGACATACTTGAGGTCGTACCGAACGTTTGGCTTTCATTTGAAGTTGAGCCTCTTGGGATGGTGTTCGCACTCGTAGCGGGCTTTCTCTGGCCTGTGACGTCTTTGTATGCGATCGGCTACATGCGAGGACATCACGAAGAGAATCAGACTCGGTTCTTCTTTTTCTTCGCAATTGCAATTGCTGGTGCAATGGGTGTGGCGTTCAGTGCGAACCTCTTCACGCTCTTCGTGTTCTACGAATTTCTTACGTTCTGCACCGTACCTCTGGTTACACACCATCAGTCTGATGAGGCAAAGAAGTCCGGCCGGATTTACCTCGGAATTTTACTAACGACTTCAGTCGGCCTTCAGCTGGTTGCGATCATCTGGACTTGGGTGCTAGCGGGGACCCTTGATTTTCAAGCTGGTGGAATTCTGGCGGGAACCGCTTCCGCTGGCATTCTCAGCGCGATCTTGGTCCTGTACGTCTATGGCGTAGGGAAGGCCGCGCTCATGCCATTCCATCGGTGGCTTCCGGCAGCTATGGTGGCACCGACCCCGGTGTCTGCGTTGTTACATGCTGTAGCAGTTGTTAAGGCGGGTGTGTTCACCGTATTGAAGATTTCCGTCTACGTCTTCGGTGTCGATTTACTTCAGACGTTGACTACAACAACGTGGTTGGCTTGGGCTGCTGCAGTGACAATAATCCTTGGTTCACTGGTCGCGTTCAGAAAAGACAATCTGAAGGCCAGGCTTGCTTACTCAACGATCAGCCAGCTGTCCTACATCGTGCTTGGTGCGATGCTTGCCAATGAGCTCGGAATCATCGGCGGTGGGATGCACATAGCCATGCATGCTTTTGGGAAGATCACACTCTTCTTTGCTGCAGGCGCGATCATGGTTGCGGCGCACGAAAAAAAGATCAGTCGAATGCACGGGTTAGGACGGACGATGCCGATAACGTTCGGCGCGTTCTTTGTCGGTTCGTTGTCGATAATCGGACTTCCACCCGCTGGAGGTGCATGGTCGAAGTGGTTTTTGGGTATGGGAACGCTGGAGGCCAGCCAGTTCGGGCTGCTCGCGGTCTTGATGCTCAGCTCGTTACTTGGCCTTTATTACCTGCTCGAAGTTCCGGTGAAAGCCTTTTTCTTCGAACGACCTAAAGACGCTCACCAGCAGGATGGGGTCCATGAGGCGCCAACTCCGTCCCTGATAGCGATGTGCATCACGGCGACGGCGACTGTCGGATTGTTCGTATGGCCGGACCTGTTCCACGAACTCATGCAGATGGTTGTCTCAGGAGGTGTTCGATGAGCGAACACGGGCATCATCAGGTAAAGAGTCCGGTAGGATGGACGGATAGACCCGCAAAAGTGAAACGGCTTTTTATGTTGTTTTACGTTATCTGCGCTGCGCTTTTCCTCTCAGAGTTTGTGTTGATGGGGACCGAGAATCTTCATCCGCATCCGCTGGAAGAGCGCATGGGCTTCTTTGTGTATCCCGTCTACGGCTTCATTTCGTTTTGGTTTTTGGTGCTCCTCGCACGCCCTATGCGAAGACTCCTAATACGCTCAGAAGATTATTATGAGGGCGGCGGTGCTTACGATCCATCTGGCGATCCCGGGCACGTATCGACCCACAGTCAGGGGTCTGATGATAGAATGAGTCACCCCGGAATCGGGGAAGCTGGGTCGGAGGTGACCGATGCTCGGTAGCGTGCCTCCCTTTGTTCTCTTCTTCGTGGGTGCGGTGGTCGTAGCCTTCACGAAGGGCGCACTCCGGAAGAGCATCTTACTCTCCGTTCCACTTCTAGGTCTGGTCAACCTGTTCATCACTGCGGGGGCGGATGTCGGCGCTCCCTCTGCAATAGGTGAGTCGGTAAAGCATGTCTACCTAACGCTAGAGCTTCTAGGTTACGAACTGCAGATCTATCGAGCTGACAAACTCAGCCTGCTATTCGGATACCTGTTTCATATCGCGGCGTTTTTGGGCTTTATATATGCCCTGCACCTAGGCGATGGGATACCGGATGGATCAGTAGCGAACGAAGTGGGAGAGGAAGATGTAATCGGCAATAGCAGCGCAGGAATGCAACATGTTTCGGCGATGCTGTATGCTGGGAGTGCGCTCGGGGCTGTTTTTGCGGGTGACTTTATCACGCTCTTCGTTTTCTGGGAGCTGCTGGCCATTACCTCAGCGTTTCTCGTGTGGGCGAGAAACTCTGATCAGTCTTATGAGACTGGATTTCGCTACCTGATCATCCACGTAGTTTCGGGAGTGCTCCTGTTGTCGGGGGCTATGATGCTTGCGCACCAGACCGGTTCGATCGAGTTCGGTCACGTGGCTGGTGAACTTCATGGGGATGAAGGCGGGGGCTTGGCAGCAGCAGGCTTGCCCGCGTTGCTGCTTCTGATCGCATTTGGGATCAAGGCGGGCTTCCCGCTGGCGCATAACTGGATCACTGAAGCCTATCCTGCCAGTACGCCGACAGGAACGGTCTTTCTCAGCGCCTTTACTACGAAGGTGGCGGTTTACGCACTAGCTCGGAGCTTCGGTGGCCTGGACGAGCTCATCTGGATCGGGACGGCGATGACTTTCTTCCCGATCTTCTACGCCGTGCTGGAGAATGATCTTCGCCGAGTTTTGGGCTACTCGATGGTCAACCAGATTGGGTTTATGGTTGCCGGAATTGGGATTGGGAGCGCTTTGGCCATGAACGGCGCTGTAGCGCATGCTTTCGCGGACGTGATCTTTAAGGGGCTACTGTTCATGTCTATGGGCGCAGTCATGACGATGACGGGCCGAACAAAGGGCACTGATCTGGGTGGTCTGTATAAGACGATGCCTCTAACTGCTACGCTCTGTATTGTCGGGGCGGCAGCGATTTCGGCGTTTCCACTCTTCAGCGCTTTCGTCACGAAGTCGATGATCATGGTCGCAGCGATTGAGGAGCATCACTACATCGTCTGGTTATTCATGTTGTTTGCTTCGGCTGGCGTTTTAGAGCATGCAGGGATCAAGATCCCATTCTTCGCTTTCTTCGCACACGATTCTGGGATTCGTACGAAGGAGCCTCCGAAGAACATGCTCACCGCCATGACACTGGGGGCAGTGCTCTGCGTTCTGATTGGTGTCTTTCCCGGTGCGTTGTACTCGCTCCTTCCATTCGAGATGGATTACCATCCCTACGATACGCGGCATGTGCTGACACAGTTGCAGCTTCTGTGCTTCGGTGCGCTTGGGTTCATTACGCTAATGAAGACTGGTGTTTATCCTGACGAAAAGCGCGCGGTTCACGTCGATGCGGAAGTCTTGTATCGAAAACTTGGTCCTTTGGTCGTCAAGTCTGTGGGCGAACTCGTCGGGCGTGCGGACCATGCTGTGCGATCGAGGATGATGGGCTTGTTAGGGTTTGCACTGGCAGGCCTTGGCCGAACTCATGGGCAGGTTGGCCCGTTGGCTCGATCCTGGCCGTCTGGAAGTATGGTTTTCTGGGTGTCGCTGTCGTTGGCGGTCTATCTTCTGTTTTATCTCTTCTTCTGATCACCGTACCCGGAAATACGCTACGAGCTGGCCGGGAGGGGGCGTGACCAAGTGACGGCTAGGTTGGCTACACACCCAGATATTGCCCGGCTTACGCGGCGCGTACTGCGCCAACTCCGCGACGTTGGAATGGATGTAGACTTTGTAGGGGAGTTCGACGCAGAAGATCCATTTGCCTCACTACGAGCCCACGAGATCGACATGGCGCTTGTCGGACTCAATGGGATAGCATCCATCGTAAGGGGAGAATTCACTGCCGTAGCTGTTCTTCCACGCATGGAGGCGCGAGATGTCCTCGTGTCTCTTGAGGCTCGGGTAAAGTCTCTCTCAGAGCTGTCTCCAGGCACGGCTGTAGGGGTGGCGGGCCCGCGTCGCCGTGCACTGTTGGCTGCCCATCGTCCGGATCTCGTGCCGCATGAGCTGGGTGCAGAGTTTTTTCGAGATATGACAGAACGAGAGAGGGTGTTGGAGCATAGCTTGGCAGCAGCAGGCGCAGAAATACCGGAAATGCTCATCCTGAGTGCTTTGGACGCTCAGGAGATTGGTCTTCGAGATGAGGCTGTGGAGGCGCTAGACCCTAAATTCTGGTTTCCGGAACCCGGTCAGGGAGCTCTGGCTTTGGTCGCACGCCATCCAATAGCAGAAGCCACCGCTCTCGATCATCTGCCGACGCGGACGGCATTGAGAACTGAGCTCGCATTGATCGACGCAATGGCGCATCACGGGACACATACACTCGGTTGCCTCGCGCAGCCTTCAGGGCGATGGATTCGTTTGTGGGCTGGAGCTGTCAGTGTAGCAGGAGATCGGATAGTCAGATCGAATAGGACTGGACCTTTGGATGAGCCTGAGGGTCTGGGCGTTGCGGTAGCTGACGAGTTGTTGGCGCGTGGGTATGAGCGTCTCACCCCTGCAGGTCAGTCATGACATTTGACCGAAAGGTCCTCTCTGCGAGCGACGTGAGAGACCGACTTGGGAAGCCGAGGTCCGAGGTTGTGGTCTTCACTAACGGAGTTTTTGATCTCGTACATCGCGGTCACATCCAAACCCTCACTGTTGCTAGGGGGATGGGAGACCTACTGGTAGTCGGAGTTAATTCCGATGCTTCGGTCCGGAGACTCGAGAAGGGAACTGGTCGCCCATTCGTAGGTCAGGCGGATAGGGCGTTTTTAGTGGCCGCGCTAGAATGTGTCGACTACGTGTGCTTATTTGATGAGACTACTCCGACGAAGCTCATTGGAGAACTGATTCCCGATGTTCTCGTTAAGGGCTCGGATTATGATATTACTGATGTCGCCGGTCGAGAGATCGTTCAGAGCAATGGTGGCCGTGTTGAAGTAGTTCCATTCTCTAAAGGCTATTCAACCACCGGGCTCGTTCGTCGGATCCGCGGTTATCAGGGTTAACCCTCCAACTGATTCGAGATAATGATGTCAGATCGCCACGACGGACGCCGGCCGGACCAGGGACGGAAGGTTCGAATCGAAGTCTCACCGGCCCCTTACGCCGAAGGATCATGTCTGATCTCTACCGGCGACACTCGTGTGCTATGCACTGCGAGTGTGTCCGAGGGAGTGCCGCCGTGGCGTGAGAGGAGTGGGTCAGGGTGGGTGACGGCGGAGTACGCGATGCTTCCACGAGCAACTCACACGCGGAGTCGGCGGGAGCGCAGTGGTCCTAAAGGCCGAACCCAGGAGATCCAGAGACTGATCGGACGCTCCCTGCGCTCCGTCGTAGATATGGAGGTGATGGGGCAGCATACGATTACAATTGATTGCGATGTCATGCAGGCGGACGGAGGTACCCGGACTGCGTCGATTACAGGAGCCTGCGTAGCTCTCGAACTCGCAACTAGGTGGATGATTTCGGAGGGCCTGGTCGAACGGTCGCCGATTAGGGAGCGAGTAGCGGCTGTGAGTGTCGGTATTGTGGATGGTTTGCCGTGTCTGGATCTCGATTACCGGGAGGATTCTAAAGCTCAAGTAGACATGAATTTGGTGGGAACTGAGAGTGGTGCTCTTGTGGAGATTCAGGGCACAGCCGAGGGGGATCCATTTCCGAGGCCGCAGCTTGATCAAATGATCGATCTTGGGATGGCTGGTATCGAAACGCTTCTGGCAGCTCAGGAACGGGCGCTGAGTGGAGGCTGATTGTGGAGCTGCTTGTGGCGACTCGCAACCTTGGAAAGATGAAGGAGATTCGCAGGATTCTAGCTTCATTTCCTGATTGCGAAGTCCTCGGCCTTGAGGACGTTGGAATTGAGTATCACTCGAGAGAAGAGGGTCTGGAAAGCTTTGAGACATTTAAAGAAAATGCTCTTTCAAAGGCAAATTATTTCTCGGGTCTCTCAGGCTTGCTTACGGTCGCTGACGACTCTGGTATCTCTGTTGATGCCTTGGCAGGGGAACCCGGTGTACGGTCGAGGCGGTTCGCCCTGGATGGTGGATCTGCTTCGTTCGACTTGGCTGGGCAGGCCTTGGACGATGCGAACAACCGGCACCTGATCGAAAGTCTCCGGGGTATTCCAAGCAAAGGTCGCACAGCGCGATATGTGTGTCTGGCAGCGTTAGTCGGGAACCAGAACTCAAAGCCGCTTTTCTTTCGGGGTGAAGCCCTAGGATTGATAGTAGATATCCCTGCTGGGTCAGGTGGATTCGGTTACGATCCTCACGTCTTTTGTGAAGAACTTGGACGTACGTACGCGCAGATGACTCCCGAGGAGAAGGATGCCCGGAGTCACCGTGGGACAGCTTTCCGAAAAGTAGGTTCATACCTAGCAAAGAGGGCTTGAGAATGGTCCCAGATCCACGGGTCTACCCCTCAGAGATCGGACCCTCGGATGATGAGAGGAATCTGAGGGTAGTATGGGGTGACGGTGTGGTCTCAGAGTACGATCCCAGGAATCTCAGGGTTCTGTGCCCCTGTGCTGGATGCGTGGATGAGATGACGGGACAGCGGACGCTTAAGCCAGAAACGGTGGAGGGGGGAGTATACCCGACGGCCATCCACTACGTCGGTCAGTATGCACTTCAGTTCGTATGGAGCGACGGACATTCGACAGGTCTGTACACGTTCGAGTACCTGCGCGAAATCTGGGATCGCATTGTTCAAGAGGCGTAGATAGCGGAAGCACTCACCGTGATTCTCTGCGTCTGCCCCCCGCTCACATACAGTTAGCGGAGAGGGCTTAGCCGACCCCTGACTTGTTGATGGATTAGCGACATTCGTTTACAGTCGCACCGAATTCGAATTCGTGGACGGGCAGGCCGCTTGGAACGGTCGCCGGAACTAGGTGCCGCAGTTCATCAGGGTGAGCTTCGGGGTCCGAGAGCGAGACGGCGACAAACTCAAGAAGGTCTGAGAACATATCCACCGTCAGACGTCCACGTGGTATTTGGGAGAGGTGATGAGCCATCGACTGCATAGGCTGGTCTGGACCTCGCTTTGCCCTAAGTCCGAATTCAAGATGTTCCCCCGTATATGTCGCCAGCGATTGCTGCATTTCGAGGTGGTGCTGGATTGAATTGTCTAGGCAAAAAAACGCCCCGTTGTGCATGAAAGATGGCTGGTAGGCCACATTTCGGAGCGGAGTTGAGCGGAATTTGTACCGATCCCCGGGGTCACCAGTAGTTCTTGCTAGCCCAAAGTCCTCGTCACGTCCGGGCCCGTCGAATACCGCATTCGTTTCCGAAGGTGCGATCTGAGGGACACCAATAGCCCGTGGCGCGAAGTCACTGAACATCTGGTTTGCGTATCCCAAGGTGATGTGGCATTCGAAGCAGGCGGCCGGATCACGAAAAAAAAGCAGGCCTCCCCGTTTCTCGGCGGGAGACATCGCCGCGGTGTCTCCGCGTGCATACTGATCTAGTGGAGCATCTGCGCGGATCATAGTGAACTCAAACTCAGCTATGGCCCTAGCGATGTGTTCGTATTGCAAGGCTGCTCCATCTGCGAGCTCCCTGAAGCTCTCTTCGAATCTCGTCCGATATTCGCCGATGTCATCGACTCGTTGAGCTATTTCGGCCCGGATGGCGTCGTTATCACCCTCGAATTCAAAGCCCGCCATTTCCATCCTGTCGGAGATAGGCGTGAAGGCTTGAGCCATTAGAAGATGGTCTAGATGGGAAAGGCTGGTGCCCTCGGGTTCCGGCATTCGGAACCCCATAGAATTGTCGAAGCCATCGAGTGATTCGGCGGCAAAACGGCCATCCCACATGAGGTTGGGATAAAAAGCCGCATTAATGATTGTCGGTGCACGTCTGAGGTTGAACGGCCCGCTACGATTAGGTCCTACGACGCCATTGTTGTCGACACCGACGGATATAGACTTTGCGTCATTGAAGCTGGCATTCGGCGCATGGCATCCAGCACAACTGTTGTCTTTAGTGATTGAAAGAATCGGATCGAAGAAAAGCAGGCGCCCGGTCTCTGCTAGCTCTGGATCTATCGGTCGACCAAGCATCTCAGTAAAGCGTTCCTCGATGCGGCCGTCTACCCCCATCAGAGAGAGCTGTAACTGGAGCTCTTGATCAAGTTTGAATCCTTCCGTTTCACCGGCGTCAGCGGACATGGGCACGATTGGCTGATCGGAGCAGGCTGCTAGCCATATACCAACCGCTAACAGCATAGCGGTAAGCCAAGTCGTGTCGGCTGAGGACCTTGCGGTAGGCGTTCTTGACATGCTGGGTAAGCGTTTAGAGCGATCAGGGGACACATCCTCCATCCTATGGACACTAGGTGCGGACGAGAGTCTGATCAAGCGATTTCTTGCGTGGTTAACCATGGCGCAGGACCCTGTTGCGCGTACCTTGCCAACGCCCTCGGTGACTATCCTTGAATTCGTTAGTAGTCATGCCGCTTACCACACCATTTCACCCCCGGATCCAAGCCTTGAACGAGGCCGGGCTTTGGAAGCACTGGGCTGGTTATCTGATTCCACCTCAGTATCAATATTCTCTTACAGCTGAGTATTACGCGATTCGTAATTCCGTATCGCTACTGGATACCTCGCCACTGTTCAAGTATCGCATTTCCGGTCCAGACGCTGAGCGATTTCTAAGGCGGGTGCTTGCAAGGGACATTGCCGGCTGCCCACCAGGTAGGGCTCAGTATACGTGTTGGTGTGACGAAGAGGGATTCGTGCTTCAAGACGGGGTTGTTCTGCAGGTCAGGGAGGGGGTCTACTGGCTTACAGCTGCAGAGCCGACGTTGCGCTACTTTCGTGTTGTAGCCAGACAGATCGGTGCGGAAGTCGAAATTGAGGACGTCTCCAAATCATATGGTATACTCGCCCTGCAGGGCCCACGAGCTCATGAAGTCATTCGACAACTAACTGATGCAGCTACATGCCTTAGGTATTTCGGGGCAACTGATGCGGAGATTGAGGGTCACCCTGTCATCATCACGAGGACCGGCTATACCGGAGACCTAGGTTATGAGCTCTGGATAGAATCAGGAGACGCGTGCTCAGTGTGGGATGCACTGATGGAAGCTGGAAGTGGGCATAACATCACCCCGATAGGGACCACGGCGCTAAAAATGGCGCGTGTTGAAGCTGGCCTCTTGTTAATGGGAACGGATTTTCATTCTGCGCGGTTCGCCTGGGTGGATGCCCAGCGGGAAACACCTTCTGAACTAGGCTGGTCTTGGATGTTTAAGGGGATTAGTCAGGATGATCGCCCATTCATTGGCCGCTCAGCCATCGAACTAGAGATGCAAGAGCGTGCCAGCCGTTGGACGACGGTTGGCTTGGCGGTTGACTGGCATGATTACGAGCGAGTCTATACGGAGGCCGGTGTGGTGCCTCCGCGACACGAGATCTACTCCGAGTCGACGATGAGCGTGTATCGTCGCAGTGGGGTGGATTGGGACTATGCTGGTTACGTGAGCAGTTTCACTTCCTCGTCGCTTCTGAGGACTCCATTAGCAATTGCAAAACTCCCACTGGACCTTGCAGGGCCAGGATCTGAGGTTGACCTAGAAGTCAACGTGATCCGGCGTCCGCAAAACGTATTAGCGCAAGTTAAACAAATGCCTTTCTTCAACCCCGCTCGGAAGTCAGCGGATATGGGCGAGGAGAAGTCGGCTTGAGCAGTGACGAAAGGTATGACGCGATCGTAGTCGGGGCGGGGCACAATGGTCTTGTCCATGCCTGCTACTTGGCAAAGGCGGGGCTAAATACGCTGCTGCTCGAGCGGCGGGATCTGGTGGGAGGTGCCGCCATTACGGAGGAGGTCGTCCCAGGTTTCAAGTTCACGACGTTCTCTTACGCGATGAGTCTCGTGAGACCCGAGATTGTGCATGACCTTGATCTAGTCCGGCACGGTATGATGGTTCTACCAATGGTCAAAACCTTCCAGCCGGGACTGAATGGGGAATACTTGCTGCTCGGGTCTGATGCCGATGCGAACTATCATGAGATCGCTCGGCACTCTTCAGCCGATGCTGAGGCTGCTCGGGATCTCGATCACATCATAGCTCGGTTAGTAAGGGCCCTGAAGCCGTGGGTAGATCGGATTCCACCTAACAGCTTGAGCAAAGACCCTGCGGACATAGCCGAGATGGCGGAATTACGAGGATGGTTCCGGGAGTTGGATGAAGATGTGCGAGGGATGTTGGAAACGTTTCGGACGAAGAGCGCGGCTGAAATTCTCGATGAGTATTTCGAGAACGAGCTCGTCAAATCGCTCTATGTCTCAAGCGGCATCATCGGAAGCCGGTGTAGCGTGCGAGATCGGGAGTCGGGTCTTGTATGGCTCTTTCATAAGTTGGGCGAATACGACGGCGAGCCCGCGCACTGGGGATTCCACAAGGGTGGGAATGGAGGGTTCACCCAGGTACTGGCGAGGGCCTTCGAGGCCTTTGGGGGCAAAGTTCGTTTGAACGCCGGAGTTTCTGAGCTTCTGTATGAGGATGCTAGAGCCCACGGAGTTAAGTTAGAAGACGGAACCCTGCTCGAATCAGATCTCGTGGTGAGTGCCTTGGACCCACGGCAGACCTTTCTGGGCTTAGTCGATCCTGGAGATTTGCCGGACGATCTTGCAGGGCGCATTGAGGATTTCAAGTTCCAAGGCACCGCAGCTAAGGTGAATTTCGCACTAAAGGATGTCCCAAGCTTTCCTGGGCTTGAGGGGAGGGAAGATATCTTCACGGGATTCACCAACCTCGGCCCCTCGATCGACTACTACATGGATGCTTGGGCCGACTGCGAGGCCGGTCGCATCAGTGCGCGCCCGTTTTTGGACTGCTGTATCCAGTCAACCCTGGATCCTGACATGGCGCCGCCCGGAAAGCATGTCATGTCTTGTTTTGTTATGTATGCTCCGTACCATTTGGCCGAGGGTGATTGGGATTCAGAAAGGGATCGTCTTGGAGACACGGTTCAGGAGACGATCGAAGAATTCTTCCCCGGGTTTGGTGAACTGATTCTTCACAGAGAGATTGTCACTCCTCTGGATATTGAGAACCTGATTGGACTAAGCGAAGGGAATATCTTCGCCGGTGAACTCTTCGAAGATCAACTCTTTTTAAATAGACCCGCACCGGGCTGGAACCAGTACAGGACGCCCATAGAAGGATACTATCAGTGCGGTTCCGGCACGCACCCGGGCGGATGTGTGACTGGTGCGCCAGGCTGGCTCGCCGCACGACAGGTTCTCAAAGATCGGGGATGAGATGTCGGTGTCTCAATCAGAAAAAGAGTGAGCACCAGGACGCTCCCTTATTCTTGGTATGTCGACCCTCATATCTATGATCGAGAGCAGGCTAGAGTCTTTGCCAGGTACTGGCAGTACGTGGGCCATACGGGTCAGCTGCCTATTGAAGGTGGTGTTAATGCCCTCGCTCCAACTCGGGCCGGTAATGTGCCGGTGCTGCTTGTTCGCACTGATTCGGGCGAGCTGAGGGGCTTTCTTAACGTTTGCCGACATCGCGGTTCCGAATTGATCTCAGCTGAGATGTGTCGCTCGACTATACAGTGTCCCTATCACGCATGGACGTATGGTCTTGATGGACGCTTACTGAGTGCTCCTCGGTCAGATACTGAAGAAAAGTTCGACCACGATTCGCTAGGCCTGATACCAGTAGCCGTAGACTGTTGGGGTCCGTTTATATTCGCGAATCTCGATGCAGCCGGTACTCCACTACAGGAAGCGCTCGGGATACTGCCCGAGTGGGTCGCGTCTGCGGGCGTGAATGTGGACGAGCTTCTCTTTCATTCTAGGGCTGAGAGTTCTTATTCAGCCAACTGGAAAATTTGCAGTGAAAACTACTTGGAGTGTTATCACTGCCAGGTAGCTCATCCCGGCGTCGTGGACGTAATTGACACGTCGGAGGAATCGTATCGGCTGGAGTCGAGGGGACTGTGTTCTGCCCAGTTTGGGCCGGTCCGGGAGGGATGGAAGGGGTCATTCGATCCTACGGGACCCGTCGGATACGGGCAGTTCCACTTTATGTATCCAAACCTCACTCTAAATATTTCACCGGGCTTTCCGAACATCTCGATCGGCCCTGTTCTTCCGGATGCCCCGGATCGCTCGAGTCGCTATCTCGATTACTTCTTCGGGCCTGAGGTAGACTCTGGATGGATAGAAGACATGTTGGCTTGGGATGACCAGATTGGCATAGAAGATCGGGCTCTAGTCGAGGGCGTACAGCGTGGTGTTCAGGCGGGTGCCCTGGATGACGGAGTACTCTTGGCTGCTGAGCAGCTGATCGTACACTTCGATGAGTTGCTTAGAGACGATCTCGCCTGAGATGTGACACGGGCCGCAATCGGCGCAGCGCCTGACTTGGGCCTCTTTACGATCGGACGTTTAGGATTCCATGTCCCTTGTTTATATGGTGTGACTGGCGCTAGCGGTCGCTGGTCATCCTGGGGTGGACTGGTCTCAAGTAAGTCTCCCACCAGCGCAGCTCGTTCATCATCCTGTGCACATTATTCCAATGCCCGCGGATACCGTGAGCTTGGCCTTCATAGATGAGAAGTTCCGCCGGGACGCCTTGCTTCTTGAGCGACGTGTAGAGCTGAATCGCGCCTTCCAAAGGAACTCTATAGTCGACCTCTCCATGGACGAAAAGTGTAGCCGCCTGCACACCACCGGAATTAAGGTATGCGGACTGGCGGATCATGATGTCGCGGGCCTCTGGCTCCCAAGGACGACCCAAGAACTCAAGTTCCTTAGTTCGCGACACATCAGAGTGTGCGTAGTTACTCGTCCAATTTGACGCCCCAGCTCCACTCACAGCTGCTCGGAATCGATCGGGGTATCTCGTAATAAGCCAATTGGTAAGGATTCCACCATACGAATGGCCCGTTGAACCAACACGCGCGGAATCTATTGGGTACCGCTCAATGAGATGGTCGACCCCGGAGAGTGCATCTTCGCCGTCTTTAGTTCCCCATGCACCCCATGTACCCCACTTGAAGTCATCTCCGTAACCTGTTGAGCTTCTGAAGTTTGGAAGAAATACAAAATAGCCGTTAGCAGCGAAGAATTGATTCTTGAAATTGAAGCCATATCCGGAAGCCGAATGGGGCCCCCCGTGGTTGACTACGATTAGGGGATACTCGGTACTTGACTGTTCATTGTAGCCATGTGGGTAGAGCAGAAAGCCTTCGATTGCTGTTCCGTCGTAACTCTCGTAAAGGATCCGTTCCCAGCCGCTCGTGGACACCTTGGCGAGGAAGTCGGCGTGCACTGTGGTTAATTGGCGCTCGTCACTTCCATCGATATTTGCGCTCCAGATCTCAGGGGGTTTATCGAATTGCCCAACGGTGTACGCTATTCGCTTGAAGTCCATATCGATGCTGAGCCCACGGATCCTTCGGAGCCCAGTCGTGATTTGTTCGACTGCGCCGTCCTCAGGTGAGACACGGAAGAGGTGTGTGGCACCACCAATTCCTGTTGTGAAGTACATGTGATTACTCTCTGGATCCCACCGCGGCGTTCCTGCGTCCAGGTCAAAGTCAGCGGTGAGGTTCACCTGATTTCCACCTGAGGTTGGACGTACATAGAGGTCTCTTGGCCCCCCGTGTTCGAGCTTCCTTTCTATTATGTAATCAGTACCGAATGATCTGACGTATGAGATCCAGTTGCCATCGGGTGAGAACTGCACGCCGGAGTATGTGAAGCCGTCGTCGGTCACGCGTGTGATTTCTCCGGATAGATCCACTGTGAAGATGTCTGAGCGGGAGTAAAGCAATTCACTGAAGGCATTGGGGTCCGCAGTAAATAGGATTGTGCGGCCATCAGGACTCCAAGAGACATTGTCGGGACGGAGTCCAAGGTCAGTGAGTTGTATCGACTCAGCCGAGCCGTCCTCTCGCTCGAGGAAGATCTCTGTTGGATTTGCTGCGCTACGATCTGGGATAGGGAACGCTTGGCCGTCTCGGACAAACGGATACCAGTCGAATTGCACACCGTTAAACCGATCGGTATGCCTTTGCTCGAAGTCACTCAGGTCTGGGGTTGGCTGAGCAGGACGAGCGATGTCACGCACCACGGCGCGCCACTGTCCGTCTGGGCTCAGGGCGCCTTGCTCTTCTTCCTGGCCGAGGGTCGGGATGGCGTCGAGGCGGTTTTGGTCGATTAGCCACGGGGTGCCTTCTTCATCCTCAACTCTAAGCCTGTTCCCGACCCAAGCTGGAGACGATACGTGCTGCCCATCTCTCTCCACGACTTCCGGTGATCCTGATCCGTTTGACCGAACAACCCAGGTGGCGACCTCGGTTGAGTTATCGTGCTCGACCCGGCTCGAAACTGTGTAGGCAACCCATTGGCCATCCGGGGAGATTGATGGGGAACTGACCGATTTCAATGCATAGTAATCTTCAAGCTGGAGCGGACGTTCGGTCTGAGCCAGAGCTTGCTCGGCTAGGATCGCAATTATGACTGGGGCGATTAGCAAGAAAATTAAGCGACGCATGAGACCCTCTTGGTTGACCTGAGTAATCAAGAACCGAAATTCCGCTGGCTGAGACAGGCTGGCAAGGTATCGAGTGTTGTCTAGGTTGGGTCGAGGCTTTCCATGGGTTGACCTCAGGATGGTGCAACTGGGGAGAATGCGGCAAGATCAATACATCGCCTTGCTTCGCGGGCTACGTTGCAACTGTTGGGGAGGTCTTTTGACTACACGACGTGAGTTTATAAGCACGACCTCGAGGGGTGCATTGGGTGCGAGCGCTCTGTCGGCCTTTGGGCTTGGCTGCACGGTTTCATCGCGAGCGGCCTCAGGGACGGGGCTGGTCTATGATAAAAGATACTTGGATCACGTCCTTCCCGATCGGCAGGGGACGCCCCACCCAGAGCGTCCCTTACGACTAGTTCGAATGATGGAGGCTTTCGCTGAACGTGGTCTCGACCAGGAAGTGACTGATCTGGGCTTACTGGACGACCCTTTGCGCCACCTTGGGTATGCACATACTACTGAGCACATCGAGTCGGTTCGCCAGATAGAGAACACAGGGCGGATAGCAGAGCTCGCGGTTTCTGGTGCTCTAGGAGCCGTAGAAGCGGTTGCCACTGGATCTGTGAAGAACGCGTTTTGCGCGAGTCGGCCGCCAGGACACCATGCTAACAACACGGGTGCGGAAGAAGGCTTCTGTTTCTATAGCAATGCTGCAATAGCAGGACGTTACGCTCAGCGTGTCCATGGCTTCGAGCGTGTATTGATTATCGATTGGGATTACCATCACGGAAATGCAACTCAGAACGCATTCTATGAGGATCCGAGTGTGCTTTTCTTTTCGACCCATGACTGGGAGGCTTATCCCGGAACTGGAGACCCAACTCTCACGGGAGAGGGAGACGGCACTGGTTTCAACATCAACCGCCATCTAGAGTGCGGCTCTCGGGACGTCGATATTTTACGGCACTGGGATGATTCTTTGTTACCTGCAGTCAGTCGGTTTCAACCTGACTTCGTGATAATCTCAGCCGGGTTCGATAGCCGTCGGGACGATTTGTTGGGTTGCTTTGAGATAACGGACGACGCCTTTCGTCGTATGACACGTATCGCGATGGACCTAGCGGACGAATTTGCGGATGGTCGACTGGTATCTCTGCTTGAGGGCGGCTACAACGTCGAAGGGAACGCACTCGCGGCATCTTCCCACCTTGAGACTCTGATTGAGGGTTCGTGATTGAGGTTGTTCTTAACTACCCCCGGCTCGGTCTGGGGGCACCCTGGCGTGCGATGCCTGCTCGTAATCGTATGCAAAACCAATAAGTTGGGCTTCGGCCCAGGCTGGACCTGCGAACGTGATGCCCACGGGAAGGCCACCTGAGAGCCCCATCGGAACTGTGATTAGAGGGTAGCCGGCTACCGCAGCTACAACGGTCAACCCTGGTGGACGTGTTCCACGGGGGCCTTCTGGTATTGGGCCGGCCCGAGGTGTGCCATCCGGTTCGATCTTCGAAGCAGGTACCCCCGTCGGGGAGACGAGCACATCTGCGCCGTATTGCAGAAGAAGGCGATCGATCCCTTCGTCACGTGTTAGCCTTCTTCCAGACTCTAGTGCAGCAAGGTAGGAGTCATCGGAGCGACCACCGGTGGTGGCCTCAGACTCGTCCCAGTAGTCCATGGTATGCATATTCTCGCGAGGATCTTCGCGGCTGAACTCGATCAGATCAGCGAGTGTGCGAACGTCTACCGAGCTCGGTGTAGTCTTGAGATAGGCGTTGAGGTCGACTTTAAAGTCTTGGAGAAGTATGGCGCGCATCTCTGGCCGGGGATCGACAAGCTCATCTGCTGATATCGCGACCAGCTGGGCACCTTCTGCTGTTATTACGTCTAGGGCGGCTTCAAACAGGTCTAGGACTTCATCGGTCTCAGATTCCGGTGGCCGGATTACCCCCACTCGCTTGCCCTGCAGTGCGTTACTATCGAGGGCTTCCGTGTAGGGTCGTAGGTATCGGTCTGCATCTTTTGACCACGGGTCCTCAGAATCCGTGCCCGCGATAACGTCGAGAATCATGGCAGCGTCTGCTACAGATCTCGTCATTGGGCCAGATGAGTCTTGGTTTAGGCTGATAGGTACGATTCCTCGACGGGACACAAGCGCTATGGTCGGCTTCATACCAACTATGCCGTTCACAGAGGATGGCCCGACAATCGAGCCACCGGTCTCCGTGCCGATAGTAGCTGCGGCGAAACTCATTGCCGTAGCGACACCTGATCCGCTACTCGAACCCGCTGGGCTTCTCGTCGTATCATATGGGTTCTTCGGACTCCCCCCAACAGTACTTCCGTTGAATGAAGCCGTATTACGAAATCCAGCAAACTGAGAAAGATTAGCCTTACCCAGGAGAACAACTCCGGCCTCGCGCAGCCTGCGTGCGACCTCAGAGTCCCGCTCTGGAAAATTATTTTCCAGCGCGAAAGAGCCAGCGGTGGTAGGCATTCCAACCATATCGAGGTTGTCCTTTAGCAAGATCGGGACGCCATCGAGAGGACCGAGACTCTCCCCTGCGGCTCGACGGGCGTCGGAAGCCGCAGCTTGTGCCATCGCATCGGGGGCTATAGCGATCACTGATTGGAGGTCGCCGTCCATTGCCGTAATCCGTGCTATGTACCCGCCTGTGACAATCGCTGATCTCGTCCGTCCGGACGCTAGGTCGTCAGAAATCTGATGCAGTGAACGCTCAGTGACAGAATAGACAAGGTCGTCAGAGTACTCTGGGGTGGCTGGCTCGCAACCGATCCAGGTCGCGACTATTAGGACTGCGAGCGCAGGTGAGAGACGTTGTCGGAGGATGGTGCTCATAGTTGGTCTCCCAAAGATGAAGTGCCCCAAGGTCACGAGGGCAGGGTTGGCTTTATTTGATGCGAATGGCTTCCTAACTGTGCGGACACTCATAGTGGTTAATCAACTTATTGGCCTCGCTGCCGGGCCCTTAAGCCATCTCCCAGGTCTGTCGCCAGTTAATGCACCTTTGGTGATTACCGGAATTCCGTTGACGAGAAGGTGTTCGATTCCTACAGAGTATTGATGAGGTTCAGTATACGACGCCATGTCTTGAATTACGTTGGGGTCGAACACCGCGATATCTGCTAGCATTCCTGGCGCTAGAACGCCGCGCTCATCCTGCCCGAGCCACAGTGCAGGCATAGAAGTCATCTTTTTCACGGCCTCCTCCAAAGAGATTACTTCAAGCTCGCGGACGTATCGTGCCAAGACGCGGGCGAATGCTCCATAACTACGCGGGTGAGGAAAGCCTTCACCGAACCCAACGTTATCTCCGTCCGTTTCGATCATTGCGAGAGGATGCTGCATGATTCGTATAACATCGGCCTCATCCATGATGTGGTAGATGGCACTGAAGCCTCCACCTTCGTGCAGTTCGATGGCCAGGTCGATCCCGGCTTCTATGTCCATCCGATCAAAGCCGCGGTCAGCGGCGTAATCCGCCAGTGTCCTACCATTGTATGAAGGGTTCGACGGTAGGACTCGGAACTGCACTCGTGCTAAATCGTCACCTCCCCAGTCTGTGCGCCAGATTGTGCGCATCTCGTCCTCCATCTGAGCACGTGTTTCCGGGTCCTCTACACGTTCCCGAAACGCTTCCGGCCCACCTGCTAGTGCCCATTGTGGGAAGAGGACAGATGAGCCTGTGCTACCTGCAGTGTAGGGATAAAGATCATGTACGATGTTTAGGCCGTCCGCGTTAGCGGAATCAATCATGGCCAATGTGTGCTCACTCCATCCCCATTGACCTGCGCCGGCAGCTTTGTGGTGATTGATCTGAGCTGGAATGTCGGCCTCGTCAGCGATCCTGATAACTTCGGCCACGGACTCGATCAATCCGGCACCCTCGTTTCTCATGTGACTTACGTAGATCCCGCCGAGTTCTTGGGCCACCTTAGCGAGTTCGATCACTTCTTCTGTTTCCGCATAGTTTGCCGGAACGTAAAGAAGGCCAGTAGAGAGACCCATCGCTCCCTGTTTCATTGATTCTCTGACAAGATCTTTCATTTCCTCCAGTTCATCTGGTGTGGGATCTCGATTGGCATTGCCCATCACTTGTTGTCGAGACCACGTATGCCCTGCCCAGAAGACCATGTTTGGTGCCATTTCCAGAGAGGATGCGAAACTCTCCAGCGGCCAGGGCTGTCCGCCTGAGTGAAGTGATGATGAGAGCGTCGTGATTCCTTGGCGCAAAAAGTTCTCTGACAGGGGATAGCCAGCGATAGATATTTGCACGTGAGCATGATTATCAATGAACCCTGGTGTGACGACTCGCCCATTTGCTTCGATCACTGTGTGGGCTTGGCTCGGCTCGATCCCTTTACGAGACACGGAGACGATTCTGTCTCCGCGGATCGCTACGTCCGCTCGAAAACGCTCGCTGCCGGTGCCATCCACCACCTCTCCTCCGAGGATTAGGACGTCATACACCTGAGCATATACAGGAGCGGGGAGACTTAAGAATTGGGCTGTAATTGAGAGTATCAGGACGGGTTTGATCATTTGTTATGCCATGCCTAATGTGAGATGCTTCGGAATCTCAAGCTTCGCCGGTACCGAACTTGGCAGTAGGATTGAGGTTCGGGCTAGCCCCTGCTCAATCATCTTGCTCCAAAAGAGATCGCTTGAACGGCTTGGTTATATCTCCAGACCGATCATCTCTGCTGACCTTAACGAAAGGGCGCAAAATGTCGGAGTTCCATTCGCACATCCTCCGGAAACCATAGTCGGCGCACCGATTACAAATAGGTTTTCATGGTCATGCGTTCGTCCATACGAGTCCACTACGCTTGTACTTGGGTCCTCGCCCATCCGGCATCCGCCCCCTGGGTGCTCCATCTTAGTTGATACTTGGGTCGACATAACGGAGCCATCTCCAGCTGCAGCCATTCGTTCGAAGAGCCGGAACAATGTGTCGTGAGTACGCGCTCTAATGCTCAAAGATTCAGGAGCATCCCGGAACTCGATCTTCGGCATTGGGTCGCCCCAACGATTCGTTCTGTGTGGGTCGAGAGAGAGGAGGCTGTTTTTGTCTGGGATCACGTCGTAGTAGGCTCTAACGCGAGCTGAAGAGCGCTTAGTCCGAGCTCGCCAGTCTTCCATTATCTCGTCCCCAAAGAGTCTTGAGCCGCTATCGCTCCGGGGGCGGGGTTGGCGTCCGGCAGTCGATGTCCAGATTCTCAGGTCGTGTCTGAGATAGTGCTCCAACGGACCAGGACGTGCGAACATCCGGGACAAGAGCGAGTTGGTTGAGAACATGCCCGGATAGCTCTCAAAAGGTAGGTCGACCTGTGCGCTCACATATGGGTGCCCAGTCATGTACGTGCCGACCATTCCAGTTCTATTTGCTAGGCCCGCTGGGAATCGACTATTTGCCGAGAGCAGAAGCAGGTGCGGACTCCATGCATATCCAGCAGCCACCACGAAAATCTTAGCATGGAATTCGATTTGCTCATCCGGATCTTCGTAACTGGATCCTAAGGCGTAGCTCACCTTATCAGAGTTACTCTTCAGATTGAGTCGACGCACCAGGGTTCCTGTTACTAAACGGACCTTACCCTCATCAATGAGGCTATGGAGCGTGAGATCCGGCGTGTACTTAGCGCCAGTTGGGCACACGTGGCACGTATCGCATCGTCTGCAGACTGCTCGGCCATTCTCTGTTGTGGTCGCTTTCGCCCATGGCTGTGTCCAAAATGGTATACCAGCACTTTCACCCCATCTCTTGAGGATCTCGAGGTTGTAAGAGAGGGGTAGCGGAGGCATCGGATACGGGCCAGAACGCGGGTCGTATTCTGGCGGTCCGGGCTCACCAGCAACCCCGACTCGTTGTTCAAAGTCGGAGTAATAGGGTTCTAGTTCGTCGTAATCGATCTCCCAGTCTGTGCCAACGTTGTGCACAGACCGCTGCCTGAAGTCTTCCGGGGAGAATCTCGGACAGGCCCCATCCCAGTGCATAGCACATCCGCCCACGTGCATCGAGCGGTAGAAAAGCCCGTCTCCTGTTTGGTCACGGATATGGTCATTGGTCCAAGGATTTTCTCCATAGTCTATGAATCGGCGACGTTTTGCGATCCTGTCGCGTGCTGGTGTCGTATGGCCTCCTGCCTCGACCATAACGATTTCGGCGTCTGTCAGCTCGGTTAACCGCTCGGCAGCGAGGATGGCAGTGATACCAGAGCCAATGATGCATATGTCTGAATCAATGCGAGTCGTCACTGGATGCAAATCTCGAACAAAGAATTCATGTGTAGTTCCATTCGTCGGTTACTCACTACATCGAACCCCTCAGAGGCTCGGGTCGATTTTCGACGTTTCCTATGCTTCTGCACTCAAGCTTAGCAATTCGCATTTGGTAACATCTGTCTACTGCATCAGCTGATGTGAAATAGTGGGCCATCAATGCTGTACCGACATGGTGTGCACGGCCCGGGGAAGGGAAGCTGGTGTCGGAGGATTCATCCATCTGTTCTCCTAGAAGCTCTCTCCGCTTCTGGTTTGTAAGGTTCACAAAACCGGTGTTCCACTTGGCTCGCGATAATAGATCTAGCGCCTCGATTTGGGCTGACCATCCTGGTACAGGGTCTGCCGGTCCATATGGGATTTCTGAGCCACCATAGGGATGGGTCAATTCTGCGACCGGCTCAAACTCAGAAAGCCAGAGTTCGAATGCTTCGACTGCCAGTTCACGACCAGTTTCGCCGATTGATTCGGGCAGGACAGCGTTCCCGATGGCACGCAACATCTTCTCATCAAGCTCCCTGTCATGTCCCGCCGAAGGACTTTGATCGTCAGCGCCTCCGACACCTATTGAGGCCGCGGAGACTGCCGCTGCCGATTGCTTGAGAAATGAGCGTCGGTTCTGTTTCATGTTGGCAGGTGCAGAGGGTCCAGGAAGTGTGTGCCGATGTGTTGCTGTGACTTCTGTAAGCCTAGAATACTTCGTAGGACCGTGGATCGACACATTAGCACATTGAGGTGACACCAATGGATGACGTTTCTCGTCAGGGCTTCCTCTCTAGAAGAGGCTTTTTGAAGGCGGGGGCGGCTGGGGCGACGCTTGCATCGCTTCCTGCCTGCGGCGCAACGGAATTGGGACGAACTCCGCTAGCGGCTCCAATAGGTGTGGATGACTCGTCTTGGGCTCACGTTCGAGCTCGATTCATGCTCGAGCCGGGACTCGCATATATGAATAACGCTAGTCTGGGTATGCCGCCGACCGAGGTGGTTAAGGCTGTATGCGATGGGTATGAGGCCATTTCAAGGGAGCCTTTGCAAGGAAAGAATGACCTCCAAGTCATTATCACCAATCAAGTTCTCCCTCGGTTAGCGGCCTACTTCGGAGCGGATGTTGGCGAGTTGTCCCTCACCCGGAATGCCACCGAGGGTTTGCACTTGCAGGCGATGGGGCTCGAGTTGAACCCAGGGGATGAGGTGATCATAACTACGCAGGAGCATCCCGCTGGTAATATGCCTTGGGCCTTACGTAAGGTGCGGCACGGAATCAAGGTCACCGAAGTCTTTATCCCCAGCCCTTTTGAGAGTGGGGAGCAAGTGGTAGCGCTGATGGAGGCGGCTATCACTTCACGCACCAAGGCGATCTCGTTCTGTCACGCGACCCGTGGTGGACATCTCTACCCGGTTAGAGAACTTTCGCGGATGGCGCGCAGACATGGAGTCATGAGCCTCGTCGATGGAGCACAGGCCATTGGTCAGATTCCTGTGGATTTAAGTGACTTGGAATGTGATGCGTATTCGGGCAGCCTCCATAAATGGATACTTGGCCCGGCGGGTACGGGCTTCATGTATGTTCGCAAGGGCGCGAGAGATCAGATCAAGAGTAGCTTCTCGGACCAATCGTTAATCGACTCGCCGAGCCTTGGCCCGGGAGGCACTGCTGACTTTCCGGTGCGCGCTGCGCTGAGTACAGCAATTGATTTTTGTAATGCCCTCGGGGCGGAGAAGATCGAACACCGCTGTCGCTATCTCTCGGACTATCTGAAGGTAGGACTTTTGGGAATTGACGGCGTCAATATCCTGAGCGGTTCGACCCCTCAAATCTCATGCCCAGGGTCGACTATTTTCGAGAAGATGGATCTCGACGCAATCAAAGCAGTGAGCCTGTTCGAGGAGCGCATTGGAACTCACATCGACGAACACCAGCGTGACGGTCACAATGCGATTCGCGTCTCCACTCACGTATACAACACCACCGCGGAGATTGACCGGTTTCTAGAGGTTCTGTCTGAAGCTAGGGCTTGAGCAGTTTTGACTAGTCTGAGACGCTCAAGAGCCTTAGACTCGCCAGTTCAGATTTGTTGATCGTAGCTTCCATCGGAGCCATCCGGTAAACCCGAGTTCTATTGAGGTCCAGTCTATGAGTGCGCGTTTTCTCCGAACCCTCGCTTTCACGTTCATTGCTGTAGGCACAATTGCGGCGTCAGCTGATTGTATTCTGGCTCAACAGGTGCCGGACCCAGATTGGTACGCTGCGGTTGAGTGGCGGCACATTGGTCCAGAGGGCAATCGTTTCAGTTCGGCTGCTGGAATTCCTGGTGACCCAGCTACCTACTACGTGGGCGCGGCATCGGGGGGCATCTCCAAGACGACTGACGGAGGAGTTCACTGGGAGGACATCTTTGATGATCAGCCTGTGCAGTCGATCGGAGCGCTCGCCGTTTCTCCTGCGGATCCAAACGTGGTTTGGGCTGGGACCGGTGAGGGGAAGATCCGCTCGCATATCTCAGTGGGACAGGGAGTTTACAAGTCGATAGATGCGGGTGAGACGTGGGCCTCAATGGGCCTAGAACAGACCGGGCGCATTCCGCGTCTACTCATACATCCTTCCAACCCAGACATTGTGTTTGTCTGTGCGCTTGGTCACGCGTATGGGCCTCAGCAGGAGAGGGGAGTATTTCGTACAACAGATGGCGGTGAGAACTGGGAGCACGTCCTATTTATTGACGAGGATACCGGTTGTTCAGACATCGCGATGGATCCGGTAAACCCTCGGGTCATATTCGCGGGTACATGGCAACTGATTATACATGCTTGGGGGCGCTTCTCGGGCGGTCTTGGTGGTGGCCTTCACGTCTCACGAGACGGTGGTGACACGTGGGAGAAGCTGAATGGGCCGGGCAATGGGATCGGACTTCCTGAACTCCCCGTCGGAAAGGTTGCCGTCGCGATAGCTCCATCTAACCCTGATCGAGTTATTGCGATGTTGGAGACCGGTGACGGCATCCCATGGAATGGACAAGAGACTGAGGATGGTCAGGTCTGGACATCCCTCGATGGCGGTCGCAACTGGGAGTTGATTTCGCGCAATCGGAATGCGATGGGACGACCACATTACTACTCACGAGTCGTCATAAATCCCGGCGACGAGGAGGAAGCCTACTTTCTTACGGCTGGTTTCTCTCGTTCAACAGACGGAGGGCGAACGCTTTTTCAAGTGCCACGGCCCGACGCTCCTGGGGGTGACCACCATGACATGTGGATCGATCCCACAAATCCGGATCGTATGATTGTGGCGCACGACCAAGGGCTTTCCATCTCTATCAACCGGGGCAAGACCTGGTTCAGGCAGCGGCTTACAAATGCGCAGATGTACCACGTGACCGTCGACAATGCGGTCCCCTATAACGTGCTCGGCAACAAGCAGGATGAACCGACATATCGAGGCCCTAGTAACTCGCGCATAATGGGCCAAAGGGGAATCACAGGAATTCCACGGGGGATGTGGCACCACGTCGGCGGAGGAGAATCGGGGTGGGCGACCCCGGATCCGACCGATCCAAACATTGTCTGGTCATCAGCGTCTGGGTCGGGGATGGTCGGTGGGATCGTAGTGCGATACGAAGAGGATCGTAGACAGTACAGGCACGTCGAGGTCTGGCCGGAGCAGAGCCGAGGCGCTGCTCGTGACGTACGATTCCGTTTTGTCTGGGATGCGCCGATTCACATCTCTCCGCATGACAACGAAACGGTTTATGTAGGGTCACAGCACGTGCATCGGACCAGGAACGGTGGTCAGAGTTGGGAGGTTATCAGTCCAGACCTGACATGGGACGATGAGTCCCGCCAGATGCTCTCCGGAGGCCTCACTGGCGATAATATCGGTGTCGAATACGCGGGGACTGTCTTTGGTATCACCGAGTCGCCGATAGAAGCCGGGATGATCTGGGCGGGGACGAATGACGGCAAGCTCCACCTCACAAGAGATGGCGGGGGCACGTGGACCGAAGTCACTGAGAATATGCAAGGCCTGCCAGAGTGGGGAGCTGTCCGCAGTATAGCGGCCTCTCGATATGACGTCTGCACGGCGTACGTCGCTGTGGACGGACATCAGGTCAACGTGCGAGACCCACATGTTTTCCGGACGCGCGACTGTGGTGAATCTTTCGACCGGATCGTAGATGGTATCACTCCCTCGATGTTGAGCTACACGAAGTCCATTGCCGAAGACCCAAAACGTCAGGGGCTTTTGTACGTTGGAACTGAAAACGCGATATACGTTTCATTTAATGACGGTGACGACTGGCAGACGCTTCAGAACAATTTGCCACACGCGCCGGTTTCGGGGATTGTGGTTCAGGAACACTTCAACGACCTAGTAATTGGCACATATGGGCGCGGTTTCTGGATCCTCGATGATCTAGCCCCAATCCAACAAATGACTGAAGAGGTCATGCGGTCTAGCTCGCATCTGTTCGAGTTGCGCGATACCTATCGATTCCGCCCGATCACGCCTCCGTCGGTGCCCTACTCTGACCCTACTGAGGGCCAAGATCCTGAGTATGGAGCGTCAATTAACTATTGGCTTGGGGAGCCTTCGGCCTCGTCGCCGACTATCGAAATCTTTGATGAGATGGGCCGCGTAGTACGTACTCTTCAGGGGACGAATCATACTGGAGTCAATCGGATCCACTGGGACTTAGCCGACGAGTCAAATGGACCCATTCAACTCTTCACGTCACCCATGTATGCTGAGCACATGATGGTCGGGGAGGAAGGGCGTCCGGCGCCTGGCGGTAGGCAGATCGCGATACTCATGCCACCGGGAAATTATACGGTCAGGCTTATAGTGGATGATGAGACCCACGAGCAGCCACTTACCGTGATTAAGGACCCACATTCGGCAGGTAGTGAGGCTGATATCACAGCACAGGTAGCATTTCTGAAAGGGGTGCGGGAAGATGTTGTTCGTGCGGGCGAGGCCGTGCATCGGGTCGAAGCGATGCGGGTTCAGTTAGCCACTGTGAAACGCTTCACCGATGATCCGGCTGTGGTTGAGTCGATAGAGGGAGTAGAGGACAAGCTGGTCGAAATGCAGATGGAGATGGTAGATCTCAGACTGACGGGTCAAGGTCAGGATGGTGTGCGCTTCGGGGCGCCCCTGCTTCAGAAGCTCGGTTACGTGAGTGGTGGTATCTCTGTAGCTGACTTTCCGCCAACAAATCAAGAGGGGGAGGTGAAGGTCCTATTGAACGGGATGCTGAACGAATACATAGAGCGCCTCGACGAATATGTCAGTGACGAGGTGAACGAACTGAACCAAATGCTGAGGGCGCGCGGCCTCGTGATTATTTCGGACAGTCCGGACCGATAGGATGGGAGGCTGCGCCGTGTCTCTCTGATAAGCTGGATTGAAGGCTCTCAAGATTGTCAAAAGCCCGCCCCTCCTAATTATGGAGGGGCGGGCTTGTTCGATTAGCTGCTCGATGCTCTAGCGACTCGGTGAAGTGATATCGTTGCGTCTAGATCTTACTTTCCGTGTCGAAACTTTAATCGCTCGGAGGCATGGCTCGGGTCCGGCCGAGCGCGCGTACCTCTTCATCACTCATGACCGGCGTGATTGTAAGATCACAAACATTCTGCCATTGCAAGCAGAAAGCATTGACCGCCGAGAGGTCATCCGACTCTAGGATGGCCATGCCCGTTCTGGACACGAGGTCGTTCCATCTCCCAACCAGAGTTACTGCATCACCGAGCTGCTCACGGTCATCTTCGACAGTCATCTGGCTGAAGTACTGCAGCGCTTCGTCGAAGGTTTCAGGATAGAGGGTCCAGGTAATCATGTATTTCATGGTCATCTCCGCGTGGATGAAGAGGTTCTTGCGGCATCCAAAAGTCCGCTTGCCATGCAAGTGACAGATGGCGATCTAGGCTGTCAAAGAGGATCAGGTGATCGGTATGATTGGACGCGTGGCTTGTTGAGCAATCGGATAGGTGCCCTCCACTCGAGATTTCTCATGGTTTGACAGTTATATTGTCTTCATGAGAAAAGCGTCGTGTCTGAGGCCCGCGCCTCACAGGATCCTGCACCCGCGACACTAGCCTGCACCACTCGACGGCCGATCTGCAAGACGCGCCCCACCCGGAAAACATTGTGACCTTTGACGCATTGAAGTTGCATCCGACCTTGCTCAAGGGAATCGGCTCGCTGGGTTTTAAACATCCGACGCCTGTTCAGAGCGAGGCGATACCTCATGCGTTAGAAGGCCGGGATCTTCTTGCCTGCGCCGCTACTGGCAGCGGTAAGACCGCGGCATTTCTTCTGCCAATGCTCCACCGATTTATCAATGAGCCGCGAGGTATGACAAAAGGGCTTGTCCTTGCCCCAACTCGAGAGCTAGCTCTGCAGATCGTGGATGACTTTTCCGGCCTAGCACGATTCACAAATCTCACCGCCGCGCCAGTATACGGCGGGGTTAAGATGGGGCGCCAAGAAAAAGCTTTCCGTACAGGCGTCGACCTGATCGTTGCAACACCAGGTCGGCTACTCGATCACTTCCAATATAGCTATGCAAAGCTTCCCGGGCTTCGGTGCATCGTGCTTGACGAGGCAGATCGGATGCTCGATATGGGTTTTTTGCCCGAGGTCAAGCGCATCCTAAGGCACGTGCCGAAGCCGGAGCAGACACTCTTCTTCAGCGCCACGATGCCTCCGCCGATCGAGAAGCTGACCGGAGAGATCCTAGATAGACCGATCAAAGTCGCGCTTCAGCGAAAGGCTGCCCCAGCATCTGGAGTCAAACAGGTAGCCTATCATGTCGGGGCGAGTCTCAAGGGTGCACTTTTGATCGAACTCCTCAGCCGTGGTGAAATAGACGACGCTCTGGTATTCACACGCACCAAGCATCGGGCTAACCGGCTCGCGAAGCTGCTCAACCGTAAAGGGATCACGGCGGAACGTATCCACGGTAATCGCTCGCAATCTCAGCGAACCAAGGCGCTCGCCGGGTTCAAGCGTGGTGACTTCCGCGTCCTGGTCGCCACAGATGTAGCAGCGCGTGGGATCGATGTGGAAGCACTCGGTCATGTGGTCAATTTTGACGTCCCCAAGGTACCAGAGGACTACATCCATCGAGTCGGCAGGACAGCTCGTGCTGAGCTGACCGGGGAAGCTTTTACGCTCGTGTCGCCCGAAGAGCGGAAGGACTTCGAAAAGATTGAGAGAGCAGTTCGCACCAAAGTTCAGCGGGCGAAGCTGGATGGGTTTGCCTACGACGCAACCGCTGAAGCTCCGCTAGAGGTGCCGCGTAAGGAACGCGTAAAGCAGATCCAAAAGAAGCGTGCTCAGGACCGGGCGCGTGCCGCTGCCAAGAAAAAGAAGGCCGCTGGCGACCATGGAGAAAAAAACAGTGGTCCGTCGCGTCCTCGAAGGAGACGGTACGGAAAAAGGAAGGGATGAACGCGAAGACCGACCAGTCAGTGACAGGCGTCGAGAATGGCTGTCAGAGTATGGGGCAGCTAACCTGAATCATTGATTGTCGTGGTTCCTTGCCCCACGAGAACCTCGGGTTTCACATCAAACCATACGGGCGATCACCCGGAGTAGTCTGTCCACGTCATCGCGGTTGTTGAACATCCCTACTGCTAGGCGGAGGAGTTTACCCTCTTCTTGGAAGGTGAACCGGACACCCTCCCGTGCAAGCGCGCTCCCGAGTCCATCGGGATCTAGGTTGTGGTAGCAGCTCACGATTGAGGAGGGGTTGCCGGCCGGCGTGAAGAGATTTCTTCCCAGCCCGACCAGTTCGCTACGCAGCTCCCCCGCGAGTGCGTGCGTGTGCCGTGCGATGCGGTTGAGGCCGACATCCGCGACGAACCCTAAGGCGGCATCCATCGCGGCGATCGATGCATGAGAGGGGTTAGCGTATTCGAACTTGCTCGCGGTTCGCGTGAGCTCGTATCGATTGTTGGGGAGCGTCTCCGCTACCTGACCATGGCCGAAGCGGTCCGGGCGCATCCAATCCAAGTGCTCACGGCGCACATACAATGGTGCACAGCCAAAGTCAGCGAATAGCCACTTGTATCCGTTTCCACAGGCGAAGTCCACTCCCTCAGCATGCAGATCGGTGGGGAAGGTTCCGAAGGCTTGAATGCCGTCCGCGTAGAGGTAGCCACCCTGAGCGTGAACGATCTCGGCAAGGGTTGGCAGATGATGCCGAAAGCCGTTCCGGTTCGATACCCATGCCACGCTAATCAGGCGAGTACGGGCATCCGTGCGAGCGGCGTAGTCCTCGGGCCTAGCTTTTCCATCGACGGCGGGCACGATGCGTAGCTCCACCCCGGACCTTCGCTCAAGCTCTCGGAAAACGACGAAAGCTGTCACGAAGTGCAACTCGTCCACCACTAGGTTGTCGCCTGGTTTCCAGTCGATCGCGTTGGTCACAAGATTCTCGGCGTCACTCGTCGAGTAGAGAAAGGCGACCTCATCCCGCTCGGCACCGAACAGAGAGGCGAACCTTCCTCGGGCACGATCGAATGTGGCTTGCTGACGACCGGGGTTCCGAAAGGTCATCCTTTCTTCAGCGTAGGCGGTCACCGCTTCTTGGACAGGACGTGGCATGGGACCCTGAGAGGCCGTATTGAGGTAGGCGAGCTCTTGAGTCACTGGGAACTGTGCGCGGACTCCTAGGGGGTCGTCGAAGTTTGCCTGAGTCGAGAGTGCCGCAGCGGCTGCAGGCGAAGGGAGAGATAGGCCACCTGTCGAGGCAGCGAGACCCGCAGCGGTGGTTCTCCTCAGGAAGGTACGTCGATCGTAGTTGTTCATCGGGTTCTCTATTACTCATGCATCCATGAGGGGCGCTGATGCCGCGGCGTAAATGACATACTGAGATCTAGGCTGTCAAAGGCTGACCCCCTCCCGTCTAGCGGGAAGGGTTTTATGTTTCTCGCGCGGTAGTGGCTACATGTCCCGAAATGGGCGGACGCGACCGCCTAGGTGGTGACACACGGGGTAAGAATCAGTCGGTTACCCCAAGAAAGGCTAGTAACGGGGCGTGGCGCAGTCCGGTAGCGCACCTGCTTTGGGAGCAGGGGGTCCCCAGTTCGAATCTGGGCGCCCCGACTGAGTTGCAGTAAAAGCATTTAAGGGAATGGTCACTCACTCAGTGGGTGACCATTT